>Ga0302267_10007605_pt1 | contig 10572 bp, 13 predicted proteins | sample III_Bog_E1_3_FD_194555 | JGI IMG/M metagenome (GOLD analysis project Ga0302267, IMG submission 194555) | Peat permafrost microbial communities from Stordalen Mire near Abisko, Sweden - III_Bog_E1_3 | ecosystem: Environmental > Terrestrial > Soil > Wetlands > Peat | place: Sweden: Abisko... | reverse complement strand
CCTCGATGTCGGGAGATGGCGGCCTGTCCATGTTGATGGGCGACCTGCTGTCGCTGGCGCAACTGAACCTGCCAGTGAAGCTGATCGTGTTCAACAACAGCTCCCTGGCATTCGTGGAACTGGAGATGAAAGCCGCAGGCGTGCTGGACTTTGGCACCGGCCTCAGAAATCCGAACTTTGCAAAGATGGCCGAGGCCGCGGGAATTCTGGGGCTCAGGGCGGAGACGCCGGAGCAGGTGCGACCCATTCTGGAACAAGCCCTCCGCCACGATGGCCCGGTGCTTGTGGATGCGATTGTGAGTCGGCAGGAGCTTTCGATGCCGCCGTCGATTACCGTGGATCAGATCAAGGGTTTCAGCCTGTTCATGATCAAAGCCGTTCTGGATGGGCGCGGCAGCGAAATCATCGACCTGGCCAAAGTGAATCTACGGCTGTAACGGGCTGCCGTGTCCGGACAGGAAGCGGGGCCGAATCGCTTGCCGGATGCGGCCCCGCAAGGGTTCACTCCGCCGTGGTCTGGGCGTAGAAATCCCGGTAGAGGGCGCCCACGGTCTTGTAGCACTCGCAGGCGGCGTTCTCAAGACCTTCGGGATCGACGATGCGGATACGTCCCCGGCTGTAGCTGATGAGTCCCCGGCGTTGCAGTGCTCCGGCGGCCGCGGTCACCGTGGTGCGGCGCGCGCCGAGCATGTTGGCCAGAAACTCCTGCGTGAGGTAGTAGTTTTCGCTCTGCACGCGGTCGCGCACCATCAGGAGCCAGCGCGCCAAGCGCTGTTCCGCCTCGTGCAGGCGATTGCAGGCGGCAAGCTGCCCCAGAATGAAGCCCTGGCTCTGGACGCATTGCAGCACCGCATCGCGCATTTCGTTGTTTTCCAGGAATTCCTTCTGCAGCTCCTTGTAGGGCATGCGCAGTGCGGTGCCGTCCATTTGCATGAAGCAGCGGTTGGGGATTCTGGCTTTGCCCAGGAGGTGAAAGCTCTCGACCAGCCCCTCTCTGCCCCACACACCCACCTCGGCGCTTGCGCCGTTGGCCATGGAACTGACAATGGAGGCGATGCCGGACGTCATGAAGTGCGCGTATTTCGGCGATTCGTCGGGTTCGTAAAGCACCGTCCGGAGAGGCAGCGCTATCGGTTTCAGGCGCGCGAGAAGCGCGCTCCGGTAGCTTTGAGGGAGGGTCAAAAGCAGCAGATTCGTGGCCTGGCCATTCATTGAGACGTCCTTCTCTCGGGGTAGACAAAGGACGCTGCCGATGGCTGGGCGCGAGTGTTGCGTTCTCTGGGAAGATGCTCTGGTGCTCATCTTTGGTCGGATTATCTCATTTAGAATTAAAACTTTATGTACGGTATTGGACACAAACGCGCAAAATCTTTCGTCGATGAAACTCATTCGATCCTTATGTCGGGTAGGAGACAGAATCCCCTGGGAAACGGAGACTAGAGCGCCGATGAAAGCAGCCGGCAAACGCAAGAACGGCGGAGCTGGTATGCTCCGCCGCCCTTCGTACAAACCGCTGGCAGATTTCTGAGCCGGCGATTACTTGTGTCCACCGCCGCCTGCGTGTCCACCACCACCACCGCCTGCATGTCCGCCGCCGCCGCTAGCATGTCCACCACCACCGGCGGCTGCATGTCCGCCGCCGCCGCTAGCATGTCCACCGCCGCCGGATACTGCATGGCCTGTTGCGCTGGGACGCGCTCCGCCACCGGCATGACTCGCTACCGCTGCATGTCCGCCGCCGCCGCTGGTGCGAACTGCCGACCCGCCGCCGCGTGCTTCACCACCACCCCCGCGAGCTGCTCCGCCACCGCCGCGAGCTGCCCCGCCACCGCCGCCGCGGGCAAAGTTGCTGTGATTTGCGGCATAACCGCCGCCGCCGTTATACCTTCCGCCACCACCGTTTTCAAAGCGATGGCCACCCCAGCCGTGGCCATAGCCCCAGCCGGCCCAGGGGCCCATGCCCAGGAAAATGCCGTTGTAGAAGTAGCCTGGACCATAAAAGCCGTAGGGAGAACAGGCGTACGGGGCGTAGTCGTAGTAGCCGTACTGGCAAACGGGTTGAATGCCGACGCCAACCCCGACGACGATCTGTGCTTGCGCCGATGGCGTCATGGCCAGGCCGGCGAGCAGTGCTGCGGTTCCGATGAATGTCTTGAGTCCACGCATATGTGACCCCCCCTTAAGGTGTCCGCAATTGCTTTGGTTGTGTGGGATGCTCCGTTTCCGCAGGGAACGAGCCGGAAACAGCAGCCACCATAAGGATTTGAATCCATCCCTGGAGATCCCTCACAGTGTCGGGGGTTGAGTGTCTGTCTATCCTTACGTTCTTCACGTTAGGCCGATGCGTAGGTCAAGTCTGAGCAATTAGAACCAGAGGAACATTGGTCGCTGCAACCCGCCGTCGAGCATTTCCGCGGCGTTTCGTGATCGGTCAGGACGACAGATCAGGTTCGAGGAATGGTAGACATTCAGCTCTCGGCAGGGGGTTCCTGTTCCCTGATCCCTGCTCCCTGATCCCTGTTTCCCGCAATCCACGACACGACGGCGCACAGGGTCAGAATCGCGCCCATGATGACGAGCGAAAGCACGATGGGAACATCGACCCAGCGGGCAGCAAGCATCTTGAAGGCAACAAAGGCCAGCATGGCGCCCAGCCCGTAGTGCAGATAGCGGAATCGGCTAAGCAGCGCGGCGAGGGCAAAGTAAAGCGAGCGTAGACCGAGCACCGCGGCGATATTCGACGTGTAGACCACGAAGGGATTGTGGCTGATGGCGAGCACAGCGGGGATGGAGTCCGTGGCGAATACCACATCCGTGACTTCGATGGCCAGAATGACAGGCAGCAACGATCCCCTGGCCGGCTGCAGCTTGCGAATCCACTCCGGGATGGCTGCGTTTGCTGAACTGCCGCGGACCAGCCGGAAGGCGGCGTAAAGAAGGAACACGCCGAAGATCCACGTGATCCAGTCGAAGCGTTGAAGCAGTGCGATGCCCGCTGCGATGAACAGCCCGCGCAGCACAACCGCACCTCCCACGCCCCACAGCAGCGCGTTATGCTGGCGTTTGGCGGTGATGCGGAAGCCCTGAAAAATGACCAGGAAGACGAAGAGGTTGTCGACGCTGAGCGAGGTTTCAATGGCGTAGCCGCCCACCCATTCCAGCGCTGTCTGCCGTCCCTGGGTTACGCCAATCCACGCGGCGAAACCGGCCGCGGCCAGCACAAGGACGGCCGTCCAGATCCAGGCGAAGGCTTGCGCGTGGCTCGATTCGCGGCGATGGCCGGGCATCATCGAATCGGCAACGAGCAACGCCACCACGACGGCATGGAAGCCGACCCACCAGACCCAGGATGCGCCCGCAATCATTTCTAGAGGGTACCGCACGGCAGTTGTCAGTTGTCAGTTTTCAGTTGTCAGCTCTACTGCAGGCCTTCGACGAATCGCGCAACAATGTCCGCAGATTGCTGCGGCTCTCGCTGAATGATGAGGTGCGGGCCTTCTAATTGTGCAAACTCGATCTGGGGCTTGATTCCTTGGATCTCTTTGAGGGATGACGGCCCAACCAGGCGGTCCCGTTGGGCTTGAATGTAAAGAATGGGAACTGCGATCTTTCCGAGTGCGGGTCGGACGTCAACGGCGAAAATCTGACGCAGGCGCTCGGTGAGAACTGCTGGCTTCACCGAGCGAATGGCAGCACGAACGGCCGTGGGAAGTGAATCCGGTGCGCCAGGTCCCACGAGAAACCGGGACACAGCGATCTCCGGCAGTGGGAGCCGGAAAGCTAAAGGCGCAATCAACGAAACACACAATTTTCGCCATCCACGAATAGGCGATGTTGCGAAGCCCGCGCAGAGAATCAGACCCTTCAGTTTTGGCGGATTTGTGGCTGCATATTGAATCGCCAAGGGAGTCGAATAGGATTCCGCAAGCAGAACAAAGTCCTCAGATGTGGGAGCAAACCATTCGACCATCGCCTGAAGCTGGTCGTATGAAGGGCTTGCGTCCCCTGGATAGTACGGCGCTTCGATGTGCATTTGCCCGGGCATCGTTCTCATGAATTCCGAGAATAATTCCCCGGTTCCATGCATCCCCGGCAGCAGCACCAGTCTCTTGATCATCCATGCATAGTCTTTGCTTCGAGTACTAGAACATGCTTGCTGTACTTTGCGCCAGCCAGGGAGCGAATGCCTTTGTCAAGCGTGACGAGGATGCCGCCTTCCTGAATCGCGAGTCCCAATAGCCAGGCATCGGTCACCTGCTGATGACCCAGGACCCGCTCTCGGAAGGGAGCGACAAGCTCTGCCCAATCGGCCGTGATAGGCCAATATTGATATCCTGAGCGATTGGGCAGCGCCGCCAGTATGTTTGTGGCGTCCTCAAATGTCAATCGACCTAACCTTGGGTCCACTGAGATGCGGAAGTAGCCTGCCTCTGAAAACGCACATCGACCCCAATCCAGACCTGGAGCTTTAAACCATTCCATGACGATCTGGTGATGGACATGCCCTTCGTCTGTGAGGGCGATCAAGACATTCACGTCGAGCAGGTATTTCGGCTTGCTCAATCGTCGTACTCTTCCAAAGCTGCTTTGACCATTTCGGAAGTGATGACTCTCCCGCGTGCGCGGGCAACGAGCATGCCGTTGGGCAGACGCTTCAGGTTCGGCGAGAGCTCTTCGGAGTTCTGAGGCTGCGTTGCCTTGCGCACAAGCTCGCTGATAGCTGCCCCCAGCGTGATTCCCCTTCCCTTGGCGCAGAGCAATGCCAACTCATAGGCGTCATCATCGAGATTTACGGTGGTGCGCATTGGATTATTGTGCATCAATTTCGCCATTGATGCAAACTTGATCAGTTGATGTGTTCACCGCTGATCGATCAGCCGGATCGTCTCCATGAACACATCCCCGTCAATCGTCAGGCTGGTGGCGCTGATCTTGTCCAGGGTGTCCTGTGCGGTGTGGTGATAGCTGTTATCGGGGCCGTAGTCGAGGTCGATGACATCGATGGAGGGAACGCCGCGGGCCAGAAACGCAAGATGATCGTCTTCGACAGCTTCTTCCCGCTGAAAGAAGTACCGCTCGTCGTGGAACTTCTTTGCGGCCTGGCGCACCAGCGCCACCAGCCAGTCCGTCGACTTAGTCTCGCGCTGAATGTCGAGGTCCTTGTCGCCGATCATGTCGGCCAGGATGAAAGCTTTGATCTTGCCGAGGGTTCCGTCCCGTCCCCACTTTGCGGCCAGGTGGCGGCTGCCGTATGTCGAGTCGGAGGCGGACCAGCTTTGAATGGCCTCTTCGCCATCGAAGAAGACCAGCCACACAGAGTAGCCGTCGAGAGTCTTGCCGCGTGCCTCGTCGCTTCGCAATTGGTCGGCTATGGCCATCAGCAGACCCGTGGTCGATGCCCCGTCGTTTGCGCCGACAAAGTTGATGTTCTTGAGCCAGTAGTTTGTCTCGTAGTGAGTGGCCAGAACAATTGCGCCGTCCTTTTTGCCGGGAAAGCGAACGATGAAGTTGCGCATGGCCACGGGACCGATGGGCGTATCGGCGGTAAAGGTGTCTTCTTCAAGCTGGTCGTGCTGAAAGTGGGCGCGGAGGAATTGTTCAGCCTTCAGGTGTCCGGGGCTGGTAGGCCAGCGCGGGCCGATGGAGACGAACTCTCGGGCATAGTCGAGCGCCTTGGCGCCGTTGAAGTGAGCCTGGGCCTGGAGCGCCAGCGAGGAAAACAGCAATAGTCCCACTGCGGCGCATTTTTTAAACGGAAAGCCGGTTGAGTGTTCTGCTCTCCCACTCATCGCGCGATGAAACTGCGCGATGAATGGGGCACCCAACGTCTTAGCTGCGACTCTCTTCAAGGACGAAACGGGAATCATTGTGCGCCACCTTTTGCCGCCGCCTTGGCTTCCTTGGCCTTGCGGCGCGAAGGATGCACCCACCAGGCAACGCCGATGCCAACCAGATAAAGCGCAAGCATGGGGATGGCGTAGATACACATGGTCCAGGGGTCGGGGCTGGGCGTGATGATGGCCGCTACCAGGAACACTGCCAGGATGGCGTAGCGGATGTTTGTCCAAAGGAATTTGGGGCTGACAATGCCGAACATGGCCAGAAAGAAGATGAGCACCGGCATTTCAAAGCTGATGCCCAGGCCGAGAATAATGGAGAGAAAGAAGCTGGTGTAGTCCTCGATGGTGATCATGGGCGTGAAGTTGCGGCCCATGTCGATGACCAGAATCTTGATGGCGCCCGGCAACACGTAGTAGTAGCCGAAGGCCGCGCCGGAGAGGAAGAGTCCGACGGTGGCCGCCATGAAGGGGATGACGAACCGACGCTCTTTCTGGTAAAGGCCGGGCGCAATGAACAGCCAGACCTGAAAAAGAATGAAGGGTGAGGCCACGATGGCTCCGCCTACCAGCGAAACCTGGAGCTGCAGGTTCAACGCGTCCATGGGGTGCGTGAAGACGAGCGTCTTTCCAATGTGGATCAACGGCGCCTGAATATAGGTAACGAACCGATCGCGAAAGACCCAGGCGAGGATGAATCCGGCGCCCAGATAAAGCGCGGAATGGACGATGCGCCTGCGCAGCTCGTCCAGATGCTCCATCAGGCTCATCCCGGGCAGCTCGGCCCGCTCCGTCATTGCCGCCCGCGCCTTGCCGATTGCGTCCGAGGCATCAACCATGGGTGGCCTGCTCCGATTCCGTTTCCTGATGCGGGTGTTCCGGTTCAGCGGCCGGTTCCGCTGCGTTCTGCTCCTGAGCTGCCTTCGCCAGCGCCGTCAGGCTGTGCGGCCGCGTGGCAAATACCTGCTCCCCGGTGGCTGGAGGCAGAATGCGCGGCGTTGTCTCTTCCCCGATAGGCCCATCGAGGATAGGCGCCTCAACCGTGGAAGCGGCCACGGGGACGACGCCGTCATCCGTGCTGGGAGGGTAAGCGGCCGGAAGGACGGTCTCGACAGGCTCAGGCGGGACCAGATGCGCGACGGCTTCCGTTGCGGAGAGCTTGGGCGTTTCCGGCGTCACAGCCAATGTTTTCAGCCGCTCTTCTTCCTTCTTGCGGCGGTCGGTCTCCTCGGCGCTGCGCAACTCCTCTTCCATCTGGAACTTGAAGTCGTTGGAGGCTTTGCGGAACTCGTACATCAGCTTGCCGATCTGGCGGCCGATCTGCGGCAGGCGTCGCGGCCCAAACACCACCAGCGCCATTACCATCAGGATCAGCGAGTCGGCCATCCCCAGGTTGGCCGTCTCAATTGTCAGCGGGATTGCCATCGTGAGCAATGATACCTTTCCGTGCTCGGCACTCACAAACCGTACGTCCCGGACCGGCAGTCAGTTGTGGCCCTGGGGCTACCAGCTGAATCCGCCGGAGGGCGGCGGCCAGCTCCCCAGAATCTGCCGCATCAGTACGATTCTGCCGAAGTGGTAGGCGTTGTGCGCGCCCAGGCTCTCAAGCTGCTCGCGCACGGTCATGGTGCGGACAGGCTGCCCCGGCCGGGATGGGCAGCGAACTTCCACGTCCAGGCGGCTGGTGTCGAGCGCGGCTGCGGCTGCCTCCCGGCTGGTGGCGAAGAATCGCTGGCACAACTGGTCCCAATCTTCCGCAGCGGTGATTTCCGGGGTAGGGAATCCGTCCGCGGCGTGTACCGGATAGGCTGTTTCGATGCCGAGAATCCAGTCGAGCGTGATTTGTTGCCAGAAAGCGATGTGCCACAGCTCGTCGTAGATGCTTCGCGGAGCGCCCGCAAGGTTGCGATGGGCAAGGTCCCCGGTGAGCCCCTCCAGAATTTCCGCCGGCGGCGTGTGCGCGCTGTCGCCGATTAGAACCTGCTCCAGTTCCGACATGTCTACTCTCCGCAAAACTCCCAGATGCCAGCGATTATTCCATCCGGGCGCAGTGGCGGCAAAACCGCCTCGCAGCCAATGCTTTGCGCACGCTTCCTTAATTGGTGAGCGTAGCCCGACCGCGCAGGGAGATTACGTTTAGTGTTTTGCCCTGGTAAACAGCGGGAAGATCATCGCCGGGGTCAACAGCGGGATAAGCACCGGAATGATGGCGCACCTCCACCGCAGTTCTTTTCACCCAATGCATTGCTTTTCTGAATTAAGAGCCTGTATATAAACTCCGAATGGGTGTGGAATCGGAGGCAAAAAATCCCTCAGGGGTTAAAACCCCTCGTCATTTCAGCTTTTTTCGGCACGACTGAAGTCGTGCCCTTTCAAGACAGTCTGGCCATGGCAGTTTTTATACAAGTTCTAAGAACTCAGAACTCTGTTCCCCTGCCTCTGCAACTTTTTGACCAGTTTCCCACACTCCCATTCGTCGTATCCTAGAAGACAGGGTATTTCGCATGAAGACGTTCACTCTCGAAGAAGCGCAATCGCTGCTCCCGGTTCTGGAATCGCTGCTGCGGCGCGCGGTTGAAGGCAAGGAGGCGGCGCAGGAAGCGGAAGCCGGCCTGGCTGACCTGTCGCGCCGGATCTATCTTTCAGGCGGCATGCGCGTGGATGTGGGCAAGGTGGCGCTGCAGCGTGCGGAGATTGAGAGCCACATGCAGCGCGTGCGCGAGAGTGTGGCTGAGATCGACTCCATCGGCGTGCAGGTGAAGGATATGGAAGCGGGGCTGCTCGATTTTCCCTGCCGCGTGGACGACCAGATTGTGCTGCTGTGCTGGCGCATGGGCGAGCCCGCGATTGAGCACTGGCACACCATGGAATCGGGTTTCCAGGGCCGTCAGCCGATAGACGAGCGCTTCCGCCGCCGCTCCACTTCCGGCGGCCGGCCGAACTGACGAGCGATTCGTACGATCCAAAAACCCGTTGAGTTTGGTTTCGCACGGCGTTTTTGCGCAGGTGACGTATGCTTGACGCCATGATTGAACTGCTCAGGCTACCCGAAGTTCAGCGCGCACTTGCAATCTTCGCAGCTGTTGCGAGCGGATGCATCGCTTTTCGCGTTGCTGTTCAGTCCATGATGGCCTATGCGATCAAGAGAGCTCCGCACGACGGGCAAGCCGGTCTAGGCGCTGAATTCATGGGATTGTTGGCTTTCGCCCTGGTTGCTTCTGCGGCGTATTTCCTGGTCAGTTACTCAATGCGGGCGTGGGAGAAGCGATATGCATGGAAGCTCGACGAGCGGGAACGACATGACGAAACGATGAGTACTCGCAGCTAATATCAAATCCTCACGACGAACGAATTCCGGAACACATCACTCATGTATATCTCCGAGCACGAAGTCCGCGCCACGCTCACCTACGAGGCGCTGATTCCCGCAATTCGCCAGGCGCTCATTGACTATTCCTCCGGCCTTGTCGATCAGCCGGCCCGCATGGTTCTGCGCGCCAACAATGCCGAGGGCATCCGCAACGGCTGGTTCGCCGTGATGCCGGTGATCGCAGGCGACTTGATGGGCGTGAAGACGGTGACCTTCTATCCCGCAAATGCCGAGCTCGGCCTGCACACGCATATGGCGGTGATCGAACTACTGCAGCGCTCCACCGGCGAGCCGCTGGCGGTGATGGATGGCCGCGTGATTACCGAGATGCGCACCGCCGCCGTCTCCGCCGTCGCGCTGGATGCACTGGCCCCGTCCACCGCAACCAGCCTCGGTATTCTCGGCTCGGGCGTGCAGGCGCGTTCGCACATTGAAGCTTTCCGCCGGGTTCGTCCCGCACTCAACGAGATTCGCGTCTGGAGCCGCACGGCGGCAAATGCCGAGCGTCTGGCCGCGGAAACCGGCGCGCGCGCCGTCAGCATTCAGGAAGCTGCCGCAGCCGATGTGGTTCTCACCGTAACCTCTTCTCCCACGCCGGTGCTCGAAGGCCGGTGGCTGAGCGATCACGCGCTGGTGCTGGCCGTCGGCGCAACCGGCGCAAGTATGCGCGAACTGGACGACGAAGTCATGCAGTCAAGCTTTGTGGTGGCCGAATCCCGCTCCTGCGCCGAGCGCGAATCCGGCGACGTGCGGCTTTCCGGATCAGCGGTGCATGCCGAGATTGGCGAAGTCCTCTCCGGCCGGGCCACAGCGCCGAGCGGACAGCGCATCCTCTTCAAGTCCGTCGGCATGGCCATTGAGGACCTGGCTGGGGCCAGGCTGGTGTGGCAGGCGCGAAGCGGCGGACCCCTCCTGGATAAATAGCCACCGCGCCGTCTTGATCATCTGGGTGGACCGTCAGCCCGCTAAAACGCATTCCGTCCCATTTATAACCGATTGTCCCTGTTGGGCTTACATCAAAAGCCGCAACCAGCGGCATCGCGATCGCGTCCTATATCCCTAAGTGGCAGGTTCGCCGCCTTCCGGTAAGTGGCAAGCGGGAGACGGCAACCTGACTGGAAGCAAATCTAACTAAGGGAGAAATCATTCATGAGTCGTGGAATCGCAGTTACCTCTTCGTCGGCACTGTTATCGATGGCCTTTTTGCTAACGAGCGCCGTCCTTGCACCGAACATTTCCCAGGCGCAAACAGCGCCAGACGCGGGTGCGCAGATGGTGCCCGCATACGCCGCATTGGCCGACAACCTGGACAGCGGCAAATTGAAGACGGGCGATCCGGTTCGCGTGATTCTCAGCAACAAGGTC
>Ga0302267_10007571_pt1 | contig 10603 bp, 6 predicted proteins | sample III_Bog_E1_3_FD_194555 | JGI IMG/M metagenome (GOLD analysis project Ga0302267, IMG submission 194555) | Peat permafrost microbial communities from Stordalen Mire near Abisko, Sweden - III_Bog_E1_3 | ecosystem: Environmental > Terrestrial > Soil > Wetlands > Peat | place: Sweden: Abisko... | reverse complement strand
CGGCCTGGACCAGTGCGCCACGGCCGTCCGCATCCGACTGGGCCGGGCTGACCGGGGCATCCACGACCGAGGCACCGAGCACGCCGTGCTCGACGGAACCGTGCGACACGATCTGGGCGGTGACGTCCTGGACCAGCTCGGCGGGCAGGAAGATCGATGTCCGCGACTCGCCGGTGCCGACCACGGCGTCGAACACGCCGGCGACGGCTCCCGACGGCTCGACCAACGGGCTGCCGAGGTCATCGGTGGACAGGGGAGCGGCGATCGCCGTGCCGCAGAAGTCCCAGTCCTTCCCGTCGACCGCAGCGATCCCGGCGTAGAGCACGGTCCCGGCATAGAGGCGGATGACCGGCGTACGACCCGACCTCCCCTCCTCGGCCGACATGGCCATGGCCAGGGAGCCGGTTGACGGATCGCCGTTGGTGAACGTGGCGACCGGCAGGTCGTCGGCGATCCGGAGGACCACGATCCCGGTGGCGGGATCGCTTCCCACCAGCGACGCGATCTGTCGGGTGCCGTCGGACTCGATCACGGTGACGGAGCGGGCGTCGGCCACGGTCGGTTGCAGGGCGACGATGATGCCGCCGGCCTCGGCCACCACACCGGTTCCGATCCGGGTGCCGTCGGAGGTGGCTACGACCAGTGCCACGGTGGAGGCGCGGGCGTTGGTCGCCACGGTGGCCATCCGCTGCACATCGGTGAGGTGGCTGACGTCGACCTCGGTGGTCGGCACGCCGGTGAACTCTGCGACGCGCCCCGTCGTCTGCCCCGGATCGTTGGCCGAGACCACGACGACGCCGCTGATCACCAATGTCAGAAGGACGCAGACGGTGAGCCCGCCGACCACCCACGCCCCCCGGGTCGTGGGTCCCGACGGGCCGGACGGCGGTGCGACGTGCACGGCCGTCCCCGCCCCTTCGGACGGGTGGCGCCACAGGCGGTCGTCCGGCGGCACCCAGCCACGCATCGGACCGTCGTCGCCCGGGCTCTCGTCTTCGTGCGGCGCGCCGAAGCCGTCCTGGTCCTCTCCGTGCACGGGTCGAAGGTTACCGACACCAGGCTGTGAAAGGACGGCGCCTGGGCTGGGGAAGGAGGGCGCCCGACCGTTCCCACCGCGGTTCCCCGCCCGGGGGGTCATCCACGCGTCCTACGATGGGGGCGTGGCCCGGGACCTCGCGATCGACCTCGGGACCTCCAACACCCAGGTGTTCGCCAAGGGGAAGGGGGTCATCCTCGCGGAACCGACGGTGATCGCCCTCAATACCCGGACCCACGAAGTCCTTGCCGTAGGTGACGAGGCGTGGCAGCTCATCGGTCGCACCCCCGGTTCCATCGTCGCCGTCCGACCTCTGCGGGAAGGGGCGATCACCGACTTCGACATCACCGAACGGACCATCCGACTGCTCCTCCGGCGGGCCGGAGTGACCAAGTTGAACCGACCACGGGTGCTGATCTGTGTCCCTTCGGCCATCACCTCGGTGGAACGACGGGCGGTCAAGGAGGCGGCCCGACGGGCGGGCGCGTCGGCCGCACATCTCATCGAACAACCCATGGCGGCAGCCATCGGTGCCGGTCTCGAGGTGCACGAGCCGGTGGGGAGCATGGTCGTCGATGTCGGCGGCGGTACGACCGAGACCGCGGTCATCTCGCTCGGGGGGATCGTCGCCTACCGGGCCGTGCGGGCGGGTGGCTTCGACATGGACGCCGCCATCCAGGAGTACGTGCGCCAGAAGTACGGCGTGTCGATCAGCGACCGCACCGGCGAGGAACTCAAGATCGCCATCGGTTCGGCCCTGCCCTACGAGGGCGAGATGCGGGCTGAGGCCCGGGGCCGCGAGGTGACCACCGGCGAGCCGCGTCGGGTGGTCCTGACGCCCGACGAGATCCGCTTCGCCCTGCGCGACCAGGTCGACCTGATCATCGACACCGTCCTCGGATGCCTGTCCGACGCCCCACCCGAGCTGGCCCAGGACATCATCTACGAAGGCATCCACCTCCTGGGTGGAGGCGCCCAGCTCCGAGGGCTGGCCGAGCGCCTGGCGCAGGAGACCGAGGTCCCGGTCCACATCGTGCCCGACCCGCTCGAGTGTGTGGTCCGGGGTGCCGGACTGTGTCTCGACTCGTTCGACAGCCTCCGTCCGATCTTCGCGGCCGCGGAGTCCTGATCGCCGAGCGGCGTCACTCCACGGCCAGGAGGTCCTCCGCCACCTGACGCACCTGCCAGTCCCGGTCGTCCAGGCACCGCTTCAGTGCCGCATCGACCTCGGGTCCCTCGAATGCGGCAAGCGCCACCGCGGCCCGGCGACGGATCGCCGGCTTGTCGTCCAGGGCGGCCAGCACGGCCGGTAGCCCGGCGCGGTCGCCGATGGCGCCGAGTGCGGCGACGGCGGCCTCCCGGCACAGCGGGTCGTCGTGGCCACCGACCAGGGCCGACAGGGCCGACAGTCGGGCGACGGCCGCGGTCTCCTCGCGCTCACCCAGGGACCATGCGGTCATCTCGACCACCGACGGATCGGAGTCGTCGAGCAGGTCCACCAGGCCGACACCGGGCCGGGTGGCGGCCAGCTCGGCTGCCCGCCGACGGACGATCGGGTCGGTGTCGTCACGCGCCACCACCAGTTCTTCCGTGGTGAGCGCATCCAGTCGATCGAGCGCGCCGAGTGCCGTCGCCCGCACGGTGCCGGCAGGGTCGGCCAGGCCGGCACGGGCGGTTCCCGCGTCGCCCGTGTGACCCGCCTGGGCCACCGTGCGGCGCCGCCCGGTGACGTTCTCGTCACCCGGTTCCGTGGCAGGCTGCATGGCACCACTATGACCGACGACGAGCAGCCCCCCACGCCGGCCACACCTGCGGACCGCGACCCGATGGCGGTGCAGTACTTCCCGGGTCCCTCGGATGGTCCGAACGCCGCCACCCCGTCGCTACCGGTCGTCGAAGCCGTCCCCACCGTTCCTCCGCCGGCGGGCCCACTTGCGCCACCCGTGCCGGTACAGGGGACGGTCCCACCGGTCCCGCCGGCGCCGCCCATCCGCCGCCGTCGCGGCGTCCGGACATGGGTATGGGCGATCCTCGGCGTCGTGGTGGTCGGCCTGCTGGTGGCGCAGCGGATCTCGCTGAACTACTACGCCATCCAGCCGGGTACGGCCCAGTCGGTGCAACCGTTCATCACGGTCCCGGCGGACAAGGCGCACCCGGTGACCCATCCGGTGCTCCTGACCGACGTCCGTGAGGCCCGGGTCACCGCCCTCACCTACCTCTACTTCAAACTCGCCTCCAATACGGCCCTCTATTCGGTCCCCGCGGTGACCGGCGGCACCGCTCCCGATGAACTGGACGCCCAGGGCGCCCTCGAGATGTCCCAGGCCGAGCAGGCGGCGAAGACCTCCGCCCTCCGTCACCTGGGGTACACCGTGCCGGCGACGCCGGCCGGTGCGGTCATCGCCGGCACCTTCCCCGGCACCCCGGCCTACGGCGTGCTGAACGTCGGCGACGTGGTGACCGCGCTCGACGGCACCCCGACCCCGACCGCCCAGGCCCTGTCGACCCAGCTCGGTACCCACCACTCGGGCCAGACGGTCACCTTCACGGTGCGCAAGGGCGGAACGGGGAGTCCCGGCCCGGTCCCCCTGACGCTGCGTGCCACCAAGGTCAACGTGGGCGGCCAGACCGTCACGCTCACGGTGGGGATCGAGCCCGAGGACCAGGTCAACTACACCTACCCCTTCCCCATCTCGATCAACGTGGTCGACATCGGCGGCCCGTCCGCGGGCCTGGCCATGACCCTCGGGGTGATCGACGCACTCAGCAGCGGGTCGCTCACCGGCGGCCACACCGTGGCCGCCACCGGCACCATGGATGCCGCCGGCGACGTCGGGGACGTGGGCGGCGTCGCCCAGAAGACGGTCGCCGTCGAGAACGCCGGCGCCTCCATCTTCCTCGTGCCACCCCAGGAGTACGGAGCGGCCATGTCGAAGGACCGGCCGGGCCTCAAGATCTACGCGGTGTCCACCCTGGACCAGGCGTTACGGGTCCTGGAGGCGAACGGTGGACGCGTCGGGCCCACCGCGCTCGACGCTGCGTCCAGTGGATCCGCAGGATGAGCCGATTCGAGGACGGGCGGTCGTAGGCTCGGGCCCATGCCTGAGGAACGCCGGTTGACCATCACCTCGTCGTCCCACCTGGCCCCCGACGACGTGGCCAGGCACACATTCGCCTCGGTCCGACGGGGCTTCGACCCGACCGAGGTTCGTGACTACCTCGAATCGATCGCCACCGGCCTGCGTAGCCATGTCGAGCGCGAGCACGAGCTCCTGGCCGCTCTGGCCGATGCCGAGGATCGGGCCGCCCACCCGGTGATCGACGACACGATGCTGACCGCGGCTGTCGGCAAGGAGACCGCCCGGGTCCTCCAGAGCGCGCACGACGCCGCCTCCGAGATGGTGGCCAACGCCCGGGCCGAGGCCACCCGGATGCTGGCCGAGGCCACCGAGGTGTCCGAGCGCCTCGTGACCGAGGCCACCGAGGTATCCGAACAGGCGCAGGCCAACGCCGATGCACTGCTGGCCGAACGACTGGCCGAGGCCGATGCCGCCGCCATCGCCCTCCAGGAGCGCACCGAACAGCAGGTGGCGGCCGCCCTCGACAAGGTCCGAGCCGATGCGCAGGAACTGACCGAACGGGCCCGGGCCGAGGGGCGCTCCATGGTCGAGGAGGCCCAGGCCCTGCGGGCCCGGGTGCTCGAGGACCTCGCCCGACGCCGCAAGGTGCTGCACGCCCAGATCGAACAGCTCCGGGCCGGTCGTGAGCGGCTCGCCGAGACGGTCCATGACGTCAAGCGCTCGGTCGAGGCCATCGCCGAGGACCTGTTCAACGCCGAGAACGAGGCGCGGTTGGCCGCGGAGGTCGCCGGTCGCGAGGTGGCCGACCGTCCCGATGAGGGGACTCCCGAGGAACTGGCAGCGCTGCTCCTGGCCGAGGAGGCCGAGGCGGTGGCCGAGGCTGAGGTGGTCGAGTCGCCTCCGGACGCCGGATCGGTGCCGGACGAGACTCCTCCCGACGGCATCGCGGTGGAGGTCGGTGGCGTGGTGCAGGAATCGGCCACGGAAGATGAGTCGGTCGGTCCAGACGAGGTCGGCGCCGACGGGGATGCCGGCGTCGCCACCGATGATGAAACGTCCGCTGTGGCTCCGCCACCGGTGAAGCAGGTCGATGCACTGTTCGCCAAGTTGCGGGCGGCACAAGGCGATGACCAGGGATCTGGAGCGGCCGGGGGTGCGGTCGAGCCGTCGGTGACCGGGACGGCCGATGCGGCATCCGGCACGGGTCACGGCGATGACCTGTCCGATGCCCTGCCCGACGATGGGGAGCAGGACCAGGATGACGACGGACCGCCACCGGCGCGCGACCCCTTGGCCGTGCAACGCGACGAACTCGTGGCTCCGATCGTCACCGGGCTGAGTCGACGACTGAAGCGCCTGCTGCAGGACAATCAGAACGATCTCCTGGACCAGCTGCGGGCCAAGGGCACCTCCTGGTCGACGGATCTCCTGCCCGACGAGCGCGAGCACCTCGATGCGATCAGCACCTCGGCGCTGCCCTTGCTCGAGGAGGCCGCAGACGCCGGAGTGTCCTTCGTCGGGGCCGACGGGGAGCGACCCGACGGTGACCACATGGTGGCCATCGCCCATCAACTGGCCGAATCCGTGGTGGGGCCGTTGCGCAAGCGCCTCTCGGGGGGTGACGGCCTGGCCACGGCGGAGGAGTCCGTGGTGACCGAGCACGTCGGGGCGGCCTTCCGTGAGTGGAAGGGCGAGCGGATCGAACGGTTGGCCGGCGACCATGTGGTCGCGGCGTTCTCCCTCGGATCGCTGGCCGCATCCGGGTCGACGGGGACCACGCTCGAGTGGGTGGCGGTGGCGCTGCCTGACGAGTCACCGTGCCCGGACTGCGAGGACAACGGACTCAACGGCGCGCAGGTCGCCGGCGCGGAGTTCCCCACCGGGCACACGCATCCTCCAGCCCACCCGGGTTGTCGATGCCTGCTCGCTCCCAGCACCCCCTAGGCTGCTGCCGTGCGAACTCCGACTGACCTCCCCACGGCGCCCAAGCCGGCATCCCACCGCGGCCGCCGCTGGATCATCGTGGCGGCGATCGTCCTGGTCATCGTGGTGGTGTTCCTCCACACCTTCGCCGTCTTCTACACCGACGCCCTCTGGTTCGGTTCGGTCAACCTCCGCTCCGTCTGGGTGAAGCTGTTCGAGGTCAAGGCGGGGTTGATGCTGGCCTTCAGCGCCATCTTCGCCGTCCTCCTCCTGGTCAGCCTCATCGTGGCCGAGCGCCTCGCACCCAAGGGCCCCTCGATCGATGCCGAGGACGAGTTCGTCAAGCGCTACCGCGAGGTGATGAGCCCCTACGCCCGCTGGTTGCGCGCCGCGGTGGTGATCGTGCTGTCACTGATCATCGGCTCCCAGGCTCTCGGCCAGTGGCAGAACTGGCTCCTGTTCCGCAACAGCACCCCGTTCGACGCGACCGACCCGCAGTTCCACCGCAATGTCGCCTACTTCGTGTTCACCCTGCCGTTCCAGCAGTTCGTCATCCACTGGACACTGGTGGCGCTGGTGATGGTCCTGCTGGTGACCACCCTCAGCCACTACCTCAACGGCGGGATCCGCATGCAGGGACCGCGGCCCCGGGTCCGTCCGGCCGTCAAGGCCCACCTCTCGGTCATCCTGGGGCTCCTCGCGTTGGTGAAGGCGGTCGGGTACTACCTGGCCCGTTTCAACCTCGACCTGTCGTCGAACGGGTACGTCCAGGGTGCGGGCTACACCGACGTCCACGCCCGACTGCCCGCCCTCGAACTGCTCATCCTGGTGTCACTGGCCGCCGCAGCGCTGTTGATCTACAACATCCGGCGTCAGGGCTGGGCCCTGCCCATCCTGGGTGTCGGCCTGTGGTTCCTGGTCGCCCTGACCGCCGGCACCATCTATCCGGCGGCCGTGCAGGCCCTCAAGGTCAACCCGGCGCAGAACACCCTCGAACGGCCGTACATCCAGCGCAACATCAACGCCACCCGTGTGGCCATGGGCATCAACGACGTGACGTCCACCTCCTACCCGGCATCCTCCACGGTGTCGGCCACCCAGCTCGACGCCAACGGCGACACCCTGGGCAACGTCCGGCTGTGGGATCCCCTCGAGACCCAGCCGACCTACGACAAGTTGCAGGACCTCCGGTCGTACTACCAGTTCAACAGCCTGGCGATCGACCGGTACAAGGTGAACGGCGTGGAGACCCCGACCATCGTCGGGGTTCGGGAGATCAACGATCAGGACCTCCCCTCCACGTCGTGGGTCAACACCACGCTGCAGTACACCCACGGCTACGGGATGATCGTGTCGCCGGCCAACACGGTGAGCAGCGCCGGGACACCGCAGTTCGCCGTCGGTGACGTCCCCCCGACCTCGAACAGCGGGCTCCCCACGATCACCCAGCCGTCGGTCTACTTCGGGCTCAACAACACCGGCTACGTCGTGGCCAACACCAAGCAGCCCGAGATCGACTACCAGCTGACCAACGGCACCAATGTGGAGACCCATTACACGGGGGACGGCGGGGTGCAGCTCTCGTCGTTCTTCAACCAGGTGATGTTCGCCATCCGGTTCAACGACCTGAACCTGCTGATCTCGAGCCAGATCACCAACGATTCCCGCCTGATGTTCGACCGCGGCGTGCAGGCACGGGTGTCCAAGGCGGCCCCGTTCCTGAGCCTCGACGCCGACCCGTATCCGGTGCTGCTCAACGGGCACATCGACTGGGTGCAGGACGCCTACACGACCACGGACAACTATCCCTATGCCCAGAACGCCGACACCGGTGCGGTCACGGCCGGCAGCGGCCTGTCCGGCACCTTCAACTACGTGCGCAATTCGGTCAAGGTGGTCATCGACGCCTACACCGGCAAGATGACCTTCTACGTCATGGACCCGAGTGACCCGATCATCCGCACCTACGAGAAGGCGTTCCCCGGGATGTTCACCCCGGCATCGAAGATGTCGAGCGAGCTGCGTGCCCATCTGCGCTATCCCGAGGACATCTTCACCGTCCAGGCCACCATGTACGGCAAGTACCACATCACCCGGGCCCAGAGCTTCTACAGCGCCGCCGACGCCTGGACCCTGTCGCCCGATCCGGGTGCGGGACAGCCGGCACAGGCACTGGCCACCACCCAGACCGTGAATGCGCAGGGTGAGGTGGTCTCCACCGGACAATTGGTGCGGATGTCGCCGCTCTACCAGGTGCTGAAGATCCCGGGGGAGTCGACCCAGTCCTTCAACCTGATCGACGCCCTGGTGCCGGTGTCCGGGGGCAGCCAGATCCAGACGTTGTCCGGATTCATGATGGCCGGATCCGACCCCGGCCACTACGGGCAGCTCAAGATGTTCGTGACGCCACGGGACAACCCTGTCAACGGACCGGCCATCGTCGCCGCCAAGATCAGTTCGACACCGACCGTGTCGGGCCAGATCTCGTTGCTCAACCAGAACGGTTCGACCGTCCTGTTGGGGAACGTCCTGATGATCCCGGTGGCCAACGCCATCCTCTACATCCAGCCCCTGTACGTGGAGTCGTCGCGCAACCAGATCCCCAACCTGCAACGGGTGATCGCCGTCTACGGGAACCAGCCGGCGGCCATCGGCAACTCCCTGTCGGCTGCGCTGTCGACCCTGTTCTCGGCGCCGGTCTCCACCGGGACCTCGGGAACGGGAACGGGCGGGACCGGGACCCTGTCGCCACAGGCCCAGGCACTGCTGGCCCAGGCCCAGGCGGCGTACGCCCAGGCGCAGGCCGACCTGAAGGCCGGGAACCTCGGGAGCTACCAGACCGACATCAACAACGTGGAGTCGAACCTCCAGGCCGTCCAGGCACTGACCGGTGGCCCGGTGGCCAGCACCACCACGACCACCACCACCAACCCGGCGTCGTCGGCGATCGCCGGCCTCAACAACTGAGCGTCGCATCGTGGTCCACCGTCCCCTCGGTCCGTCCGGGCGCTGGACGGTGGCCTCGGGTGAAGTGGTACTGTCGTAATTCACCGACGCGGGGTGGAGCAGTCTGGTAGCTCGTCGGGCTCATAACCCGAAGGTCGCAGGTTCAAATCCTGCCCCCGCCACCATGTGGTGTTCGTCGAAAGACGCACCGATGCAGTTGCGAACGTCCCGGTCCCCCCTGCGGAGGCCGGGACGTTCCGCGTCGAGGGGCACGGCGACGCGACCGTGGCCCGGAAGGTCGATCCCAGTGGGAATCTCGGGTCCCGCGCCATGGGCCGATCCGGTGCACACTCTTCTGGGCGGACGAGTAGCGGGGAGATCACCAGTGCGACGGAGCATCGTCATCTCAACGGCACTCGCGGCTCTGTGCCTGCTGCTTGCGGCGTGCGGCGCTACCGCCGGCTCGACTACCGGCAGCACCCGGGTGAGATCTGGAGCCACAGCCACGACCGCGGCCCCGGGAACCACCACGCCGACGACGTCCGCTCCCGTGGCGGCCGCCACCGTCTCCGCCGCGCTCCCACAGGTGGTCTGTCCCACGACCTACGGGGTCCAGCCGACGACCACTCCCAGCCTCCCGTCCACGGTGTCGGAGTCGATCGCCACCAGCCTGGTCAGCCAGATCGCCGTCTACACCGACGCGCAGGGACAGATGCAGATCCTGGCTCCGACCGGATGGGCGTGCTCTGCCTCCATCGGCGCAGACGGCAGTAGTGAGCTGGCAGCGTTTCCGCAGGGCCAGACGAACCCGACGACCTCCGGCGCCACCCGCGACACCGGCGAACAGGTGGTCGGCGGTCAGGCGAGCGCGTGCGCAAGTTGCAACTACGCACAGACGACGCCGCTGTTCACCGCGGCTGCGGACCAGTGCGCGATCGATGATGCGGGACAGCCGTCGCTGTGCCCCGGCCCCTATCCGGGTGAGGCCGTCGACCCGATCGGCAACGGAGTGGTCGGGTTCCTGGACCCGCCGGGAGTCAGGGGCTCGGGAGCCGGTTCCGGTGGCGCGTATCCGGCGAACGGCGTCGTCACGTACCACCCGGCGACCTCGGGATACCAACCGAGTTACATCGAGACCTGCACGCTCCCGGACAGCCAGCACTCCCTGTGCACCGCGGCCCTGGACAACTTCGTAGGCTCCTACGGAACGCGTTGAGTGCACCTCGTCCGGACGCCAGGGCCCGGAACGCAACCGGGCCGGTGCGACGACGTGGGGAGCCCGAGACCGCCCGACCGCCGGGTCCCGGACCGGGTGACGAGGTAGCCCGGAACGGTCACCACGGGACCGTGTGGCCCTGATAGTCGAGGTACTGGAGACCGCCTCGCCCCCGCTGGGCGTCGATCACACTGACGAGGGCGGGGATGCTCTCGTCGATGGTGAGTCGGGCGTTCGGGCCACCGAGCCGGGTCTTCACCCAGCCGGGGGCCATCAGCAGCAACGTCCGAGGATCGTCATGGTGCCGGGCGGCGTAGCTGCGCATGGACATGTTGAGCGCGGCTTTGGTGGTGCGGTAGATCTCGAAGCCGCCGCGCTCGTTGTTGGACACGCTCCCCTGTC
>Ga0302267_10007570_pt1 | contig 10604 bp, 8 predicted proteins | sample III_Bog_E1_3_FD_194555 | JGI IMG/M metagenome (GOLD analysis project Ga0302267, IMG submission 194555) | Peat permafrost microbial communities from Stordalen Mire near Abisko, Sweden - III_Bog_E1_3 | ecosystem: Environmental > Terrestrial > Soil > Wetlands > Peat | place: Sweden: Abisko... | reverse complement strand
CGCCTCGCGCGCCTCCTCCACCGCGCGGACGGGGCGCTGCTGCAGATCGAGAACACCAACACCTGCAACTACCGCTGCACGTACTGCCCGACCCACTCCGAGCGCTCGCTCTTCAAGGTGCGGAAGGGGCACATGACGCTCGACACCTTCCGCGCCATCCTCGATCGGCACCCGCGGGCGGCGCTGGTGGTGATCCAGGGCCAGGGCGAGCCGCTGATGGATCCCGGCGTGTTCGAGAAGATCGCGGCCTGCCGCGAGCGCCGCATCGCCACCCAGATCATCTCCAACGGGTCGCTCCTCGGCGAGGCGATGAACGAGCGGCTCCGGCGCGAGGGGCCGGACATGCTGCTCTTCAGCGTCGACTGCGTGTCTCCCGAGCGCAACATGGAGGAGCGCCGGGGCATGAAATACCACCGGGTGCTGGCCGGGATCCGCGCTCTCGCCGCGGGCCGCCGCGCGCCGACACGCTCGACGCGCTCCATGCGGCCCATGGTGCTCGGCCTCCTGTCGATCGTGCACGGGCCCTTCGACGCCGAGGTGGAGGCCGCGCTGCGCTCCTTCAACGGCATCGGCCTCGACATCGTTTACTACAAGCAGCTCAACGCCTCGTACGACAACCGCATCGGGGGCTATCGCGCGCCGGCCGTCGACGGGATCCCCGCCTCGCTCCGCCGCGCCCTCGATTTCGTGGTCAGCCACCAGCGCGTCGCGCGGGTGCGCCCCTGCGCGCAGCTCGCCTACGATCTGCCCTACTATCTGTGGGAGGGGGGCCGCACGCCTTGCTGCGTGCTCAACGATCCGCGCTACTCCGCGCCGGAGTTCGAGCGGGACCGCCTCCTCGAGCGCTACCGCGAGCGGCGCCTCCCCGGCGAGTGCGAGCGGTGCTCCTTCTTCGGCGGGTACGAGCGCGCCTCGTGACCCGCGGGGCGGCCGGACCCGCGTGAGGATCCACGTCGGCGTGCTGATGCAGGGGCAGGGGCACCTGAACCGCGCGGCGGAGCTCACCCGTCGCCTGCGCGCGCGGGGGCACGACCTCCGCGTGCTGCTCGCCGGCCAGGCGCCGCCGGCCTATGCCGAGGCCGCCATCGGGCCCTTCGAGAGGCTCGACCTGCCGAACCTGGTCATCGCCTCCGGCGAGCTGCGGCGGTGGGCCACGGCGCGATCGTTCGGCGCCTCGCTCCCGGCGCGCCTGGCGGCGGTCCGCGCGCTCGCGCGGCGGTTCGCGAGCGACCGGGTGGACCTCGTGCTCACCGACTTCGAGCCGATCTCCGCGCTGGCGGCGCGCCTCGCCGGGGTGCCCGCGGCGGGGATCGCCGGGCAGTACCGGCTCACTCGCACCGACGCGCGCGGCCCGCGGGCGGGGGCGACCCGCGCGGCCTCACTCGCGATCATGGAGGCCTGGACGCCCGGGCTGGCGCGCTACTTCGCCGTCACCTTCTCGCCGGCGCGGGCCACGCGCCGCGCCACGCAGGTGGTGGATCCCATCGTCGACGCCGCCGTGCGCGACGCGGCGCCCTCGGCGGGGGGCTTCACCCTGGCGTACCTCTACGCCTATCCGCAGGCTCGCGTGCTCGCGGCGCTGGGGGGGGCGCCCGGCCGGTTCCGCGTCTACGGCTTCGATCGCGACGAGACCCACGGCCCGGTGACGTTCGCGCGCACCGATCGGCGCGCCTTCGTCCGCGATCTCGCCGCGTGCGAGGGGGTGATCCTCAACGGCTCCTTCCAGGGCGTGTGCGAGGCCGCCGTGCTGCACAAGCCCGTCCTCAGCATCCCCTTCGGCGGCCAGTACGAGGAGCTCTACAACGCCCACCAGATCGAGCGCTGGGGCCTCGGATCGGTGGCGCCGCGCCTCACGTCGGCGGCGGTGACGCGCTTCGTGACGCGGCCCCCCGCTCCCCCGCGCGCCCCGGTGGGCGACGGGGCGACGCAGGTCATCGAGGCGCTCGGGCTCTGACCCGGGCGCGGGAAAGGAAGGCGCGATGCAGCTGGGTCCCTTCGATCAGGTGGCCAAGGCGCTCGCGCAGCGGCCGCACCTCGAGGTCATCGCGCGAGGCGGCTTCCCTCCGCCCGTCTCCGTGAAGATCGAGCTCACCAGCGTCTGCAACCACGACTGCCACTTCTGCGCCTACCGGCGCATCGTCAGCGATCCCCAGGTGAAGGATCGGCTCGACGGTGACCGCGTCCTCGAGCTCGTCGACGAGCTCGCGGCGGCCGGTGTGCAGGGCGTGATGTTCACCGGGGGCGGGGAGCCGCTCCTCCACCCGCGGGCCGACGAGATCCTCTCTCGCTGCCGCGCGCTCGGGCTCGCCCACGCGCTGATCACCAACGGATCGCGCCTCTCACGCCTCGCGGATGAGACCCTGCGCGGCCTGCGCTGGGTGCGCTTCAGCATCAACGCCGGCGACGCGGAGGGCTATGCGCGCGTCCACGGCGTCGGAGTCGAGGCCTGGGACGCGGTGTGGGAGCAGGTGCGGCGCGCGGCCGACCGGTCCCGCTTCCCCGCGCTGACGGTGGGGGTGTCGTTCGTCGTCACCTCCTGGAACGCGGGCGGCATCGAGCGCTCCGCGGAGCTGGCGCGGGACAGCGGCGCCGCCTACGTCCACTTCCGTCCGGCCTTCCAGGGGCCCGACACCGAGCTCGACCGCCAGCTCGATCCCGTCGAGATCGAGGCCATCGTCGCCCGCCTGCAGGCGCTGCCGGCCCCCGGAGGGCGCTTCTCGGTGTACGGGATCACCCGCCGCTTCCACGAGATCGTCGGGGCGACCTCCCCGTCGCCCGCCGCGCGCGAGCACATCCATTGCCGCTCGACGCCGCTCGTGGCCTACGTGCTCCCCGATGGCAAGGTGTCCATCTGCACGATGGTGCGCTCGGCCTCCTTCAACCCCCGCGTGCCGGACCCGTTCCTGGGGAGCCTGAAGGAGGCGCGCTTCATGGACCTCTGGGGCACGGAGCACCACCGCGCCATCATCCGCGGGCTGTCGACCTCGGGCTGCACCCGCTGCCACTTCGCCGAGTACAACCGGGCCCTGGCGATGGTGGAGCGGGACGAGCTCCACGTGCGCTTTCTCTGACCGGGGAGACCGACCGCGGACGGAGACCAGAAGCCCCGCTCCCTGGCAGCCCCGGCGCCCGCCCCGGGGTGAGCACCGGGGCAGCACGGACGCGCGCCGCCGTCCCGCCTGCCCCCCCGCCCCCGCCCGTCTTCAACGCCGTCGCAGCGCTCGCGCCGATCTTCTTGTAACCTGCGGGCCTGAAAGGCCACACGGCTACGGAACCCGGAGTTCAGAGCAACCCCCATGAGACAAGACAGATTCACCAAAGGCACCGGCATCCTCGGCTTCTTTGTCGCGTTCGCGTTCGGCATGGTGGGCATGCGCACCATCGACGCCAGCGCGCCCCGGAGCCCGATCGCCACGGCTGAACAGCACTCCGAGGGCTCCGTGGTGAGCTCCCGGCAGGTGAACCCCGGCGCCGTCCGCGTCGACCTCTACGTGATGGCCCAGTGCCCCTACGGCGTGCAGGCCGAGGCGGCCTTCAAGGACGTGGTCGCCAAGTTCGGCTCCGACCTCGACCTCCACGTCGAGTACATCGGGCAGACCGGCCCCACCGGCGAGCTCACCTCGATGCACGGCCCCAACGAGGTCAAGGGCGACCTCCTCCAGCTGTGCGCCCAGAAGTACGCGCCCGCCAAGTCGTTCGACTTCGTCCTCTGCCAGAACGTCAACTCCAAGGAGGTCGCCACCAACGGCGAGTCCTGCGCCAGGCAGGTCGGCGCCCCCGCCGACAAGATCCTCGCCTGCGCCGACGGCAAAGAGGGCAAGGATCTCCTGGCGGCCTCGTTCAAGCGCGCCAGCGACTCGGGTGCCCGCGGGAGCCCGACCATCATGATCGCCGGCACCAAGTACGAGGGCGGCCGCAAGCCGGTCGACCTGATGAAGGGCATCTGCAACGCGGCGGGCGGGAAGAAGCCGGCCGCCTGCTCGTCCATCCCCGAGTCGCCCCGCGTCAACGTCACCGTGCTCGGCGACACCCGCTGCGGCGCGGATTGCGACACCTCCCGCACCGAGGGCAACGTCCGCAGCAACGTGGGCAACCCCGTCATCACCAAGCTCGACTACAGCTCCCCGGAGGGCAAGAAGCTCTTCGGCCAGATCAAGTCGGCCAGCCTGCCCGCGGTGATCTTCGACGGCACGCTCGACGCCGACAAGGACGCGGTCGCGGCCTTCTCCCGCGGCCTCAAGCCCGCCGGCGACTTCAAGGTGCTCTCCATGGGCGGCTGGAACCCGGCCTGCGCCGACGACGGCGGCTGCAAGCTCGACGAGTGCAAGAGCACCATGCAGTGCCGCGCCGAGATCCCCAAGAAGCTCGACGTCTTCGTGATGAGCCAGTGCCCCTACGGCGTGAAGGGGCTCGACGCCATGAAGGAGGTCGTCGAGAACTTCAAGAAGGCCGGCGAGACCATCGACTTCTCGATCCACTACATCGGCGACGGAGACGCCAAGGCCCTCACCTCGATGCACGGCGCGGGCGAGGTCGACGAGGACGTCCGCGAGGCATGCGCCATCAAGCACTTCGCCAAGGGCCTCAAGTACATGGATTACATCTGGTGCCGCGACAAGAGCATCCGTGATCCGAACTGGCAGGCGTGCACCGGCGGCTCGACCGGCATCGACACCGACGTCCTCAAGAAGTGCTCGGAGGGCGACGAGGGCCGCCTGCTCGTGCAAGCCTCCTTCGCGGACTCCAAGTCCACGGGCATGCAGGCCAGCCCGACCTGGCTCGCCAACAACAAGTTCAAGTTCTCCGGCATCGACCCCGAGACCATCAAGAGCAACCTCTGCGCTCACAACCCCAAGCTCGCCGGCTGCGACGTCAAGCTCAGCGGCCAGGCGGCCCCCAAGCCGGGCGGCGCCAAGGAGCCTGGCTGCGGCGGTTAGTCACCCTGCGGAACGCCCGAGAGCGTTCCGCGACCACCCTGCGGAACGCCTCCGCGCGGAGCAGGTTCAGCAGCCGCGTGAAGGGCTGGTGAGCCACGCTCCGGCGGGGGCGTCGTCGTGTCGAGGGGACGCCTCGCCGGACGGGGCCGCCCGCTTCGGGCGCCGCTACATCGCGTCCACGAGCACGATCGTGGGCGTCTCGCTGACATCGAGCGTCACCTTGCCACCCGTGGGCGTCAGCGTCGCCTCGTTGCCAGTGGCCGTCTGGTCGGCCAGCACCACCGCCTTCGCCGTCGTCGCCGCGCTCGGCAAGGTGAGCGAGTAGCCGCTCACCACGTGCGCGGTGCTCGTCGGGCTCCAGGCGACCAGGGCGCCGCCGGGGCCCGCCGTGTCCTTGAAGGCGTACACGGAGACGCCGGCGCTCTGCGCGGCGCTCAGGTCGGCGCTGAACGCCATCGTGGCCAGTCGCGCGCGGAAGGCGGCGACGAAGAACCATGACGCCTTCTTCGTCCCGGTGCCGTCGATCAGGCCGCAGGTCGTGAACTGCTGCGCCGCGTCGCACGTCGAGCTGGCGATGTTGCAGGTGTCGTCGAGCTCGAAGAGCGTGGCGCGATCGATCCCGGCGGCCAGCGCTGCGAGGAACGCGCGGACGAGCCACTGCCCCTGGACGATGAACGCCGAGTTGCCGCCGAGCGCCGGCGCGTGGAGCGGCGATTGCGCGAAGGTGTCGTAGCCGAACTCGGTCCACCACACCTCCTTGCCAGGCAGATTCTGATCCCGGTAGGCGACCACGGCGGCCAGCTTGGCCTGCACCTGGTCCTCCTCGGGGCTCGGCGCGGCCTGTCCGGACGAGGCCGCGAAGCTGTAGTAGTGGACGTTGATCACGTCGGCCGGAAAGCTGCCGCCCCGGTGGGCCGCCGCCCAGGTGCGCATGCCGTCCAGGTACGTGGTGATCGACGCCTGCCACTTGGAGGAGGGGTACGCCCCGGAGAGGCCGCCCATGACGAGCTTCGCCGCAGGGTCGGCGTTCTTGACTCCAAAGGTCGCACCGAGCTTCTTCTGATCGCCGTCGTAGTCGGCGCTGGCCATCGCGGCCATGGCGGCCGGGGTGAAGGCCGCCGCGTTGTCCTCCTCGTTGAAGTCCTCGAAGTACTGGACCGTGCCGAGGCCGCTCAGCCGAGTCTGGTTGGCCTTGAGCTTGAGCAGGGCGTCCGGCACCGCGGCCGAGCCGTAGCGCGCCGCGATCTGGAACATGGCATCCGCGTGGGCCACGTAGGAGGCGGCCGCCGTGGCGTCGGCGCCGGCGGCGACGGGCGGGATGGCCGAGTCGTTCATCCAGGGGACGCTGCCCTGCACCGCCGGGAATCCCATGGATCCCTGGGCCTTCAGCGCGGAGAAGTACTGATCCCAGTCCCATCCGTTGAAGTTCATGAAGGTATAGAGCATGCCCGGATAGGCTGGGCCCGATGCGTAGTTGTCACAGATCCACCCCCAGTTGTGATATTCGCGCACCGTCCCGAGGGGCGCGAGGTTCGCCGGGGCGTCTCCGATGTTGGCGTTGACGCCGGTGAACGCGCCGATCACCGTCCCCTGGGGGAGCGCGCCGCCGTCGCTGCCACCGGTGCCGGCGCCCGTGCTCCCGCCCATGCCAGACCCGCCCGTGCCGGTGGTGCTGGCGCTGGCGCCGCTGGTGGACCCGCCGCCGCTCCCCATCGCAGCGCCGGTGCCGGTGCCGGTGCCGGTGGCGGTGGTGGTCGACGCGCTGTGGCAACTGCCGGCGACGAGCGGGAGCAGGGCGGCGGCGAGGAGGGGCAGCTTCGAGCTCCGCAGGGTGGATCTCATGGTGAGCGGAGGGTAGGTGGCGGCCGTGGTCAGATCAACCCGCGGGACCCGCGACGACCTGCGTCGTGCGCAACCCGCGTGCAAGCGTGCCCGCTCTCCGTTAGGGTGCCGCCCTTCCCCGACCCCAGCCCTCCGGAGCGGTACCATGAGCTTTCCCCGTTTCGCGTGCCTTGGTCTCTTCTCTCTCTGCGCCGCCGTCGGCGCGGCCTGCGGCAACGGGAGCGGCGCGACGAAGAGCAGCGGCACCACCGCCGGCTCGGGCGGCTCGGGCGGCGCGCTCGGGTCCACGAGCAGCAGCAGCAGCAGCAGCGGCGGCGGCGACGCGGGCAGCGACGCGTCGAGCGAGGTGTACCCGGCCGCGTTCGCGCCGCCGCCGCAGGTCGCCGACTATGGCGGTCCCGTGCTCAAGGCGCCGCGGATCGTGCCAGTCTTCTTCGCCGGCGACGACCCCACCTTCCAGGCCGAGCTCGCGGATTTCGTCTCCAAGGTCGGCTCCAGCGCGTACTGGACGACGGCCGTCGCCGAGTACGGGGTCGGCCCGGCCACCGCGCTCCCCCCCGTGCAGCTCACCGAGACGGCGCCGGCGACGATCGACGACACGGCCATCCAGACCTGGCTCCAGGGCAAGCTCAACGGCAACGATCCGCTCTGGCCCGCCGCCGACCACAACACCGTCTATGCCCTGCACTACCCGGCGGGCACCACCATCACCCTCGATGGATCCTCGAGCTGCACCAGCTTCGGCGGCTACCACAGCGACACCCAGCTCGACGCCAATCACGGGTCCTTCTACACCGCATATGCGGTCATCCCCCGCTGCATGACCTTCATGACCACCCCGCCGCTCACGGGCATCGACGCGGTGACCGGCGCCGAGAGCCACGAGCTGGTGGAGGCCGTGACCGATCCTTACCCGCAGGACGACCCGGCCTACCTCACCCTCGACGACCCGCACTTCTACTGGACGCGCGTCCTCGGCGGCGGCGAGGTGGGCGACATGTGCGCTCAGTTCCCCGGCGAGTTCACCAGGTTCCCCGGCCTCGCCTACACGGTGCAGCGAATCTGGTCGAACAAGCAGGCGAAGGCCGGTCACGATCCCTGCCAGCCCGAGCTCACCGGGGAGGTTTACTTCAACGCGAGCCCGGTCCTCCCCGACGACGTCGCGGTGACCGTCCTCGGCAACCCGGCGGTCGCCAAGGGGATCGACATCGCGGTCGGGCAGTCGAAGACCATCGACGTCGAGCTCTTCAGCGAGGCGGCCACCTCCGGCCCGTGGACGGTCACGGCCGAGAACGGGTCCACGACCCCGCAGCTCGCGTTCAGCTTCGACACCAGCACCGGCAGCAACGGAGACGTCCTCCACCTGACCATCACGGTCATGACCGCCGGCAAGCGCGGCACCGAGTCCTTCCTCCTCAAGTCCACGCTGGGAACGCAGGAGAACTTCTGGATCGGCCTCGTCAGCACCCCTGTCGCCATCGACGGCGGAGCCGATGGCGGGGACGAGATCGACAGCGGGGCCGACGGAGGGACCGAGATCGACGGGGGGACCGAGATCGACAGCGGAGCCGACGGCGGCGACGGCGGGTAGCGGCAGCGCAATTCAGGGGAACGCCAGGAGAAGCCGATCGAGCGTGGCGAACCCCGTCCCGCCTCTGGCCAGCCCGCGGACCTCGGCGGCGACGCCCGTCTCCTCGACGGTCGCTCGCCGGCGCCGATCAGAACCGGCGAACCCAGCGGCCCGGGAGGTACTCGAACCGGCCGAAGCGGTTCACCCAGTGCGGCGCGATGAACTCGAAGCCGTCGCGCCGCAGCTCCCAGCGCCCGCCCGTCCACACGTGCTCACGCCCGTTGTAGCGGTAGTACCCGGGCGCCCAGAAGTGTCGCGCGCTCGGCGCCACCCCGCGAAACTCGACGCGCGCCGCCGGCGGCCCGTGGGGGGCGAAGTAGTGGAAGCCCCGCGCGTCCTGCTCGACGCCGCTGCTGGCGCTGGTCGCCGCGCTGCCGTCATCCACCGGCGCCGTCGCCGCCGTCTCCTCGGGCGCCACGGGCCCGCTGTCGGCCGCGCTCGCCGTGCTGCAGCCGGTCGCCGCCAGCGTGCCGACCATCATCACCACCGCCATCATCATCGTGCCGTCGAGCTTCATGATCGTCTCCCGTTCGAACCTGACCCGCTTCGGGCCTTCGAGAGCGGCCTCGTCCTCATCGCCGTTCGGGGAGGAGCTAGAGCAACCGGCGGGCCAGCGCCAGAGCCAGCGGAGACCCGCGGTTTCGGCCGGAATTTGCAGCGGCCGAGGAGGAGCGGCGTCACGCGCCAGCGTAACCGCCGCGTAACCCGGCGCGGAACAGCCTGCGCGACGGAGCCATGCCGACGTCGAGGACGAGTCGGTCGTCCGTTCGCTCCGGCCCCCTCGCCCTGGACACCGCTCCCCCCGATGGAGCATAGGAACCGCATGCGGAAGACCACCGCCGACCTCATCCTCCGCCCTCGCCGCGCCGCCGACGACGCCCCGCTCTACCGCCTCAGCGACCGCGTCTTCGCGCCCTATTCGATCCACCCCACCGGCGCGATGGCGTCGATGCTGGCCGAGCGCGGCGCGCTGAGCTGGGTCGCGGAGCGCGCGAACGGCACCTCGAAGCCGGCGGTCGTTGGCTTCTTCGTGCTCGGCTTCGAGCACCTCGCGCGGAGCTTCGGCCCCTGGCAGCGACCAGCGGTGGCCCGGCTCAACGCCATCGGCGTCCAGCCCGACCTGCACGGGCGCGGCGTGGGCCGCCTGCTCCTCGAGCACGCCGAGGCGGTCGCGCGGGACCAGGGCGCGGTCACGCTCACGCTGATGACCGCCGAGACCAACACCCGGGCGCGGCGGCTCTTCGCCGCGGCCGGCTTCCAGCGCCTGCTCACGCTGGAGCACGCCTATGCCCGCGGACAGCGCGGCATCCTCATGAGCAAGCCGCTGTAACGACTGCCCCGCATGCCCCTCCTCCCGTCCCCTTTCTTCCGCATCGTCTCGGAGAGCGACTCGGGCGCCCGCGCCGCCCGCGCCCTCGCCGAGCGCTTCCAGGGCACGCTCCACGACGCCGAGCACATCCCGCGCACCGGGCCGGCGCTGCTCGTCGGCAACCATTCGCTCTTCGGCCTCGACTCGATCGTGCTCGCCGCGCTGCTCCTCGCCGCGGGCCACCGCGTCCCGCGCTTCCTCGCGGAGAAGAACCTCTTCCGCCTCCCCGGCGTGCGCAGCGCGCTGGCCGCCGTCGGCGCCATCCCCGGCCACCCGGACGAGGCGGTCGCCCTGCTGGAGGCCGGCGAGCTGGTGATGGTCTACCCCGGCGGCGTCGACGACTCCTTCAAGCTCTCCACCGAGGCGTACACCCTCAAATGGGGCGAGCGCGCCGGCTTCGCCCGGGTGGCGCTGCGGGCGCGCGCTCCCATCGTGCCCGTGGCGGCCACCGGGGTCGACGAGCTGTTCGCCGTGTCGCGGCGTGAGAGCGTGATCGGACGCTTTCTGCTCGGATCGGCCCGTTACGACATTCCCCTTCCCTCGAGCCTGCGGCCCCGCCGGGTGCCCCTCGACTACTTCGTGCTGCCGCCCATCGCGCCCGACGGCGAGGCCGGCGACGCCGAGGCGGTGGCGCGGATGCGCGACGCGACCCACGCCGCGGTGGACGGCGTGCTCCAGGCCTATCGGGAGCGGTGATCCGGGGCCGGCTGCGGCGGCGGAGCTGGAAGCGCCGTCGCGCTGCCGCCGCCGAGCAACCGCTCCGTCAGGGGGAGGGAGCCCGGCGAGGACCGGCCCTCGCCCCACGAGGCCCGACCCTCGCCCCACG
>Ga0302267_10007569_pt1 | contig 10605 bp, 7 predicted proteins | sample III_Bog_E1_3_FD_194555 | JGI IMG/M metagenome (GOLD analysis project Ga0302267, IMG submission 194555) | Peat permafrost microbial communities from Stordalen Mire near Abisko, Sweden - III_Bog_E1_3 | ecosystem: Environmental > Terrestrial > Soil > Wetlands > Peat | place: Sweden: Abisko... | reverse complement strand
TGTCCATACGCCTTCAGTTCGTCCCGTTCCTTGCGGGAGACGACACCGGTGTTCGGGATATGAATGGCGACCAGCGGCAGTCCGGCTGTGGTCAAACCCGCCTCAGCCGGGAAGAGATCCTCCACCGGCCAGAAGCGCGGCAGTCGCATGTCGGGCTTGTCGATGCCGTAGCTCCGCATCGCTTCGGCGTAGGTGATGCGCGGGAACGGCGCTTTCACTTCATAGCCGGCGACGGCGCAGATCTTTTCGATCAACGGTTCGATCACTTCGAAGACTTGCTCTTCCTGCGGGAAGGACATCTCGATGTCGATCTGAGTGAACTCGGGCTGTCGGTCGGCGCGCAGGTCTTCGTCGCGGAAGCAACGCACAATCTGGAAGTAGCGCTCGTAACCGCTCACCATCAGGAGTTGTTTGAAAATCTGCGGCGACTGCGGCAGGGCGTAGAACATGCCGTTCTGAATGCGCGAAGGCACCAGGAAGTCGCGCGCGCCCTCGGGCGTGGTCTTGCAGAGAAATGGCGTCTCGATTTCCAGGAAGCCCTGATCGTACAACGCCTGCCGGACGGCGAGTGAAATCTTCGAGCGCAGGATGATGTTGCGCTGCATGTGGGGCCGGCGCAGATCGACGTAGCGGTACTTCAGCCGTACGTCTTCGCTGACGTCGATGTGCTCTTCCATCGGGAAGGGCGGCGTTTCGCTGGTGTTGAGGATGCGTAGACGTTCGGCGACGACTTCGACTTCGCCGGTGTCGATGCCCGGGTTGATATTGTCGGCACTGCGCTTCTCCACCGTGCCTTCGATAGCGATCACGAACTCGGAGCGCAGGCTCTCCGCCCGGCTGTGCAATTCGGCGTCAGACTCCGCCCGGAAGACGATCTGTGTGACGCCCTCCCGGTCGCGCAGGTGAATGAAGATCACGCCTCCCAGGTCGCGGCGGCGGTACACCCAACCCATGAGCACGACCTTGCGCCCGTCGTCGGAAGCGCGCAATTGTCCGCAATTGTGCGTACGGCGCAGGTCGCCCAGGAAGTCGAGAGTGATGTCTTGTGCCATTTGATTCTTTTGCAATAGATCCAATTGCCAAACCGGCGGCTCGCGGCGAAGAACGCCAGCGTGCGCGGCAGCGGCAATCGGGATTCTTTTCAGTGTATCTCGGCTACGCAGCCGTATTCTGCCGGGAGCCCAGGCAGAGCTCGAGACAGGTATAGCGTGTAACCGTGATTTCCGATTGGCCCGCGCGGAGTGAAGTTGAATCGTTTTTGGATGAGGGATCAAGCTTGCCGAGAGGCCGGCGGAGGATCTTCTATCCACCACCGCTCGGGATCGCGACGCGTTTCGCACTCGGCTGCGTCGTCTATGGCCCGGAACAGGCCGTCTGTAGCGGGCGTGAGCGAGACAGTTGCTTTCACGACTTGGCGAACCCATGCGTGGGCCGCCTTCGTGAAGGGGCAAACTGCCAGGCACACGGCGCACGCCGTACCGCTTGCCTGCCAGTAGGCGAAGCACCGATACGAATCCTCGAACCACGCTTTGTGACCGGGGTTATTCCAGTCGCCGAGAATCTTGAAACTGGGCTCGGCGTCAAATGACAGGGCGGCCGGCGGGCATGCTTCGGCGCACTTTTTGCAGCGCTTACAGAATTCGACCACACCGAAATCCACCGGCTGGTCGCAGCTCATCGGCAAATCGGTAAAGACCTTGCAAAGGCGTACCGCCGGACCGAATTCCGGGGTCACCAGCTTGTTCATGCGGCTCAATTCGCCGAGGCCCGCGTCCATGGCGAAGGGCACGCTCTGCGCCGTGTCGTTCACGCTCGGGATGGCCTGGTAGCCCAATCCGCGGATGAATTCGGCGAGCGAGGCTACGACGAACGCGGAGTGGCTATAGCCCAGTCCGCTCGCCGTGTCGGCCACTGCGGACGGCGCCTGAGCGAGCAGCTCGAGGTCCATGGGAATCGCCAGGGCGACGACCCACTTCATCTTACGGGGAATGGCAAATTTCTCTTCCGTCACTCCAGGCACATCGACGTCTTCGAAGACAATCGGCCGGCCCTGTTCCCGCAGATTGACGTAGCTCTCGTCCATGGGCGCGATGCCGGCGAGGGCCGCCCCATACAAGCGGGCCGCGGCCTTCACGGTATCCGCGGCTTGCTGAGGAGGCGCGGCATATGGCTCGACACCCAATTCGGCGGGCGTGCGCACGGTCACTCTGGTCCACGAGAGCAATCCCTCCCCGGGCCGGGTGCTGCGCATGAGCGTCCACGCGCCCTCGCCTAACTGCAGGTCGCGCAGGCTGAAGCCCGGCACGTCCTGCCGGATCCGCTGCACCGTGCGCTCCTGCGTCGCGGCGAGCCCGGCCTCGAACGAGCCTTCACCGTCGTGCGCCGTTTTCAACCTTGGATAGAGAGCGAACATGTCGTCGCCCGAGAAACGCTGAAAATCCGCGTTCTTCTCCGCGAGAGTGGGCCCAGCGACGCTCTTCACCCACCAGCCACGCTTGTACATCCGTCCGGAGACGCGGGCGCGCTTCGCGATAAACGCCGCACCGGACAATGGCGCACCCGCCCGCGCTGCTGCTTCCACTGCGCTGCGGCTGCGAATCTGGTTGTCTTGTGCTTGCATGCTGAGGTCCTTCCAACCGAATGGCGCCTAGAAAGAAAGCCTGGCGCTCAACTGGAACTCGCGGCCGGGTGTAGAGGCCTCCGTGATCGTGCCAAACTGCGGCGTGTTCACGAAGCGGTTTGGCGTATCCCAGTTCGAATGGTTCAGTGCATTGAAGGACTCGGCGCGAAACTCCATATGCAGGCGGTCGGCCAATGCGAACGAACGGACCAGCGCCAGGTCCATCGTCTGCATGCCAGGTCCGTAGATGGTATTGCGTCCAACATTGCCGAAGGTGTACGCGGCCGGAGTGCTGAACGCAGTGGGAGTGAACCACTCCGCCGTGGTCTTCGTACCGGCGCCGAACACCGGCTGGCCATTGTAGTTCGCGCGGATGGGATTCTCGCCGATGATCGCTCCCGCGTTTGCGGTATCGCCAAAGACCGAGATTGTGAAAGGGAATCCGCTCTGCGCCTGGTAGATGGTGGACAGCCGCCAATCGCGGGTGAGCGCGTGCGTCCAACTCGTGGCCCGCAGGGCGGGCACTTCATAGACGAGGCTCGCCGAGAAGCGATGGCGCACGTCGCATGCTGGTCCCTTTTCCGCGTTCAGGTCATTGTCGTTCTGCGGAATGGTAGACTCCGACATGGGTGAGCGGAAGTCGGGAGCGTCGCTCAGATTCTTCGCGAAGGTGTAGTTGGCCAGCAGGCTCAGCCCGTGCGAATAGCGCCGCCGCAGGCTGACGTAGCCGGCGTCGTACCAGCTTCGGGCTCTGTCCTCAAGATTGTTTACGGAACTGACGGGGAACGTGCTGCTCGCAACGTTGAGCGTGCTTGGGAAGACCGTGCCGGCCATGAAAGTCGCGGTGGCGTACGGCCGACGCGGCTGAATGGCGCCCGGTCCGGGCAGCGCGTTGTTGATCAGGACCGCCTGCTGCAGGTGTTCCCCGCGCTCGCCGTGGTAACCCACCTCCAGAGTCGTATCATGGCCCAGGCTTTTCTCCAGCGAGCCGCTCCACTGCTGTACATATTGCGCGGGCGCGTGCGGGTCGAAGCCCGTGAAGGCCACCACCGTCTTGCCCAGCACGGGCTGCGGGAAGTTGAAGCCGGCGATCTGCGGAGTGAAGTTGTCGCTCTGTTGAGTGATAGGGAACAGAATGGGCACGTTGTGCAGTTGGTTGCACCAGGTGTTCATGTCCACGGGCATGAAGAAAATGCCATACGCACCGCGGAATACAATGCCGGTCTGCTGGAAGTGGTGCGCAATCCCCAATCGCGGTGCGAAGCGCAGCTTGGGCGGATATTGCAGGCCCTTCGGCATGCCATTCTGGCCGCCGATGAACGCTACCAGTTGCCCGCCTTCCTGTTCGATATTGCTCCACTCGCGTTGGATGTCCGCCAGCGGCGTTTCGAACTCGTAGCGCACGCCGACGTCGATCGTCGTGGAAGCAGTGACGCGCCAGGTATCCTGCGCGAAGGCGTCCGCGGACCAGTTCCGCAAGTTCATGCTGGGCACGCCAGCCTGCAATTGCCGGGAGGCCGGATCGCCCAGCAGGAAGCTGGCCAGCGCGGATCCAGTGCCATCGTTGGTCGATGTTTGCGTGGTGAAACCGGGCGTGAACTGGTAGTAGCCGCGGCTTTGGACCAAGGCCCACATGGGCCAGATCACGCGGCGGTAGTCGCCGCCGAATTTGAAGCTGTGGCGGCCCCTCTGCCACCCCAAAGTCTCGCGCCCTTCGAAGGTGGTAACCCACTGGCTCATCGGCGTCGCCTGCCAGGCGTCGCCGAACGGCGAATACCCTTGGACGTTGAAGTACGGCGCGCCCCAGGCGGCTGGTCCACCGAAGTTCGTCCCGGTGATCCCCAGCGCGTCGACGATGTCGTTCACACCGTTGTTCTGCGTCCAGTGGTGCATAGCAAGCCTGGAGACGCCCACGGAAGCCGTGTTGACGATAGCCGGTGAGAGGATGCGTGTCCAGATGACGGAACCATTTTGGGACGCATTGTCGAAGTTGAATCCGTAGCCAGGCAGGTTCTGCGGGCTGAAGCCTTGCTCGTTGCTCGAAGAGAATCGGGCATTGAGCGTGTCGCTGTTGGAGAATGTCCGGTCTATGCGAACGGTGCCCTGGTTGTTGTGTTCGAGGCTATCGCGCACGTCGAGCAGGTTGTTGGAATCCATGCCGGCGCCGAACACCGCGGGAGTCCCGTTCATCGTCATGCCGTAGCCCATGCCGCCCATCGTGTTCGGGCGCGGCACGTAGTTCTGCAGCATCAGGGCGGCAGCGGAATTGAGCCGTGCAACCGGAATCACGTTGTTCGCGAACGCATTCCGCAATGTCTGAGGATTGGCCGTGCTCACCGGCGACGCGGGGTTGTAGTTGGGATTCGCACGGGAAGTGGAGGGGTCGAAAACGGTCGCACCGCTCGCACTGAAATCGCCGCCCGCTTCGGCGCCCGTTGGCACCGTGTCCATCGCGGTCTGGGCCTGGGTCTGACGGAAGCCTTCATAATTCGCGAAGAAAAACGTCTTCTTCCCGAAGAGCGGCCCCCCGAGCGAGCCGCCGTAATTGTTCTGAACGAGATGGCTGGTCCCCGGCATTTCGTTCCACGTGCGCGCGTCGAGCGCATTGTTCCGCAGGAACTCATACCCTGTCCCATGGAACTGGCTGCCGCCCTGACGGGTGATGATATTCACCTGGCCGCCGCCCGCGCCTCCGAGTTCGGCCGAGTAACTGCCGGTTTGCACTTGGAACTCCTGCACCGCATCTGGCGACAGACTCAGGTTCATGGTGTTGAACGTCGGGTCCGTATTCGTGACGCCGTCGAGCAGGTAGTAGTTGGCGTTAGGACGGTTTCCCCCTATGGTGATCGCTGACCTCTGGCCTGGGCGCCAGTAGAGCGGGCTCGCATCTCCAGTTTGGGCGCCCATCCCGACGTGCGCGTCGGGCACGGTGAGCGCCAGGTCGATCAACATGCGGCCATTCAGCGGCAGATCCTGAATCGACTTCGGCTCCACGACTTCGCCAATGCTGGCGTCCTGAGTCTTCAGGTTCTCGGCGGAGGCGACAATGGACACGCTCTCGTACTTCTCACCGAGTTGCAGCGAGAGATCCAGCCCCATGTGCTGGCCAACTTCGAGAACGATGTCGCGCTTCTGGTCGGCGAACCCGTCGGAACTCACCTGGAGCGAATACTCGCCGGGCACCAGATTCGGCACCTCGAACAGGCCCTCGTGGTTCGTCGTCGTTCGCCGTACGACTGCGGTGGCCTTGGCCGTAACCGTGACCCGCGCCCCGGAAATGGACGTCTGCGCAGGATCCTCAACTCGTCCACTCAACGTCGCGAAATTGCTCTGCGCGTACATCGGCATGAAGGCCGCGAGGAGTAGCACCAAGAGTTTGAACATTATAATAACCTCTCATTTTCCATTTCTGACAAGTCGTTCGGGCGCTTTATTAAGGGGGGAGAACTGTGGCGCGATCTGGGTCGTGTGCATCATTTCCGCACGAGAAATAGAGCCCGGCCCTCGAAAGAGCCGGACTCTCTGCTTGACATGGGGGTAATGTCAGGCGCCATGAATTTGAACCAAGGGGTCATACAACGGTTACATCATATGCAGCGCCATGGCATAAAACAATACAAAAATGTCTGATACGTCGATAAGAAAAATGAATTTCGATTTGCTTATGAGCCAATGAGAGATGCTAATGGTATTTTACAAGTACACCCTGAGGACGATGCAAAATAGGGCTATAAAAGCTTTTATTTCAATGAATTATAGGCCGCTTGCACCGCTTCTCCGGCTTGTGGAAAGCGTCCATCCGGGACACCGACCCGGCCCGCGGAAGCGTGCGAGGCCGAAGCTGGCAAGGTCTTTTCGCGTCGCGAATGGCGGGTCCTGTGCGCTCATTCGTGTTAAAAACTTAATGCTGTGTCAGTGAATATACTTACTTATTAGTAATATGTTTATATTGCCATCGACGGGTACGCCAGCCTGGAATCTGGCATACCCTCAGATTCTCAGTGAGTCCTGTTGTGTTTGTCCGGTCGAACGTCGCGGCCAACGCTATTAGCCAATTCGCCCACCCGGTCCCATCACGATGTAAGCAAATGCTTTAGCGGCGTGGCTCAAGATCCGGCAGGCCGGGAAGACGAGACGGATTTCGCGTTCGACGTTCAATTCCCTCACCTTCACTTCTTTGAGATCGCCACTCTTCAAGTCCCGCTCCACACACATCCCTGGCAGGAACGCGACGCCCTCGTTGTGCGCCACCATCATGCGGATGGTTTCGACGGTCGGCATTTCTACATCCATGTTGAGCGGCACTTTCGCTTTCTGGAAAGCCTTGAGGACCACGTCGCGATACGGTGAGATCACATTGTGGGCGACGAATGACTCGCCACCCAGATCCTGAATCGAAACGACTTCTTGTTTTGCGAGCCGATGCTTCGGGCTCACAACAAAGGCGAGGTGGTCGCGGCAAAGAACGTGGGAATCGAGCCGTTCGTCCTCAGGATCGTAAGTGATGACGCCGAATTCCAGATCTCCGTCGAAAACTTGAGCCGGGATCTTGCTGGACAACGACCGGCGCACCTGAACCTTCACCTTCGGGTAGCGTTGGCGAAAGTTCAGGATGTGCTGCATCAGGTAGAGTGAAGTCGTTTCATTTGCTCCGATTACGAGCCGTCCGGCCGCGACGTCCCGGAGTTCGGCCAGGGAGTTCTGTAACTCCCGCTCCAGGTTGTCGAAGCGGCGGGCGTACTCAAGCACAACGCGGCCCGAGTCTGTTAGCGTCAGGTCCCGGCCGCTCCGGTCGAGGAGCTTCTCGCTGATGTCGCGCTCGAGCTTCTGCACAGCCAGGGTAATCGCCGGCTGAGTTCGCTGGAGGACCTCGGCCGCGCGCGAAAAACTCCGCTCATTCGCCACCGTCATGAAGACCTTGAGGTTATAAAGTTCCATTTTGTAATCACTTAACCGTCAATTGGGATCGGACTTCCGCTTGCGAATCACATTCCATGCGATCACCTTCTGCGCCGTCTCGCAACTGGGCTGTGCTGCTTCAGGGTGCGACCCGCGTGCAGAAACTCCGGGCTCCAACTTGAGAACGGGACGAGGCAGGGGAACGGGCGCGACCGCACATGACCCCATAGGATCGCGGGTGCGCTCACGACGACAACAGCGCCGTGGGATGTGGGGTGCTTGCGGGTTTCTAAAGAGGAAAGAAGGAAAATGAGGTGGTGGTCTCCACCAGATATCGCGCCCCACGCCTCGCCTGTGCGCGCAGTCCATTCCACCTCCCCATTCAACAAGACGCATATGTAGCCTGGCAACAAGCATTGAGGAAGCAGGCAGCATTGGCGACAGTCGATATGCGTCCGCCGCGGCATCGCTGAATCCGCTATTGACCTATCCGGCCTGGCTTGATACCGTAGATCCTTCCGGGGAAGTAGTAGTGCTGGGTGCGGAGCGCAACGCCTTCCTGGAGAGCTCACTTTCTTTGAAGTTGGATTTCAAGCGAGGACACTATAGAGATGGCTGAAAAAGAGCTTATTGCGAACCAGAAACAGATTCTTGAGAATCAAGCGATGATTCTTGAGAACCAACAGGCGATTCGAGACAACCAGCAGGCGATCAAAGACAATCAGGCGGCCATCAAGGAAAATCAAAAAGGCATCAAGAAGAATCACGAAGCCCTGGAGCTTGTTCTAAAGAACCAGCAACAGATCCTCGGCGCCTTGGGCAAGGAAAAGAAGTAGCGGGACCTGGAATCTTCCGGCCTTCCGCTGGACGAAGGCTCGGGGCGCCCACGCGGCAGGCATTCCCATCTTCCAGCGCTGCCGCATGCCAAACCCGTTCCGAGGCTAAGGCCTCTGATCTGCCGGGGAGTCAGGCGCCTGGAGGCGGGGCCTGACACCGTAGCGCCGGTGTTTCCCGAGTGGCCAGGCATGGCCCGGAGTGGACAAGATGACCAACCGATCGAACAACCTCAGGTCCGTCGCTGTGCAGACTGGAGTCGTCGGCGTCCTGATTGGAATCTGGACACTTGTCTGGGCGACCGGAATCTTTCACGAGAGCGCGCTGCCTTCACCGCTCGCCGTCTTGCGTGCCTTTGGCATGGAATTGCGCACCTGGCGCCTGACGAACGATCTCGTCGTCTCTTTGTTCCGCGTCAGTTGCGGCTTTTCGATTGCCGTGGCGCTCGGGATTCCCACCGGCCTTTGGCTGGGTCGCGTTGCGGCCTCACGCGAAGCCCTTCTGCCGCAATCTCTCACCGCTGGCCTGGATACCTTTCGCCATCCTGTGGTTCGGCGTGGGTGACGCAGCAACCATCTTCCTGATTTTCCTGGCGGTATACTTTCCTGTCGCTCTGGCGACGATAGCAGCGGTTGGCAGCATCCCCGCCGTGTATTTCCGAGTCGCGCGGGCTTATGGTCTGACTGGGGTTGAGGGATTGTCGAAGGTGACCCTGCCGGCCATCATGCCGCAGATCATTACGACCCTGCGCGTGACCGCCGGACTCGCCTGGCTCATCGATGTGGCGGCGGAGATGGTCGCTGGACGGGATGGCCTTGGTTTTGCCGTCATGGACTCCCGCAACGGATTGCGCACCGACCTCCTCATCGTCCAGATGATTGTGATCGGCCTCATAGGAGTCACCATGGATCGTGTGTTGATGCGTCTCACTCGGATTCCGAGCGTTCAATGGGGGTATCAGCGCTAACCCCAGCGCTAGACAAAGCCGAGCCCATGAGTCGCCCCAATCTGACACTGACGAACGTCTCACGCTGGTTTGGCGCTGTGGAGGTGCTGCGCGATATCTCCCTCGCGATCGGCGATGGCGAGTTCGTCGCTCTTGTCGGGCCTTCCGGCTGCGGCAAAACCACGCTGTTAAACATTCTGTCGGGCGACGACCAGCCTTCCTCCGGAAGCGTCGACCGGCAATCGCGCATGCGCATGGTCTATCAGCAGGACGGACTGTTCCCTTGGCAGACGGTCGTGGAGAACATCGCCCTCGGATTGCGCCATCTCATCGATCCTGCCGAACTCCAGTCGCAGATTGGGCAGATGGTGCGGCTGATTCAACTCGAGGGCTTCGAAGATCACTATCCGCATCAGCTCTCGGGCGGGATGCGCCAGCGCGTTGAACTCGCCCGGGCCCTGGCCGGAAAGTCAGACATTCTGCTGCTGGACGAACCATTCTCGTCGCTCGATTACCTGACGCGGCTGCGCTTGCGCCACGAATTGGCGCGTCTGCTCCACGAGCGTCCCCGGACCGTGGTCCTGGTTACGCACGACATCGAGGAGGCTGCCCAACTGGCGGACCGGGTGATCGTGCTCACGGAGCGCCCTGCGCAGATACGGCGCGAACTCCGGATCCGGACGCCTCGTCCCAGGGATCTTACGCAGCCCGAGGTCGTCCAGGCGACGCGCGTCATTCTGGCGGAACTTGGCATCGAGACCGAAGACGCAATCGTGGGAGAAAGCCAGTGACCGCGCGTTCACAGCGGCATCCGGACGCTGGTCAAGCAGGGAGGAAACTACTATGCACCCGCTTCGCTCGCACGCCGCTCGCTGGATCCTCGGCACGTTGACTTTTATCGCCGTCCTGGGTGTATTGCGATTCAAGCCCTGGCACCACGGAGGCGCCGATGGCGAGGCGCGCGAGCGACTGATCGTCGGCTTTCTCCCGGTAACCTGTCATCTGACGTGCCCGGTGACCGATTACGCCACCAAGACGAGCGGGACCACTCGCTTCGCCTCGCAGCTATACATGGATTTTCCGAGCATGGCGGAGTCCATGAAAGCTGGCCGGCTGGAGGCGACGTTTATGATCGCCCCGCTCGCCATGAAACTTCGCGAGCAGAACCTCCCTGTGAAGATCCTGTACCTCGGTCATCGAGACGGCTCGACGTTGGTTGTTCGCAGTGACCTTGCGGCGAAGAGTCTGCGGGATCTGCGTGGCAAAACCTTCGCCGTGCCCAGCAAATACAGCAACCAGTATCTGG
>Ga0302267_10007556_pt1 | contig 10623 bp, 9 predicted proteins | sample III_Bog_E1_3_FD_194555 | JGI IMG/M metagenome (GOLD analysis project Ga0302267, IMG submission 194555) | Peat permafrost microbial communities from Stordalen Mire near Abisko, Sweden - III_Bog_E1_3 | ecosystem: Environmental > Terrestrial > Soil > Wetlands > Peat | place: Sweden: Abisko... | reverse complement strand
TTACAGCTAACATATCTGTAATGAATCGTTTACGATGTGCTGACGGCGCGGATAGGGCAGGCTCGCGGGGTTCGATGAATTCGATCCATATGTTAATTGTAGCAAGCGGAGCATAACTACTATGCCAACTATTTTTCTGGCGGAAGTGATTGGTGGGATATGAGTTATGGGGATTTTTGGGTGTCGAGGGGCTTGACATGCGGATTTGCTGGGGTTTTTGAGGAAAGAAAATTGCGGCGGCGGGTTGGGGATGGAACCCACATCCCAGAAGCGAGATGTGTGGAACCCGGCTTGGAGGCGGTTCTAAGCTGGGCCGCCTGCCGACCTGCTCCAAGAAGGTTGAAACTCTGTTAATTTCTGCCGACAGCGGTAGAGACTAGGCGAGTTTAACTCCGCTTCGTTCGGCTTCCATATCTTGCTGACAAATTCGCATAAGCACCCGTTGTAATCGCGTCCCTGCTTTGCCGTGGATTTGGGTCTAGGAACGATGCGTGCTTTGATTTGGTTGCGCGACGATTTGGACGCCAATCCAACCAGTGTGGCTTTCGGATCTGGTAACTCGTCTGGCCATTCAGGAAGTTTGGCTTTTGCTATACCGAGGAAGTTGGAAAAATTTGTTCTGTCGGCCAATAGCCACGATTCGACCTCCCGCACTGCTACCCGGAAGATGAGATTGGGATGAATTGAATTTGGAAGCCACGAAGCCATCAGAGCCGACGCGCACGCATCGGCATCCAAATCGGTCAGGAGAAAAAATGGAGTGCCTTTTGCCGCGTTATTCCAACCGCGAACAGTTTTTCTCAAGTATCCATTTCCGCCGTGATTGTAAACAACACCTATCGAAAAACTCCTCCCAGAATCAGCGAGCAGACGTTTAGCCACGGCTTCGCTGAGCAGGTCTTCAACTGCAATGTTGATTGGAATAGGTCTCATGCTAATTCTAAACTTAGTTGCTCCAGATATTCAGGAGCAGTCAGCGGTAACGCAGCGTCTGCGATGCTGAGTCCACCATCCAGCAACGCGCGAACGTCTTCGCGGCCAGACAATACCTGAGCGCTGGTTCCTTCCGGCGAAGGAGTAAGAAGTATCACCTCTTCATCCCCAATTCCCTGATCCGAGAGTAACTCCCAAGAATGAGTCGTTACGAATATCTGCCTGCTACGGCCCTTCTTTTTTTGTAGCTGGTTAAAGATGGGTGGAAGTCGTTTCACGATTGCCGAGTTCAGAGACAACTCCGGTTCTTCCAGTAATAGCGGAGAATTGCCGTCGAGAAGAGACCAGAAGAGACCAATCAGGCGAAGTGTTCCATCGGAAAACTGATCCTCCCTTTGGCGGCCAGCATTGGGTCGCCAGTGCGAGCACAAAACTTCGAGATGAGGAACCCCCGCTTCATCTTTTATATCGGTGAGGTCTTTCATCTGTGGCACGGCAATCCTTAGGGCTTTCTCGATCTTTCGAAGGCGAGCCCTTCGGGTCTTCTCCGATGTCCGTGCAATCGTCTCCAGAAAGCCACGCCCAAATGGGTCGTCTACTGTTGAGATTTGACCTTCCGGATTACGCAACAACTGCGGAACGAGATGCAAGTAGCGAATCGACTCGAGGAATTTTGCTATTTCGCGGAACTCTGAGTTGGCGCTGATCTGCTCCAGATACGTTTGAGTCAATCGAACGCTATCGCCCTTATCCTTTTCGTCAGGTCGATCAAGCACCAATTTATCGTTATCGCCACGCCAGACGCGCTCGTGCTTGACGATAGGAAGGTGATGACCTCTCGCTTGCTGAGTCAGGCAAATAGAGTAATGCCATGCAGTGCTTTCGCCGTCCTCAGAAAGGTAGATGTCAATCTCCACATCCGAGTTTCTTCGCGCTGAAAGGCAACGGACCTTCGATAATCCGCCTTTGTGTTCTAGGCTGCTTTGAAGACCACCGCCATTGGGACGCGCAATATCTCGCAGAAATCGCAATGCTTCCAGAAAGTTTGACTTTCCAGAAGCATTGGCTCCCACAATGAATACCCGATCCGAAAGGGCAACATCAATGGATTGAAAATTTCGCCAGTTTTTTAGAACCAACCGGGAGATCAGCATGCAAGTATTCTAGCCGACTACCATCAGTATTGACTCTGTATTTGCACTTTTTCTGTATTGCTTCGGAAAACCGTGCTTTTGGGTTCCGCGCATTGCCCCCACTGCGGCTTTGCCTCCGGTCGGAATGACGGGGTGTATGGGTGGTGTGGAAGAGAACAAGGACGAGTGCGGGAGTTTTGTGGGAGAAAGGGGTGGAGGGTTGAGGCGGGTTGGGGTTCGTCGGGATCCTTCGCGCTCGAAAGACGCGCTCAGCGATGACAGCAAGAACAGGCAAAGGCGAAATGCGGGGGGCCCTCCACTGCGCTACGCTCCGGTCGGGATGACGCATTGGTTGTTCCGGCGCGGATAGCAACCGCAACGCAGGCTCCTTCGACAGGCACAGGGCGGACTCAGGACAGGCACAGGGCAGGCTGAGGAGCACCCGGCACCCAGGAATTGATGCGCCGTTCATTTTCTTCTTCTTGATGGTGCGGTAGTCTCATAGTGCCGTATATGTCTGAGAAGAAACCACCCACCGCGAAGTCCCGCCGTGCCAGCGAGCCAGCCACGCGCGAAGCAGCGACGAAGTCCGGCCGTGCCGGCAAGACGGTTGCAGGCGAGCCCTCCGCGCTGAATCCCTCCGAGCGTGAATCGGCCGCAAAGAAGCCCGCCGCGAAGAGATCGCCCGTGAAGAGGGCGGCTAAATCGTCTGCGAAGAAGGCTGTCGCGTCCGCGCCGGAGGAGCGCTTCTTCGACCGCGACGAGAGCTGGATGCTCTTCAACCAGCGTGTTCTGGAAGAGGCCGAGGACGCCACCAATCCGCTGCTGGAGCGGGTGAAGTTTCTTGCCATTACGGCCAACAATCTGGACGAGTTCGTGGAGATCCGCGTGGCCAGCCTGTTGCAGCGCATCGAGGACGGCTTCGACCAGCCACAGCGCGCGGACGAGGGCGGACTGACGCTGCAGCAGCGGCTGGACCGGCTGAGCGTAGTGCTGCACGAGTTTGTCGACGCGCAGTACGCCTGCTGGAACCATATGCTGCGCCCAGCGCTGGCCGCCGAGAAGATCCGCATCCTGGACTGGAAACAACTGGACAAGCACGCGCGCGCCTATGCGTTGAATTTCTACGAGACCGAGGTCGATCCGCTGCTGACTCCGGTGACCATCGACCCATCGCATCCCTTCCCGCGCGTGCTGAACAAGGCGCTGTGCATCGCACTTCTGTTGCGCTCCAAGCGCAGGGCAAAGGCCTTGCCCAAGCAATGGGCCGCGCTGGGCGTGGTGACGGTGCCGCGCGCGCTGCCGCGCATGGTTGCGCTTCCCGGCAAAGAGGGATGCTACGAGTTCATCCTGCTGCACAAGCTGATCGAATCGCAGGTGGAGCGCATGTTCCGCGGCTACCGGGTGCTGTCGCGCGTGGCCTTTCGCGTGACGCGCAACAGCAACCTCTACCTGCAGGAGGAGGAGTCGCGCTCCGTGCTGGAGAGCGTCCGCGAGGAGTTGTACAACCGGCGCAAAGGCGACGCAGTGCGCATGGAGATCGAGTCCGCCGCCTCGCCGGAGATTGTGGAACGGCTGCGCACCAACTTCGAGCTGGACCCCTGGCAGGTCTTCCGCACCGATGCGCCGGTGAACCTTGCGCGGCTGATGACTCTTCCCGGCCTGGTCGCGCGGCCCGGCCTGAAGTACCCCGACTTCCATGGCCGCCACTACCACCTGGCACCCAAGTCGGCGAACCTGTTCGACGAGCTGCGCACGCGCGACATCCTGCTGCACCACCCGTTCGACTCCTACGCCACGGTGGAGAAGTTCATCGAGTCGGCGGCCTGGGACCCCGCCGTCGTCAGCATGAAGCAGACGCTCTACCGCACCAGCGCCGACTCGCCGCTGTTCAAGGCCCTGACCGAGGCGGCGCAGTCGAAGGAGGTGACGGTGGTCATCGAGCTGATGGCGCGCTTCGACGAGGCATCGAACATCCGTTGGGCGCACGAGATGGAGGACGCCGGCGTGGGCGTCTTCCTGGGCATCCTGGGCCTGAAGACGCACTGCAAGCTGGCCCTGATGGTTCGCCGCGATCCGGACGGCGCGATCCGTCGCTACGCGCATCTGGGTACGGGAAATTACAACTCCGTGACCGCGCGGCAGTATACCGACATCAGCCTGCTGACGGCGCGGCCGGAGATAACCTCCGCCATCCAATCCGTCTTCCGCTACCTGACGGCCGAGTCCGACGCCGAGAGCTACGCTCCGCTGCTGGTGGCCCCGCTGACGCTGGCGCCCGCGATTCTGCAACTGATTGCGCGCGAGACGGCGCACGCGAAGGCTGGCCGTCCCGCCGCCATTGTCGCCAAGATGAATGCACTGCTCGACCGCGCAACCATCGAGGCGCTGTACGAGGCGTCGAGGGCGGGTGTGGAGATCGACCTGATTGTGCGCGGCATGTGTTCGCTGCGCCCCGGCGTCGAGGGACTGAGCGAGCGAATTCGCGTGCGGTCGATTGTGGGAAGATTTCTGGAGCACAGCCGCATCTTCTGGTTCAGCAACGGCGGCCAGCCGGAGGTCTTCTGCGGCAGCGCGGACTGGATGCCGCGCAACCTGGTTGAGCGTTCCGAGGCAGTCTTCCCGGTGGACGATCCCGCGCTCGCGGCGCGCCTGCGCAACGAAATCCTGGCGGCGTATCTGGCCGACAACACCAAGGCGCGGCTGCTGCAACCCAATGGCAGCTACACACGCGCGCCGCAACTTGGCCCGGCGTTCAACGCGCAAGAGCACCTGATGACGATCTCCAAGAGCGAGCGCGGCGGATCGCATTAGCACAGTTCGCGCCAGTAACCTCGTCAATCAGAAACCGAGGCCCACGGATCGCGCAGAGTACCCGCCACGCATATGTCCGGGCCGAAGTTTGTGCGCGACTTTTTCTCTAGCGATTGTTCCAGCAGAAACGGCGATGCGAGTCCAGCGGCGAATGGAATTGCACCGTCGCCCAGCGCAGTCGGCGCATGGAAGAGCACAACTTTGTCCACCAGATTCTGCGCGAGAAAGGCGCCGTTCAACTCGGAGCCGCACTCCAGCAGGACGGAGATAATTTGGCGCGCTGAGAGGGCCGCGAGGACTGCGTGGAGATCGGGCCGCCCGCCCTGCTGCGCGATGCGCTCGATGGCAACGCCCGCGGATTCAAGCGCGGCAGCGTGGTCCGGCTCAGCGTTCGCGTCGCAGAAGATCAGCAGGTCGTCGTGCGCAGAGCGCACAAGCTGCGAATCGAGCGGCGTGCGCAGGCGCGAGTCCAGAACCACGCGCAGCAGCGGTCGGCGACGAGGCAAACCGCTGCGGTCGGTGAGCAGCGGATCGTCGGCAAGGACAGTGCCGATGCCGGTCAATACTGCATCCGCGGCGTGGCGCATGCGTTGCACCTCGGAGCGCGACTGCGGGCCGGTGAGCCAGTGCGGCTGCCGAGCGGTTCGCGCAGAGGCCGGCGGAGCGAGCATTCCATCCGCGGAGAGCGCGGCCTTCAGCGTCACCAGCGGACGGCCCGTCTGGATGAATCGCGCGAAGGCGTCGTTGATGGCGCGCGCCTCCGGCTGCAAGACTCCGACCGTCACGTCGATCCCAGCGGCACACAGACGCGCGATTCCGCGCCCGCTCACCTGTGGATTGGGATCGACCGACGCGACGACGACTCGCCGCACTCCTGCTGCAATCAGCGCGTCGGCGCATGGGCCGGTGCGACCGTGATGGCTGCACGGCTCCAGAGTGACGTACGCGGTCGTTACGGAGAGATCGGCCACTCGGTCGCGCGCCCGCCGGAGCGCAACAATCTCCGCGTGGTCTCGCTCATCGTAGATGTGCTCGCCCTCGCCGACGATCTCGCTGTCGCTAACAATGACGCAGCCCACCTGCGGATTCGGCGAGGCGAGCGACGCAGTCGCGCGCGCCAGTTCCAGCGCGCGCCGCATGAAGTTTTCGTCGATCTGTTCGCGCGATTCCATTGAGTCTCCCACGCTGAACACTTACCACTTGTCTTACTTCATCATTGAATCCACGAACGCGGCGCTGTCAAAGGGCAGCAGGTCTTCCATCTTCTCGCCGACGCCGACGAACTTCACCGGCAGGCCAAGCTCGGTGGCAATCGCCAGCACGATGCCGCCCTTGGCCGTGCCGTCGAGTTTCGTCAGCACAATTCCGGTGACGCGCGCTGCCTCGGTGAAGAGCCGTGCCTGCTGCAGGCCGTTCTGGCCGGTGGTCGCGTCCATCACAAGCAGCGTCTGGTGCGGCGCGCCGGGGACAAGCCGCCCGGCGGTGCGGCGCATCTTGTCCAGCTCCTTCATCAGGTCGGTCTTGGTGTGCAGGCGGCCCGCTGTATCGACGATGAGAACGCCGGTTCCGCGCGCCCTGGCCGCCGTACACGCGTCGTAGAGCGCAGCCGATGGGTCACCACCCGTCTTCGTCTTGATGATCGGCACATCCGACCGCGCGGCCCACACCTCAAGCTGCTCGATGGCCGCGGCGCGAAACGTGTCCGCCGCGCACATCATCACCGAGCGGCCCTGCGCGGCGTAGTACGCGGCCAGCTTGCCGGTGGTGGTCGTCTTGCCGGTGCCGTTGACGCCGACCATCATCACAACTTCGGGCGCGGTCGCGGGAACCACATCTTCTGTCGCAACTTCGTCGAGCACCGCCTTCAGCTCGAGCTTCAGCAGCCGCTTCAGCTCGTCGCCGCCCCCAACTCGATCCAGCCCTCCCTGGCGCAGGCCACGCTGACGCAGATTTTCGATAATCTCGCGCGCGGTGGCGGAGCCGATGTCGGCGGCAAGCAGCACCGTCTCCAGCTCGGCCAGCGATGTCTCGTCCACCTCGCGCGCCAGCGCCAGCACCGAGCCGATCGACTCGGAAAACGAGTCGCGCGTGCGCGTTACTGCCTGCCTCATGCGATCGAAGAAGCCGCGTTTCTCCTCGACTCGAGGCGCATCCCCATTCGCGTCGAAATTCTTGCGTTCCTCTGTTGTTTCAGAGTCAGACCCGCGCTTGCCAAAGAGAGAAAATGCCATGTGAGGTCTAGTTTAGCCGATACCGTTGGATTAGCATGGTCTTGAGCGAGGTGTCACCATGGCCACGTCCGCCCCCGTCTACGTTTCGCGCGAAGAGTATCTCAACACCACCTACCGCCCCGACCGTGATTGGATCGACGGAGAAACCAAGGAGCACACCATGGGCGAGCAGCCCCACGCCAGCGTACAAGTCTTCTTCGCGTTTCTCTTCAAGATGAAATCGCTCGACTGGAATATACGCGTACTCACCGAGCAGCGCGTGCAGACCTCCGCCACCAACTACCGCATCCCCGATGTCTGCGTCGTCCGCCGCTCCACGCCGATGGAGCCCATCGTCGTCACGCCGCCCCTGCTCTGCATCGAAATCCTCTCCCGCGAAGACCGCATGAGCGACATCCAGGAGCGCGTTGAAGATTACCTCTCCATGGGTGTCCAGGCCGTGTGGGTGGTCGATCCGCAACGCCGTCGCGCCTACGAGACGCTCCCCAACGGCGCGATGCAACCTGTCCCCACTGAACTCACCGTCGCCGGAACCGGGATTCGCATCCCGCTCGCCGACGTCTTCGCCGAGCTGGACGAGATGGAAGCCAAGAGTTAGAACGGTTTTGCTAATGGTGTAGAGTGTCGCGCTGCGAACAAAATGCGGGGATTCTTCGCTTCGCTCAGAATGACAAACGAATTTGGGGTACACCGATGAGAGAACGGCTCTAGTTCCGCAGCTACTCGTCCTTGCCGGGACGCGTCATCAACTCGTGGATCGCCACTTTCGGACTCTTGCCGCGGTGCAGGATCGCGTCCATCTGCTCGGTGATGGGCATCTCCACACCGTAGCGCGCCGCCAGCCCCAGCGCCGCCGCAGTACTCAACACACCCTCTGCAACCTTTCCGTTCATCCCCTCGAGAATCTCGGCCAGCTTCCGTCCCTTGCCCAGCTCGATGCCCACCATGCGGTTGCGCGAGAGCGATCCCGTGCAGGTGAGCACCAGGTCTCCCATCCCCGACAAGCCCGCCAGTGTCTGCCTGCGTCCGCCACAGGCCACCGCCAGCCGCGTGATCTCCGCGATGCCGCGCGTGATGAGCGCCGCCGCCGGGTTATACCCCAGGTCCAGCCCATGGACCACGCCAGCGGCCAGCGCGATCACATTCTTCAGCGCGCCGCCCAACTCCACGCCGGTCACGTCCTCGTTGGTATAGATCCGCAGGGTGGGCGAGCTGAACGCCCGCTGGATCGCCTGCGAGACCGCCGGCGTTCCGGCCGCAACAATCGCCGTGGGCATCCCGGCGGCGACCTCGGCGGCAAACGATGGCCCGCTCAGCACTCCAAATGGGTTCGCGGTCACCGACGCAATCACCTGCGACATGCGCAGCAGGCTCGACTGCTCCAGCCCCTTGGCGGCGCTCACCACAATCTGGTTCGATGTCAGATGCGGCGCAATCTGCCCCACAACGCCGCGCAGATGCTCCGACGGAGTCACGCACAGCACAATCTCCGCCGCCTTCACCGCCTCCGCCAGGTCCGCCGTCACCAGCACGTCCGCCGGCACAACGTAGCCGGGCAGGAAGAGAGTGTTGACCCCCGTCTCCTTCATCTCCGAAGCCAGCTCCGGCAGGAACGACCAGAGTGCAACCGAGTGCCCGCCACGGCGCGCCAGCGAGATGGCCAGTGCCGTTCCCCACGCGCCCGCACCCAATACCGCAATCCGGCTCATGCCTCTGCCTCTCCCGATCCAGAGCCAACTCTGAAGCGGCTCTCCGTGCCATTCATCAACCGACGGATGTTCCCATGGTGCTTCAAAATAATCAATAGCGGAATAAACAGAAATCCAAACATCACCATCGGCGTGTGCTGGGCTACGAAGTAGAAGCCGAAGAGCGGAAACGTCGCCAACCCCACGATCGACGCCAGCGAGACATACCGCGTCAGTGCAAAGACCACCACAAACACCAGCAATATCGCCACCGTCGCCGGCAAGGTGAGCACCAGAAAGACGCCCAGCGCACTGGCCACGCCCTTGCCTCCGCGGAATCCCAGCCACACCGGATATACATGCCCCACAACAGCCGCCACCGCAGCCGCAACGGCCACGTCGTACACGCCGGACGGCGTAAAGCCGTGCGCCAGATGCTTCGCAATCACCACTGCAGCAACCGCCTTGCCAATATCGAGCAGAAGCGTCACCACGCCCAGCTTCGTTCCGCCCGAACGCGCAACATTAGTAGCTCCGATGTTGCCGCTTCCCTGCTCGCGCACGTCTTCGTTGCGGAAGAGGCGCACCAGCAGATAGCCAAAGGGGATCGACCCCAGCAGGTAAGCAATCGAAATGGAGACAACCCATGGATTCATCGTCAACGCGTGGTCCAACTCATTCTTTCTCCATCAAGAGTCTATCAAGCCACGGAAGAATGCTGTGCACAGCGCGGGCGCATGACTTACGTCCGCTCCATCAGGCTCTGCCGCACCAGCTGCAGCGCGTGCTGGCTGGCGAACCAGCGGACGCGCTCGCGGTCGCCGGAGATATTCAGCTCCGTCACCGATGTCCCTCCGCTGAGGCCGGCGTAGGAGATCGCGATATACACCAACCCGATGGGCTTCCCGGCGTCCGGCCCCGGCGCGCCCGGCCCCGGCCCCGCGATGCCGGTAATCCCCAAGCCCACCGATGCGCCCGTGCGCCGGCGAATCCCCTCGGCCATCGCGCGCGCAACCGCCTCGCTCACCGGCCCCTCGGTGCGCACCATCTCTTCTGGGACCTCGGCGAATATGGTCTTCAGGCGGTCCGCGTAGACCACTGCCCCGCCCAGGAAGTAGCGCGAACTGCCCGGCACCGCGGTGAGCCGCTGGGCCAGCAGGCCGCCGGTGCAACTCTCCGCCGCGGCCAGCGTCATGTGGCGCAGGCCCAGCATCAGCAGCACCACCTCTTCCAGCGACTCGCCGTGCGAAGAAAATATCTCCTCGCCCATCTCCTGCTCGATCTTCTCCGCCAACTCGTCCACGCGCGCCTGCGCCTCGGCCTCGGTCGGCTTGGAGCAGACGAAGTGCAGTTGAATCTCCGCCGCCCCAGCCAGAATCGTCGTCTCCACATCCTTGAATGTTGTGTAGATGGGCGCGGTCCGCATATCCACCTCCGACTCCCGCGTGAGCGCCATGCGCAACATGCGCCGCGCCATGTGCCGCTCCGGCAGCGTCGCCGCCAGCCGCGGCCTGCACTCGGCCTGGTACATCGGCTCCAGCTCTTTGGGCGGCCCGGGCAGCAGGATCACGATCTTGCGGTGGCGGCCGACCACGGTGTCGATGTACTGCCCCGGCGCGCTGCCGTTGGGGTTTGGCATCACCTCCGCGCCCTCGATGACGTCGGCCTGGCGCGCGTTGTTCTCCGGCATCGACATGCGCCGCTCGGCGAAGCGCTTGTACATTGCAGTCACAATCTGCGCGTCGCGCCGCATCCCCACGCCGAGTGCCGCAGCCGCCGCCTCGCGCGTGCGGTCGTCCTGGGTGGGGCCGAGGCCGCCGGAGA
>Ga0302267_10007553_pt1 | contig 10624 bp, 9 predicted proteins | sample III_Bog_E1_3_FD_194555 | JGI IMG/M metagenome (GOLD analysis project Ga0302267, IMG submission 194555) | Peat permafrost microbial communities from Stordalen Mire near Abisko, Sweden - III_Bog_E1_3 | ecosystem: Environmental > Terrestrial > Soil > Wetlands > Peat | place: Sweden: Abisko... | reverse complement strand
TTCCACATGATTCTCAAAAGCGCCTCGCGCAAAGCCCTCAACGCCGCGCTGCGCGGCATGATCGCGCACGCCGACCAAGCCGGCATCCCGCGCCGCAACCTGGTTGTGGACGTGGACGCACTACGGCTCATGTAATCGGCAAGCGAGTCGGCGGGCCGGAGGGTCAACGCACGGCGCTGCTCAAACCGCAGCCGCCATCCGCGCCACGGTCAGCACGGTAATGTCGTCTTCCTGGCCGAAGTTCTGCGCGGCGCTGGCCAGCGCCGCGGCGGCAACGCCTCTGCGGAGCATTTCGGAGATGCGGTCGAAGCCGAAGAGATGGCCCACTGCGTCCTGTGCCTCGGCCACGCCATCGGTCATTAGCATCAGCGAGTCGCCTTCAGCCAGCTTGAAGCGCAAAACCGGGAAGTCAATGCCGGCAACTACGCCGAGCGGCAGAGCGCCTTCTATCGCGAGTTCCCGCCCGTTAAGGTAAGGCGGCAAATGGCCTGCGTTGGCCAGCACGGCGTCGCCGTCGAGACCAATGCGCAGCGCGAGGCAAGTCGCAAGACCGCGGCCGTACATGCGCTCATTGAGCAGCGCCAGGATCTGCCTTGGATCGTTGGTGAAAGACGCAGCCGTACGAATCGCGCCCACAATCAGTGTGGCCAGCATTCCCGCGTGCAGGCCCTTTCCCGCCACATCCCCCACCACAACCAGAACGCTGCCGTCGGCGGCCTTCGGGAGCACCTGAAAGAAGTCGCCGCCCACCTCGCGCGCAGGCCGGTACTCGCTCTCGATCGTCAGGCCGGGTGTCGCCGGCAAGTGTTCGGGGATCAGATATTGCTGCACGTTGCGCGCGGCAGCCATATCCTGCTCGAACGCCGCCTGATGGAGTTGTTCGTCGCGATAGCGCAGATAGAGCACGATCAGCGTGACGAAGACGAACAGTGTCTGGCTGATGCCGCGGATGTCCACAAAGAATGGCCCCACAGGCATGAAGCGCAGGTCGGACGCACCGAACATATGGGAGAAATAATTAACCCACGCACCGGTCAACTGAACGAGCAGAAGCGAGATCGCGATGGCTACCGATCCGGCTTTCCGTTCCAGAAGCAGCCCCAGCGCCGCCAGTAGGGTAATGATGACCGGCAGGTCGGAGCCGATAGTGAAGAGCCATAAACTCGCAGAGTGGGTTTGAAACGCGAAGCCGTAGACTGCGTGGGCCGCGAGAATCGCATTCAAAAGCGCGACCGCCAGAATCCAGCGCCGAAAGCGCGCGCACAGCCACGCGAGAAACAGATACGAGCACAAATTGACCAGCATGTATCCCGCAAACACCAGCGTCGGCCCCCACGAGCGGCGCATCACCGAATCGCTCGCCGCCAGGAATCCGCCTATGTAGGGAACCAGCGCTGAGCCCACGCAATAGATGCCAAGCAAAATGTATTCGACACGATTGCGCTGTGCACTAAACAGAACGAATGCAATGCAGCCGGCGGCCAGCATCGACAGCAGGCAGAAATTCCAGGGCAGGTTCGCAACCACGCCGCGATACTGATTGAGAGCGGTCCGGGCGCTAACCGTCGACAGCAAGCCGATTTCGGGCGCGTGGCCAAAACGCTCCGCGCCTGAGGTGTAAAAGGGAAATAGGCCCGTCGTTGTCGCACCGACCCATCGCCGCAGAGCGATGTGCACTGTGGATCCTTTGATGAGGCCCGGCGGTATGGCAAAGGTCAGGTCCCGATCGAAGGGAGACGCGGGCTTTGGCTCCCACCGGCCAAAACGGCCCACCGGCACCCCTTCTACATAAACCTCGTAGACCTCGTCGATCCCGCCCACGCCGATGGCAAGCTCGCGCCCCTCAAGCTGCGCGGGCAGCTCGACCGTCGTCCTGTACCAGTGAAATCCACGCAGTATGTCCACACCGCTCGATCGTACCGGGCTCGTGGTTTGCGTCCACTTCGAGTCGTCGAAGTCCGCTCGTGCCCACGTCAGGTTATCGCCCTCATGAATCCGCCACGCGTCGAGGACAACGACATCGTTCGAAGCGGGCAACTGCGCCAAGCCGGGCAGTCGAGCGAGCGCGAGCAGCAGAAGGAGCAGCAGTTTCTTCATACGGAGACTGGGGATTCCATGAGGCCTTGGCAAACTTGAGGAAGACGGTCGTGTCACCAGCGGGGAATCTGTCCGCTCCAACGCCTGCACCGCGGCCGGCATTCACCACGCGCAGCCTGGACGGACGCCGCCTGTCGCGGACCGGCCGCCGTAGCTTTTGCCAGACCTTAGCTCTTCGATTCGCCCGGCTGCAACGCGTGCAGTTCCTTGCCGGGCTTGAAGCGCACTGCTTTACCAGGAGCAATGTTGACCTCAGTCCCGGTACGGGGGTTGCGGCCAATTCCGGTTTTGCGCGCGCGCACGCTGAACACGCCAAATCCGCGCAGTTCAATGCGCTCGCCGGCTGCCAAAGCCTGCTTCAGTCCCTCGAAGACCGTGTCCACTGCCGCTTCTGCCTTGGTCCGCGGCAGACCCGTGCGCTCGACCACGTTGTGAACGATGTCCTGTTTGATCAATGGAGTCTCCTCGCTTGCCGTGAACTGGGTTTGACCTTCGTACGACCTACATCGCTCATAGTACAGATTTTGCGGCCATTAGGGAACTAGGGATTGAGGATTTCCGGATTTTTCTCGTCCCGGCAGCTCCCGCAGGCGAAGAAGCCTGGATCCCAGGGGCCGGTGAGACCCCAAAAATCCGTTCACGTATTTGTCAACTAAAGCGGCCGTTGCGTAAGATGATTTTTCAAGTCCTAGCCGGCCCGCTACGGAGCCGGAGGCAGATTTCACCTTCGTACAGGGGACGCATGTCGATCAAAAGCGACCGTTGGATCAGAGAACAGGCCGTTCAGCATCGCATGATCGAGCCGTTTAGCGAAAAACAAGTGGCAAATGGGGTCATTTCTTATGGCCTCTCATCGTATGGTTATGACCTCAGAGTCTCCGATGAATTCAAAATCTTTACCAACGTGAATAGCGCCATCATCGATCCCAAGGCCTTCGACGAACGGTCGTTTGTCTCGGTCCAGGCGGAGTCGGTCATCGTTCCGCCCAATTCGTTTGCCTTGGCGCGTTCAGTTGAGTATTTTCGTATTCCCCGGGATGTACTGACGATCTGCGTGGGGAAATCCACCTACGCGCGCTGCGGGATCATCGTGAACGTCACGCCTTTCGAGCCCGAATGGGAAGGCTTCGTCACCCTCGAGATCTCCAACACCACGCCGCTGCCGGCAAAGATCTACGCCAACGAAGGTCTGTGCCAGATTCTGTTTTTCCAGTCGGACGAGCCTTGCGAGACCAGCTATGCCGATCGGAAGGGCAAATATCAAAAGCAGCAAGGAATCGTTCTCCCCAAACTCTGATCCTGAAGTGTAACAAGGCTGAAGTCTGATCAGAACATCGGGATTTTCCCCAATGTTTCCGCGGTCTACAGCGCTTGCCGTCCATTTCTGTCAACCCCCTTGATTCGGCGAAACGTGCTGATCATAACGACTTGAAGTTTTTCTAACACTGTTGTTCTGGGAACGTGGCGCTTTCGGACCAGTGCGGAACTGTTCGATAGATGGAAGAATTCAATCAACAAATCAACTTCCCGGAATACGTGCATGATCCCTGGGAAAACCCTTCGAACGTTCGAAGGGAGGGCCATTGAAATCTCGATCTGCGAATTCTCTTCCCATTCGAATTGGGGTCCTGGCAGTTGAGCCTATGTGCGTCGCCGGCCTGGCTAGTATCTTCGATCAGCCCGCGCGCCCAGGCCAGACGCAACTCGTCCCGGTGATCTGTAGCCCGCAGGAGCTGACCGGCGCCTCTGACATCGAATACGTCGTCGTCGATGTGCATTCCTTCGGAGGCAGTCTTGAAATTCTGGAGACCGTGCGCCTCGCGCGTCCTGACGTTCGCCTGATCGTCATCGGGCCGGACGACGACGATGAGCTGGTGTTCCAGGCCATCATCGCCGGCGCCAAAGCCTACTTGGGACTCTCCGCGAGTCCAGAATTAGTGCGCCAAGCCATTGAAGTAGTCACCTCAGGCTCTATCTGGGCGCCGCGTCGATTGCTTTCAAGGCTCATCGATCAGCTGTTGAATGCGCCCCCTGAAAGGCGGGTCGCTCCAAACGCTCAACTTACGCCCCGCGAAGAGCAAGTATTGAAGCTGATTCTGCTGGCCAACTCCACGCGCGAGATTGCCCACCTGCTAGGCATCGAGCAACGCACCGTAAAGGCCTATATTGCAAGGCTTATGCGTAAGACGGGCGCTGATAACCGCGTCAAGCTGTCGATTTCGACTGTGAGCCAATCACTCTTGGCAGAAGCCAGCGACAAGCGTGTCGCCGCCTCACGACCTGGCCGGAAAGGCTGTTAACTGAATAGTCATCAGAGTGGGTACTTTAGAACACAGCCCCTTAGTACTCTTGTGAATGTGCGCAGATATCCACATGATGTTTCCAGAAACAACGCAGATCTGGGGAAAGGAGTTCCCAGGCAGCATGTTTCCATGATGCGTGGGAACTCCTCTTTTTTCTACCACGGCCAGTTTGCGCCGTTTCGAGCAGCCCTCCCGCTCTGTTCCGCCTCCACCTAAATCCATAGAGAGCGTGCGTCATTTGCCGCGAACAACGGCAAATCGGCGCGGGCTCTTTGTGATCGAAGCCCTTTGGGGTGCCCCCGGTCCCTCGCATTTGGGGACCGGGGATGATGCATCGTTGCAGCAATCGCGCGCTGCCAGGCATTTCTGTTACGTCATACTTCCGCAAGGAACCAATATTGCCAGCCCAAGATTTCCGCAACCGAGAGTGCGCGTTTGATCGCGGATGCGGTAGGCTGTTCGAAGAGGTTGCGGCCCTGCCTCCCGTTTGTTCGGTGTTACCCTCGGGCCCGACCCTTCTAGCTGCGTTGAAGATTCCCCGGCCCAAAGACCTCGGACCGATTCTCACAACCGCGCCGTCGTGCCGACGGAACGGAAAGGACACGGAAATGAAAAAAGCCATTGTCAGCGTTTGTCTCAGCTTCCTGCTCACCGCCACGGCTTTTGCGGGCTCGACGAAAGAAGACTTGCAAAGCCGCATCGACTCGGCCAGAACCGTCCTCGATCAGATCATGGCCGCCGACGACGCGACCGTCCCCACCGACATTCTCCGTTCGGCCACCTGTGTTGCGGTGGTTCCAAGCATGAAGAAGGGCGCCTTTTTTGTCGGCGCACAGTACGGCCAGGGCGTCGTCACCTGCCGCACCGGACATGGCTGGAGCGCGCCGGTGTTTATCCGCATGGAAGGCGGTTCTTTCGGCCTCCAGTTCGGCGGTCAGGCCACCGATCTGGTCCTCATTGCCGTCAATGACCGCGGCATGCAGGATTTGCTCAAGAATAAATTCAAAATCGGCGGAGACGCCTCCGCAGCCGCCGGACCTGTGGGCCGCGCCGGCACAGCTTCCACCGACTGGAAGATGAACGCCGAGCTGCTCAGCTACTCCCGCGCCAAGGGCCTCTTTGCCGGCATCGATCTCGACGGCACCAGCGTAAGCCAGAACAAGGAAGACACCGAGCTTTACTATGGCGCTCCCGAGGACTTCGACAAAGTTCTGGGAGGCAATGTCCCGGTGCCGCCCGGCGCAGTAGCATTCGTGCGCGATGTCGCCCAGTACTTCGTAAAAGCGAAGGCAGCCCATTAGGTCTTCGACCGCTTCAAGAAAGCCTACCCGTGTCCCATCCATTTCCGCGTTTTTTGCGGAAATGGGTGGGATACCGCGCCCCGCCGACCGTCTACACTAATCCTTGCGTTCATCAATGCAGGAAACTCTGGAGTACGGGCTGGTTCGGGCCGTAGCCGGCTGTCTGGGCCGCATGCCGCGCGGAGTGGCGCGCCTGCTGGCTGCCTGCCTCGCCTTTGCCGTCTACTGGTGCTTCGGCCGCTTGCGCCGCGTCGGCATGCGCAATCTCGAGCTGGCGCTCCCCGAACTCCCCGCCCAAGCCAGGAAAAAAATTCTCAAGCACGTCTACATTCATCTGGGCTGGCAGCTCGTCGAGTTCTGCCGCATGACGCGCTACACCGCCCAGAACACCCGCAACTGGATGCGCACCGACGGCCTCGATCACTACCTTGCGGCGCAGGCCCGCGGCAAGGGCGTCCTCATCATCACCGCGCACCTCGGCGCATGGGAGCTGTCCAGCTTCTATCACTCGCTCATGGGTCATCCCATGGGCATGATCGCCCGCAAGCTCGACAACCGCCGCCTCGACGCCTACGTCAACGGCATCCGTTGCCTCCACGGCAACTTCGTCATCTCGAAAGACGACTTCGGCCGCGGCCTCCTGAAAGCCATCCACGCCGGCGCCACCGTCGGCATCCTCATGGACACGAACATGACCCCGCCCCAGGGCGAGTTTGTGCCCTTCTTCGGCATCGCCGCCTGCACCGGAACCGGCCTCGCCCACATCGCCCGCCAAACCGGCGCAGCCGTTCTCCCCGGCTTCATGTTCTGGGAGCCGGCCGAGCGCCGCTACGTCCTCCGCTTCGGCGCCGAGATCGAAATGCCCCACACCGAAGACCGCGCCGCAGATATTCTGGAAGGCACTCGTCGCTGCACCGCCGTCATCGAGTCCTGGATTCGGCGCTATCCTGACCAGTGGCTCTGGATTCACCGCCGCTGGAAGACCCGCCCACCCGGCGAACCGGGCCTGTATTGAATCTGAAGGGGAGACGCGCATGACGCTTGCACAACTCATCGCAGCACTCGGCGGCAAACTGCTGCATGGCCACGCGCAGATTGAAATCCGCGCCGTCAACTCGACCGCCCACGCCGCCGCAGGAGACCTGCTCTTTGCCGAAGACGCAGCCTCCGCAGCCGCCGCGCTCGAATCTGCGGCCAGCGCACTTGTCCTCAAACCCGGCCTCTTCGACCCCGCCCGCGCCTCGACCACCGCCATCGTTGAAGACAATCAACCCCGCCTCTGGTTCGCCCGCGCCGCCCAACTGCTCGCGCCGCCGCTCCCCGTCGAAGGCGTTCATCCATCGGCGGTCATCGGTGCCAACGTCCAACTCGCCCCCGGCGTCACCATCGCCGCCTGCGCCGTCATCGGCGAGGGCGCATCAATCGACGCAGGAACCCGCATTGAAGCCGGCGCAATCATCGGTGCAGGCGTGCGCATCGGCCAGCACTGCCGCATCTATCCCCGCGTCGTCGTCTACACCGGCGTCACCATCGGCAATCGCGTCATCGCGCACGCCGGCGTCGTCCTCGGCGCGGACGGCTTCGGCTACGTCCGCGATCCCGCGACCGGCGCGTACACGCAATTCCCGCAGCAGGGAACTCTAGTCATCGAGGACGACGTCGAGATCGGCGCCAACTCCACCATCGACCGTGGCGCGCTCGCTGAAACCCGCGTCCGCCGCGGCGCAAAGTTCGACAACCTCGTCCACGTCGGCCACAACTGCGACATCGGCGAAGACGCCATCCTCGTCGCGCTCACCGGCATCTCCGGCTCAAGCACCATCGGCAACGGCGCAGTCCTCGCCGGCCAGGTCGGCATCGGCGACCACGTCCACGTAGGCCCCGGCGTCATCCTCGGCGGCCAGGCCGGCGTCTTCAGCGGCAAAACCATTACAAACGAAGGCCTTAAACCCGGCACCGTCCACTGGGGCACGCCCGCGCGGCCCTTGCAGCAAGTCCTGCGCGAGCAGGCTACGCTGGCCCGCCTGGCCAAAAGCAGGGAGCGAGGGAGCAAGGGAGCAAGGGAGCGGCGGGACTCCTGACTCGCGCTCGTCCGAGTCGAAAATTGTGCGTTTTAGTGCTCTGGGGTGGGGATGTACCCCTAAGTGGTGCAGAATCAGGCAGAATGTTGGTTTGTAGGGTTCCGGGACCCCTTCAAATGTTCGCTTAGATGGTGCGGCGCACCCCGCAAATGTTCGCTCGGTAGGTTGCGATTTTTGGACGGGAATACCATGAAATTGGCCAATCAATTGGTATGTAAAACCATGAAATTGACCAAATAAGGAAAGCAAAAACCACGAAATTTCCCACTGCACGTGCAATCTGCGAGAAGCGCGCTTAAGAGCGGGCCGCACAAGTCAGGCTTCGTATCAGGGCCAGGCTGGCAGGCCGGGGATTCATCCCCGATAGCCGTACCCCGCCCACCCATTTTTCCGAAAAATCAAGTTCGCAGCGAAGCCACGCTCATCCCTCGTAGCTTTCATCCAAGCAAAGATCACCACAAGCCGACTTGCACGATGACTTGCACTAAGACTTTCTGTTAGAGATGTAGACCGGATCGTCCGGATATGATGACATCTGAATGGGATACCGCAAGCTTCTAACCCGAATCGGCACGACCATTGTTCTCATTTGCCTGCTGGCCGGCGGCGGTGGAGTTGCATACAACGCACTGAGTATTCGCCATTATCGTCAGATCGCCCGAGTTCCAGGCAACCTATACGACATAGGCGGCTACTCAATGCACCTATATTGCACGGGGGAAGGTTCGCCAACGATTGTGCTGAGTTCAGGCTTGGGCGATGACTTCACGAGCTGGGCAAAGGTGCAGCCTGTGCTGTCGTGGCAGACGAGAGTTTGCTCTTACGACCGTGCCGGTTTCGGCTGGAGCGAACCGCGGCCTGGTATTCAGGATGCCAATGCCATCTCCTCGCAACTTCACCAGCTGATCGAGGCTGCCGCTGTTCAGCGGCCATTCGTGCTTGTGGGACACTCCATCTCGGGAATCTATCTACGGTCTTACGCGGCGCATTATCCTGGCGACCTGGCCGGGCTTGTCTTTGTTGATGGTGCCACTCCGCTTCAGGATGATCGCATTCCGAAGGAGCTGGTAAAGATTCAGGAGAACCAGCGTCGTCAGATGCCGTGGCAGAAGCTGCTCATGACGCTGGGGTGGTATCGACTACAAGGAATCTGCACATCCATCGCTCCGGGGTTTGAAGCCTACGGCGCGTGGATCAAAGCAGATTCGTGCATTCCATCGCAGATGGACGCGATGGAGAACGAACTGGATGCGGAGCGGGCCTCAGGAGAAGAAACGATCCACGCAGGGCCATTTGCCGGCCTTCCGGTCCTGATCCTTTCGCGCGATCCGAACGTTCTCGCCCCGAACTGGCCTTCAGCCATTTCAAAGGCCAACTCCATCGCATGGAGTCAGATGCAGGAAGAGGCAAAGTCCCTGTCCGGCCAGAGCCGACGCATCATCGCCAAAGGCAGCGATCACTATATTCAGAACGATAGGCCCGATCTGGTCAATCGGGAGATCGCCTCGTTCGTAGCGATGATAAGAAATCATCAATCCTTCCCGGACAATCAATCCACGACCGAGGAGTAACCGCTGGGACATTGGCGTGATTCGTCGTAAAGGCCGTCACAAACGCCGATCCCACAGACACCTGCAATTTGCGAGAAGTGCGTTTTAGAGCGGGTCGCACCAATCAGGCTTTGTATCAGGGCCTGGCTGGTAGGTCGGGGATTCATCCCCGACAGCCGCAACCCGCCCCGGAGCGGCTGCGCGCCGCAAGCCCGCTTCAGGGGGCGTAAGAACTGTTGACCGATACACCGCTCGCTGGGCTCCGCGCCGTCCTGGATGCGATGTTCTTTCGCCCGCTGAAGCGGGCTATGGGCGATGGGGGTCCGCGAAGCCCCCAGTCTGACGACTGGGGCTACCATCGGCCGCCCGCTACGCGGGCTCAAAGCGTAATCGGCTACCAAGTGCGCAATTCTGTTTTCGCGCGCGCGCTTATTCGCGAAATTCTCGTTTCACGCGCACCCTTGAGGCGCGCAATTCTCGTTAATGTGTCTCAAAAAATCGCGAAGCCCCAGGCGAACATTCCGGGGGTGTTCGGCAGCTTCCTGGCGAACATTTGACCCCCTTCCGGCAGCAAAAAAACGAACATTGGCGCTGATTCTACATAAGTTATTGGAAACGGGGGCCTTAGCGAAAACAAAAAATGCAGTTTCGCGGTTCGTGTTCCGTGGTTCATGTTCCCCGCTCCGCGTTTTTCCAGTCCCTAGTCCCTCAGTCCCTCAGTCCCTTAGTCCCTCAGTCCCGGTCTTGACTTCCGCCGCGCCCGCCTGTAACGTGGCCGCACACCCCTTGCGTTGCCGTACTTTGATCCCAGATCTGCTTGGGCTTTCTTCTGCTGAAAGCCGGAGCGTGTACCGTTTGAACCCGACCCAGCTCTCTCCCATCGCTGCGCCCCACCTCGCGGCCGATTTGAACCCTGCGCAGACCACTGCTGCGGCCCGACTTAAAGGCCCGTCCGCGCCGCAACTCCCCCCGCCGCAACTTGACGAGGAGCGCCTGGCCTGGCTGGCGATGGCGCTTTCGCCCGGCCTCGGCCCGAAGCGCATCCTCGACGCCGTGCGGCAGATTGGCACGGCCAGCCGCATTTTCACCATGCCGCTTACCGCGCTTGAGGGCCTGCGCTTTCCTGCCGAAGCGGCGCAGTTTCTGTTTGATGGCAAGGGCCGCCGCGCCGCGGAAGATGAATGGGCACGCGTAGTTGCGCAGGGCGCGACACTGCTCAGCTTCGCCTGCCGCGAGTATCCCGAGCGATTGCGCGAGATCTACGATCCGCCGCCCGTCTTATGGGTCCGCGG
>Ga0302267_10007550_pt1 | contig 10631 bp, 4 predicted proteins | sample III_Bog_E1_3_FD_194555 | JGI IMG/M metagenome (GOLD analysis project Ga0302267, IMG submission 194555) | Peat permafrost microbial communities from Stordalen Mire near Abisko, Sweden - III_Bog_E1_3 | ecosystem: Environmental > Terrestrial > Soil > Wetlands > Peat | place: Sweden: Abisko... | reverse complement strand
TTGGAGCGTCGAGACGACGGCTTGGAGTGGCGAGACGACGGCTTGGAGCGGCGAGACGACGGCTTGGAGTGGCGAGACGACGGCTTGGAGTGGCGAGACGACGGCTTGGAGCGGCGAGACGACGGCTTGGAGTGGCGAGACGACGGCTTGGAGCGGCGAGACGACGGCTTGGAGCGGCGAGACGACGGCTTGGAGCGTCGAGACGACGGCTTCGAGCGGCGAGACGACGCCTCGGACGGGTGAGGTCGCCTGCGCGTCGCGCGTGCACCCTCATCTCATGGTGCGGTCTCGGGAGCCGCGGCGAGGTAGAGAAGGTCATCGACGATGTCGAGAGGCGTCGAGGTCACGGGCTCCGCAAGGCATGCGCGCATCCTGGTTCCGGCCTCCGCGCAGACGGACGGGAGGCTTTGAGCCCTCTCCCAAGTCGCGCGGTCGGGCCAGACGGCGTACGCGAGCAGGTGCCCGTCGTCGACACGATGTAGACGTGAGCCCGACGTCCCGTAGTGCTCGCGAATCGCGTTGGTGGCGCTGCGCCATGCCTCGCGAAAGCTCGACTCCGTACCGTGCTGCAGCTTGAATCGGTAGAGGACGGCGAACACGGGGCGACGTTAGCACCGGGCTTGCCGCGGTCCCGCATACGTATTGCCACCCTGTCAAACGTCCTCGTATCATTCCGCCTCATGAGGAAAGTTGCCGTCAGTCTGTTTCTTGCGCTTGTCTCGATGGTGCTGTTTGCGTGCGGAGGCGGGTCCACGACCGCCAGCGGGATGGGCAGCGACGGCGGTGACGGCGGTGGCGGAGGGCACATCGACGGCGGCCACGATGCGGGCGGTCATGACAGCGGCAACTTTGTGGACAGCGGCCACCACGACGGCGGCGGTCACGCAGGCGACGGCGGCCACGATGGCGGCGGCCCGGTGGGCGACGGCGGCCACGACAGCGGACCCACGACGTTCACCATCGGCGGCACCGTGGTCGGGCTCGCCGGCACCGGGCTCGTGCTGCAGGACAACAGCGGTGACAATCTGACCGTGACGGCCAGCGGCGCGTTCACCTTCGCAACCCCCGTCGCGGCCGATGGCGCCTTCAGCGTGACCGTGCTGACGCAGCCCTCGACGCCGACGCAGACGTGCACAGTCACCGGCGGCACGGGCACGGTCGGCAGCGCCGACGTCACCAGCGTGATGGTCAACTGCGGGACCGACTACGTGATCGGCGGCACGATCAGCGGCCTCGCGGGCATGAGCGTCGTTCTTCAGGACAACGGCGGCGACAACCTCACCGTGACCGCCAATGGCACCTTCGCGTTCGCGACCCCGATCGAGACCGGCGGCGCGTACGCGGTCACGGTGTTGACGCAGCCGTCGACGCCGACCCAGACGTGCACTGTGTCCACGGGGACCGCCACGGGCACGGTTGGCAGCGCCAACGTCACGAGCGTGAGCGTCGTCTGCACCACCAACACGTACACCGTCGGCGGGACGGTCTCCGGCCTCACTGGCGCGGGCCTCGTGCTGCAGGACAACGGCGGCGACAGCCTCATGGTCACGGCGAGCGGCACGTTCACCTTCGCGACTTCCGTCGCGAGCGGCGGCGCATACGCAGCCACCGTGATGACGAACCCGGCGATGCCCTCGCAGACGTGCGTGGTCACGAACGGCACCGGCACGGTGACCAGCGCCAACATCACCACCGTCACCGTCACCTGCACGACCAACACCTACACGGTCGGCGGAATGGTCACCGGCCTGGCGGCCACCGACAACCTCGTCCTCCAGGACAACGCCGGCGACAACCTCACCGTGACCGCGAGCGGTGCCTTCACCTTCGCCACCTCTGTCGCGAGTGGTGCGACCTATGCGGTGACGATCCTCTCGGCGTCGGGCGTCACGGCGCAGACGTGCACGGTCTCTGGCGGCAGCGCCACCGTCGGCGCAGGCGACGTGACGAGCGTCGCCATCAACTGCACGACCAACAAGTACACCATCGGCGGCACCGCCTCGGGGCTCGTGGGCAAGGGGCTCGTGCTGCAGGACAAAGCCGGCGACAACCTCAGCGTCACGGCGAACGGCGCCTTCTCGTTCGCCACGCCGATCGCGAGCGACGCGACCTACGCCGTGACGATCCTCACGCAGCCCACGACGCCCTCGCAGACCTGCGTCCTGGCAAGCGCCTCGGGCACCGTGGCGGCCGCGAACGTGACCACGGTCACGGTCACGTGCACGACGAACACGTACACGGTCGGCGGCACCCTCAGCGGCCTCGCGGCCACCGAGAGCGTGGTGCTCCAGGACAACGCGGCCAACAACCTGACCGTCAGCGCGAACGGCGCCTTCACGTTCACGACACCAATCCTGAGCGGCGGCGCCTACGCGGTCACTGTGCTCACGAACCCGGCCGCGCCCGTCTTGCAGACGTGCGTGGTGACGAACGGCGGCGGCGCGGTGCTCGGCGCGAACATCACGACGGTCGTCGTGACCTGCACGGACGTCTGCACGGCGGGCACAGCGACCATCAACTTCACCGGCGCGATCGTCACCTTCACGGTGCCGGTCGGTTGCAGTGCGATTCACATGCAGGCCATGGGTGCGCAGGGTGGCACCGCCAACACCGTCGGCGGCCTTGGCGCGTCGATGACGGGCGACTTCACGCTCGTGCCCGGCCAGGTGCTCGGCGTCCTCGTGGGAGAGCAGCCGCCGTTCAACGGCGGCGGCGGCGGCACGTTCATCGTCGATCACGTGACCGGCAAGCAGCTCCTCATCGCCGGTGGTGGCGGCGGCGGCGCAGGCGAGTGCTGCGGGGCGCAGGTGGCTGGCCTGCCTGGCCTGGCCACGGCCAACGGAAGCGCGGGCACCGGGCCTGGCTGCACCGGCGGAGCCGGCGGCATCGGCGGCGCGGCCGACAACGGCCTGGCGAGCGTCACCATCGGTTCCGGCGGTGGGGGCGGGTTCGTCTTGAATGGCGCCAACGGCACGGGGGGTACCCCGAGCGGCCTCGGCGGCGCGAGCTTCGACAATGGCGGCGCGTTCGGAACGGGCGCGCAGCGGGGTGGCTTCGGCGGCGGCGGCGGAAGCAGCAACAACGGCGCCTGGATGAACGGCGCCGGCGGCGGGGGCGGCGGATACGCGGGCGGCGGCGGCAGCTGCGGCGCTGCTCAGTGGGGCTCCGGCGGGGGCGGCGGTTCCTTCAACGCCGGCGCGAACCCGGTCAATACGAGCGGCGTGCAGTCCGGCAACGGCAAGGTCGTCATCACCTGGTAAGGCCAGGAACCGAAGTGGCCGGCGCGCGGGCTCGCGCGGATGGATCGCGGCTGCAGTGCGTGGCGCGTCCACTTCTTCGCCGGCGGCGACGGGTTGATCCTGGCGCATGACCAGGACAGCCACGGGAGGGGGCACTCGGGGCAGGGCTGCCGGCCTACCGCTCAGAACGAGACGTACTCGACGCTCAGGACCGGCGCGAACGTGAAGCCCACGTGGGATGTGGGGCCTCCGCTCGTGAGGACGTTCGCCGCGCTCGCCGTCGCTTCGGGTCCAATGACGAACCGCGCATCGAGACCGAGGGCGAGGGCGCGTCGCGCGCGACCGTCTTCGCGAGATACGACCGCGTTCCAGGCGACGTGGAGCCGGGCGCCGTAGCCCACACCGCCGCCGACCGAGCTCGTGCCAAGGTAGGCAAACACTCCCGCTTCGGGCCCCGCTCCGATGGTCAAGCGGTCCTTGAGCACAGTGAAGTCGACGACCAGCGCGGACGTAACGTCGACACCGGCCGCAGACCCATTGAGATAGGTGAGCCCCGGCGTGACATAGACGCCTACGAGGTCGCCGACCTGAAGTCCGAGCTGACCCGACACACCGACCGCTCCGAGCGCACCCGAAGGGGGCTTGAAGACACCGACGTCCAGCTCGATCCCGCCGCGGAATCGGGACGAATCGAGGATGTCGCCCGGCTTCGGCGTGAGTGACGGCGCGACGATTACACACGGGGCGGCCCTGGCCGTCTCCGTGGGGGGAGCCGGCGCGGAGGCGGGGCTCGCTCCGCGCGCCGGCACCCTCGTGAGTACCTGAATCTCCTGGATCCGCTGGCGGACTGTTGCGACGTCGGCTTCGTTCGCGGCGGCCGCGTACGCCTCGAGGTCGCGAACGGCTTCCTCGCGGCGCCCGAGGCGGGCGAAGCACTCTCCTCGGGCGCGGAGCAGGTCCAACTGCTGCGGGTTGAGCGCGATGGCTCGGTCGAGCTCGGGGATTGCTTCCTCGCACTGCCCGCCGAGCGCGAGGCCCCGCGCGTGCTGCGCGACCCTCCGCGCCTCGCTCGGCTGGCCCATGGCGGGATTCGAGAACGATACGACGCCCAGGAGCACGGGCACGACGGCGAACTGCCGACGAGCAGGTGAGGGGCGGCGCATGACCTCGAGGGTCGCACTCATGAGGTCCGGCCCACAAGCCTCGCCGGGTAGGACGTGCTCTCGCAGACGACCAACACCCTCCCGCTTCGAGCTCGGCGTACGCGCGCGCTACGGTGTTTCTGTGCGGCACGAGAGTGGCGGCGAGGACGCCGAATGGGCACCTCTTTCAATCGAGGAATAGCCGTCGCGCACGGTGCGGTCCACGGACACGCGGGGAATCCGTGACGTGCCAACTAGGACTTTCATACGATCGCCGGTGTGCCATCCCATCGCAAGTATCCGCAAGCGCGCCGACCCGCGCTCAATAGGAGATCACGATCTGTCCGTTGCCCGGGTGGACTCCCTGCTGCATCACGACCCCCGTGGCTGAACCTACGGCGTACGAGGAGCCACCTCCGCCGCCCCCGCCGGGCTCGCCCTGGGTACCGCCGCCACCGCCGTAGTAACCGCCGCCTCCGCCGCCCCCAGCATTGTCGTTCGCCGCATAGTTGCCGCCTGCGCCACCGACTCCGGAAGCGCCGAAGAATGGCCCCCCCTCCTCCGGCGCTCTGCGTACCGCCTCCACCGCCAGTCCCGCCGGTCGCGCCGCCCGTGCCGTTCCCTCCGATAGTGGAACCCCCGGCCCCACCCGAGCCTCCGCCGCCTCCTCCTCCGCCTCCGCCTCCCGCAGCCACGAGGATTCGGTTGGCCAGCGCGCTTCCCCCGAGGCGCACGTCGGACGCGCCTCCGCCGCCGTCGCCGGAATAGTAGGGCGAGAATCCACCGAAGCCCCCACCGTTGAAGCCGCCGGCACCGGGCGTGCAGGGGTACCCGGGGGGGCAGGCAGCGCCCGTGCTCGGCCCAGCACCCGCGCCCCCCACGAAGAGCGCGAGCGTCGCGCCGGCGCTCGCACTGATCGTGGCCGACAGCGATCCGCCGGTGCCGAGGGGGTTCTGGGCGTCGTTGTTGTTTCCACCTGCGGCTCCGTACGCGAGGATGGTCAGCTGCGTGACCCCTGCGGGCACGACGAAGCTCTGCTGCGCCCCGGTGTAGGCGAACGTCACGCTGCAGACGCCAGCGTTGCACGCGCCGCCGGGCCCGCAGCTCGTTCCCGTGACGCTGTTCGTGAAGGACGATGGGCTGACCGAGGGCTGACAGCTCTGGCAGGCGTTGGCCGGGCTTGGTTCGCCCGACGCGTACATGACGCCACCGATCGAGCACGCCGGTGCGCAGGTTCCGGCAGTGCAGAACTCGTTCGCTCCGCAGCTCGCACCGTTGGCGAGGTTGGTCCATGCAGTTGCGCTCGTCGTTGACTGACAGGTCTCGCACGCATTCGCGGGGTTCGCCGCGCCCGAGACGTAGACCGCTCCGCCAATGGCGCAGCCCGCGATGCAAGTGGCGCCGCTGCAGACGTCGCCGACGCCGCAGCTCGCTCCGTTCGAGGCGGTCCACTGGGAGGTCGTCGTTACCGGCTGGCAGCGCTCGCAGGTATTCGCCGGGTTCGCGGCCCCGGACGCATAGAAGGCTCCGCTCACGTAACAGCCCGCGACGCACGTCGTGGCGTTGCAGACCTCTCCGGGGCCGCAGATGGTGCCACTCCCAATGGCGGTCCAGCTCGTCGTGCTCGTGCCCGGCTGGCACATCTGGCAAGCGTTCGCCGGATTCGCGGCCCCGGATGGGTGGACGCTCCCTCCGATATCGCACTCGGTCCCGCAGGCGCCCCCGGAGCAGATCTGACCGTCGCCGCACGCCGTTCCGTCGGCTGCAGCCGTCCAGGCTGTTGTGCTCGCGCCGGGCTCGCAACTCTGGCACGTGTTGGTCGGGCTCACGCCACCCACTCCGTAGACCGAACCGGCGATGAAGCATGCCGAGCTACACGCTCCGTTGTTGCAGACCTGACCCTCGCCGCAGCTCGTACCGGTGGCGAGGGTGCTCCATCCCGACGTGCTCACTCCCGGCTGGCAGCTCCGGCACCGGTTGGCTGGGTCGAGCGCGGCCGAGGCAAAGAGGGTCCCGTCGATTCTGCACTTCACCCCGCACTGTCCGCCGGCGCAAACCTGTCCGTTGCCGCAGGGCGATCCATCTGCCGCGTTCGTCCACCCGTCGCTGGCGCTCGCCTGACAGGTCTGACACGCGTCGTCCGGATTCATCGACCCTGCCGCGTACTGAATTCCTCCGACGACGCAGCCTACATCCGAGTCGTGCGAGGCATCCGCCGGCGCAGTCGCGCCGCTCGATCCAGAGTGACTTGACCGGGAGCTGCTCGCGCTGCGCGACCCCGACCCACTTGCGTGCGAGTCCGAACCTGCCCCCGCATCGTGCCCGGTCGACGCGTTCTCCGTGGCGCGCGAGTCGCCGTAGTCGCCGCCGCAGCCCGAGAGAGACATTGCGACCAGCGTGACCGAGACGAGGATCTCTGCGCGTGACGAAGGCATATCCGTCAATGGGGGCCGGCACAGCCGGTGATCACGAAATCGATTGGAACGCGATTTGGTGCGCTAGGGAGGGGACGCGGTGTCGGCCGCCACGCAGGCGGAGAGGTCGAAGAGCATGAACTCGAGCGCCATCTCCTGCGGCGAGAGGTTGCCGGTGCTGCACCTCGCCGGCGGCGGCGAGGACGCGGCGTCGTTGGTGAGTGGGTTGCCGCCGACGTGCAGGTCGCTGAATGCCGCGCGACCACAGTACGCGGGGGTGGTGCCGCCCGGTGGGATCGCGGCGTTCACCGGCGTGTCGAAGGAGAAGTGCATCGTCGCCCCGGGGCTCCCCGAGGTCGCGTCGGCCGTGATCCAGGCCTGGGACGGCTTGTTCGTCGGGCCGACCGTCGCGTTGTAGCGGGGCTCGTAGATCGCGAGCTCTCCGGGCACGACACCGTCGGTCCCGAGCGCAGCGTTCTCGGTCAACCAGGTCTTGAAGACCGCCCCTTTCGGGAACGTCGCCGTGCTCCCGTTAAGCGTCTCCACGAGAGTACCGCCGATGACGCCGGTGGTGGTCGTCCCGTTCGCCGCCCACGTGGCGAGGTTGGCCCCCCAGTCCGTCGGGGCCGCGTAGGTCTGACCCGACGACAGGGGGCCAGCGAACCACGTGTAGTGGTAGTGGGAAGCGAGCGCCCGTCCGCCCGCGTTCAGATACTGCTCGAGCGCCGGCGGGTTCGCGTTGTAGGTCTCGCCCCCCTCGCACGAGAGGAGGACCAGATCGAACGGCATGAGCTGGCTCTGGCTGGCCCAGAGAGCGGTCGGGCTTGCGGGAGCGCCCGCCATCGGCACGGTCTCGGGCAGACCGATGGTCGTGCCGTGCCCGCCGGGCGCCCCGCCAGAGAACACGTGGACGTGTCCCGTGGTCGCCGTCCCGGGGACATATTCAGACGCGGCGACACCCATGCGCAGCAGCAGGCACTCGAGCGAGTCAGCGGAGCCCGTCGAGACCGCGATATCCGGCATGCTGTCCAAACTGTTGCCCGCAGGGACCGACCCGGGAAGCGTGAGGGAGCCTTCCGATTGAGGGTTGATGACGCAAGGAGTGATGTCGACCTTCAACACCCGGCGCCATTTGCCAATCTGGAGCACGAGCGGCACGCCTGGCCCGGCAGGCGCATCGTCGATCGTGAAGGTCCCGTCGGCCGCCGTCGTCGCGGACGCGAGCACGCCCGTCGAGGGGAGGGGACTGCACGAGCATGCCTCGGCTCCCGTCGCCACCCCCTTCGGGGTCGCGGTCAGCGGCGCCGTCGGGATGTAGACCGTGACGCCATAGACCGGGTTCTTCCCGGCGGGGTCGAGGACCTTCCCGCTGATGCTGGTCGTCGTGCCGGAGGGGCACGTAAGTCCGCTGTCAGCCGTGCCACCGCACTTGCCGGCGATGCAGCCCCCGACGACCAGACAAGGCTTGCCGCACGCGCCGCAGTTGGCGACGTCCGTCTGTTCGTCCACGCACGCCCCATTGCAGGAAGTCTGTCCTGGAGGGCAACAGTTCCCGTTCGAGGCCGCCTCGCCACTCGGGCAGACGCACGCGCCGCTCTGGCAGACAGCGCCGCTCGCACAGGCGTTGCCGCAGCCGCCGCAGTGGTCCGGGTCGGTCTCGGGGTCGACGCAGGCTTGGCCGCACTTGAGCGCACACGTGCACGTGCCGGCCGTGCACACCTCACCAGCGCCCGCCGTCGTGGCGCACCACTCATCGACCGCTGGCTCGTTGTCGACGATGCCGTCGCAGTCGTTGTCGAGCCCGTCGCACACTTCGGGCGCGGACGTACACTTGCAGATCTCGCTCGGCTGGCCGAGCTCGGACCCGCACGTCCAACCCGGCACGCACGAAGTCGCGGACGTGCACGTCGTGGTGCAGACGTCGCCTGGGCCCGTCGGCAGGCAGATGCCGCTCGGGCAGTCGGAGCTCGTCGCGCACGGGACGCCTGCGGACCCAGTCCGCGCCTCCACGCAGACGCCCGTGGAGCAGTTGAGACCCGGAGCGCACGCCTCGTTCTCACAGCACGCCTCGCCGGCCGCCCCGCAGCCCATACCCATGGCCGCGTCCTTCGCGGGGCTGGCGTCCTTCTTGCGGCTCGCGTCGACGTGCGTCGACGAGTCGGCACACGAGCTTCCCGTGCAGTCGCCTCCGTCGCGCGGCCCGACGCTGGCGTGGCCCGACGAGCACCCCGTCGCCACGACCATCGCGAGCAACGTCGCGAAGCAGAAAAGAGCGTGTCTCATGCACGTGAGTGGCCGGGCGGGTGCAGCTTCGTGAACAAATCCATCTCCGCCGTCGATGAACGCCCTCAGCGCGCGCGCCCAGGGCCTTCGACGCAGCGACAGCGCATCGACCTCGATTCGACAAGCGTCGACACAAGAGCCCGATGCCGTTGCCGGTGGGCTCGAGCGCGTGCTGGCACGCGGACCGTGTGGCGTCCTATCTTGTCGCGAGCGGTGGCCGGCGCAGGTCACGCGCGGCTCAGATGAGAGGGTGACACGTGCCGAGGTTCGTTCGAGGTAAAGAGGAGTGGCTCATCGAGCTCGACGGGGTGGCTTTCCACGTCACCTCGGGCGGCAAGACGAACACCCGCAAGTTCGTGACGGTCGACCACGCGCGGACTCAGTACGACAAGGCGATCGTCGCCCAGACGGCGCTTGGATTCGACGCTGCGCCTGAACCCGTTGCTCGCGAGCTAGACTTCCTCGCACCCGACGACGTCGACCGCCTCGCTGTACACGCGGACGCGATTGCGGACACCGGACACGGGTATGGCGAGCTGCTCTCGGTCCACGTGGCGCTCCATCGGCTCGGCGACGAGCACGGGACCGAGCGCCATTCTCGACTCCTTGCCCGTTCGGGCGAGCTTCTGAGGCACCTTCACGACGAGCTTCTTGGCGGCCTGGCCGCGCATGCCCGCAGCGTCACGGCGGGGGTCGAACGAGGGACGGGAGCCGCGGGTTGCGTGGCGACCTGGCGACTCGGAGTGATCGACGAGGTGCGCCTCGAAGCGACCTCGAAGATCTCGCTGAGCGAGATGGTCCCGCTGCTGGCTCGGCTGCCCGCGGCTCGGCACTTGCGTGCGCTGGTCGTGGGCCCCTCCGTGTCGCGGGCGGCGCGTGGAACGCCAACCCGCTACGACCGCTTCGTCGCCGTCCTCACGGAAGCGGCGATGTCGTTTCCGCGTGTTCGGTCGCTGTTCCTCGGGGACCTTCGCGAGGGAACCGTGGCTGAGGACGCCGGCGACCTGCGAGCGCTTCTTGCCGCTTGGCCCCAGCTCGAGGAGCTCCGGATTCACGCCGATCACGCCGAGCTTGGAGCCGAGCTTCCGTCACAGCTCCTCGACGTCGAGCTCGTGGGAGGGGTGGCCACGCTCGCAACGCTCCATCGCCTCCGGGCGGCTCGGTCGCTGCGATCGCTCGGAGCGGAGTTCCCTCCGGAGCCCGAGCCGCTACAGGAGGCCTTGTCGTTGTTGGCGGGCTTCCCCGAGCTCCGGCGTCTAGCGCTCCCTGGGTGGGGCGGGCGTGGAAAGATCGACAGCGTCCTGGCGTTCCCGCAGCTCTCTCGGTTGCGCGAGCTTGACCTTCGCCATTGCGACCTCGTCGGCGAGCTTGGCGCGCTCGTCGCGCACGCCGAGGCATTTGCCCATCTCGAGAAGCTGGATCTGCGCTTCAATGAGCTCAACAGCCCTCGCGATCTATTTCAGCAGCTTCGCCTTCGTCTGCCGAGGGCCAGCGTGGCAGGTCAGGAGATACGCCGTCGCGAGAACCGAGAGCGGTACGATTCCATCCGGGAA
>Ga0302267_10007544_pt1 | contig 10637 bp, 12 predicted proteins | sample III_Bog_E1_3_FD_194555 | JGI IMG/M metagenome (GOLD analysis project Ga0302267, IMG submission 194555) | Peat permafrost microbial communities from Stordalen Mire near Abisko, Sweden - III_Bog_E1_3 | ecosystem: Environmental > Terrestrial > Soil > Wetlands > Peat | place: Sweden: Abisko... | reverse complement strand
CGAGGTCAGAAAAGTGATCTTGGCGGCGGGGAAGGCCGCCCGCACCGCCTGCGCGGCGGGCAGCGTGAATAAAACATCGCCGATGGATTTCAGACGGATGAGCAGGAGGTTCTCATTCATGGCGGGGCGGTGATTTCACAGGTGCTGGTCCACGCCGTGCTCGCAACGGCTTTGGGCCTGTTGAATGGCCTGCGCCAACCGGGAGTCATTGTCCGCCAGCCGGGCGCGGCTGGCCGGGGGGTGCCACAGATGATAGCACAGAGCGCGGCCCCGCAAATCCCGGCGCCGGAGGCCGCTGTTCATCAACCGCACCGCCAATTCCGAATCCTCGCGCCCCCAGCCCGTGAAGTCCTCATTGTAACCGTTCACCCGCAGCAAATCTTCCCGCCAGACGGCCAGGTTGCAGCCGCGAATGCCCCGCCAATGCGTCGGGTAGCCGGACCATGGCAAGGGCCAGCGCCAGGCGTTTTTCAACCCCCGGAGCTGGCCCCGCCACAGCGCCCGGCGGCGGTCCGCGCTCAATTCACCCAGGCCAAACCACGCCGCCGCCGACTGCTCCACCAGGGCGCGATGCCCCTGCACAAACACCCCCGGCTGCGCCAGCGCACGATGATCGGCGACCATTTGCGGGTGGGGCAGCGTGTCGCCATCCAAAAACACCACGTATTCGCTGGTCGCCGCCGCAATCGCCAGGTTGAGAATCCGGGCGCGGCGGAAGCCCTCATTTTTTTGCCACAGATGTCGCGTGCGCAGACGTTGCCGGCCGGACCAGTCGGCAAAGACCCGCCGCGTTTCCTCACCCGAGCCGTCATCGGCCAGCAGCACTTCCCCGGGCGGTTCCGGCTGGCGGCTCACGGCCGTCAGCACCCGCGCCAGGTAATCCGGCTGGTCGAATGTGTTGATGATGAGCGCGAGCGACGGCCGGGGGTTCATGGTCGGGAGCGTTCCGGTAATTTCGCCTCACACACCTTCACATGCCGGGTCAGTGCGGAAAACGCATTCAACCACGCAATGTAATAACCCGGCCAGCCATCGAGAAATCCCCGCCGCAGAACGTAGGCCCGGAAAAACCGCCAGCCCGGCCGCACCGCCAGATCCAGCCACCCCGTCCGCCGCCCCGTGGCCAGCCGGTGGCGCACAAACTCGTCGCTGAACGGCACCAGCTTTTCAATCTGCCGGTTGATGGACTCGTTGCTGAAGTGGAGCAGATCCTTTTTCAGCCGCCCCGTCCGGCCGCTCACGATGACCCGGTCATGCGGGTTCACCCCGCCCCAGTGCCCCTGCCCGCGCCGCCACAAGCGAATTTTCCGGTCCGGATACCAGTCGCCGTGCCGGATCCAGCGGCCGCAATAATAAGTGCAGCGGGGGAAACTGAAGGCGGCGAAGGACGCCAGCTTTTCCGGCGCGGCGAATAATTGTTGAATTTCCGCGATCAGCTCCGGGGAAACCACCTCATCCGCATCCAGTCCCAGCACCCAGGGTTGCCCGGCTTTGGCCACGGCGGAGTTTTTTTGGGCGATATGCCCCTGCCATGGCTCGCGAAAAACCCGCGCCCCCAGACCGGCGGCCAGGGCGTCCGTGCCGTCGTTGACTTCCGCGTTCAGCACCACGATGATTTCCGCCGCCCAGCCCCGCACACTTTCCAGTGCGCGCCGGATGCGCGCGGCTTCATTGCCGGCAATCATGCAAATGGAAATGGGCAGTGGCGGAGCAGGCGTCACGGCGCCAGTTTAAGCCACGTTCCCGCCGGAAAGAAAACAACTTTTCCGCAAATAATTTGATTTGGGCCTTCCCCGCCAATTAGACTCCCGCCCATGCTCAGGAATTTAAACCAACCATCGTTCCCGGATCCGACGGGGGGAGGACCGCTGATTTCCATTGCCATCTGCACCCGCAACCGGGCGGCGTATTTGGAGGCGGCGCTGCGCAGCGTGCTCCCCCAGCTTCAGGATGACACGGAGCTGATGGTGGTGGACAACGGTTCCACCGATCACACGGCGGACTTGGTCCGGCAATTCGCCGCCGACCATCCGGCGGTTCGCTATCTGATCGAGACCAGCACCGGCCTGAGTATCGCGCGCAACACGGCCATGGTCCAAGCCCGGGGGCAATACGTCATTTTTCTGGATGATGATGCCACGGTGGAACCGGGCTGGCTGGCGGCCTACCGGCAGTTTTTCCAGACGCCGCCGGCACCCCAAATCGCCGTCGCGGGCGGCGCGGTGTTGCCCAAATACCAGTCGCCACCCCCGGCCTGGTTGAGCCCCCGGGAGAATAATTTTGACCGCGGTGCCCGGCCCTTTCGCTTCCAGCGGCAGGACGGCCCGTGGGAAACCAACAGCGCTTATGCCCGCCTCCCCGTCCTGAAACTGGGGGGATTTGACGTGCGCTTGGGACACATCGGAGCTTGTGTTGGCTCCCACGAGGGGCCGGATCTGATGTTGCGCCTGCAGGATGCGGGATATGAAGTCTGGTGGCTGCCGGGGGCGGCGGTCCGGCACACCATCCATGCCGACCGCATCAACCTGCGCTGGTATTGCCGTGCCGCGTTTGCTTCGGGCGCGGCTTCGGCGTTGAAACGGCTTAAATTGGCGGGCCGCCCCGGACGGCGCCTCACCCTGCGCGTCGGCCGCCTGGCGGTGGCCCCTTTCCAAGTGTTGATCAACCTGGCGGCTTTCCTCGTTTGTATTTTGCTGGGCCGACCCGCCGTCTCGGTCACCGCCCTGCGCCGCGCCCTCCGGGCGACCGGTTATGGCTGGCAATTAATGAAGCTGAAATCATGAACCCGATCCACTCCTTTTACGATGCCACCGAACTGGCCGGCCTGGGCCTGGCCAAATTCGGCGCCGATGTTTTCATCAGTCGTAAAGCGAGTCTTTATTTCCCGGAAAAAATTGAACTCGGCAGCCATGTTCGCATTGACGATTTCTGCATCCTATCCGGCGGGGGCGGGATCCGCATCGGTAATTATGTGCATATTGCACCCTTGTGCGGTCTGTATGCGGGCAGCGGCATTGAAATCGCCGATTTTGCCACCCTATCCTCAAGGGTCGCGCTTTATTCTGAGACGGATGATTTCTCGGGTGAGTCCATGACCAATCCCACCATCCCGATGGCCTGCAAACCCGGATACCAGCGTGGGAAAATATCCATTGGCCGGCATTGCATCATTGGAACCGGCGTCACGATTCTGCCCAATGTCACCATTGGCGAAGGCACGGCCCTGGGGGCGCATGCTTTCGTGCGGCAAAACTGTCCGCCCTGGAGCATTTACGCCGGCATTCCCGCCCGATGGGTGAAACCGCGCAGTCAAGCCCTCCTCAAATTCGAGCCGCTGGTTTCATCGCCAACTAGATTTCCCCCGCACCGCCCCTGATGGCACCACTCATCCCCAACCCCGGTTCGCTGGCTGTTTTCGGCGGCCCGCCCGCCTTTCCCCAACCGCTCCACGTGGGCCGCCCCAATCTGGGCGACCGCGCGGCGATGCTGCAGCGCGTGAACGACATTTTCGACCGCCGCTGGTTCACCAACGACGGCCCGGTGGTCCGGGAATTTGAAGCCCGCATCCAGGAATTTGCCGGGGTGCGGCACTGCGTCGCCATGTGCAACGCCACGGTCGCCCTCGAGATCGCCATCCGCGCCCTCGAATTGCATGGCGAAGTCATCGTGCCGGCCTACACCTTTATCGCCACCGCGCACGCCCTGCAATGGCAGGAAATCACCCCGGTGTTTGCCGACCTCGATCCCGCCACCCACAACCTCGCCCCGGAAACCCTCGAACGGCTCCTCACCCCGCGCACCACCGGCATTGTCGGCGTCCATGTCTGGGGCCGGCCCTGTGCCCCCGAAGCTCTCGCCGACCTGGCCGCCAAACACCGCCTCAAACTGCTCTTCGACGCCGCCCACGCCTTCGGCTGTTCCCATCGGGGCCGGATGATCGGCGGCTTCGGCGCCTGCGAAGTCTTCAGCTTCCACGCAACCAAATTCATCAATAGTTTTGAAGGCGGCGCCGTGGTCACCAATGATGATGGCCTGGCCGATAAATTGCGGCTCATGCGCAATTTCGGATTCAAGGGCTTTGACAACGTCATTTACCTCGGCACCAACGGCAAAATGACCGAAATCTGCGCGGCCATGGGGTTGACCTCCCTGGACGCCGCGCACGACCTCATCGCCATCAACCGCCGCCTCTATGAAGCCTACCGGTCGGGTTTGGCGAACCTGCCCGGCGTGTCCCTCATTCACTACGACCCCGGTGAACGCAATAACTATCAATATGTCGTGCTGGAAATTGACGACCGGCTCGCCCCGTTGAACCGCGATGAACTCGTGACCGTTTTGCACGCCGAAAACGTGCTCGCGCGCAAGTATTTCTGGCCGGGCTGCCATCGCCTCGAACCCTACCGCTCCCTGCAACCCGACGCCGCGCCACGGCTGCCCGAAACCGAACGACTCGCCGCGCGCATCCTGCTCCTGCCCACCGGCGAGACCCTCGGCCCGGAAACCGTGGCGTTGATTTGCGGACTGATCCGCCGCGCCTTTGAACAGGCGGCGGCCATCCGGCAGACCCTGGCCCGGCCGCCGGGACCCGGGAATTGAGATGAACCACCGCGTCGCCGAACAAGCCGCCGGTCTCCGCCCGCGCGTCAGCGTGGCGGTGATCACCTACAACCATGAACGCTTCATCGCCCAGGCCATCGAGGGCGTTTTGAACCAGGAGGTGGATTTTGCCGTGGAATTGGTGATCGGCGAGGATTGTTCCACCGACGGCACCCGGGCGATTGTCCAAGCCTATGCCCGCCAATACCCGAACGTCATCCGGCCGCTCTTGCCGGAGAAAAATATTGGGATGCAGCATAATTTTATCCGGGTCATCGAGGCCTGCACGGGGGATTTCATTGCATATTTTGAAGGCGATGACCTCTGGATTCATCCCGGGAAACTGGCGCGGCAGGCCGCCTTTCTGGCAGCCAACGGTGATTGCGCCACCTGTTTTCACAACGCCATCGCCTTTTTTGACGATCCCACCCGCGCAGTCCCGGACTTGGACCATGCCGGCAACCGGCTCATGTGCGGGCCCGGCACGAAAGCCCGCTTCACGCAGAAAGATTTTTTCCGGGGCAATGCGATCCCCACCTGTTCGGTGATGTTCCGCCGGTCGGCCATCGGCCGGTTCCCCGACTGGTTCAAGGACATTGGCATCGGCGATCTGCCCCTGCATATTCTGTGCACGCAACACGGGGCGGCGGCCTATATCAATGAAGTCATGAGCGCCTACCGGTTGCATCCGGGCAGCTGTTGGTCCAGCAAAAACGCGCTGGCCCGCATCCCGGTGGAAATCAAAATGTTTGCGACCCTTGTCCAACATTTCAATGCCCTGCCCGCCAGTCCCGCCGTCCGCCGCAGCCGGCAACAGGCCCGCCGGGCGCTCGCCCGGGCCCGCGGCAAATGGGAACTGGCCCGGGCGCGCGCGGGGCTTGACACGAATCCCGCCCTGGTGGCCCCCGCCCTCTGGCGCGCCTGGCGCCTGTATCCGCGCCAGCTTAAATGGCTGCTGCGCTGGGTCTGCGCCGTCTGGCCGCGCGCCCTCGGCGGCGCCTACACTTCCGCCCATGCCCACCGCAAACTCCGCGAAAAGTTTTAATTTCAAATCCGGAACCCCGCCGCGGTGTTTTACCCGCGTGAACCGAACCCCATCGCCCGTGCCGCCGCCCGAGCGCCGGACGCAGCCAGAGCTTGCGCCCTCCGGCGCGATGAACTAGAACATCCCCAGGCAATACGCATCTATGGCTAACTACACCATCATTGGCGGCGATAAAAAAGAATACGGTCCCGTGACCACGGAGGAAGTCCGGCAATGGCTGGCCGAAGGCCGCCTCGACGGCAATTCCCTCATCCGCTCGGAAAATGACACCGAATGGCGCCCCCTCTCCACCTTTCTCGAATTCGCCGCCGCGCTCCCGCCCCGGTTGCACACCCCGCCCGCGCTCCGTTCCGGGCCGGTGCCAACCGACATCGCAGCAACGGTCCGCATTCCCGCCTTGTGCCTGATTGTGACCGCCGGTCTGAACGTCCTTCTGGCGTTGTGGAACACCGTAAAAGCCCTGTTTTTCCCGGACGACATCGCTAAAATCATGGCGCAAATGCCGGCGATCGATGATCCCCAGGCGAAGGAATTGGTCAACACCTTGGTCCATTCGATGACCGGTCCGGCGGCGATTGCGTTTGACGGCATCGCGCTGATTTTGTCCGTGGTGGTGTTGACGGGGGCCATCCGGATGCTGGCGTTGCGCAATTATGAATTCGCCTTTCTGGCCGCCATTCTGGCCATGATCCCCTGCGTCACCCCGTGCTGCTTTTTGGGGCTGCCCTTTGGCATCTGGGCCGTGATCGTGCTGCGCAAACCGGGCGTCAAAGACGCCTTCCATTAACCCCATCATGGCCGCCTGGTTCACCAACCCGCAGACCCCTTTGACGGTGGTCCGGGCGTGGACTTGTCTCGGCGTCAATCTGCTCGCCACCCCGGGGCTCGGTTCGGTCATGGGGGGCCGCCGGGGGGTCGGCCGGGCCCAATTGTATTTCTCCGTCGCCGGCTTCTTCCTGATCGTCATCTGGATGTTCAAACTCTGCTTCGGCATTATGGCCTCGCAAATCAATGAAACGCCCTCCGTCCCCATTCCCGCCTGGTGGTGGCAACTGGGGGTGGGGTTGTTTGGCATTGGCTGGGTGTGGTCCCTCATCACCAGCCTCAGTCTGGTGGCCGAGGCCAAACAGACCGAACGCGACAATCCGGCCCCGGCCACCCGCAGACCGGTCCCACCTCGATTGGACCACCCGCCCGGACAACCTCCGGCGGCCACCCGGCCCGTGCCGCCGAAACTGGCCCCCCCGCCAAACGCGCCGACCGGCCTTAACCAGAGTGCCAACGTGAAACCGCTGGAGGCCTCTGAAATTGAAGCCGCCCTGCCCACCGTGCCCGAATGGGAACCCATCCCCGGAGCCATCGCCCGCACGTTTCAATTCGAGGATTTTCCCACCGCCATCGCCTTTGTTGACCAAATCGCCAAACTGGCCGAAGCCGCCGGGCATCACCCGGACATTGACATCCGTTGGAACAAAGTGACCCTCACCCTCACCACCCATGACGCCGGCGGGCTCACCGAAAAAGATTTCGCCCTGGCCCGCCAATTTGACGGTTTGGTTGGCTGAAGGTCCGCCCGCCCCCGTTTTATGTCGCAATTTTTAATTTCCCGCCGTGCGGATTTAGGGCATCATGGGAATTATGGGTAAACGACGCGAAGCGCGGGAACGCGCGGTTCAATTTTTGTTTCAGCACGACCTGAATCCACCGGACAATCTGGAGTTGGAACTGGCGCAATTCTGGAGCACCCAGCGCGCGACCGCCCTGGAAGACGAAAAAGCCCCGTCCAACTGGGGCCCGCGCGCCGAATTGCCGCCCCCGACCGCAGCCGAGGCCGAAACCCGCCTGTTTGCCGATCCGCTCATCCGCGGGGTGCTCGAGCACCGCGAGGAACTGGATGAGCGCATCAAAAAATACGCCCGGAACTGGGATTTCCACCGGATTGCGGCGGTGGACCGCAACATCATGCGCCTGGCGATTTTCGAAATGTTCCACCGCGAGGATATTCCGCCGGTGGTGAGCATCAACGAGGCCGTGGACATCGCCAAGAAATTTTCCACTCACGAGAGCGGCAAATTTGTCAACGGCATCCTCGACCAAATCCGGGGCGAAGTCCTCCGGCCGGCCACCACGGCAAAGTCCGGGGTCTAGCCATGAAGTTTGCCGACCTCCATCTGCACAGCCGGTATTCCGACGGAACGTTTTCCCCGGAGGAAGTCGTGGCCCACGCCGCCCAACACGGGTTGTCGGCCATCGCCCTGACGGATCATGACACCGTGGAGGGTTGCGCCGCCACCGCCCGCGAGTGCGAGGCGGCGGGCATTGGTTTCATCTCCGGCACGGAACTCACCGCCGAATACGACGACACCGAGGTGCATCTGCTGGGTTATTTTCTGGACACCCGCAACGAGCGGTTCCTCGCCGAGATCACCAAGTTCCAAACGGTGCGGCAGCAGCGGATTCATGAGATGGTCGCCCGGCTCAATGAACTGGGCGTGCCCCTCGAAGTGGCGACGGTGTTTGAACTCGCCAACTGCCGGTCGCCCGGCCGGCCGCACGTGGCGCGGGCGCTGGTGAAGGCCGGGCTGATCAAAACCCTGGACGAAGCCTTTGACCGTTATCTCAAGAAAGGCCGGCCGGCCTGGGTGCCCAAGGCCCGCATGTCCGGGCGCGACTCGATTGAACTCATCCACCAAGCCGGCGGTCTGGCCGTGATGGCCCATCCCGGCTTGAACCGCACCGATGATATCATTCCCGGGCTGATCCAGGCGGGCCTGGACGGCATCGAGTGCTTTCACACCAAACATTCCACCGCCATGTCGGAACGTTATCTGGAGATTGCGGACCAATATCATCTGTTGGTGACCGGCGGCTCGGACTGTCACGGTTACAGCAAGGCCAAGCCGCTCATCGGCACCGTCAAACTGCCTTACGAACATGTGGACAAGATGACCGCCGCCGTCATCGCCCGCCGCCAGGCCGCCCCGGCGGCGTCCGGCGCCCTCAGTTAATCCCCGGTTCCTCACCATTCATGGGCTTTTTCGATAAAATCAAGGCCGGCTTGTTCAAGACCAAGGACAAGCTCGTTCACGAAATCCAACGGATCGTCACCCGCTCGCCCAAACTCACGCGCGAAAGCCTGGAGGAATTGGAAGCGGCCCTGATCGGGGCCGATCTGGGCCACGCCCTGACCGCGCAAATCGTGGCGGCCGTCAAGACCGCCTACGAAACCCAGGGCTCCGGCGGCGTGGATTGCCTGTCCATCGCCCGCGCCGAAGTGGAAAAGAGTCTGGCGGCCAACCGCCCGGAATTAATCCGCGCCGCGAGCGGACCCACCATCGTTTCCATCGTCGGCGTCAACGGCACCGGCAAGACCACCACCTCGGCCAAACTGGCGCACTACATTCAAAACCAGCAAAAAACCGTGCTGCTCGCCGCCTGCGACACCTTCCGCGCCGCCGCCATCGAACAAATCAAATTGTGGGGCCAGCGGTTGAAAGTCGAAGTCATCGCCGGCGCCTACGGGGCGGATGCCGCCTCCGTGGGGCACGACGCCGTCACCGCCTCCCTCGCCCGCAAGGTGGATTATCTCTTCATTGACACCGCCGGACGGCTGCACACCAAGCACAATCTCATGCAGGAATTGCAGAAGTTGCACCGGGTCATCGGCAAACAACTTCCCGGTGCGCCGCACGAAGTGCTGCTCGTATTGGACGCCACCACCGGCATGAACGCCCTGAACCAGGCGCGCGAATTTCACAAGGCCGTGCCCCTCACCGGCCTGATCGTCACCAAGCTCGACGGCACCAGCAAGGGCGGCATGGTCGTGGCCATCCAGAAAGAACTGGGCCTGCCCATCAAATTCATCGGCGTCGGCGAACAGCCCGATGATCTGCAACCCTTCGACGCCCGCCAGTTTGCGCAGGCGCTCTTCGAGGAGTGAGGCGGGCTGGTGGTCAATGCGCAAGTGTCGGCGTAAATTTTCATCGCCGCCGGCGATTCCGGGCCAGTAAAACCGGGTTGGGAATGCGCTCGACGGTTATGACTTCCTTTTGCGCGCCCCAGACTTCGGCCATAATGTCCTTCCCATCGGGTGGCGCTCCCGCCGCCAGTGGCTCGATCCGGCCTATCGGCCGGCCTGGCGCGTAATGAGCAGCGATTCCCCGCCTCAAGCTGGTTCAACACCGCCTTGGTCTCTTGATGCAATTGCTTCGCCGTGATTGTACTCACGCTGGAAAAATAACACCTCGAAAGTTTTACCGCCAGCCCCGGGCTTTCCCACGCCGCAAAAAAAACTGTCCCCTTTCCCCGTTGGGCGGCATTTAAAGGCAGATGCACGAACTGGATGACATGGCCCGGTTGCACGAATACGTCCGGCACGATTCGGCGGCGGTGACAACCAATGATTTCGTCGTGTTGTCCGAGGTGTCCCTCAAGCCGGTCTCCACCCATCCGTGAACTGATTCCAATTGCTTTCAAGTGGAGACTGAGGCGCACCGGATTTTGGGACGTCCCATCCTGCGGAATGATCGAGTGATCAACGCACCAAGCCCGAACTAAGGCTGTCGTCCAACCTTGTCCTCGGCATTACCACTGCCACTTTTAAGAAACATCTTCGGAACATATTGATTGGTAGCCAGTTGCGTTCAGGGCCAAAGGCCCGACTTTATGCCAGCCTGGGGCCCTCGCCCCAGGTTCCGTGCCCAAAGAATAACCAAGGGCTGAAAGCCCGATCCAATGCCTCAGTCGCCCGTCTGCGGAAAGTTTCTTCCTAAATCAGCCCCCCCCAGGGCGTCCCCGCTTTTAAGAAACATCTATGGAACGTGTTGATTGGTAGCCAGTTGCCTTCAGGGCCAAAGGCCCGCCTTTATCCCAGCCTGGGGCCCTCGCCCCAGGTTCCAGCACCACGAATAATCAAGGGCTGAAAGCCCGATCCAATCCTCCGTCGCCCGTCTGCGGAACGTTGCTTCCGGCATCAGCACCCCCAGGGCGTCCC
>Ga0302267_10007526_pt1 | contig 10653 bp, 9 predicted proteins | sample III_Bog_E1_3_FD_194555 | JGI IMG/M metagenome (GOLD analysis project Ga0302267, IMG submission 194555) | Peat permafrost microbial communities from Stordalen Mire near Abisko, Sweden - III_Bog_E1_3 | ecosystem: Environmental > Terrestrial > Soil > Wetlands > Peat | place: Sweden: Abisko... | reverse complement strand
GCGTGAGTCCGCCGCCGGCCGTGAGCGACGCTCCCGTCGACCCGGCGAAACTGAAGCAGCTCGACGCCGAGGTGGCCGCAGCCGACGCCATCGTGAAGAAAAACCCGTCGAACCTGGTGGGCTTTCTCCAGCGTGGCAACGCCTACGGCAACGAAAGGCGCTGGGACCTCGCGCGGAGCGATTACCAAAAAGCGCTGGCGATCGATCCCAAGTGCACCACCGCCGCGTTCAACATCGCCGAGCTCGAGTTCATGCAGGGTCACTACGATGCGGCGCGGCCCGGCTTCCTCGCCATCGTGAACAACTTCGACTTCGGCGACCTCGCCAAGTACAAGGTTTTCCTCTGCGATCTCTTCGGCGGCCACGAGCAGGTCGCGGCCAGGGAACTCGCCGTCTTCAATCAGGTCGGCTCGGAAGCGTCGTACTACTTCGCGAACGTCGCGTGGTCGCTCTACCACAAGAAGTCCGACTCGGCGCAGAGCTGGTGGCAGTCGGCCACGCAAATCTTCGCGCCCAACAAGGTGAACCTCTACGCCAAGCCGCTGATCGACCTCGGTTATATCAAGGTGGCATCGTAGGCGCGCTCGTGAGAGCGGGCCTTTTTCCAGCGCGTCCACGGCCTCACGGCCGCGGCTACCGTCTTAGTGAACCCCGCCGGTGACGTAGAGCGTCTCGCCCGTCATCCAACTGGAATCCGGCGAGGCGAGGTAGACCACGGCGGGCGCAATGTCCTGCGGCTGGCCGATTCGGCCCAGCGGCAGCATGGGCACGACCACATCTTTCCTCGCTATCATGCCTGTCGAGTGCAGGCCCTCCGTCTCGACGAGCCCGGGATTGACCGAGTTGACGCGAATTCCCTTTGGCCCCAGCTCCTTCGCGAAGGTGCGCGTGATGCCGTCGACCGCCGACTTGCTCGAGTTGTAGACCGCGCCGCCAGCGGGCGAGAGCGTGCTCACCACCGAGCTGACGTTGACGATTGAGCCGCCTTCGCCCATCAGCTTCAGCGCTTCCTGCGTGGTCAGGATCAGGCCCAGCACGTTCAGGTCAAAAATGCGGTGAAAAAATTCCGGCGTGATTTCGCCGATGGGCACCGACTTGTAGACGCCCGCGTTGTTCACGAGAATGTCGAGCCGCCCGAATGTCTTCTGGATCTCACCCATCAGCCGCTGGATGTCAGCGAGCTTGCCGACGTCGGCCTGGAACGCCACGGCCTTTCCGCCGGCCTCGGTGATCTGCTTCACGACGCGATCGGCGCCGTCCTTGCTCGACGCGTAATTGACGGCGACCGCCGCGCCTTCCGCGCCGAGTGCCGTCGCGATGGCCGCGCCGATGCCTTTGGATGCGCCCGTGACGAGTGCGATTTTTCCGGAGAGTTTTTTGCCTGTACTCATGATTTTTTTGGGTGAGGGTGAAGGCCGCCGTGAAAGGGCGGTCCTATTACTTAAGAACCGATTTCGCCCCGCGCAAGGGGTCTTGCCCGCGAGAAGGCTATTCGACAGGATTGCGCCATGCGCCTTGTCATTCTGGATGGTCACACCCTCAATCCCGGCGATTTGTCCTGGCGTGAAATCGAATCGCTCGCGGACGTCACCGCCTTCGACCGCACACCAGCCGCGCAGGTCGTGGAGCGCCTCCGCGACGCCGACGCCGCGCTCTCGAACAAGGTCCACCTTGACGCGGACGTCTTCGCTGGGTGCCCGAAGCTGAAGTACGTCGGCGTCACGGCGACCGGCTACAACATCATCGACCTCGCCGCCGCGAAAAAGGCCGGCGCAACCGTGACCAACGTGCCCGGCTACAGCACGAACTCCGTCGCGCAGGTGGTCTTCGCGCTGCTGCTCGAAATCACAAATCGCACGGGCCATCACGCCGCGCGCGTGGCCGAAGGTGCGTGGACCCGATGCCCGGATTTTTCGTTCTGGGATTTTCCGCTGCTCGAGCTCAAGGACCTGACCATCGGCATCGTCGGCTTTGGCGAGATCGGGCAGGCCGTGGGCCGCATCGCGCACGCCTTCGGCATGAAGGTCATCTACAACACGCGCACGAAAAAGCCGTTCGGCGAGTTCCCGGCCGAGTACGTCGCGCTGCCGGAACTTTTCCAGCGCGCCGACGTGGTGACGCTCCATTGTCCGCTGACTCCGGAGAACAAGGGGCTCGTCGCATGGCCGCTACTGCAGACGATGAAACCTTCCGCCATCCTGATCAACACCGCGCGCGGGCCGCTGCTCAACGAAGCCGATGTCGCGCGCGCGTTGAACGAAAAAGTCATCTCCGCCGCCGGACTCGATGTGCTCTCCGCCGAGCCGCCGCCGGCGGACAACCCGCTGCTCACCGCGCCCAATTGCTGGATCCTGCCGCACGTCGGCTGGGCCAGCGTCGCCGCGCGCAAACGTCTCATGCACGAGATCGCGGAAAACCTGCGCGCCTACGCCGCCGGAAGGGCGCGCAACGTCGTCGCGTAGAGTCAGGATTTTGCTTTCCCTGGGCCTGTGGAGGAGTTATGGATCAGGCCGAATAGCGGAGACACCTTATGAAAAACTTTCGTTATGTTGTGGGCGCCCTTGTCATGAGCGTCATTCTCGGATCGGCCACCCCCGTATTCGCAGGCGACAACGGGGACGTTATGAAACAGGCCGAGGACTTGGTAAAGCAGGCATGGAATCCGGGCGGAGATCCGCCGAGTGACGCCGACCGCACGCAAATGCTGACCAAGGCGGTTGAACTGGCCAAGAGCGAGCCGGATCATCGTCTGCACGGGAAGCGCGTGGAGGCCATACGTCTTATCCAGCTCGCCCTCGACACCATCAAGGCCGGCGACCCGGGGCACAAGGTCAACGGGATGCTGCAGGATGCCGACCGCGAGTTGCGCGATGCCATCTCAGGCGCTGAGTCGCACTAAAAAACGCTGGTTGCTTTCTACTCGACCACCGGAATCCGCTTGTCCGCGCGTACCGGTACGAAGCCGCGCAACTGGTCCAGCAGCCGCGCCGCGTCTTGCTCGATGATGAGCATCTCGCGGTGCTCGCGCTTGAGAAAACCGCTCTGCTCCATGTGCTCGAGAAATTGCAACAGGTGATCGAAGTAGCCGTTGGTATTGAGAATCGCGACCGGCTTGGCGTGGATGCCGAGTTGCAGCCAGGTGAAGACCTCGAGCAATTCCTCCGCCGTGCCGATGCCGCCGGGCAGGGCAATGAACGCGTCGGCCAGGTCGGCCATCTGGTGCTTGCGCGCGTGCATCGAGTCGACCGCAATCAGCGACGTGAGCTGCCGGTGGCCGACTTCCATCGCAATGAGATGATGCGGGATGATGCCGATGACCTCGCCGCCCTTGGCCAGGACGGAATCGGCCAGCGCGCCCATCAGGCCGATGCTGCCGCCGCCGTAGACGAGCCCGATGCCTTGCGCCGAGAGCAGTACGCCGAGCTCAATCGCCGCGGCCTTATAAATAGGATCGAAGCCGGAACTCGAACCGCAGTAAACGCAAACGCGACGCATCGGCGCCAAGTTACTTCGCGGCCAGCGGAAACGCGAGCTGCACCGTGGTGCCTTCACCCGGCTTGCTGCTGATGGAAAACTTTGCCCCGTTGCGTGCCGCGATCTTTTGCACGAGCACCAGGCCGAGGCCCAGCCCCTGCTGTTCCTGCTTCTTGCGGTCGAACTGCTGGAACGCGCCGATGTGCCCGATTTCCTCCTCTGTCATGCCACGGCCCTTGTCCGTGACCGTGAGCACGCCGTCCGCGATGCTGATTTCCACCGGTGTGCCGGCCCGCGAAAACTTGCAGGCGTTGTGCGCCAGCTCGTCCACCACGCGCGCGAGGTCAGGCCCCTTGATCGCGACGGGGCAGGGCGTCACGCGCAGCGTCACGTCCTCGCGCCGCGGCTGCAGGCGCAGCGCCTCCGAGACGCCGTCGTTCATCGCGCGCTCCAGTTCCACCGCACTCAGCGGCTTGGCCACGCCGTCGGATTCCGGCGGCGTTTCGAGATCGAGGATGAGCAGATAATTGCGCAACGTGCGATGCAGCCGCAGCGCGGAGTCGTACAGGTCGTTGTAGACGCTCGGCAGGTCGTCTGGACCGAGTCCGGAGTTTCCATCGCGCAGGATTTCGACGAGGCCGTGGATGCCCGCGATGGGCGTGAAAAATTCGTGCGGCAACTGCGCGGGTACGTGCGAGCGCAGCTTCTCGAGCATCTGGTCCTCAACACGCCAGCTCACCGAGGCGCGGCGGAAGCGCGCCGCCACGCAGCCCAGCAGTTCCTTCACGCCGACCGGCTTGGTCAGGAAATCGTCGGCGCCTTCCTCCATGCCCTTGCGCGGTGTGACGAGGTCCGGCCGGCCGGTCATGAGCACGACCTGCTTCGCGTTAAGCGCGGGGTCCTGGCGAATGTCGCGCAGCAGCGTCGAGCCGTCGCCGCCGGGCATGTGCACGTCGGTGAGAATCAGGTCGGGCAAATGCTGGCGCGCGAGGGCCAGCCCCTCGGTGCCGTTCATCGCCTCGATGACGTGGTAGCCGCCCTTACGCAGCGCGAGGGCGAAAATCTTCCGCAACTGCTCCTCGTCGTCGATCAGGAGAATGGATTTCATCCGCAGGCTAACTATCCAGCATTTCCCGGACTTTGCGAGCAAGAGCTAGCGGCGAGTACGGCTTCGGCAAAAAATCGACTCCGGTCGACGACATGCCCGCCGCGGAGATCGCGTCCTCGGTGTAACCCGAGCTGAAAATAATCTTCAGGTTCGGGTCGAGGCTGCGCAGCCAGTCGGCCAGCTCCACTCCGCCCATGCGCGGCATGACGACATCGGCGATGACCAGCGCGATGCGCGGTCCTTGATGCTCGCGCGTGATGCGCAGCGCATCCAGGCCGTGCAGCGCAACAAGTACGTCGTAGCCCAACGATTGTAACACGCCCTGCGCCAGCAACCGCACGGACGGCTCGTCCTCGACGATGAGCAGCGTTTCCGTCCCGCGCGGTGCGGGGCCGGTGGCGGGGACGCTTGCTGGCGTGGCGCTGATGGGCTGGCCCATGCGCGGAAAATAAACTCGGAAGGTCGAGCCACGCCCAAGCTCGCTGTCGACCTCGATATAGCCGCCGGTCTGGCGGACGATCGTCTGGCATGTCGCCAATCCCAGCCCGGTGCCCTTGCCAGCCGGCTTGGTGGTGAAGAACGGCTCGAAGAGGCGCGCCCTCACTGCGTCGCTCATGCCCGTGCCGGTGTCGCTGACGCTGAGCGTGACGTACTCGCCCGGTGGCACGCCCACCTGCGCCTGCGGGCTCGCCTCGGTGATCGTTTGTGCGCCGGTCTGGACGATCACCCGCCCACCATCGATCATGGCGTCGCGCGCGTTCACCACCAAATTCATCAGCACCTGCCAGATGTAGCCTGAGTCGGCCTTGATCTGCCCCAGTCCCTTGCGGCACTCGATGGTCAGCTCGACGTTTTCATCCACCAGCCGCCGCATCAGCTTGTCCATGCTGATCACGACATCGTTGAGATCGAGCATCTCGGGCTGGATCGTTTCCTTGCGGCTGAAAATAAGCAACTGCCGCGTCAGGCTCGTGGCCCTCCGCGCCGCCTGGCGGATTTCATCGGTGTAGCGCTGCAGGGGGTGGTCCGGCCCGAGGTCCGTCTCGATGAGGTCGCTGTAGCCCATGATGACCGCCAGCACATTGTTGAAATCGTGGGCCACGCCGGCGGCGAGCTGGCCGATGACCTCCATTTTCTGCGCCTCGAGGAACTGCGCCTGCAGCCGCTTCTTGTCACGGCGCTCTTCCACTTCGCGCAGCGCGCGGCTCACCGCCGGGCCGAGCCGCCCGATGCGGTCCTTCAGCAAGTAATCCGCCGCGCCATCCTTGATCGCTCCCACCGCCGTTTCCTCGCCGATGGTGCCGGAGATGATGATGAATGGGATGTCCAGGTCGGTCCTCTCCTTGAGCAGTTCCAGCGCACGCAGGCCGGTGAAGCCCGGCATGGAATAGTCGGAGAGGATCAGGTCGTAGCCGTCATCGAGCCGCGCCAGGAAGTCGGCCTCGCTCTGGACGCGCTCCCACTGGAACTTGAATCCGACACGCTTCAATTCCGCGATCATCAGCTCCGCATCGCGCACGTTGTCCTCGATCATCAGGATGCGGACAAGGTCCGGCGTCGCGTCAGTCGCAGGAGTCCCGTCCGGTTTGTCGCACAGACCAAACGCCGGCGGAAGATTACCACTCTGCAAGGGAGCGGCGGTTTTATTGGCGGGTTTCGCCTCCATCGCAGTAAGTCCCAATATTTGACGCCTAAGCTTACAAATCGGTTATAGAACGCGTTAACTAACTTGATCTAACATGACTTGAAGTAAAAAGTCACGCGAGGATATCAATTATAATCGGCGGAGTTTTAGGGACTTTAATGCCTAATTACTAAAATTTACAATTTGTGCGCGCCGTTATACTTACGACGAGTTGTTAACCTCAGTCATGATGCTGGTCCGTCACAAAATAACGTCGCGACACTTGATCCCCTGAAAAACTGCGTCACAATGTGCGCTCCATGCACCATAGTCCCCAGTTCCTGAAGCTCGTTGATGATGCCAAAAAGCGGGTCAAGGAAGTCACCGTTCACGAGGCCTACGTCGAGGCGAAGAAGCCCGGGGTTTATCTCGTCGATGTGCGCGAGGAAAGCGAATGGCACGCCGGGCACGCGCCGGGCGCGGTTCATCTCGGCAAAGGCGTTATCGAGCGCGACGTCGAGCAGCGCATTCCCGATCCCAAGGCTCGCATCGTTTGCTACTGCGGCGGCGGTTACCGCTCCGCTCTAGTTGTCGATAACCTGCAAAAGATGGGCTACACCAATGCGGTTTCGGTCGACGGCGGCTTCCGCGGTTGGCGTGAGCAGAACCTGCCCATCTCCACCGCGCCTGAAATTCCGCCGCGCAGCCCGTACGAGAAACTCGGCGGCATCTATCACCTCGCGCGCATGGTCGACAAGGCGCGGCTCTACCCCGCCGGCAAGCTGCCCGGTTATAATTACCTCACCTTCGGCTACGACAAGACGCTGCTCGAGTTCCTCTGCCTCGAGGGCGCGGTGTTCGAGCAGATCGTGGCCAAGAATCCGACCGACGAGGGCGTGCTCAACGCGCTGAAGGAACGCCTCGGTCCCGCGTGGCCCAGCGACCACGCCATCACCGATTTCAACCAGAAGATCGCCAATCGCCGCCCCGACACGCCGGAGAAAGTCGCCGCCTTCGAGCAACGCCGCGCCGCCTGTCCCCCGAGCAAGAAGAAGATCGAGACCTACTTCGAGTTGCTGGATTTGGAAGAAGATCGCCTGATGTAATTTGTCTATGAGCACCCAGCCACTTTCCGTTCCCGCGGCGATCCGCCAGCGCCGCACCACCAAGAAGTTCAAGCCCGACCCGATTCCTGAGGCCATCCTCAAGGAACTTCTCGACCTGACCACCGCCGCGCCGAGCAGCTACAACTTGCAGCCCTGGCGCATCGTCATGGTCACCGATCCCGCCAAGCGCGAGGCGCTGACTAAGGCGGCGTGGAACCAGGCGCAGGTTGCCACCGCGCCGGTCACGTTCGTTTTCGCCGTCGACGTTCGCGGCTGGGAAAAGACGCTCGAGCAAACCCTCGCCACCGGGGCCGAGTCCGGTGCGTGGAATGAACAGACCATCGGTTTCTTCCGCACCGCCATCCCCAGCTTCCAAAATTCGCTGACCGACAAGCTGCGCGAATACCCTATCAAGGACGCGCTTATCGCTGCCACGCATCTCGCGCTCGCCGCCGAAAGCCTTGGCCTCAATTCCGCCTTCATGAACGGCTGGCAGGAAGAGGCCGTGAAGGAAGTCATCGGCGCCAAGGGCAACGACGACATCGCCATCGCGCTCCTCATGCCCATCGGCTACGGCGACGGTAGCTACGGCCACGCCGGGCGGTTGCCGCAAAGCGTGACCGTTTTCCAGAATTCGTTGTAGCGGCGGTCTATGACCGTCGCCGGATCATGAGAAACGCGATGATGGTCAGCCCAATCGCCACACCCGCCGACGCACGATAAATCCCCGCGAGTCCCAGTCCCGCGCTCGATTGCAACGGCCCCACGCCAAACGCCGCGATGCCGTAGCCCATTTGGTAAAATCCAATAAGCGCTCCGGCGACCGCCGCACGCATCGTGACCAGCTCACCCTGGCCAAAGCTAATCACCAGAGGTAGCAACGCCGAGCAACCTAACCCGGCTAACCCAAAAGCAAAAATCGCCAGCACCGGCTGGCTTTCCGGCACACAAGCGATGGCGATGAACGCGACCGCCAGCAGCGCGGGCAGGGCGCGAAAGACGACTCGCTCGGAAACCCAATGTTCAATCGCGGCGAAGAGAACGCGTCCGCCCGTCACCGTTGCCCAGAACACCGTAAGCGCGATCGAACTCAGCGTAATCGATGCCCCGAGAGCATTCGCCATATAAACCGTCGACCAATTCCCGTTCATCGTCTCGCACACGCCGTAAATCAGCGCGAACGCCGCGTAGAGCCAGAACCGCGCGGGCATTTTAACGCCGGTCGCGTTGGCAGCCGGCGCGGCTTCATCGTGCAGCGGCAATCGCAGCCCAAAGAGGATGAGCAGCGCCGTCAGCACGCCCATTAGCAGCGGCAAGCCCCACCAAAAACCAAGCCCCACAAAGATCGTCGCAAAAATCGGTGCGAGCGCCGTGCCGAGGCCAAGCAGCGCATTAAGCGTGAGAATCGACTGGTCGACCTTCTGCGGAAAAAACGCCGCGGTGAACGTGTTGAGCGACGGCACAACAAAACCAAATCCCACGCCGAGGCAGGCCGTCGCCGCGAGCAGCGCGAAGTAGGCCGATGGCGTGCCGATCGCGAACTGGCTGCAAAACAGCAGCGCCATCGAGATAAAATCCGCCGCCAGCCCAAGCAGCAGCACGCGCTTGCCTCCGATCTTGCGCGTCAATCCCGCGCCGAGCAGCGATGCGAGAATCGCCGTGATCGCCTGCGGCACGAACATGCCGCCGTACTCGGTGTTTGAGAGATGATAATGCGCCGCGCTCGTGAAAATGGAACTCACCGCCGGGAACGTGACCAGGACGATGCCCTGCACCACGGCCCCGGCATAGACGGCGCCGATCTCGCTGCGCGTCGCCATGCTACTTCAGCCGCTCGAGCAGGTGATCGCCGACGCGGATGGCGTTGGCCATCGCGGTCAGCGCCGGGTTCACCGCGCCGATGCTCGGCATGAAGCTCGTGTCGACCACATATAGATTGTCGAGCTCGTGCGCCTTGCAGTTCGCGTCGAGCACCGAAGTCTTCGGGTCGCTGCCGAACCGGCAGGTGCCCGACTGGTGCGCCACGCCCGCGACGCCGATGTCGTTTTTCAGGTAAATATTGCGCGGCACGCAAAAGTGCTGGCAACCGAGCGAGCCCAGCATCGACTGGAGCTGCACGTAAAGCCGGTTGCTGGGATCCTGGTTCGTGCCGGTGTAGCTCAGCGTGATCTGCCCGGCTTGATCCACCGTGATCCGGTTGTCCGGCGAGGGGAGATCCTCCGTCATCAGCCAGAAATCGACCGCATGCTCGGCGAGTTTCTCCAGCGTCCACGTCGGCGCGAGCAGCGTCTCGATCGGCTTTTCCCCGCGGAACATCGGCGCCTGTGACTTGCCCACCATCTGGATGCTGCCGACGGGGAAGTCGAAGTCCTTCATGCCAAAATAAAAATCATTTATCCCGAGCGTCTTTTGATACTGCGTGTCGTTAGGCTCCAGCGAAATGGCCAGCACCGCCTGGCTCGTGTGGAACATGTAGTTGCGCCCGACCTGGTCCGAACCGTTGGCCAGTCCGTTCGGATGCTTCTCGTTCGCGGACATGAGCAACAGCTTCGCCGAGTTTGCCGCGCCGCCCGCCACGACAACGATGCTGCCGCGCACGGTCACGGTCTCGCCGTTGACCTCAACGACCACCTCGCTCACCGCCGTCCCCGCCGCGTTTGTGTTGAGCCGCGTCACCTTCGCGTTGATCACGAGCTCCACGTTCGGATGCTCCAGCGCCGGCCGCACGCCCAGCACCTCCGCGTCCGACTTCGCATGCACCACGCACGGGAAACCGTCGCAGTCCTTGCAGCGCACGCACGTGCTGAACGGCATGTTCGCCTCGTCGAGCATGATGCCCGCGGGCGTGTGGAACGGATGGTAGCCCGAGCGCTTCAGATCGTCCGCCAGCTTCTGGATGCGCGGCTCGTGCGAGACGGCGGGGAAGGGATACGGCGCGCTCCTCGGCGGCTCGGTCGGGTCCTCGCCGGCGGCGCCGTGCACCTGGTACATGTACTCGGCCTTCGTGTAGTAGGGCTCGAAGTCGGCGTAGCTCAGCGGCCACGCCGGCGAGATGCCGTCAAAATGCGCGTAGCTCGTAAAATCCTTTTCGCGCAGCCGGAACAACGCCGCGCCGTAGAGCTTCGTCGCGCCGCCCACATAATAATGCACACCCGGCTGGAACGCCTTGCCGTCCTTGCCGAGCCACGGATCGGGCGACACGTAGCGGTTCTTCTCGAAGACCTCAGCCGCGCTCCAGTTCTCCGGCTCGCGCTTGAGGAAGCCGCCGCGCTCCAGCAGCAAAATGCTTTTGCCCGAGGGCGCCAGATGCCGCGCCAGCGTGCCGCCGCCCGCGCCCGTTC
>Ga0302267_10007525_pt1 | contig 10654 bp, 8 predicted proteins | sample III_Bog_E1_3_FD_194555 | JGI IMG/M metagenome (GOLD analysis project Ga0302267, IMG submission 194555) | Peat permafrost microbial communities from Stordalen Mire near Abisko, Sweden - III_Bog_E1_3 | ecosystem: Environmental > Terrestrial > Soil > Wetlands > Peat | place: Sweden: Abisko... | reverse complement strand
CTTCCTGATCAAGCGCAACATCATCACCATCTTCATGTCGATCGAGTTGATGTTGAACGGGGTGAACCTTTCGTTCGTCGCCTTCGCCGCGCAATGGCACGCGCTCAGCGGACAGGTCTTCGTCTTTTTTGTAATGGTAGTGGCTGCGGCCGAAGCGGCGGTTGGGTTGGCAATCATCATCGCTGTCTATCGCACGCGTGAGACCTTGAATGTGGACCGGGTGAACCTGCTCAAGCTATGACGCCGAATCCTTATCTCTGGCTCGTCCCGATTCTTCCCCTGGCGGGGGCGGCGATCAATGGCTTTTTGGGCCGACGGTCGTCCAAAAAGTCGATTTCGGCGGTCGCGCTCGTCTTCTGCGGCGCAGCTTTTGCCATGGCCCTGTTTCTGGCCGCGGGCTTCTCGTCGACGCAGGCTCCTTATTACTTTGACCTGGCCCACTGGATTCGCTCCGGAAGTTTCCAGGTCGACTTCAGTTTCTATCTCGATCAGCTTTCGCTGGTCATGCTGCTCGTGGTCACGGGCGTCGGCTTTCTGATTCACATCTATTCGGTCGGCTACATGTGGGACGACGACGGCTACTACCGCTTCATGTCCTACCTGAACCTGTTCATGTTCTTCATGTTGACGCTGGTGCTGGCCAAGAACTATCTGGTCATGTTCATCGGCTGGGAGGGCGTGGGCCTCGCGTCGTACCTGTTAATCGGCTTCTGGTTCACCAAAGACTCGGCGGCAGCGGCCGGCAAGAAAGCATTTATCGTTAACCGCATCGGAGACTTCGGATTCCTGATCGCGCTCTTCCTGATCATCAATCATTTCCATTCGCTGGATTTCCCGACGGTATTTCAGGCGGTTGCTCCTTTAACCAGTGAAACGGCGGGCGCGGGATTCCTGACCGCAATCGGCTTGCTCCTGATGGTCGGCGCTGCCGGCAAGTCAGCGCAGATTCCTCTTTATGTCTGGCTGCCCGACGCCATGGAAGGCCCGACTCCCGTTTCGGCCCTGATCCACGCGGCAACCATGGTGACGGCGGGCGTCTACATGGTGGCGCGGTCGCACGTGATCTTCGAGCGCGCGCCGATGGCCCTGACCGTGGTTGCAATCATCGGAACCCTCACGGCTCTGTTTGCCGCAACCATCGGCATCGCACAGACCGACATCAAGAAAGTGCTGGCGTACTCGACGGTGTCACAACTCGGCTATATGTTCATGGCCTGCGGCGTGGGAGCGTTCTCCGCGGGCATCTTCCACCTCATGACGCACGCGTTCTTCAAGGGCTTGCTCTTCCTCGCGGCCGGATCGGTGATTCACGGAGTCGGCGGCGAGCAGGATATGCGCAAAATGGGCGGACTGCGGCAGTACATGCCGGTGACATTTGTGACGATGGGGATTGCGACTCTCGCCATCGCCGGCATCCCTCCATTCGCCGGCTTCTGGTCCAAGGACGAGATTCTGTGGCAGGCTTTCGGCACAAGCTGGGTCTATTGGCTGATCGGCGTGATTACCGCATTCATCACGTCCTTTTATATGTTCCGGCTGATGTACATGACATTCGGCGGCGAGTATCGCGGCAGTGCGTCCGATCCAGGTCATAGCGCTCATGGTCATGCCGCTCATGGCCACGATGCTCACGGCCATGGGCACGGAGATCCCCATGAGAGCCCTTGGGTGATGCTGGGGCCGCTGGTGATCTTAGCGGTGCTATCCGTGTTCGGCGGATTTGTGGGACATGGCAATCGCTTCGAACATTTTCTGGCTCCGGTATTCCAACAGGGAGCGAACGTCATCGCGCAGGAAACTTCCGACGCTGGGAAAAGCACCGAGTATTTGCTGATGGGTGTTTCCATCAGTGTGGCCGGCCTCGGATGGCTGCTGGCCTGGTTGCTCTACAGTCGCCGTCCGCAACTGCCCGCGCGCATCGCCGCCAGTTTGGGTGGCCTCTATCAAGCGGTGGTTCACAAGTACTACGTCGATGAAATCTACGCTGCCGTTTTCGTCAAACCGTTGATCGAAGGCTCGACTACGATTCTCTGGCACGGCGTCGACCAGGACGTAATCGACGCCACCGTGAATAATTCAGCGACCGCCGCCCGCGAGGTTTCCGACGCAGCGCGCCAGATGCAGTCGGGCAATTTGCGATCCTATGCGGGGTGGGTGGCCGCTGGCGGCGCAGTCGTCATCGCCTACATGGTCTGGATGGGAGTCACGCATTAACATGGAAAGCTTCAATCCCATCATTCTTTCGCTGGTCACGTTCATCCCGGCAGCGGGTGGGCTGTTGATTCTGCTGATCCCGCGGCGCGATCGCGATATCAAACTTTTCGCGCTCGTTATCTCCCTTCTGGCATTTGTGGCCTCGCTGCATTTGCCGGTTCACCTGCATCGCGGCGTGGGGACTTTCAAATTCGAAATCGATAAAGTCTGGATCGCCACGCCGAACATTCATTACCACATGGGCATCGACGGCATCTCCGTCTGGCTGGTAGTGCTGACCACGTTCCTCACGCCCCTGTGCGTGCTGATTTCCTGGACTTCGATTCACGCCCGCGTGAAGGAATTCTTTATTCTGTTGCTCCTTCTGGAAACGGCCCTCATCGGAGTCTTCACTTCGCTTGATTTGTTCCTGTTCTACTTCTTCTGGGAAGCGACGCTAATTCCGATGGCGCTGCTGATTGGCATGTACGGCCACGGGCGCAAGGTCTACGCCGCGGCCAAGTATTTCCTGTTCACCATGATCGGTTCGATGTTTATGCTGGCGGCGATTCTATGGCTCTACGCCAAGACCGGCAGCTTTGATTTCATCGTGATCCAAAATGCAATTCGCAGCGGAAGCGTGCCCGGCTTCGAACACGCCTCGCTCTGGCTTTTCCTGGGATTCTTCATTGCGTTTGCCGTAAAGGTCCCGCTCTTCCCTCTTCACACCTGGTTACCCGATGCCCACGTGGAAGCGCCCACCGCCGGATCGGTATTGCTCGCCGGAGTGCTGCTGAAGATGGGAACCTACGGCTTGCTGCGTTTCAGCGTCGGCCTCTTTCCCGACCAGGCTCATCGCAACGCTCCCTGGATCATGGCTCTTGCGCTCATCGGCATTATCTACGGCGCCCTGGTTTCGCTGGTCCAACCGAACATGAAAAAACTGATCGCCTATTCGTCGGTCAGCCACCTTGGATTCGTTGTCCTCGGAATCTTTAGTTTCACCACCGCTGGCCTGAACGGAGCTGTCTTTGTCATGTTGGCGCACGGCGTTGCCACCGGCGGGCTCTTCATGCTGTGCGGCATTCTCTACGAACGCCGCCACACCTACGAGATATCCGAGTTTGGCGGGCTAGCGACACCCATGCCCCGGTACGCCACCTTCTTCCTGGTCACTGTGCTGGCCTCGGTCGGACTGCCGCTGCTCAACGGCTTCATCGGCGAGTTCCTGGTGCTCAGTGGCGCATTCCAGGCCCGTCCGATCTACGGGATTCTCGCCGCTACTGGCGTGATCTGGAGCGCCGGCTACCTGCTCTGGATGTATCAGAGAGTGTTCTTCGGCAAGGTAACGCGCGAGGTCAACAATACCCTGCCCGACCTGAACTTGCGCGAGAAGGCGGCGCTGTCCCCGATCGCGATTGCCGCCCTGGTCATGGGCGTGGCCCCGCTGGTTTGGCTCAGCTCAATTGATCCGGCAGTGCAACAATACGTCCCTGCCGCCTTCACGCAAGTAGCCAGCAAGATGGTGGGCCAATGACGATAATGCTGACGGCGTTCGCGCATACATGGCCCGCTCTCCTCGCCCAGGCGCAGGCTTCCCTGCCGCAGACGGCCGACTATCTGCGGATCCTGCCCGAGATCGTACTCTCGATATTCGGCATGATCATCATGGTCGTTGACCCGCTACTCGATCCTGACCGCAGCCACCAATCGCTCGGCGTCATCGCTCTCATTGGCAGTCTGACCGCTTTAGTGTCCTGCTTTTGTATGGCCAAACAGCCGGGAACCGCTTTCTGGAACATGGTTCGAGTGGAACCGTTCAGCGTGTTCTTTCACGTCCTCGCAATCTCCATCGCAACCATCACCATCCTCAGTTCTTTTGAATACTTGAGAGTACAACGCATTCGCGCCGGAGAATATTACGGCCTGATTCTGCTGGGCACAGTCGGCATGTGCTTGATGTCGTCCGCAATCGAACTTGTCCTTATTTTCATCGCCCTGGAAATCTCTTCAATCTCAACCTACATTCTCACCGGCTTTCGGCGGCACGACGCCGCCAGCAGCGAGTCGTCCCTAAAGTACTTTCTGCTGGGCTCGTTCGCCACTGCGTTCTTTCTCTACGGCGTGGCGCTTATTTTTGGAGCCACCGGTTCCACCAACATCGACAACATCAGCCGGGCTCTGCACTCCGGCCTGGCGCCGTTGCCGGTTCTTGCCTATGTTGCCACCGCGTTCTTGTTTATCGGCTTGGGCTTCAAGGTTGCCGCCGTGCCCTTTCATGTGTGGACTCCGGACGTTTATGAAGGCGCACCCTCTCCCATTGTTGGACTGATGTCGACCGGTCCAAAAGCGGTGGCGTTCGCGGTTCTGTTGCGCATCATGTTCGAGGCGAATCTCCCGGGACGCTTCTGGCTGATCTGGGTGTCAGCGGCGCTCACCATGACCCTGGGAAATCTGTGCGCCCTCGTGCAAAACAACATCAAACGCCTGCTGGCCTATTCCTCGATCGCCCACGCCGGGTATCTTCTAGTCGCGTTTACCGCACGACCCGAGTTGGGGACCTCCGCGGCGATGTTTTACTCCGCTGCCTATGCAGCGATGAATGTGGGAGCGTTTGCCGTGGTCAGCCACCTAGCAGGCGCGCGTGAGAAATACGTTGCCCTTGAGGATTATGCGGGTCTTGGCAGAAAATCCCCTGTATTGGCCGCGACTCTGACGTTTTTCCTGATGTCGCTCATCGGAATTCCGATTACGGGTGGATTCTTTGCGAAGTTCTACGTGCTGACTGCCGCGCTGAACTCGAATCTGGTCGGACTGACGATCATTCTGGTGCTGAATAGCGCTCTAGGGGCCTATTATTATCTTCGCATTGTCGTGATGATGTACATGCGCGAACCGCGCGGCGAGGTTCCGGTTGCCCCTGTGGGTTTCGCTCCCGCGCTCGCCATTGCCATTTGCATCGTGGCGACTCTTTTCCTGGGCGTTGCGCCGGCACGCGTACTCGATTACACAACCCTTTCCGCCCGACAGTTGCTCAGTGACACTTCCGTCCCGTCCGTGTCAGCACAATCTCCTCAGACCGCACCGTAGCTCTTGTTTGCCGTGTAGATTGCAAGACAAGCGAACCCGACGCCACCGCCGCTGTCACAAGCGCATTGTTGCGACAACCGCCAACGCGCATATAAGGCTCGCCGTTAGCTAAGTTTCAGACTGAAACCGCGCGCGCCCGCGGTGGAAAACTCCCTCCGGTTGCGATTGACAATCGCTGCCTGAGTGGGCATTATTAGCTACACAAGTATTGCCGGGAAATTTACTCTTGGTTCTGGAGGTTGTATGGGTCGGTTCTTGCGCAATCTTTTGGCGGACGAACAAGGGCAGGATATCGCCGAATATGCCGTCATGCTGGCTGTCATTTTGGTGTTGGTAATCGGTACGGTTCGTCTCATTGGGGGCAACGCCAACAACGTGTTTTCCAGTGTTGCCAGTTCTATTCCGCAGTGATTGGCCGGCCGTCGCTGGCCTGAAGCTTGGGCGAATGTCTATGACACGATTTAGAAACTTCGGCTCATTTGGCCGCTACCGGTTTCTCATAGCGGCGGAGGTGCTGAATCGGAGTCACTCACCAGCGCATTAGCGAGAGTCTCAGAGATTCCACCAAAGCCGCGATTCGATCGCGGCTTTTTTTCTGCTCGCAACAGGAAAGGGCAGCGAAGGTACTCCGTCATGATTGTCAACATGTCCGACAGCGCCACCGAACAACAGATCGAACACATCATTCAACGTATCCGCGAGGCCGGATTCCAGCCCCACGTCACGCGCGGCACCGAGCGCACCATTGTGGCGGCCGTCGGTAGCGGTGGACGCCGCCATGAGATTGAGGCACTCTCCGTCGCGCCCGGTGTCGACAATGTGGTCGCGATCGCCCAACCGTTTAAGCTGGTTAGCCGTCAGACCCGTCCGCTAGCCACGGTCATCGACGTTTGCGGCGTCAAGATCGGCGGCCCCGAAGTGGTGGTGATTGCCGGCCCCTGCTCGGTGGAATCGCGCGAGCAATTGCTGGAAACCGCGCAAGGCGTGAAGCGCGCGGGCGCCAACATGCTGCGAGGCGGAGCCTATAAACCCCGCACCTCGCCCTACGAATTTCAAGGCTTGGGAATGGAAGCGCTGAAGATACTGCGCGAAGCTCGTGAACTCACCGGCCTGCCGGTCGTAACCGAGGTCATGAGTACTGAAGACGTGGAGCTGATCTGCGAATACGCCGACATGCTCCAGGTCGGCGCCCGCAACATGCAGAACTTCGCCTTGCTGCGCAGGCTTGCCACCGTAAAAAAGCCGATCCTTCTCAAACGCGGCCCCTCGGCCACCGTGAAAGAGTGGCTGCTCGCCGCCGAATACCTGCTTTCCGGAGGGAACGATCAGGTCGCCCTTTGCGAGCGCGGAATCAAAACCTTCGAAACCGCCACGCGCAACACGTTTGACTTGGCTGCGGTGGCGCTCGCCAAAGAACTCTCGCACTTGCCGGTAGTAGCAGATCCGTCGCATGGAACCGGCAAGCAGAGCCTGATCGGTCCGGTCTCGCGCGCGGCCATCGCCGTCGGTGCCGATGCCATCATCGTCGAGGTCCATCGCTGTCCGGAACGCGCGCTCTCCGACGGACCCCAGTCTCTCGATCTTCCACAGTTCGAGCGGGTGATGCGTGGGTTGAGTGACCCTTTACGTCCAGTGCTCTCTCCGAACCCGGGGCGCTCGTAACCGCCTTCCTGCCCCCTTACGCGGCGCTTTCTTCGGAGTGCTCAGTTCCCGGTTCTCCGTTCTCAGTAACTGCCCAAGTTCCGCAACTGTGATCCTCCTCTTGGGCCACTTTGTCCCAAACCAGCCTTCCACGACGCCCAGCCTTTATTTCCAAGGAGTTACCGACTCAATCGGGATATTGAACCGATCATTGGGCCAAGCTGTCCCATCGTGCCGGATCGCAACTAACATGCAAGTCATTGTAAATGAGTAACTTAACAACGTTTCGAGTGGCGCGGCGATTGCCTATATAAGGCCAGGCACGACGGGCGTGCTGTATGACGCCCTCGGAAAAGCCAACCAACGAAACTTATGAAAAACATCGATAAATTGCAAATCACAGACGGACGCAAAAGCGGTCCTCTCAATTCCCCGGCGTTTAGCGCTGCCTGGGGACGCGCTCTCGGAATGGCATTGCTGATGCTTTCGGCAGCGCCATCCTTCGCCGGCTCTGGGGTCCTCCAGCCCAATTCAGTGGTTTGGGGCAGCGGTAAGCCGGTCACCACCACTGTCAGCAGCTCCACCACGGGCACAGCCTCCAATACGGCAGCTGTCTCGAAGCTCTCTTCTGATCTCCAGTCGCCTGCGGATGGCAGCGGCATGGTCACCGTCATCGTTCAGCACCGCCAGATGCCCTCCAGCGCCCACCTGCGTGGTCTGCAAGGCCGTGGCGCAACCATCAAGTCGCAGTTCCGCACGATCCGTGCGGTGCACATGCGCGTGCCCGTCAGCATGTTGGCGGAACTGGCGAACGACGACAACGTCACGTACATCACTCCGGATCGTCAGATGATCATGACCGCGAATCCTGTGACCGAAGAGTTCGCCACTGCAGTCCAGGCGGACGTTGCGGCATCGCAATATGGATTCACTGGCACCGGCATCGGCGTCGCCGTGATCGACAGCGGCATCGCGGCTCATCCGGATCTGAACAATGCCAGCGGCACCAGCCGCGTGGTGTACAGCCAGAGCTTTGTATCCGGCAACACGTCTGCGGTCGATCAGTACGGACACGGAACACACGTGGCGGGCCTGATCGGGGCCACCGGAAAAAGCTCGGGCAGCGCCAATAGCTATGCGGCAACGTATGCTGGCATGGCTCCTAACGTCAACCTCATCAACCTGCGCGTGCTGGACCAGAACGGATCCGGCTCCGACAGCCAGGTGATCGCTGCCATTCAGGAAGCGATCACGCTGAAGAGCACCTACAACATCCGCGTCATCAACATCTCTCTGGGACGTCCGGTGTTCGAGAGCTACACTCTCGATCCGGTGGACCAGGCAGTGGAAGCCGCCTGGAAAGCTGGCATCGTGGTGGTAGCGGCTGCGGGCAACAACGGGCGTTATGCGGCCACGGACGGCTTCGCCACTATCGTAGTTCCGGGCAACGACCCCGCCGTGATCACGGTGGGAGCGACCATGACCGAGATGACGGCAACGTGGGTTGACGACCAGATTGCGAGCTACAGCTCGAAAGGTCCGACCCCAGTCGATCACATTTGCAAACCTGACCTCGTCGCGCCGGGAAACCGGTTGGTCTCCTTGCGCGTTTCGGGCAGCACTCTCGACACGGCTTATCCTGGATATCAGGTCGGCCCAAGCAGCGGGACCGCGATGTACTACGAACTGAGCGGCACCAGCATGGCAACGCCGATCGTGAGCGGTGCGGTGGCGCTGATGTTGCAGCAAAACTCCGCGTTGACTCCCGATCAAGTGAAGGCGCGCTTGATGAAGACCGCGTGGAAAGGCGTCGGGCAATACACGTCGTCGCACGACAGCCTGGGCAACCTCTACAGCAACGAGTATGACCTCTTCACCTACGGAGCGGGGTACCTAAACGTCGACGCCGCCCTTGGCAATACCGACCTCGCGACGGGAGTAGCGCTTTCCCAGACCGCGGTCCAAAACTCGAACGGTAGCGTAACGGTAAAGAATACAGGTCTCGACTCAAATTTCACTGGCACCAGCGTTGTTTGGGGTTCAGGTACAAACTCCACCCTCTTTGCGACCTCGGTGGTTTGGGGTTCGGGTGTACTTTCGGCAACCTCGGTAGTGTGGGGCGCCACAAGCGTGGTGTGGGGGACGACCTCCCTATCTGCGGACAGCGTAGTCTGGGGGATAGCTTCAGGAGTCGCCAGCGCGTCGTCTGCACTGAGCAATGGCGATCCAGGAGACAGCAACTAGGCTCCCGACTGAGACCATACTCGGAGACTACCATGACAAATACACTGCCCATTAAAGCCAAAGTCATGATCGGAATGGTGGCCGCTGCGAGCCTCTGCGCCCTGTCGTTCGGCGCAGCCAGATGGCAATCGCAAGCCTGGCCACAGTTGGTGCTCCTGTCGGCGGCAGCCGCACTGAGCTCTCGCTTCAAGGTGAAGCTGCCTGGAATGACGAGCTCGATGTCCGGAAATCTGCCCGTCATTCTTCTGGGAGTCACGCAACTGGGATTGTTCGCCAGCCTGCTGGTCGCAATGACCGCAGCCGTCGCACAATCCTACACGTCCGGCAAGAATCAACTGAAACCGATCCAATTTGTATTCAACGCTTGCACACTGCTGAACGCCGCCGGCCTCGCCTACCTGGTCTACCACAGCCAGATGTTCGCGGCCCACGCCTCAGCCCACACCATGTCTCTGGTACTGGCCGCCGTCACCTACTTCCTGGCGAATACGGCGCCGGTAGCGAGCATCATCGGCCTGACCGAAGGCGGAAATCCTTTTGCCCTCTGGCACAAGGTGTTCTTGTGGTCCTTTCCGAACTACGTAATCGGCGCGGGATTGACTGCAATCGCTTCCGCCTTCACCACCGTCAGCGGCCTGGCCACCATGGCAGCTCTCATGGTAGTTCTGTTCGCTGTCTATCAGTCCTACAAAACCTACGTAAGTCAAGCCCAGCAGACACAGCCAAAAGCAATGACGATGGCGATGTCTGCCGGTCGATAACGTTTTTGGAGTACCCTCTCCGGCGCGCAACCTTCGGGTTGCGCGCCTTTTTTCGTTGGCCGCCCTTCTCTTCTCCGACCCCTAAATCCAAATTAACCACGGCAGCGTACCTAATCCGAAGACGCAACTTCAAACCGAAAGGATTTCAAGTATGACTCGCAAACTGTTGCTCGTCGTAACGCTTATCGCCTTAGCGGCACTCTCGGCTGTCGCCGGTGAAAAAGACCCCATGGTAGGTGGCCAGGCGATGTATCCCACCAAGAACATCATAGAAAACGCGGTGAATTCATCCGACCACACCACGTTAGTAGCAGCCGTAAAGGCCGCCGGACTGGTGGAAACCCTCGAGGGAACTGGTCCCTTCACAGTCTTCGCGCCCACCAACGAAGCCTTCAACAAACTTCCGGCAGGCACTGTGGACACGCTGCTAAAACCGGAAAACAAGGTCACGCTCACCAAGGTGCTGACCTATCATGTCGTAGCCGGACGCCTTTCTGCGCACGATCTGATGAAGCAAATCAAAGAAGGCAACGGCACCGCTCAGTTAACGACCGTCGAAGGCGGCAAACTCTGGGTCACCCTGCACGATGGCAAGCACATCGAACTGAAGGACGAAAAAGGCGGCACTGCCATGGTCACCATCGCCAACGTATTTCAGTCCAATGGCGTCATCCACGTGATTGACTCGGTGGTCATGCCCAACTAAGGCAGATCGGCTTTCAGGT
>Ga0302267_10007522_pt1 | contig 10656 bp, 5 predicted proteins | sample III_Bog_E1_3_FD_194555 | JGI IMG/M metagenome (GOLD analysis project Ga0302267, IMG submission 194555) | Peat permafrost microbial communities from Stordalen Mire near Abisko, Sweden - III_Bog_E1_3 | ecosystem: Environmental > Terrestrial > Soil > Wetlands > Peat | place: Sweden: Abisko... | reverse complement strand
TTGATGGATCGCTACGATCTGGTCCTGCTCGGGTTCATCGCCGAGAAGGAATCCAGCGGCTACGACATCGTGACCACGATCAAGAGGCGTGAACTCGATCGGTGGGCGAAGATCAGCACCAGCACGGTCTACCACCGGTTGCTCAAGCTGGAAAAGAGCGGGCATGTCGTGGGCCGCGCCGAGCGCGATGGCGGTCGGCCGGAACGGATCATCTACGCCATCACCGACAAGGGCCGAAAGCGGTTGCGCGAAGAGGTGGTCGAGCATCTGGTGGGCTTCAACGACGACCCCCGCCAGTTGGGTTTCGCCTTCCTGTTCGCCACCGACGCCCGGGACGCCGCCCAGCGGCTGGAGGACCACGCCGCGGAGCTGGAAGCCCAATTGGCGACCATCGAAGCCATGATCCGCGACGAGCCCCGACCCACGCTCTACGAGCCGGGACCGTTCCTGAACTGCATGTCGCGCGACCACATGGCCATCGAGCTGAAATACACCCGGGCCGCCATCGAGATCCTCCGGGATCCTCTCAAGTCCGCGAAGCTGGACGGCTGGTTCTACCTCAACTTCGGCAATCGCGATTTCCAGAAGCTCCCGACCGAGGCGTCGGCGGCCGTCCATTGAAACCTCACGCACCCACCCTGACAAAGCAGCACGGAGAGGCCATGTCCAAGTACGGTTATTTCGACGACGCCAAGAAGGAATACGTCGTCACCAACCCCGCCACCCCCATCAAGTGGTGCAACTACGTGGGGACGCTGAAGTTCGGGGGCATCGTGGACACCACGGGGGGGAGCCTGATCTGCAAGGGGGATCCCGCCCTCAACCGCATCACCAAGTACCTGGCCTGGACGCCGGCGTCCGACTTCAAGGGGTCCACCGTCTACATCCGCGTGAAGGACGCCGCCGGCAAGGTGGACCTGTTCACGCCCTTCTTCACGCCCGTCCTGGCCGCGCTGGACAAGTGGGAGTGCCACGTGGGCCTCTCCTACAGCCGCTGGGTGGCCGAGCGCAACGGCATCCGCGTCCAGGTGACCGTCTTCGTGCCCACCGGGTCCAACACCCTCCTCCAGGACATCGTGGTGGAGAACATCTCCACCGAGGAGAAGACCGTCGACATCGTCCCGGTCTACGAATTCAGCCACTTCGACGCCCTCAAGCAGCTCACGAACGCCGATTGGGTCCCCCAGACGATGACCATGAAGGCCCACTCGGAGCCCTCCGGACACGTGGTGCTGGAGCAGTACGCCTTCATGAAGCGCGACTACGCGGTGAACTACGCCACGGCCGACAAGCCCGTGGTCGCCTTCGAGGGCGACCGCCGCGTGTTCCTGGGCCGAAACGAGCTGGGTTCCTGGGCCCATCCGCTGGCGCTGGACAACCCCAAGCTCTCCAATTCCCAGCCGTTGCGGGGCGACAACATCGCCGCCCTCCAGATCGGTGCCGGAGTCCTCAAGCCCGGAGCCTCCTTCCGCACCGCCACCCAGCTTGGACAGGAAGCGTCCATCGCCGAGGCCCGGCCCGCCATCGAGAAGTACCGCGACCTCGCGAACGTGGATGCCGCCTTCCTGGAGCTCTCCAAGTTCTGGGAGGACTATCTCCAGGCGGTCCAGGTCCGCACCCCCGATTCGTCGTTCAACTCCATGGTGAACGTCCACAACCCGCGCCAGTGCCACACCACCAAGAACTGGTCGCGCTACTTGTCGCTCTACCAGCTCGGGTACGGCTCCGACCGAGGCATCGGGTTCCGCGACAGCTCCCAGGACCTGTTGGGCGTCATGTCCCACATGCCGGAGGAAGCTCGCGTGCTCGCCGAAAACCTGCTCTCCGTGCAGAAGATCGACGGCTCGGGGATGCACCAGTACTTCCCCTCCACCATGGAGGCCAATGAAGGCGATTCGCGGGAGAAGGAAGACCGGCCCAAGTACTACGGCGACGACCATCTCTGGATCGTGCTGACCGTGGCGGGGTACCTCAAGGAGACCGGAAACCTCTCCTTCCTCGAGAAGCGGATTCCGTTCTACGACAAGGACAAGCACACCGGCAAGGCCATCGAGTCCGGCACCGTGTGGGAGCACATCATCCGTTCGCTGCGCTTCTCCTGGAACCACCGCGGCGCCCACGGACTTCCGCTGCTTGGCTTCGCCGACTGGAACGACACCGTCAACCTGCCCACCGGCGCGGAATCCCTCTTCAACGCCAACCTGTTCGGAAAGGCGCTCCTGGAGGCCATCGACGTGGCCAACGCCGCGGGCCACTCCGCCGAAGCCAACGAATTCCAGAAGTACTACGACGAGATGAAGAAGATCGTCAACGACGTGGCCTGGGACGGGAAATGGTGGAAGCGCTGGTTCGACCATGAAGGCAAGGCCATGGGGTCCGCCGAAAACCAGTACGGGAAGCTCTACACCAACGGCCAGAGCTGGCCGGTCCTCTCCGGTTTCGCCGAGGGGGAACGGGCGGTGGCGGCGATGGATTCCGTGCATCAGCACATGAACACGCGCAACGGGATCAAGCTCTCCTGGCCGGGATTCAACGGGTTCGATCCGAACTTGGGCGGCGTGAGCACCTACCCTCCGGGCGCCAAGGAGAACGGCGGCATCTTCCTGCACGCCAACCCATGGGTGATGATCGCGGAAACCATCCTGGGCCGCGGCGAGCTGGCCTTCCAGTACTACAACCAGATCAATCCCGCCGCCAAGAACGAGATCCTGGACGAGTTCGAATCCGAGCCGTACTGCTATCCCCAGAACATCCTGGGCGACGAGCACCCGCAGTTCGGGCTGGGGCGCAATGCCTGGCTGTCCGGCACCAGCTCCTGGACCTACCAGGCGGCGACCCAATGGATACTCGGCGTTCGTTCCTCGTTCCAGGGCCTGATCGTGGATCCATGCATCCCCAAGGCCTGGGACGGGTTCGAGGTGGTGCGCAAGTGGCGCGGAGCCACCTACCGGATCGTGGTCCGGAATCCGGGCCACGTCAGCAAGGGCGTGAAGTCGTTTTCCGTCGACGGCAAGGCCGTCGAGGGGAACGTCGCTCCGGTCTTCGCCTGCGGAGAACACACCGTCGAGGTCGTGCTGGGGTAGGTCCCTCGCCGGGTGACATGAATCCGCGGGGACGCAAAATTTTGCGTCCCCGCGGATTCATGTCTCGTCTCACATGTTCAGGCTGCCGTTGAGGTGCGCTTCGTAGCTGGTCAGGTCCAGCAGGCCGTGTCCGCTGAGGTTGAACACGATCACGCGCGGCTTGCCTTCCTTCTTGGCATCCAGCGCCTCGTCGATCGCCGCCTTGATGGCGTGGCTCGATTCCGGCGCCGGGATCAGTCCCTCGGTGCGGGCGAAGAGGGCGGCGGCGTCGAAGACCTCGGTCTGCGCGTAGGCGCGGGATTCGATCAGGCCCAGCGAATGCAGGTGGCTGACGGTGGGGGCCATGCCGTGGTAGCGCAGGCCCCCCGCGTGCAGCGCCGGAGGCATGAAGTCGTTGCCCAACGTGTACATCTTGAGGAGAGGCGTGGTCATGGCCACGTCGCCGAAGTCGTACCGGTACTCGCCCCGGGTGAGCGAAGGACAGGAAGATGGCTCCACGGCCAGAAGCCGGGTCTTGCATCCCTCTTTCAAGTTGCGGCGGGCGAAGGGGAACGCGATGCCGGCGAAGTTGGATCCGCCTCCGGCGCAACCGATGACCACGTCCGGGTACTCGCCGGCGAGCTCCATCTGCCGGAGCGCCTCCTGGCCGATCACGGTCTGGTGCAGGCACACGTGGTTGAGGACGCTGCCCAGTGCGTAGCGCGTTCCCGGGTGGGTCATGGTGTCCTCGACGGCCTCGGAGATGGCCACGCCCAGGGAACCGGCCGTGTCGGGGTTCTCCGCCCGGAACCTGCGTCCGAACGCGGTCTCGCTCGAGGGGCTCGCGTGCACGGTGGCCCCCCAGGTCTCCATGGCCATGCGGCGGTAGGGCTTCTGCCGGTAGCTGGATCCCACCATGTAGACGTTGCATTCGATGTCGAAGAGCTTGCAGGCCAGCGCCAGCGAGCTTCCCCACTGGCCGGCTCCGGTCTCGGTGGCCAGGCGCTTGATCCCCGCCTGCTTCGCGTACCATGCCTGCGGGACGGCGGAGTTCGGCTTGTGGGAGCCCGCCGGGGAGGTGCCCTCGTACTTGTAGTAGATGTGGGCCGGGGTGTCCAGCGCGCGCTCCAGGCGAACCGAGCGCAGGAGCGGGGTGGGACGCCAGAGGGCGAGGACTTCGCGCACCGGTTCGGGCATTTCGATCCACCGCTCGGTGGACAATTCCTGTTCCACGACCCCCTTGGAAAAGATGGTTTCCATCATCTCCGGGGGCACCGGCTGTTGGGTGCCCGGGTGCAGGTGCAGGGGCATGGGCTCCGGGACGTCGGCGGCGATGTTGTACCAGGCTTCGGGGATGTCCTTCTGGGAGAGGTCGAATCGCGTCGCGGTGCTCATGGGTCTCCGATGTGCTGGATGGAATGACCGTCGTTGTCGAGTGGCCGAAGGCGCAATCATAGGGCCAAATCGCGGATTTGGCAGTCCATTGTTGTCGGATCAGGTCGGCAGCTCGCCGGGGGCTTCCGCCGCGAGAAGGAGACTCGATTCCGATTCGGGGGCGTCCTGCTCGATGGCACGGCGGAGCGAACTCCCGAGCTTCGATCCCACCACGGCCGCCAATTCGCGCTCCGTCGCCTGGCGCAAACGCGCCACGGAGCCGAACTGCTGCAAGAGGAGGCTGCGCTTGGAAGGACCGATCCCGGGCACGGAGTCCAACCAGGACGAGGCCACCGTCGCGGTCCTCTGGTTGCGCTGGAAGGTGATGGCGAACCGGTGGGCTTCGTCGCGGATGTGCTGGAGGAGCTTCAGCGCCGGCGAATGCAGGGAGAGGAGGATCGGCTCGGAACGCCCGGGCAGGAAGACCTCCTCGATCCTCTTGGCCAGCCCCAACAGGGCCTGTTCGGGAAAGCCCTCCCTGCGGATCGCTTCGACCGCCATTCCCAATTGGCCCTTGCCTCCGTCGATCAGGACCAGGTCGGGAGGGTCGCCACCCTCCTCGCGCAACCTGCGGAAATGCCGACCCACCACTTCGCGCATGGAGGCGAAGTCGTCGATGCCCTCCACGGTCCTGACGTGGAAGCGCCGGTAGCCGGCCTTCGCGGGCCGCCCGTCCAGGAAATTCACCATCGAGGCCACGGTCCCCGTTCCCGACAGGTGGGAGATGTCGAACCCCACGATGCGCCGGGGCGGTTCGGACAGGCCGAGCGCTTCCTGCAGGGTCGCCACGGACTGGGAGACGCGGTTGCGGATCTCCAGCTTGGCCAGATGCTCCACCAGGAGCATGCGGGCGTTGGCCAAGGCCATCCGGATGGTCTTGAACGAGTCCCCCTGCTTGGGCCGCAGGAGTCGCACCTTCCGGCCGGCCACCTGTTCCAGGTGCCTTTCCAGCAGATCGCGATCCAACGGCACCACCGAGACGTGGATCTCCGGCGGCGGTGCCTGGACCCCCTGCGGATAGAACTCGATCACGGCGCGTTCCATGACTTCGTCGTCGTCTTCCTCCAACGGGCATTTCACGATGTGGTGGGAACGGTCCAGCACCGTACCACCACGCACCTGGAAGCGCGCGACGCAGGCCCACCGGCCTTCCCTGGAGAGGGCGAGCACGTCCAAGTCCACGAAGTCCCCGAGGTCCATCTTCTGGGAGACGTGGATCTTCTCCAGCGAGGCGATCTGGTCGCGCCGCCGTGCGGCGCCTTCAAAGTCCATCCGCGCGGCCTTCTCGTCCATCTCGCCGCGCAGCTCGGCCAGCAGCTCGCGGTTCCGTCCTTCCAGGAACAGCGCGATCTGCGACACCACGGGGGCGTAATCGGATTCCGTCAAGGCGTCGATGCACGGCCCGTCGCAGCGGTGGATGTGGTAGGAAAGGCAGGGGCGTTCCAGCCTCTTGCGGGACAGATCCAGTTCGCAGTCGCGGATCCGGAAGAGTTCCCGCGCCAAGGACAGGGTCTGGCGCATGGCCCGGGCGTCCGTGTAGGGGCCGAAGTACCGGTGCTTGTCCTTCTCCACCCGGCGCACCACCTCGAGCCGCGGGAAGGCCTCTCCGGTGGTCAGGCGCAGGTAGGGGAAGTGCTTGTCGTCCTTGGCCAGCACGTTGTACCGGGGGCGGTGCTGGCGGATGAGGTTGGCTTCGAGGATCAGGGCTTCCAGCTCGTTGTCGGTGACGATCCATTCGATGTCCTCGACATGGCGCGGCAGCAGAAGGGCGGCCCGGTGGTCGGTCTCGCGCCCCTGGAAATAGCTGCGCACGCGGTTGCGCAGCACCTTGGCCTTGCCGATGTAGATGATCTCCCCGCCGGCGTCCTTCATCAGGTAGACCCCGGAGGAGATCGGCAGCTGGGCGAGGCGATCCGAGATTCTTGGCTTCAGCGCCGGCTTGGGCATCGTACCGACTAAGGTACTCGGGGATGGAGGAAGGTCCCTGCAGGTCCGGGAAAGGATCCCGGCGAAGGTGTTCCCGGATTCGGAACCCCTCCGAAAAACACCCGGTGCTCCAGGGGGATCGACCCGTATTTTCTGACCAGGATCGCGGCTTGCCTGTGGCCGCGGACTTCCAACAAAAGGGGCAACTGCCATGTTCCACCATACGAACCAAACGCCCGCTCCGGGCGCGTTGGATTTCAGTGCCTTCCCGGCCGCGTCCTTCCTGGCTTCCCTTCTCTTCCTGGCGGCCGCATCGAACGCTCTCCAGGGACCCTGCGACATCTACCAGGCTGCGGGGACCCCCTGCGTGGCGGCGCACAGCACGACCCGGGCCCTCTATGCCGCCTACAGCGGTCCACTGTACCAGGTCCGGCGCACCTCAGACAACCAGACCAAGGACATCGGCCCCATCGGTTCCGGCGGGGTGGCGGACATCGCCACCCAGGACTCGTTCCTGAACGGCAAGGCCGGGACGATCTCCATCATCTACGACCAGTCGCCGCAGAAGAACGATCTCCCCAAGTCCCCGAAGTGCACCTACCTGTCGGCCGGCCTCGAAGCCGACGCTTCCCAGGGACAGATCCAATTGAACGGCCACACCGTCCACGGGATCTACATCACAGGGGCTGCCGCCAACAGCTGGGTCCCCAACGGGGTCGCCAACGTGGCCTACCGGAACAACAGTCCCAAGGGAATCGCGAAGGGCAACCAGGCCGAATCCATGTACATGGTGGTCGACGGGAAGCGCTACAGCGACCAGTGCTGCTTCGATTACGGCAACGGAGAGACCTCGGGCCACGACGATGGGAACGGGACCATGGAGGCCCTCTACTGGGGGACGAACATCACCTGGGGAGGCAAGGGGAACGGAACCGGTCCATGGGTCGCGGCCGACCTGGAGAACGGCATGTTCAAAGCCAACCAGGGGGGCAGCGGGTCCAGCTCGGAGTCGTTCCCCAACGACAAGACCGTGAGCGCCAACTTCGCGACCACCGTCCTGAAAGGACCCGCCGCCGACACCTTCGGACTCAAGGCCGGCGACGCCCAATCCGGGAAGCTCGTCACCATGTGGAACGGCCTCCGCCCCTCGCCCAACTACTACCCCAAACAGCTGGAAGGTGCCATCTTCCTGGGCACGGGTGGCGACGGGAGCCCGGGTGGTACGGGCACCTTCTTCGAGGGCGCCATGACCATGGGCAATCCTCCGGATTCCATCGACGACAAGATCCAGGCCAACATCGTGGCCGCCGGGTACGGCAGCACCACGACCTCGATCCTCGCCCGCGCGGGCGAAAGGACCGGTGCTCGACTTCTCTACTCTCCCTCGACATCGCTCGCCGTGGTGGAATTCGACCTCGCCACGGCGGGGAGGACGGACCTGGAGATCGTCGACCTCCAGGGGAAACGGGTCGCCTGGATCGGCTTCGGGGTCCTCGCCCAGGGCCCCCAGCGCGCCACCTGGGACGCGTCCAGGGTTCGAACGGGCATCTACGTCGCACGGTTGCTCCAGGACGGGGCCGTCGCCTGGACCGGTCGGGTGCTGGTCGGAAGGTAGAGGTCGCGCCCGGCGGGAGCCGCGATCGGATACTGGATAGCCGGATCCCGTCCGGCTCAACGCACCTGGGGGACCAGGAAGGCGCGTTCGTCTCCTTCGGCGGAGATCCGCACAGCGATTGCTCCCGAAGTCTTCGGAAGGGCCAGGGTCGCGCCGGGCGCCAGCGAGGCGGTGCTGGACAGGATTCGTCCCGAAAGGTCCGAGATCCGAACCGCGACGCCGCGGGAGTCCCCGTTGAAGAGGGATGCGGCATCCGTGCCGTTCGTCGCGAGACGCACACCCTCCAGCAGTCGCACGGCGGCTTCGGCGGGCTCGATGGACGTGGAGGAGCAGTTGCCGATCTTCCCGTCCCAGCAGCCGATGGTCGCCCCGGCACCGGTGTTGGGGTTCGAGAGCTCCGCCTGGAGGGTGGAGGCGTCCTCCAGCGTGTAGGTGTAGGGAGGAACGAATCCGTGTCCGTCTCCGGTGGTGTCGCCGTCGGTGCCATGGAACAGGTTCTCGCGCATGGTGGCCACCCCCGGGGGGTATTTCGCGGAGTCCGCCGTGTAGTACTGGATGGGGTTGTGGGTGCCCACGAAGGCGTTTCCCTCCACCAGGAGATTCGCCTGGTAGCAGACGCGCACGCAGTAGTTGGCCTGCTTGCTGGTGAAGAGGTCGTTGTAGACGTGAACCTTGCCGAAGCGGATGCGGGGCATGCGCTCCACGATGCTGTCGGCCCACCACACGTGGTGCATGGTGACGTTCAGGGCGAGGGAATCCCCCTTGGGGCCACGCGTGTCCGAATTGCCGATCAGGTTGCAGAACTGGTGCCAGCCGCTCCCGACCCCGTTCGTGTCGGCCTTTTGGTAGGAAAGTGCGGTGTAGTGGAATTTCGTCCACGAGACGGTGACGTAGTTCGTGGCGTCCACGATGTCGGTGTTCCCGTCCTGGCCGTCGGCGATGTCCAGGTGGTCCAGCCAGACGTGCTTCGCCTGCTGGATGGTGATGCAGTCGTCGCCGTTGACATCCACCGCACCGGACATGCGCACGACGACGTTGCGGATGATGATGTTGCTGTCGCCGTTGACGCTGAATCGCCCGTTGAGGCGCGCCCCGGGAAGGCCGAGGATGGTCTTGTTGGAGTTGATGTCGACGACGCTGTCGTCCTGCAGGCCATGGGTCCCGTAGGAACCCATCGTCCCCTTCATGTAGATGATGTACGGGGTGGTCTTGATCTTGGCGTATTTCCGCAAACTGTCGAAGTTGTCCACGGTGACCACCGTGCCTCCGGCGCCTCCGGTGGTACCGCCCGCCTGGGACGCCCACCCGGTGGGCTGCTCCGTGGATGTGGCGGCGTGGAGCGGCGAGACCAGGAAAGTCGCCAGGGCGGCGCTCACCGCCAGCGCCGCGAGTTGTGGGGTCCGGGTGATCGATGTCATGGGAGTTCCCTCGAAGATTTGGCGAATGGGCGCGCGTCGTGCGCGATTCTTCCCGGAAGATCGATGTCCGGCCGCGGATCTGCGGGATCCTTCGAACGCGAACCGTTGAAGAGAAGTCAACCCAGCCCGCCGCGCTCCCACCTCCGGACAACGAAAAAGCCTCGCAGGCCGAGAGGCCGAACGAGGCTCAAAAAAATCGCGCCTAAAACCGAGCGAGAGCGGCCGCAGCAGCCGGTCAGGGTTCCCCTCCCGTGCAAGCACGGGAGGGGAGGGTTCTCAGTACTGGAAGAGGAGTTCGCGGTATTTGGGCAGGGGCCACAGGTCGTCGGAGACCAGGGTCTCCAGCTCGTCGGCCACGTCGCGCACGGCCTCCTGCGCGGGGATCACCTTCTCCTTGAACGACTTGGCCTCGGCGTGGAGGTTCCCCGCCGCGTGCGCATGGTGCTGTGCCTTCTCCAGGGCCTCGATGCCGTCCACCAGCTTGTCGGCCAGGGCCGCGATCTTGTCCGCGAACTTCCCCGCGCCCTTGGACTTGGACGCGCCCGAGAGCTCGTTCAGGTACTTGACGGCGGCGGGAAGGATCATGGTCTTGGCGATCTCGATGGTGGCGTTGGCCTCGATGTTCTGGACCTTGACGTAGCGCTCCCAGATGATCTCGGCGCGGCTCTCGAGTTCGCGCTCGGAAAGGACTCCGAACTTCGAGAACAGCTTCTTGGCCTTGGCGGTCTCCAGGGCCGGGAGGGCGTCCACGGTGCTCTTGTTGTTGGGCAATCCCCGCTTGGCGGCTTCGGCGTGCCACTCTTCCGAGTAGCCGTTGCCCGAGAACAGGACCTGCTTGTTCTCCTTGATGATCCCGGAGAGGATCTTGGTCAGGCCGGCGAAGTCGTTGGGTTTGAGCTTGTCGAGCTCGTCGGCGAGCTTCTCCAGGGACTCGGCCACGGCGGTGTTGAGCACCGTCTGGGGCCAGTAGATGGGAGCGGACGATCCCACCGCGCGGAACTCGAACTTGTTGCCGGTGAAGGCGAAAGGCGAGGTGCGGTTGCGGTCGGTCGCGTCCTTGGGGAGGACGGGAAGGGTGGTGACTCCAAGTTGCAGCGATCCGCCCTTCTTGGAGGACGACGCCGGGCCCTTCTCCAACTGCTCCACGATGTCCTCGAGCTGGGCGCCCAGGAACACCGAAACGATGGCGGGAGGGGCTTCG
>Ga0302267_10007517_pt1 | contig 10663 bp, 8 predicted proteins | sample III_Bog_E1_3_FD_194555 | JGI IMG/M metagenome (GOLD analysis project Ga0302267, IMG submission 194555) | Peat permafrost microbial communities from Stordalen Mire near Abisko, Sweden - III_Bog_E1_3 | ecosystem: Environmental > Terrestrial > Soil > Wetlands > Peat | place: Sweden: Abisko... | reverse complement strand
AGCCCGCGCCATCATTCGAAGCCTGATCGAGATCGGGGGCCGAAAGAATCCCGTATTCATTGGCACCCTGGCCTGCTTGGCTGGGGGAAAGCGTCAGGCACCCCGAAGGGGGGCCTGAACGCTTACATATTTATCATTAAAGAGGTCTGCACCAAAGAAAATGGCCGGATTTGGTCCGTCGAAAAGTAAAGGCAACGGTGGCGCCCCTGAGTGGCCGTGGTAGTGGGTGAAAACGCGAGGCCCGCGCCGGACGAACGCCCCCCCCACCAGGAGCGCGCAGAAACTCTGAACATCTTTCTTCAGAAGGCGCATCTTGCAATGCTGTGCGAATCTGGTGGGCGCCCGGCCGGACCGGAATGATTCCAATTTTTCAATTTATTAATATGTGTCCTGCTGGTTGGCGTGCATGAACTGACAGGTTGATGCCCGTTACGCTCATGGGTTTGAGGAGATGGTCCGGTAGGGCCTGGCGGGTTGAATAAATGCCTTCCACCCGTTGCTCCCCTCCTGGTGGTCCAGGAAATTGGGGCGCGGCCCATCCCCTGTTGTCCAAAGCCTGCCGGCGCTTCGTCGCCGTCTGCAAGGCATTCACCACCAGCCCTGAACCGGAAAAACAGGTTGCACCCAGCGAACGCAATCAGATGCCAGGTGCAAAATTTAAATTAAGCGGCACGTCCGGGTGTCCATCCGCAGATTCACCCAGCACCGGGAAAGAGGGTGAAGCCAACTTTAAACAAAGATAGGGAACAGGCGACCAATTATACGTTTGTCAATCACACTCCATTATTGAAAATCGTTCAGGGGCGGCCATCTTCGTCCGGAAAACCTTGGGCCCGGTTTTTGCCCGCCTGGATGGGCAGCGCCGCCAGGGCTAATTCCTCCCGGACCCACTGCATCGTATTGAGGGTGTCCACCAGCCGGAAAAGGTTGGCTTTCCGTATCCAGATGCCCGAATCGAGGTGCTCCCGAATATAGCGATTCCGAAGTACCTCCAGCTTGAGGCGGACCGCCGCCGGATCGATCCCCGCTGGATCCCGGCGAGCCTCCCGGAGGAGGGACTTGGTGCGGCTATTCGCTTCCAGGATCACCCCGGAGATTCGCAAATCTTCCTCGTCCGGGGGGGGCCCGTCGCCCCGCATCGAGGCCGCCTCCTCCTTTTCGGCCTTTTCCAGAATGCGTTCCATTCGCATCAGTTCCTTCTTTAACCGGACCGGGGCCATCGGCTCCCCTTCCGGCTCCGAAGCCAGGATTTCCTCGGGCTCGGAGCCGGTTAGCTGCAGCCCCAGGAGGAGGTCCAGGTTCCGGGATAGGGCCCGCAGTTCCAGGATTTCCCTGGAAAGATCCGCGCCGTGGGGGACGCCACCCCGGACGATTTGGGGCGCTGGGTCGGAGGCCGGTTCAGGCACCACGGGCGTCCCGGCCCAGGTGGCCACCACGGCTCCAAGGGCGGCCGCGGCCACGCCCACCCATAGGGCGGAACGCCCTGGACCGCACGTGCTTTCGGCTGGCTTTGCCCTCTGGGCCCGGGCCGCTGCCCGGCTTTGGGCGCGCAGCCGACCCTGGAGGTTCCCGGCCGAAAGCGAAGCCACACATAGGAAGGCACAACCCAGGAAGCGCAGGCCACACCGGCGGCGTTCTGGCTTGGCAGGCCCAAGGGTTCCTGGCCTGCGAGAAGAACTGCTGGGGGGCCTTGGGATCCCGCTGGTCAGAGCACCGACCGCAGGCCTTATACTGGCTGTCTTCACCATTCGAACCTCCTCCTGGGTATACATGTGTGGATCATTTAAGCCCTGGGTTCCCGGCTGGAATTACAGGAGGTCGGCCGCTCCGAAGAGGTGAAGCCCCGCTCCAGGCTTTCCGGCCCCAACTGGGTTGCCTTCGCGAATGGGACCCGGAACACCCCACTCCCCTCTGTTTAGCGAGGGGAGGATGTCAAATTGGGATTTTGGATGCGATCATAGACCCTCGCCAATCGGGAAGGCATTCCCGGCTTGTTCCCGCCCGATCGCATCATCCCCCTCAACATCGGATCCCCTGGTTGGAGAAAAAACCGTGCGTATCGGAATCCTAGGTTTCGGAAAGTTCGGCCAGGCCCTGGGTGGCCTGCTGGAGGAAGGCGGCGTCCCATTCCTGGCCATGGATCCGGTGGCCCAGGTGCCGGCCGGGTGCCGCGCCGGGAACCTGGAAGGCCTGCTGGCGGGGGCCGACTACCTTGCCCTGGCCGTGCCGATCCGGGCCCTGCCGGGGGTCCTGGACGCGGTGGCGCCCCGGCTGGATCCGGCCCAGGTGGTGTTCGACGTGGCCAGCGTCAAGGTGCTGCCCGCCCAGTGGATGGCCGAGCGCCTGGGGCGGCAGCCGCACGTGGGGGTCCACCCCCTGTTCGGGCCGGTGAGCCTGGCCCGGGCCGAGCGGCCCCTGCGCACGGTGGTCTGTGCCGCTCCCGGACACGACCAGGCGGCCAATCAGGTAGCCGGGCTGTTCCGGACGCTCGGCTGCGAGGTCCTGGCTCAGACCCCCGAGGACCACGATCGGGTGATGGCCACCACCCACGCCCTGACCTTCTTCCTGGCCAAGGGGCTCCTGCAGATGGGCGCCGGGGCCGACCTGCCCTTCGCGCCGCCCTCCTTCCACGCCATCCAGCGCACCCTGGAATCGGTGCGGGAGGATGGGGGCCACCTCTTCACCGGCATCCAGAACCTCAATCCCTTCGCCTTTGAAGCCCGGGCCGCGCTGCTCCAGGCCCTGCAGGCCATCGACGCCGGCCTGGCCGAGCCTGGGGGGGGCGCCGAAGTGCCGGAACTGCTGGCCATCCCCGATCTGGGCCAGCGCTCGCCGGCTCTCCATGAGGCCCGGGAGATGATCGATGCCTTGGACCAGGAACTGGTGACGCTCCTGGCCCGCCGGGCCGAGTTGAGCCGGCGCGCCGGCCGGGCCAAGCAGGCCATGGGGGCGCCGGTGCTGGACCCGGGACGGGAGGCCTCCCTGCTGCGCGCCCGGCGACTCTGGGCCCAGGCTGCGGGCATGGATCCGGATGTGGCGGAGGGGGTGTTCCAGGAGATCCTGCGGGGCAGCCGCAAGACCCAGGGAACCCGGCCGGCTGCGATTTGACATCGAGCCGGACCGGTCTCAGGCTGGCTACGTACCGATCGCAGTCGCCCAGCTGTTCGTTGAGGTACCGGTCCATGACCACAGCACCCGCCCTGGCCTCAATAGGGATCCCCCCCGCTGAAATCGCTGCCGATGGTTCCCTGGAGGGCGGCCAGCACGGCCGGGTCGCGGGTGGTGAGGCCCAGTTCCCGGTTCCGGGTGAGGGAGGCCTTCGAGAAGTTCTCCGAGCCGACGAAGGCCACGGCCGCGGGGATGGCGGCGTCCGCGAGGACCACCTTGGCGTGGATATAGAGCGGGGCGCTTTCCGGGTAGGTGGCGATCCGGACCCCGGCGGCTTTCAGGCGGTCAAGTTCCGGAGTGTAGCGGGCGTTGAAGGTCATCACCACCGTGACCGGAAGGCCGCGGCCCGCCGCCGCGCCCAGGGCGGCGACAATGGAAGGGTCGGACATCTCCTCGCACTCCACCTGCAGGGTCTGCCGGGCGCCGCCGATGAGGGCGAGCAGGCTGCTCTGGGCGTTGGTGGGGCTCCAGATCAGGTTGTCGCCCAGGGGCGGGGTGATGGCCGCGTCGGTGAAGTCGGCGTCGAAGACCTGGCCGATCGCCGCGACGTCGGCGGGATCCTCCACAACCACCGCGTAGTCGCGGCTGGTGGCGTAGTACTGGGACGAGAAGTTGAGGGTCATGATCGCCGCGGTCGAGCCGTCCACGGTGAGGGTCTTCTGGTGGGTGCAGGCGAAGGCCGGGTTGGCCCAGTGCACCTGGCAGCCGTTGTCCGCCAGGTAGTCGTAGACGGCCTGGTTTTTCCGGCGTTCGTTGTTCTGGTCCAGGATCACCCGCACCGTTACGCCCCCGGCCACCGCTTGGGCCATGAGCTGGGCGGCGGCGGTGTCGGTGAACTCGTACATGGTCAGGTCCAGGGAGGTCCGGGCTGAGGTGATGAGGTTGTAGATGGGGGTGAGCCCCTGGTCCGGTTCGGTGACGAGGGTGGGGGCCGCGGCTGCCAGCAGCGCCGGCATGGCCAAGGCGAGAACTCGGGTGAAGAACATGGTGCCTCCTTCAGGCGGGTTGAATGACCGCAGCCCACCCTACTGCCGTCCGGGTGGGTCGGGTGAAATTCCTCGGCCAGGCCCGTCCGGCCAAGAGATATTAATTAAAAATTGCGGAGACGTTGCCGCACGGGCGGCTGGTTGCCGCCGGCTGGTTGAGGATCCGCAGAATGCCCGTAGCCGGGGCCGGTCCGGCGGGTTTGAAAGCCAGGACCGGTTGTCCGTACAGTCAGGGCGTGCACTTGTGGTCCGAACAGCCCGTGCTTCCCCGTGCCGCCGACCAAGCCGGACCCTGACCCGGTCAATCGGTGCCGGAATCCATCCCGGAGCGCAGCTGGGCGGATTCCACCGCCTTGGGCGCGACCAGCGCGCCGGCGGTGATCGCCTTGGCCCGCCCCGCATCCAGCACTCCGATCAACTTGGATACCGCACCCCCGACCAGGCCGAGCTCCGCATACTGCTCAAGGCGGGTTCTGGAATCGGCGATGTCCAGGTTGCGCATGGTCAGCTGGCCGATGCGGTCGGTGGGCCCGAAGGCGGCGTCCTCCACCCGCTCCATGGAAAGCTTGCCGGGGTGGTAGGACAGGGCGGGGCCGGCCGTGTCCAGGATCGAGTAGTCCTCGCCCCGGCGCAGCCGGAGGGTCACCTCCCCGGTGACCGCCGAACCGACCCAGCGCTGGATCGACTCCCGGATCATCAGGGACTGGGGATCCAGCCAGCGCCCTTCGTACAGGAGCCGGCCGAGCTTGCGGCCCTCGTTGTGGTAGTTGGCCACCGTGTCCTCGTTGTGGATCGCGTTGAGCAGACGCTCATAGGCGATGTGCAGCAGGGCCATGCCCGGGGCTTCGTAGACGCCGCGGCTCTTGGCCTCGATGATCCGGTTCTCGATCTGGTCGGACATGCCGAGCCCATGGCGTCCGCCGATGGTGTTGGCCTCCCGGACCAGCTCCACCGAGGATGCGAAGGTGCGCCCGTTGAGCATCACCGGACGGCCCTGTTCAAAGGTCACGCTGACGTCCTCGGCGGGGATGATGATGGCCTCGTCCCAGTGGCGCACCCCCATGATCGGTTCCACGATGGTGATGCCGACGTTCAGGTGTTCCAGCTGCTTGGCCTCGTGGGTGGCGCCCCAGATGTTGGCGTCGGTGCTGTAGGCCTTCTCCCTGGAGTCGCGGTACGGCAGGTTGCGCTCGGCCAGCCACTGGGACATCTCGGCCCGGCCGCCCAGTTCGCTCACGAACGCCTCATCCAGCCAGGGCTTGTAGATCCGAAGGTTCGGGTTGGCCAGCAGGCCATAGCGGTAGAACCGTTCGATGTCGTTGCCCTTGTAAGTGGAACCGTCGCCCCAGACCTGGACGTCGTCCTCCTTCATGGCCCGGACCAGCATGGTGCCCGCCACCGCCCGTCCCAGGGGGGTCGTGTTGAAGTAGGTGCGCCCGGCGCTCCGGATGTGGAAGGCGCCGCAGACCAGGGCCCCGAGGCCCTCTTCGACCAGGACGGAGGTGCAGTCCACCAGGCGCGCGATCTCCGCCCCATACGCCTCGGCCCGGCCGGGGATGGAAGCGATGTCGGTCTCGTCATACTGGCCGATGTCCGCGGTGTAGGTGCAGGGAATGGCCCCCTTCTCGCGCATCCAGGCCACGGCCACCGAGGTGTCCAGACCGCCGGAAAAGGCGAGGCCGACTCGCTGGCCCACGGGGAGACTCGTCAGAACTTTGGACATATCGACCATCCTTTGCCAGAAATGCGTTTGGATAGGTTAACCATACCTTCACCCGAGGCTTACGGCGCCAGCATCCTGGTCCGTTCCGGGGGGGTGAACCGCCGCAGTGACGGACGGGGAGGTTGGTGCGGGGAGCGAAATAAATTGTTTTTTTGAATATCGACTGGCTAGCCTAAGCAGGCTCAAATCTTCTGTTCGATCAACTTATAAAAAAATTATTGAAAGGATCACCATGTCCACCTGTGCGAGCAACTGTCTCAGTTCCCCGGGACGCCGTCGCGGCCATGGGTTGAGCCGATTCCTGCTGATTTCGGCGCTGCTTCTGTTGGGGGCCGCACCGGCCTGGTCGGACGGTGCGACGGTGTTCCCGGGTCTGCTCCAGACCCTGAGCACGGGGGGCAGCATCAGCTTGACCGCCCCTCGCGCCACCGTGGTCGGACCGGACGGGACGGCCTACATCGCCGACACCGGCGGCAACCGGAGTTCTCCGCCACCCCGGCCTACCCGGCCAGTTTCCCCCAGAATGCCGTCGACCCCAGCGCGATCAGCAACGGCACCTCCCTGGCCCCGGGCACCTTCGGCGACCTCCAGGTGCAGTTCACGCCCCAGTCGGTGGGCGCCCTGAGCGGGACCATCACCGTGACCGACAATACCCTGAACCAGGCCGGCACCACCCAGGCGGTATCGCTCACCGGCACCGGAACCGTTCCCGTGTACGCCGTCACCTTCGCCACCGACGGCACCCCGGGCGCGACCCTGACCGGGACCGTCAGCCAGAGCATCGTTTCCGGCGCCAACGCCACCGCGAGAAGGGCACCGAAGACGGTTCCGTGGACCTGCGCCAGTCGATGCTGGTGGCCGGCCCGCGCTACACCCTGACGCCGGCCGGCCGCTGGACTCCGTACCTGCATTTCCTGGTCGGGATCTCCCAGCTGAAGGCCAGCCGAGGGGACGAGTCCGACCGCGCCAGCAGCTTCGTGTACGGACCCGGGGTCGGAGTGGATTGCTCCCTCAACCGCCACTGGGCCCTGCGGGTCCAGGAGGGCTTCGAATTCACCCGCTATGCCGGAGAGGTCCAGGCCAATTCCCGCTTCCTGCTGGGGGTCGTGTTCAGGAAATAGGCCGGGAGTCGACGTCGAGGCTGTCCATACCCACCATGGATCGGATCCGGCAGCGCGGCATGCGGAGGAGGTAGAGCGTCCGTGCCGGGAAGCAGCCGTTGCCGAGTTTGCCCGGCTTCGGCTGCCGGCAATCATGGGCAGGCTGAACTCGGCTGCGGCAGGAATTTACCGCTCCGGACCGGCACATCCTGGAACGGGCCCGTCAATCCGCCCCCAGGGCCGATGAGTTGCCCATGACCCGTTGCCGCCTCAACCCCACCGATCCCGGAGCGCGCCCATGTCCCCCTCCGATCCCGCCTATAAACCTCGGCTCTGGGTTCCGGGCGACCTGAACGCCTTCTTCGGTCTGCTGGTCGACGTGCTGCTCAACGTGATGGTGCTCACGGGCCTCGTCCTTTTCGTCCTCCAGTTGCCCCGGGAGACCGTGTTCGGCCGGATCCTGCCAGCCCTGGGCATCGCGCTTCCCCTCGGCAATCTGTTCTATGCCTACCTGGCCTGGAAACTCGCCAGGAAGCAGCGGAGCGACGCCAAGACCGCCCTGCCGTACGGCCCCAGCGTGCCGCACATGTTCATCGTCGTCTTCCTGGTCATGGCGCCGACCCTGCTGGCCACCCGGAACGCCATCCTGGCCTGGAGGCTTGGCCTGGTCTGGGCTTTCGTGGTCGGAATCATCGTCCTCCTGGGGGCGTTCATCGGCCCCTTCATCCGCAAATACACGCCCCGGGCCGCCATGCTCGGTACCCTCGCGGGCATCTCCATCGTCTTCATCTCCATGCGCCCGGTCTTCCAGATGTTCGAGCAGGCTTGGATCGGACTGATCTGCTTCATGATCATCCTCCTCACCTTTGTCGGCCGGGTGCGCCTGCCCTTCAACATCCCGGGCGGCCTGGCGGTGGGTCTGGTCGGCTCCGCCCTCGCCTGGGGCGGGGTGGCCCTGGGCTGGAGCGACTTGATGGATCCCGCCGCCGTCGCCGAGTCCCTGCAGCATGCCTCGCTCCACCTCCCGTTCCCCACCCTGGACGTGTTCTCCGTGCCCATGAGCCAGGTCTGGCCCCTGCTGCTGACCGCCATCCCCCTGGGCATCTACAACTTCACCGAGGCCATGAACAACGTCGAATCCGCCGCGGCGGGCGGGGACGACTACAGCCTGCGCGCCGTGCTGCTTGCGGACGGGATCGGCGCCGTGGCGGGTTCCCTGTTCGGCTCGCCCTTCCCTCCGGCGGTCTACATCGGCCATCCCGGGTGGAAGGCCGTGGGCGGGCGGATCGGCTATTCGCTGGCCACCGGCATCGCCGTGGCGGCGATCTGCTTCCTGGGCCTGACCGCCTTCCTGCTGTCCTTGATTCCTCTGGTGGCGGTCATGCCGATCCTGGTGTTCATCGGCCTGTCGATCGGCGCCCAGGCTTTCCAGGCCTCACCCAAGCGCCACGCCCCGGCCGTCGTGCTGGCCCTCCTCCCCAACATCGCCCAGTGGGCCCGGACCCAGATCGACGGCACCCTGGCTACAGCCGGGGTGGACCCGGCCAGGCTGCCGACGGACGTCCTGGCCGGAATGGCCAGGAACGGGGTGCTCTACCACGGGATGCAGCTCGCCGGAGGCGGCGCGGTGCTGGCTGGGCTCCTGCTCGGGGCCATCGCCGTCTTCGTCATCGACCGGCGCTACAACTGGGCCGCCGTCTATGCGGCCGTCGGCACGATGCTGTCCTTCTTCGGTTTCATCCATGCGGAGCGACTGGCCGTCAACGCCTCGCCCGACGTCACCTTCGGCTACCTCCTGGTCACCATCGCCTTGGGCCTCCTCGCCTGGGGCCAGGCCCGGGAGCAGGGACGCATGGACTGGTCACCCATCGCCGAGGCAGGCTCCGACGAGCAGCCGCCTCCTCCCGCCGCGTACCCCCCAGCCCCTTCCATCCGGAAGCCGGCCGACCGTCCGGTCATCCATGCCGAACCCTACGACCTGCCGTTCGAACCTTTCAGCACCGCCCTCCTCATCATCGACATGCAGCGTGATTTTCTCGAGCCTGGAGGCTTCGGCTCCGCCCTGGGCAGCGACGTCTCCCTGCTGCGCACCGCCATCGGCCCGTGCCAAACCGTGCTGAAAGCCGCCCGGGAGCGCGGCCTGTTGGTCATTCATACCCGCGAGGGCCACGCCCCGGATCTGGCGGACTGCCCCCCCGCCAAGCTGGCCCGTGGCCGGCTGAAGACCGGCATCGGCGACCCGGGCCCCATGGGCCGGATCCTGGTGCGGGGCGAGAAGGGCCACGACATCATTCCCGAGTTGTACCCCATCATCGGGGAACCCTTGGTGGACAAGCCCGGCAAGGGCGCGTTCTTCGGCACCGACCTGGAGTCCAGGCTGCGCAATCGAGGCATCCGGACCCTCATCGTATGCGGCGTGACCACCGAGGTCTGTGTCACCAGCACGGTGCGGGAGGCCAACGACCGGGGCTTCGAGTGCGTGGTGGTCGCCGACGCCACCGGCTCGTACTTCCCGCAGTTCCAGCGCCTGGCCCTGGAGATGGTCAAGGCCAATGGCGGAATCTTCGGCTGGGTGACATCCTCCGGCGCCGTGGTGGCAGCCCTGGCCGACTGACGGTATGAATTCGGTGGATCCTATCGCCTATCCGCTTCCGGCCTCGCCCCCTGGAGGTCGGGCAGCGCCGGGGCCGGCTCCGCCGGCATCGCCTTTTTCACGCCCCGGGTCAAGGGCCTGGGGGGTGGGCACGCCAGGCCGAGAGGGGACCCGAAAGGCGCCGGCGGGCAGCCCAGCGCCGCCGGCTCACCCACACTGACGGTCCGCCGGCTGTTCGGCGTGGAAAGGAACGCATCCTTATTCCCAAGCGCCTTGGTCGCGTCCCATTCCTTTCTCGCCAATCGGTAGAATTGGTCGCCCAGGGTGTGATTGCTGGCCTTGGCAAGGGCGTTCAGCGCGAAAGCATCCGCCCCGGGGACCGCTTTGCCGGGGCGCTCCCTCAGTTTTCGCATCATCCTGCCGACCGGGAAGTCCCAAGCTTTCAACTGGGCCAGCGCGGCCTCGACATTTTCGCCATGGTAATAGTCGTAGTACGTCGCGAGGACCCTCGCCGCCTTCTCACCGGGGATTCCGATGCTCCACACGCCATTCTCGGTTCCGAAGGTCTGTTTCAACCCCATGGGCCCGGTTAGGGTGATGCCCTTGCGGCCAGTGGCCGTAAGCGCGTTCCCGAGCTGCTCCGCCACTGAGAACGGATGCTTGAAGGCCTCGACGATCCGCTCCCGGACGTCCTTTCCGCCGGCCCCTTTGACGTGTGCGTTCAGAAGTTTGACGATGTCCGGAGTGGCTGTGCGTTCGTGCATGATCTGCTGGACGATAAGGCGCCTGGGTGCCCGCCCGACCCTCCTTTCGTGCAGGACCTGGTGCAGCCAGTTGATAAGACTCTCGTTTTCAGAGGGCCTTGCCCCATTGTGGCACCCGGACAACTCGATGGCTCCCTGGAAATCCCAGGGGAGGCCACGTTCGGGATGGTTGATGGCACTGACGATATCGGCTATTTCAATGGTAACCGTTCAGGGCCCCCTGCCGGGGGCCCGAACGGTTACCGATCACCCCACATCCTCTCGGCCTAAAAATTCATAAAATAGCATGAGCCATTTGGTTGTACTAATAACCGACTCTCGTCAGCCTG
>Ga0302267_10007510_pt1 | contig 10667 bp, 10 predicted proteins | sample III_Bog_E1_3_FD_194555 | JGI IMG/M metagenome (GOLD analysis project Ga0302267, IMG submission 194555) | Peat permafrost microbial communities from Stordalen Mire near Abisko, Sweden - III_Bog_E1_3 | ecosystem: Environmental > Terrestrial > Soil > Wetlands > Peat | place: Sweden: Abisko... | reverse complement strand
CGCGCTCGGCATCGGCGGAATTGCGTTCGGTCACGGAGATGTGTTCGGCGATTTCCTGCAGGGCGGCCGCCGGCGCGGGCGGCTTATCGAACAGCGCGCGATGCACCGTCAGATCGGCGTAGCGGCGGATGGGCGAGGTGAAGTGGGTGTATTTCTTTTTGGCCAGCCCGTAATGGCCGAGCGGCTCGACGGCGTAACGCGCGCGCATGAGGGATTTGAGAAAGCCGATCTTGAGCGCCGGGCCGATGGGCAGGGTCCCGAGTTTGCGCAGCAGTTTTTGCACCTCGGCGGGCTGCCGCAGGTTGCCGCACGGCAGATGGTGGGCCAGCACCTCCCGCCGGTAATCCTCCAGTCGGCGCGCGTCCGGTTCCTCGTGAATGCGGTAAATGGCGGGGAGGCGCCGACTCATCAACTGCGCGGCCACCGCCTCGTTGGCCAGCAGCATGCATTCCTCGATCAACTGGTGGGACACATCGTTTTCCGTTCTCTCAATGCGCAGAATTTTCCCCTGTTCATCCAGGCGGATTTTGGTTTCGGGAAAATCGAGTTCCAGCGAACCGGCCTTGAACCGCAGGCGGCGGATTTTCTGCGCGAGTTCATGCGCCTGATGGAGCATCTGTTCAATCGGGTCGTCGCCCGGCGGACGCTGCAAAATGGCCAGCACCTCGGGGTAGGCGAAGCGGCGCTGGGAATGGATGACGGCGGAATGGAACTTCGCGCTCAAAACGCGCCCGTCGTGGGCCATGAGAAACTCCACGCACTTGGTCAGGCGGTCCACGTTCGGCTTGAGCGAGCACAGTTCGTTGCTCAAGGCTTCGGGCAGCATCGGGATGACGCGGTCCACCAGGTAGGTCGAGTTGCCGCGCTGCCGGGCCTCGGCATCCAGCGCCGTGCCGGGACGGACGTAATGCGACACATCCGCAATGTGAACCCACAACCGCCATTGGTCAGCCGACACGCGTTCCAGGCAGATCGCGTCGTCAAAATCCTTCGCGTCATCGGGATCAATGGTCACGACCCGGTGCCCGCGGCAATCCAACCGGCCCGCCAGGTCGCGGGGATCCACCGTCGCCCCGATGGCGTGCGCCTCGGCCAGCACGGGTTTGGGAAAATGCAGCGGCAGATTATACTGGCGCAACACCGAGAGCATGTCCACGCCCTCGGCATCGGGCGCACCGAGAATTTCCACGATTTCACCCTCGGGATTCGTGTTGCGCGACTCCCATTCCCGCAGTTCCACCACCACCTTGTCGCCCGGGTGCGCGGGCCGGCCCAGGTCGCGCGGCGGCGTCACATAAACATCGTGCGGAATGCGCGGGTCATCCGGGATGACGTAGAGAAACTGCCGGCCCTGTTGCAGCGTGCCGACCAGCCGGGTGCGGTTGCGTTCGAGGATGCGCACCACCTCGCCGGTTTCCTGATCGCCCTCGCGGAAATTCTTCCGGCGGCCGTCCCGCCGCACCAACACGCGGTCTTCGTGCAGGGCGGTGCCAGTGGCGCTTTCGGGGATGGCAATCTCCTTGAGCGCGACATCGTCCGGCTGCAAAAACCCCTTGCCGGCGCGGTTCATGCGAATGCGGCCGGGGATCAAATCCGCGTCCGCCGGGCGGATGTAACGGTTGCCCTTGATGCGCGCGACGACCCCGGATTGTTCCAGGCGGGCGAGTTCCGCCTGCAACTCCTGCTGGGCGTTCGGCGGCTGGCGGAGCAGTTTGAGCAACTCCGGCACGTTGGCCGGCTGATAACTTTTCTGCCCCAGCAGGCGGATGATTTGATCCTTCATAGGCTGAATGAGTGAGCCACGCCCGGCGGCCTTTGTAAACAAAAACCTCCGTGCGCCCGGCCGAACCGCAGGCTGTGGATTTTCCATCCCTGTCCCAAATGCTGCCGCAGGCCGGGGAATTGGTTGTCATGGATCCAGCCGGGAAACGATGACCTGACCCGGTTTCTGCTGGACGAGCAAATAATAGCTGAAGATGCCGGCTGGGGATATCCTTACCCCCATGACGAACGATTCATTGATATTGCGTCAGTGGCGGGATGACGATTTGGAGCCATACGCCGGGATGAACGCGGATGCGGAGGTGATGCGGTTTTTTCCGAAGCCCCTGACCCGGGCGGAATCAAGGGAGTCTTTGGCCCGGCTCCGCGCCGGTATCGCCCAGCGCGGGTGGGGGCTTTGGGTGGTGGAGGTGGACGGAGCCTTTGCGGGATTCACCGGCCTCGCCGAACCGACCTTTGCGGCGCACTTCACTCCCGCCGTTGAGATTGGCTGGCGACTGCGGCGTGAGTATTGGGGAAGGGGCATCGCCCACGCAGCGGCCTTAAACGTTCAAGCGTATGCGTTTGAACGTCTGAAGCTGCCCGAGTTGGTGTCGTTTACCGCCGCCATCAATCTGCGGTCGCGGCGGTTGATGGAGCGCCTTGGATTCAGCCGCAACCCGGATGACGATTTTCTGCATCCTTCATTGCCGCCGGACCATCTGCTCCGTCCGCATGTCCTTTATCGGAAGCGCAATCCCCACAGCGTGGGTTTGGAGTCGATGGTTTGACTGGATGCCTCAATCCGACCGCACTCAGGCCGGAACCCATCGCTAATGATGGGAGAGAAAAAGCGGAAACGGGGAACTTTCACCACAGATGGCAGATGAAACCACACATTATAGAAGGGTTAACCCAGGCATACTGGGGGGCGTGAATCCCCCTTGCAAAACGAAATGGTTAAATCTGCGCCCGTCTGCGGCAACCTGTTTTTTGCATCTTCCAGACTGAAACGGTTGCCGCCCTTGTTCAGGATTTCATCCCACCCAGCCGGGGGCTGGGAAAATGTTCCGCCAGCAATTCGCCGGCCTTTTGCACCCCGTGGATGATGCCGGGGGTGAATTCCGATTTGCGGAAGTAGCCGCTCATGACATCGGCCAGTTCCCGCCAGAAGGCGTCGCCGCATTTCGCGTGGACGGCCTCATCGCCAATGATGGCGAACTTGTGGGCGCGGGGGGCCACGAAAATCAAGACGCCGTTCCGGGCCGGCGATTTATCCAGGCCCAGGCGCAGGAATTCCGCCTGCGCGGCGGCCACGGGCGTGTCCGTGTGCCGGGGGCTGATGCAGACCCGGATTTGGCCGGTGGTTTTTTGTTCGGCCGCTTGAATCGCGGCCACGATGCCCGCGTGGTGCAGATGCTTGGAAAAAGTTCGCGGGTGCATAAGTGTCACCAACTCCCTCCTGCGCCACCGCCGCCAAAACTCCCCCCGCCACCCGAAAAGCCCCCGCCGCCGCCGAAGCCGCCCCCGCCGGAAGATCCGCCGCCCCAGCCACCCCCGCCAAAACCGCCGATGAACAGCGGCCACGTCCCCGGCGAAGACCGGCGCGACATGCCGACCCCAGAATAATGGGTGCTGCGGGCGGTGGCGACGCGGAGGATGACGTAAATTCCCACGATCAGAAAAACCACCAGCCACCACTTCGACCCGCCGTCGGGACGGTGCTCCGCCACCGTGCGGCCCGTACCCTGGTATTCGCCCCGGGCGGCGGCGATCACCGACTGCACCCCCGCCGTCAGGCCGCCGTCAAAATCACCGGCTTTGAAACGCGGGGTGATCTGCTCATCAATGATGCGCTGGCACAAGGCGTCCGGCAAAACCCCTTCCAAACCGTAGCCGACCTGGATGAACAATTTGTGATCCTGCACGAAAACAAACAGCACCGCCCCGTTGTTCTTGTCCTTCAGCCCCACCCGCCAGGACCGCGCCACGCGCACCGTATAATCCTCCACCGACGAGTCCGACTCCATTTTCGGGAACACCGCCACGATGATTTGATCGGAGCTTTGGCGCTCGAAATCTTCCAGCGTCTGGTTCAGCCGCGCCGCCGTGCCGGGGGCGACGATATGGGCGTAATCATTGAAATAAGCCGCCGGCGCGGGCGGCATGATCTCCGCCGCCGAGAGCCGGAGACCGGCCATTAAAATCAGGATGAGGCCGAGACGGTGCATGGCTCAGGGTTTGGCGGCCGGCGCGTTGAAATCAAACTGCACCCTGGGCGGCGTCTCGGCCCCGGCGGTGGCGGTAAAATAAGGTTTCGCATTAAAACCGAAGGCCCCGGCATACAATACCGCCGGAAAAGATTTGATGGCCGTGTTGTAGGCCTGCACCGCCGTGTTGAAATCCCGGCGTTCGACGCTGATGCGGTTTTCCGTGCCCTCGAGTTGCGCCTGCAATTCGCGGAAGTTCTCCGTGGCCTTCAAATCCGGATATTTCTCCACCACCACCAGCAACCGGGAGAGGGCGGACGAGAGCTGGCTTTGGGCCTGTTCAAACGCCGCCAGTTTGGCCGGATCACTCGGTGCGGCATTGGGGTCCAGCTTCACCTGCCCCACCGACGCCCGCGCCGCCGTGATTTCCGTCAGCGTGGATTTTTCGAAATTGGCCGCGCCGGAAACCGTCGCCACCAGATTCGGGATGAGGTCGGCCCGGCGTTGATAAACATTCTCCACCTGCGCCCACTGGCTGTCCGCCCCCTGCGCGAGGCGGACCAGCCCGTTGTAGCTCGCGCCCGCGACCGCCATCACGAGCAACCCAACCAGGCCCAGCACCAACAGCACCCCGATAATAATGATGGCGTATTTTTTCATAAGTCATCGCAGTATAAGCCGCCCCGGTGGCGTCACAATTACAAAATCGGCCGATAAATGGAACCGCCCGGCGCAGGGTCGGGATTGACGCCCGGTCGGAAACGCCCCAATAAAAGTGATCATTTTTACGTTTCGTGTTTGACGGCGGCCCCGGGAAGGGCGAAAACAAGGTAACCATGAGTGTCAAACGCTGGCTGCTGTGGGTGTGTCTTGTGCTGATCTTCGTCAGCCAGGTGCTGCTCTTCCGCGCCAACCAGCAAAAAGACGCCGCGCTCACCGACGCCCGCGACGCCCATGAAAAAGTTAAATTGCTCAATAGCCAGCTGGATGAGCTGAAAGCCTCCAGCGTGGTCGAACTGGGGCTGGACAATGCCCGGCTCCGGCAGGATAACCAACGCCTGACCCAGCAACTCGCCCTGGCCAACACCAATCTCCTCCAACTGACCACCGCCGGCCAACTCACCGCCCAACAATTGGAAACCGCCCGGCTGGCCCTGAAATTGCAGCAGAATCACCTTCAAGAGTTCGCCGACCAGGCGGCGCAGCCCATGGCCCCGCCCCCGCCGCCAACGTTGTCGCCCGAAGCGGCGCGCGATCTCTGCCTGCAAAATCTCCAGCAGTTGGACACCGCCAAGCAGGCCTGGGCGTTGGATAATTCCAAAGACGCCACGGACGTGCCCACGGCACTGGACTTGGAACCCTATCTCAAGGGCAATGCCATGCCGGTTTGCCCCGGCGGCGGCACCTATACGATCGGGGCCATGAATCAAGCCCCCACCTGTTCGATTGCCGGCCACAGCCTGCCCGCCAAAGGCGCCAAAACCTTGCGCTGGCAGTCCAATTGATGTTTTGGCCATCCCAACCGCCCGGGGCCGCCCCCCTACCCCGGGCGCGGAAATCCCTGAATTCCAAATGGCCCCGCCTCAATCCCGTCCCGTCCGCTCAAGGCTGGCAGGAGCATGGCCCCGGCAGACCTCATGAGCGGACGTTGGCTTGAACGGCAAACTGGCGGTGCCGGCCTCGGTGGCGTTCGCCATATATGCTGACAACTTGGCGTTGCGTTCGCGGGCGGTTTGGCTGAAACTCTCGGATCATGAAGAATGCTCAGGATTGGGAAGTTCCCAAATGGCCGTTTTTGTTTGGCGACGCGGGGCTGCTGGTCTTTGCCGGCTGGTTCACGTATCACGCGCCGCATCCCCTGGGCCTGTGGGTCATCGGGGTGGCGGCCGCTTGTGTCGCCCTGGGGGCGGGGATGGGCGTGCTTCCCTTTGTGCTGGAATACCGGGCGACGGCCCGGTTGATTGAAGTCAACAGCCTCGAAACGATTGCCGGCAAAATCCAGCAACTGGACCGCGTGGGCGATCAGATCACCGCCTGCACGGATAATTGGACCACCGCCCAGGCCCAGGCCGAGAAGACAACGGGGGCGGCCCGCGAGATCGCCGAGCGCATGACGGGCGAGGTGCGGCAGTTTGGCGAGTTCATGCAGCGCATGAATGACAGTGAAAAGGCGGCGCTCCGGTTGGAAATTGAGAAGTTGCACCGGGGCGAGACGGAATGGCTGCAGGTGTTGGTGCGCATTCTGGATCATGTGTTCGCCCTGCACGCCGCCGCCGAGCATTCCGGCCAGCCGCAGTTGGCCGCTGAAATCGCCCAGTTCCAAAACGCCTGCCACGATGCCGCCCGCCGGGTGGGTTTGGTGCCGTTTGCCGCCACGCCGGACGAGCCGTTCAACGCCGACCGTCATCAGGTGGTGGGCCAGCGGGATACTCCCCCGGCGAACGCGCTGATCGGGGAAACGGTGCGTCCGGGGTTCAAATATCAGGGGAAAATGGTGCGGCCCGTGCTCGTGCGACTGCGGGAGAACTTGGCAAGCGCGCCCCCGTCCGCGCCGGAAACGGGCGGGGTGGAAGGCGAACCACCCCTCGCATCAGAGCCGCCCGAGGCGGCCGGGTAATTCCAACTTGCTTAACCTGATCCGCGCGGAAATTGCGCACCCGCTGGAGGCATCCGCCGACATCAAGGAGGAAATGCGCCATCTGTTCCAGGCGCTGGCCGAGCCGTGAGGGGGGCGTGTGGACTCCGGGCCGGGTTCTGCGGGCACGGCCCGGAAAAATGAATTGCAAAAATTTCGGAAACCGCCACGCTTAGCGCCTCCAGTCCGGGCAATGGCGGTCCGGGACGGAACGGTGACAGTTTATCAAAAACTAACATGAATTTGGCGGAACAAGTCAGACTGGCGGGCGTCGTCGGCGCGGGCGGCGGCGGCTTTCCCACGCACGTCAAGCTCAATGCCCGGGCCGAAACCGTGATCGCCAACGGCGCGGAATGCGAGCCGCTCCTGCACAAGGATTCCGTGATCATGGAGGAAAGCGCGGCCGACCTCGTGCGCGGCCTGCAACTGGCCATGGAGGCCGTGGGCGCGCGCGAGGGCGTCATCGGCGTCAAAGCCAAAAAGAAGCACGCGGTCGCGGCGCTCAACGCGGCCAGCCAGGGCACGAATGTCCGGGTGCAGTTGCTCGGCGATTATTATCCCGCCGGCGACGAATACGATTTGGTTTATAATGTCACCGGCAAATTGATCCCGCCCGGCGGCATTCCCCTCGCCGTCGGCGTGGTGGTCAACAACGTCGAGACCTTCGTGAACATCGCCGCCGCGCATGACGGCCGGCCGCTCACGCACAAGATGCTCACCATCGCCGGCGCGGTGAAATCGCCCGCCACCATGAAGGTGCCGCTGGGCCTGACGTTCCGCGAATGCATCACCCACGCGGGCGGCCTGACCACGGACGATCCCGTGCTGGTCATCGGCGGCCTGATGATGGGCACGCACACGGATGATCTCGATACGCCCGTCACCAAGACCTCCACGGGCGTGGTGATTCTGCCGCGCACCCATCACGTCATTGAACGCAAGCTCAAACCGAACCTGGATCAGGCCAAGATTGGCAAATCCGCCTGCGACCAGTGCCGTTACTGCACCGAGTATTGCCCGCGCTTCCTGCTGGGCTACGCCGTCGAACCCCACCAGGTGATGCGCACGCTGGCCTTCAGCGGGACGGGCGCGGATTATTTCAACCAGTGGGCGGCCATGTGCTGTTCCTGCGGCCTGTGTACGCTCTATTCCTGCCCCGAGGAATTGTTCCCGAAGGAGGCCTGCGACGACGCGAAATCCGTCATGCGCGCCAAGCAGATGAAATGGACCGGCCCGATGAATCCCAAACCGCACGCCATGCTCGACGGCCGCCGGGTGCCCATCAAAACGCTCGCCAAGAAGCTGCACGTTTTGGATTACGACCTGCCCGCCCCGCTGCTGGGCGGAGAAATCACCGCGAACCGCCTGGTGCTGCCCTTGAAACAAAGCGCCGGCACGGCCTGTCTGGCCAAAGTGAAGACGGGCGACCGCGTGGGCGCCGGCCAGGTCATTGGCGAACCGGCGCCCAACGCGCTGGGCGCGGTCCTGCACGCCCCCATGGCCGGCACCGTGCGCGAGGTGACCGACCGGCAGATCATTTTGGAGAAATAAGATTATGGCCGAAAAATCCGTGGGTTTGATTGAACTGTCGAGCATCGCCGCCGGCTTCCAAGTGGCGGACACGATGCTCAAGGCGAGCAACGTGCGCCTGTTGCTCTCGCGCTCGATCTGTTCGGGCAAATACATGGTCCTCATCGGCGGCGACACGGCCGCCCTGACCGCCGCCGTGGAGGCCGGCTGCCAGGCCGCCAACGGCTGTCTGATTGACAGCTTCGTCATCTCCAACCTGCACCCCGATGTCTTTGTGGCGCTCGGCCGCACCCAACCGGCGGAAACCACCGGCGCGCTGGGCATCATCGAATCCTTCAACGTGGCCACGCTCATCCAGGCCGCCGACGCCGCCGCCAAAAGCGCCGATGTCCAACTCCTCGAACTCCGCCTGGCGATGGCCATGGGCGGCAAGGCCTTCTGCTCGATGACCGGCTCCGTGGCTTCCGTGCAAGCCGGGGTGGCGGCCGGCCGGGCGGTGCTGGCCGAGGCCGGCGTGCTGGTGAACGCCGTCGTCCTGTCCCGCCCGCACCCGGACGTTTACCGCGAAGTCGTTTAGCGGTTTTTCCAGTTTTAAAAAAGTAAAAAACCGGGTTGACACGCTGCCCCGACTGTACTAATATAACTAATACAGTAACGCCACCGTGAACTTTAACATCGTCATCAGCACCGGTTCGAGCACGCCGATCTACCGGCAGATCACGGAGCAGGTGAAGCACGCCATGGCCACGGGCAAACTGACCGTGGCCGACCAGCTTCCCAGTGTCCGGGCGCTGGCGGAAAGCCTGGTGTTGAACCCCAACACCGTGGCGCGCGCCTATGGGGATCTGGCGCGGGAGGGGTTGATTGAATCGCGGCCCGGCCGGGGGGTCTTCATCATCCGCAAACGCCGCGTGTTCGCGCGCGAGGAGGGCCGCCGGCGGTTGGAGCCGCTGCTGGACGCGCTGATTGGCGAGGCCATGGCAATGGATTTCACGCCGGAAGAATTGAAGGAAACCCTGGAGAAAAAAATCAGCCAGTGGAAACACCAGAAAGGAGCGGAGGACCGATGAATGATGCCCCGGTGATTCAAACCCGCGGTTTGACGCGTTATTACGGCGCGAAAGCCGTCGTTCAGGACCTTAATCTGGAGGTGATGCGCGGCAGTGTCTTTGCCTTTCTGGGCCGCAACGGCTCGGGCAAGACCACGGCCATCCGCATGTTGCTGGGGCTGTTGGCCCCCACGCGGGGCGGGGGTAGTCTGCTGGGCTGCGACATCCGGGCGCTCACCCCGGCCGTGCGGGCGCGCATTGGCTATCTGACGGAAGAACACCAGCTCTACGGGTGGATGACAGTGCGGGAAATTGGCGAGTTTCAGGCCGCGTTTTATCCGCGCTGGCACCCGAAAATCTTCACCGGCGTGATCGGACATTTCGGACTCCGACCGGGGCTGCGGGTGAAGGAGCTATCCCGGGGCCAGCGGGCGGGACTCGCCCTGGCGCTGACGCTGGCGCCGGACCCGGAACTGTTGATCCTGGATGATCCGGCCCTGGGCCTGGACCCGGTGGCGCGGCGCTCGCTGGTGGAATCCATGATCTACCTGACACGGCGGTCGGATCGGACGATTTTCTTTTCCTCGCACAATCTGGGCGATGTGGAACGGGTGGCGGATCAGATCGCGGTGCTGGATTACAGCGTGCTGCGGGTGTGCTGTTCGCTGGAGACCTTTCGCGGGAGCGTGCGGGAGGTGCTGCTCCGGTTTGCCGGCGCGCCCCCGCCGCTGCCGCCCATTCCCGGTTTGCTCCAGGCCTTTCGCACGGACCACGAGCTGCGGTTGACCTGCGTGCATTACAACCGGGAGACGGAGCAAGCGCTGCGGCAACTGGCCCCGGTCAGCCTGGAACTGCCGCCGTTGGGGTTGGAGGACGCCTTCATCAGTTATCTCGGCGAACGGGGCGAAAAGTCATTCATTCTGGCGGAGCCGGAGGTTGAATCATGAAACAATTATTATACAAAGAATGGCGGGAGCACTTCAAGACGGCCCTGATCGGGTTGGCGATCTTTGCGCTGCTGCTCACGCTCCAGGTGCGAAGCGGCGCCACTCAGTTGCAGAATTTCGCCCTGGGTGGGGACAGCCAGTCCCTGGCGTCGTGGGTTCAACCGCTGCTGAGCGACGCCCTGCTGAAGGAAGCCGTTTTTTTCTGCGCCATCTTTGGGGCCCTACTGGGCTGGTTGCAAATTCAGGCGGAAAAGCATCCCGACCTCCGGGCGTTTCTGTTGCACCGGCCGGTGGCACGCACAACCCTGCTATGGAGCAAACTAATTTGCGGGGCGGGGCTGTATGCCCTGGGTGCCGGGGTGCCACTGGCCGGGTTGGTGATTTATGCGGTCACTCCGGGCCATGTGGCGGCGCCGTTTGAATGGGCCATGGTGTTGCCCGGCCTCAATGCCTTTCTATTGGGGCTGGTGTTTTACGCGGCCGGGTTGTTAACCGCGTTGCGTCCGGCGCGCTGGTATGGCAGCCGCATGTTTGG
>Ga0302267_10007505_pt1 | contig 10671 bp, 9 predicted proteins | sample III_Bog_E1_3_FD_194555 | JGI IMG/M metagenome (GOLD analysis project Ga0302267, IMG submission 194555) | Peat permafrost microbial communities from Stordalen Mire near Abisko, Sweden - III_Bog_E1_3 | ecosystem: Environmental > Terrestrial > Soil > Wetlands > Peat | place: Sweden: Abisko... | reverse complement strand
GTCGGGGGAGATCGTGCCCTGGGCGTTCTTCAGTTGCGTGTTGGCGTCCTGCGCGAGCTTGACCACGTCGCCGACTTCGATTGCAGCCGGCGCGGCGGGTGGCGCGTTTGTCGGGGGCGCATTGGTTGTCTGCGCGAGAGCCGGGAGTACTCCCCAAACAAGCAGGATGACGGCAAACCAGGGACGAAGCGAAGTCTTGGGCATGATGAAAGAGGGGCGGCGTAACTTATAAGCCCCCTTCCTGCCACGCAACGGGGAATAAAATCCGGGCCGCGTGCTTAAATCACCAGCCAATACTGAATCACCTATTTTTATAAGCCCCCAAGGCGATTTTAGGCCGGCCCGGGGAACGGTGGATTGACCGCCGCGAGCGGCACGCCATAGTCCAAACCATGGACGATTGCCCCGAGTCCCAACGCCTCGCGGAAGACGCGGACCGCACCCACAACTGGAAGCGATGGGGGCCGTACCTGGCCGAGCGCCAATGGGGCACGGTGCGCGAGGACTATTCCGCGAGCGGCGATTGCTGGAACTACTTCCCCCACGACCACGCCCGCAGCCGCGCCTATCGCTGGGGCGAGGACGGCATCCTCGGCTTCACCGACCGCGAGTGCCGCCTCTGTTTCGCGCCGACGTTTTGGAATGGCGTCGACACAATCCTGAAGGAGCGCATGTTCGGCCTGACGAATTCCGAGGGCAACCACGGCGAGGACGTGAAGGAAGCCTACTTCTTCCTCGACGGAACGCCGACGCATTCCTACCAGCTCGGCCTCTATAAATATCCACAGCGCGCGTATCCGTACGAGGAACTGGTGCAGGAGAATGCACGCCGGGACAAGGACGTGCCCGAGTACGAGATCACGGACACGCAGGCCTTCGCGGAGAACCGCTACTTCGACATCGAGGTCGAGTACGCCAAGGCCTCGCCGGACGACATCCTCATCCAGATCACGGCGACGAACCGCGGCCCTGCCGAGGCCACGCTGCATTTGCTGCCGACGATCTGGTTCCGCAACACCTGGTCGTGGGGACCGCTGCCGGAAGACACGCCGATCCGCCCCGAAATGCGCCGCACCGGCGACCGCGAGATCGACATCGTGCACGCCACGCTCGGCAACTTCGCGTTCCTGATGGACCCCGCCAACCAAGGCGACTTCCGCGGCTTTCTCTTCACCGAGAACAACACGAACCTCCAGCGCCTCTACAACAGTCCCAACCCGCAGCCCTTCGTGAAGGACGCGTTCCACGAGGCGGTGGTGCAGGGGCGCTCCGACGCGGTGAACAAGGCCTGCTTCGGCACGAAGGCCGCGCCTCACTACACGCACGTCATCGGGGCGGGCCAAAGCTGGCACCTGCGGCTGCGACTGCTGATGAAGAACCAGCGGCCGGAATTCGCCTTTGGCGACGATTTCTCCACGATCCTCGAGCAGCGCCGGATGGAAGCGAACCGCTTCTATGAGACGCGCATCAAGTACCCGCCGGAGAGCGAGGAATTCCGCATCATGCGCCAGGCGCAGGCCGGCCTGCTCTGGTCCAAGCAATTTTATAACTACGAAGTCGCGCGCTGGCTCAAGGGCGACCCGACCCAGCCTCCGCCTCCGCCGGAACGCCAGCAGTGGGGCCGCAATTGGGACTGGCCGCACGTTTTCAACCGCGACATCCTCTCGATGCCCGACACTTGGGAATATCCGTGGTTCGCTGCGTGGGACCTCGCGTTCCATACCGTCGAGCTCGCGCGTGTCGATCCCGCGTTCGCAAAGCAGCAGCTCGTGCTCCTTCTGCGCGAATGGTACATGCACCCGAACGGCGCTCTGCCGGCCTACGAGTTCGCCTTCTCCGACGTGAACCCGCCGGTGCATGCGTGGGCCGTCTGGCGCGTGTACAAGATCACGGGAGAGCGTGGCAACCGTGATATGGAATTTCTCGAGAGCGCGTTCCAGAAACTGCTGATGAACTTCACCTGGTGGGTCAACCGCAAGGACTCCTCCGGGCGCAATCTTTTCTCCGGCGGATTCCTCGGCCTCGACAACATCGGCGTCTTCGACCGGTCCAAGCCCCTCAGTCCGGGCACATCGCTCGAGCAGGCCGACGGCACGGCGTGGATGGCTTCCTACTGCCTGCTCATGCTCAACATGGCGGAGGAATTGGCGCTCTGCGATCCGGTTTACGAGGACATCGCCTCGAAATTCTTCGAGCACTTCGTGGCCATCACGAACGCGATCAATACGCATTGCGGCACGGGCCTCTGGGATGAGCAAGACGGCTTCTACTACGACCAGATCACGCTACCCGACGGCAGCTCTGTCCGGCTGCGCGTGCGCTCCCTGGTGGGATTACTGCCGCTCGTCGCGGTCTCGGTGATCGACACCAAGGAGGTGGCCAAGCTGAAGAATTTCTCGAAGCGTTTCCAGTGGTTCGTCCGCAATAATCCCGAGCTTGCCTCGCACATCTCGCAAGAGCAGGTGAACGGCGAGTCGATGCGCATGATGGCCATCCCTTCGCGCCAGCGGCTCGTTCGCATGTTGCACTATATGCTCGACGAAAATGAATTTCTCTCGCCGCATGGCATTCGCTCCGTCTCGCTCTATCACCGGCAGCATCCGTTCAAGCTGCCGTGGGACCACCAAGTTCTATCTGTGGACTACAACGCGGGCGACAGCAGGACGGGGCTCTTCGGCGGCAACTCCAACTGGCGCGGACCGGTCTGGTTCCCGATCAACTACCTCATCGTCGAGGCACTCGAGCGCTACTCCCATTTCTACGGTGACACGCTCAAGGTGGAATGCCCCACCGGCTCGGGCAACTGGATGAACCTTGGGCAGGTGGCCGAGGAAATCAAACGCCGCCTGGCCTCGATCTTCATGCCGGGACCGGATGGTACACGGCCCTACGCGCAGTCGCTCGGGCCCTTCGCGAACGATCCGCTCTGGCGCAATAACCTTCTCTTCAACGAGTATTTCCACGGCGACAATGGCCGCGGACTTGGCGCGAGCCATCAGACTGGTTGGACCGCGTTAATCGCGGATTGCCTGCGTGGCTGCCCGCCGAAAAAGTGCGCGTGATTTAGCGCTGAACCACCGGCGAGGCCTCGCCCTCTAGGTAGTGGTCCGCCGGGATGTGATAACGCGCCATGATCTCAGTGTTGACCTGGTCGAGATTTGAGGCGTCGAGCACCAGTTCCTGCACGCTCTGGCCTTGGTCGAACTTGAAGACGTCGAAGCCGTTAACCGGCGTCTTCAGCGCGTTGTACACGTCGCCGATTTCCTTGATCTTCACGCCGTTGACTTCGTCGAGCACGAGCAGGCGCAGGCCTTCGTAGCCGATGTTGGCTGGGTTGGGCAGGATTTCGGAGAGGACCACGCGCTGCGTGCGGTCCGGCTTGACCTTGTCATTCTCGTAGTAGGAGAGGCGGAAGGGCGCGTGCTGGCGCCAAGCCGGGCCCCAACTGCGCAGGTAACTTTCACTCAGCGGCACGAAGACAAAGCCACCGGTAAGGACGTACTGGGGCTCCTTGTCGAAGGTCTGTTGCGGCAGGATCGTGTCGGAGAACTCGGCCTTGGGCAGCGTGTAGGTCACGTCCATTTGCTTGCCGTCGCGCCAAATTTGGAACTTGCAAGTCTGGCCCGCGAACTTGCCGCGCGAGGAGAGATTCTCGAGGAGAAGCTTGCCGTACTGCGGGTCGATGTAGTTGCCCTCGGAGTCGATGGGGAAGCCGTCGATGGAGAGAAGCACGTCGCGCGGATGCACGACCGACGTGGTGCCGGGTTTCATCCCGGTGTCCTTGATCAGTACGCCGCGGGCCGGGCCGGTCAGTTTGAGATACGTGAGATTGAGCGGATTGTCCGGCGTGTCCCAGGTGAAGTCGAAATAGCCGAGGCCGGTGTAAGTCTTGGCTTGCTCGGCCTTGATGATCGGCACCATGAACGAGCTGGGCACCGCGGTCATCGATCCGCCGCCCGAGCCGTAGACGAGGCCGATGAGCTTGTCGCCTGAGACTACGGCCTCGCCGAAGCCAACGCCTGGCATGTCGCAATTGATTTTCAGCGCGGGCACCGAGACGAAGCTGAGTGCGGAGTTTTCGACGGTCATGCGGTCGACATCGCCTTTGCGCGCCTCGAGCGAATCGTCGCGCCAGCGCAGGACGCGGATTTCGCCGGTCAACGGCACGACGTCGGCCAGCTTGGCGGGCTGAAGGCCCTGCCAGAAATCGGCCTGGCCGGGATTAAACTGCGCGTTGAGCGCGTCATCGGTCGTCAGCGCGGCGAGGTTGGCTTGGTAATCGATCCACGCGACCTTGCCGAACGTGTAAATGCCGTCGCCCTGCTTCTTGAAGCGGATGTCCGTGACATCGTCGAGCCCTTCGGCGGTGGTGATGATCTGATGGCCTTCGATGACCACGCCGCTCTTGAAGTTCGACTTCTGCCGCCGTTCCCACGGCTGGAAATAGTTGTAGGACTTGCCCGAGACCTCGATCTGGACGATGGCGTTTTCCCACTTGAACGCGCCCGTGTCGGCGGCGGTCTTCTTGGCATGCGTCTCGGTCGCTGCCGCTGCGGGCAGGGCGAGCGCGAGAACGAAAAGGAGGGTGAGCAATCGGGTCATAGGCGGCTTTGCGCGGGAACGCTGTAGGTCTGGAGAATCTGCGGCGTGGCCTTCTCGGCCTCGTCCGTGCGGATCACCTCGAAGTGATGGTCAGGCGCGAACTCGATGATCGAGTCGCCGCCCTTGGCATCGGCGAAGGCCTTGGGCACATCGGCGAGCGACTCGATGCGATGGCCGTTGATCTTGTCGACCATGGCCTGGCCGCGTGTGCTGAAGTTCGCGTTTACCGGCGCGTTGAGGATCGAGGTGAGAATGACCGGCTGCGGACGCCATTCCTTCGGCTTCTCGAGATGGCGGTAGACGAGTTCGTAGATCAGGTCGCGTCCGGCCGAGTTACTCCAGTCCTGGCCGAAAGTCTTGAGGTAATCGAGCGAAAGCGGCGTGAAGACGAGCCCGCCGTAGATGTAGTAAGGCGGGACAACGTCATACTGGTTGCCCTGCTTGTCGTCGTCCTTGTAGACATGCACGGGCAGGTCGATGTCGACTTCTTTGCCGTCGCGCCAGAGCTTGAGCGGCACCTTGTCGCCGTCCTGCGCGAGATCCACCGCGGCGGAAACGCCGACCGTGTTGCCCTCGTAGGTGATGGTGCCGTCCTCGTCGACGGGGAAGTCGCCGACCTGCAGGATGACGTCGTTGGGCTTGATCAGCGCCTGCGTGTCGGGGATGTCTAGGATCTGGTCGACGCGCACGCCGCGACGGCTGTCCGCGGGCAACTGGAGCATCTTGCGGTAGGCCGGATTCTGCAGGTTCGCCAATTGCAGGCCCGCCTCGGGCACACCGTTGTAGGTGCCGTCTTTGATGTCGTCGAGGAAATGATGAATGATGACCGTGGGGATGAAAAAGCCGACGTTGTTCAACCCACTGGCGCCGGAGTAGCCCTCGAACGCGACGCCGACCACCTTGTCGTCCTGAATGACGGGACCGCCGGAGTTGCCGGGATTGATCGCCGCGTCGGTCTGGCAGGCGAGGAACGCCTTGTTGCCGATGTGTGTGTAGCTCTGGACCTCGATGCGCGAGACGACGCCGCGCGTGTAGGAAATCTGTTCGCCGCCGGCAGGAAAGCCGTAGGTCACGACTTGCGAGCGGACTTTCGGCAACGGGCCAAACTCGAGCGGCTGCATGCCGTCGTAAAACGACGCGTCGTTGTCGATCTTGATGACGGCGAGGTCGACATCGTGGCCGACGTACTCCACGTGCGCGAAATAGGGCTTCGGGTCATGGTATTTGCGGACGACGAGCTGCGTCGTCCACGCCACGACGTGCGCGTTGGTCATGATCCGGTTGCCGTCGATGAGGAAGCCGGTACCCGAGGCGCGGCGCGGCATGTCGAATATCCACGGCGAGGACCAGTTCGGCTCCTGGAACGAAGTGAAAATCTGCACCACTGACTTCTCCAGCGCCTTTTCAGTCGGCGAGCCCTCGGCCAGGGGCGTGCCTTGTGGCACCGGCGGCGGAACAGGATTGGCCGGCGTTGGCGTGGCGGCGTTGCCTGCGCCCGGTGTCGGAGTCGGCGTTAGGGCGGCGGGTAGGCCGCTTGATCCGGCGCCTGGCGGAACTTGCGCGGGTTGGCTGCCGGGAGTTGTCTGGCCTGCGCCGGGGAGGGGAGGCGTTCCCTGCGCCGGAGTAGTCGCCGCGGTGACGTGCGCGTCGGCTGCACTGGTCGGCGGAGTGACCGCGTCGGTGTTGGCGGCGAAGGCCGCGGGAAAAAGGGACAAAAGCGCCAGGCCGGCGAAGGCCCAAAAGGCGCAGCGGAGAGATGACATGTAAGCTGTAAGGAAACTCCTTGTCAGAGGGAAAGTAAAGCGGCGAACGGCTTAAAGTTGTGTAACTGCGGGGACAACTTCACGAAAGGTTCGCGCGGGATCACTTCAACTCCGCGATGCGCCGCATCATCTCCTGCGCGATGGGCTCGTAGGCCTCGCGTTCCTTGCCGCGTTCCGGCAACGGCGGCAGATAGGGCTTGCCGATGACCACGCGCATCGGGCCGAAGCGCAGTCGCTTTTGATGCCGCGACAGGCACTCGAATGATCCGAAGACGCGCACCGGCAAAATAGGCACGCCCGACTTTATCGCGACGAGTCCCGCGCCCGCCTCCGGCGCCTGCATCGTGCCATCGGGTGTGCGCGTGCCCTCGGGAAAAAGCAGCACCGCGTCGCCGTGGCGCAACATGCGAATGATTTTGCGCAGGCCGCTCGAGTCACCGCCGTCGCGGTCGATCGGGATCACGTTGCAAATCGGCAGGAACCAATTCATCACCGGCGGCTTGAAGAGCGTCTTGCGCCCCAGGTAGAAAATCTCGCGCGCCACGGCCCAGCCCACCGTGGTCGGGTCGAGATAGCTCGCGTGATTGGAGACGATAAGGCAACCCCCGTGCGGCACATTCTCGCGTCCCTCGATCTTGATGCGGTGGAGCATCAGCTCCAGCCCGACAAGGTTGTAGGCGGTGCGATAAAAGAGACGCATCGTGCGATAGTACGGATCGCGCCGCAGAAAAAAAGCCGTCATCTCGCGATGACGGCGTGGCGAAGCTAAAATGGAGCGGACTTAGGCCGAGGCCGAATAGGCCGTGCTCTCGAGCGAGATTTGCACGGTCTTCGTCGCGGGCTTGGTCCATGTCTTCTTGGACTTGGGATTCTTCATAAAGTTGGAAACTATGTAGCGGCTTCGGTGCCGCTTGTCAAATAACAATGATGCAATTTTATGCACAATCTACGGATTCTGCCTCGGTGCCCACGCACTCGGGGCGGCAGTTTCGACTGACGCCAAAATTTCATCAACGATGTGCCGTTGCGGCGCGAGTTCGCAGACCGGATCGGTCGCGTGATCGTCGCCGGTGAGCAGCGCCGCCTGGCATCGGCAGCCGCCGAAATCGATCTCGCGTTGCGGACATTCGCGGCACGGCAACGGCATCCACGCGGTGCCGCGAAAGGCGTTGAAGGCCGCCGACTCGTTCCATATCCACGCCAGCGGATGCTCGCGCACGTTGTCGAAATGCAGCTTGGGAATGCTCGTCGCGTTCGGGCAGGGGAGCACGTTGCCTACCGGATTCACCGTGAGGTAGCGCTGGCCCCAACCCTGCATGCACGGCTTCGGCCGCGTCTCATATAAATCCGGCAGCACGTAGATGACGTCGGTCTTGCCCGCGAGCCGCGCTTTTGCTTCGGAGGCGATGCGCCCGGCTGTCTCGATTTGCGCGCGAGTCGGCAGCAATTGCGCGCGGTTGAGATGGCCCCAGCCATAGTACTGCGTGTTGGCCAGTTCCAGCCGCACCGCGCCGAGCGACTCTGCCAGCGCGATGATTTGCGCGAGCCGGTCGATGTTGCCACGATGCAGCACCACGTTGAGGCTCAGCGGCAGGCCGCACTCGGGCACGAGCCGCGCGGCATCAAGCTTGCGCACATGCGCCCGCGTGCCGGCGATTGAATCGCCAAGCTCAGCCTCATCCGCCTGGAAGCTGATCTGGATCGAATCGAGTCCGGCCTCGCGCAATTCGATCAGCCGCTTGCGATCAAGCCCAAGCGAACTCGTGATTAGATTGCTGTAGAGTCCCGCCTCACGCGCTGCGGCGACGAGTTGCGCGAGATCACGCCGCGCCAGAGGCTCGCCTCCGGAAAGCCCCAGATGCAGCACGCCCAGCTCCGCGGCCTCGTGGAAAACGCGCGCCCATTCCGCCGTGGATAATTCCTGCCCCGCGGGGTACTGCGCCGGATTCGAGCAATAGGGGCAATGCAGCGGGCACTGGTAAGTCAGCTCCGCCAGCAGCGCGTAGGGCCGGTACTTCACTGGAAAACGATCAGGCGCTGCTTAAGTAAATCACCGAGGCACTCGAGCGCATCCGCGCGCAGCACCGCCTCCTCGACTTCATACTCCTGCGCGAGCGCGGTCACGATCTCGTTCACCGTCGTCGCGCCGTTGCACAGGTTCAGGATCGCATGCGCCGTGTCGTTCAATTCCAGCACGCCCTCGGGGTAGAGCAGCACGGGCTCGCCGGAGACTTTGTCGAGTTGCAGGCGTACGCCGGGCGCGCGGGCCGGGCGGGAATTCGGGTCGATCGGGGTCATATCAGGGGGCCGCGGGTGGCGGGCATTTTCCGGCGATGGCGTCGAGTATGGCCCAAAGGACGTCACATTTAAAGATCAACGCGTTGACCGCCGCACGCTGCAATTCCGGCGTATTGCAGTAGGCCAGCGTGAGCCTGAGCGCGCAATCGGAGTCCGCCCGCGCCTTGGTCAGCCGGCGGTTGAAATAATCGAAGCCCCACGGCTGAACCCAGCCGTAGTGGGCCTTGAACGCCTCGAGCCGCGTCGCCATCAAGCTCGGCGCGAACAGTTCCGTCAACGACGACGCAACCGCGACCGGCCACGACTGCGTGCGGCAGAAAGTCGGGTACGCATCGACGGCAAAACGCACCGCGGGGATGACATCGCGTTGCTCGAGCATGGCCTCGCGCTCGAGTCCGCAAGCGCGGCCCAGCCGAAGCCACGACTCGATGCCGCCCTCCTCGCCTTGCGTGCCGTCGTGCTCGATGATGCGGTCGATCCATTCCCGCCGCACATCGCGCAGTGGACAATTCGAGAGAATCGCCGCGTCCTTGATCGGGATGTTCGCCTGATAATAGAAGCGGTTCGCGACCCAGCCACGGATCGCCTCGGGGGAAAGTAGCCCCGCGTTCATCGCGACATGGAACGGATGCTTGTCGTGATAAGCCTTGCCGCCGACCTCGCGCAGTTTCGCGAGAAACGTCGCATCATCCCAAAGTTCAGCGCTCATAGTTCAAACTCGATACCATCCTCGCCGACCTTCACGCCGGCGTTTTCCACCAGCGCGCGCTCGTTCGAGCCCGGTGTCAGGATGGGATTCGTATTGTTGATGTGGAAATAAATTTTATGCCGCGCCTTCAGCTTGCGCAACGTTTCCAGGCTCGTCTCGATGGGCAGATGGCCCATGTCGGCCGCGGTGCGCTTCTTGCCGGTGACGCGCTGGAATTCCAGCTCTGACCAGAACGTGCCGTCGAAAAGCACCGCATCGGCCTCCTCCATCGCGCGCCGCAGTTCGGGCCGAAGTTCGGCGACGTCCGGCGCAACGATGAGCCGGCCCTTGGTGCGCTCGTCGGTGATTTCGTACGCCACGCTTTGCGGCCCCGTGGGAACTTCGATCGAACTGAACGGCGGCGGCTGTGCGGAAAGGGGAATCGCCCGCACGTTTAGGCCCACAGTCTTGCCGTCAGCCATGGGCAGCGGCGCGAAGCCGTCGAACGGTGGTTCGTAGCACTCGATCTTGCAAAACGGCCGCACGATCTCGGTGAAGCGCAGGTCATTCGCCAGTACTTCGAGCACGGACTGCGGCGAGAAAATCCGGAGCTGTCCCGCCTCGCGCAAAAGAAAAAGGCCGAGCACATGATCGAGATCGCCATTGGTCAGCAGCACGCCGGAGATCGGCGTATTGCGCGCGGATTCCGGCCTCGGACGCAGCGGGGAAAACGCCTCGATTTGCGCGCGCAGGTCCGGCGAGGCATTAATGAGATACCAGCTCGCGCGGTCCGCACTGATGGCCACGCCCGATTGCGTGCGCGCGGGAATTTTCCCCTGGCGAGCGAGGCAGCAGTTTGGGCACGAGCAATTCCACTGCGGCAAGCCGCCGCCCGCCGCCGTTCCTAGAAGCCGGACGAAAATGTCGATCCTCCTAGTATTTGATCCGCGTCATGAACAGCGCGAGCGCCAGCGCGAAGAGGATGATGGGCGTCCACGGCTTGTAGTCGCCCAGAAATTGAAGCGAGTCGACGACATAATGTCCGCCCACTGCCGCCCAAGTCCAATCTTTCGGGTCGGTCAGCTCGATACCCATTCCCATGCCCAGAAGGGCAACTATCATGATGTCGCGAAATTGGTTCATGTCCCGGCGGGCGTGATCAAACGATGGGCGAAAATGCCGAGGCGGTCACGCACTTTTGCCATTGGTGGCGAGCAGGCTCTTCGCCATGGCCAGCGCCGCCTCGGTTTGTCCGCCGAGCATCCGCGCTAGCTCCTTCTGGCGCGCCGCGCCCTCGAGCCGCGTCAATTCGGTCAGCGT
>Ga0302267_10007494_pt1 | contig 10685 bp, 7 predicted proteins | sample III_Bog_E1_3_FD_194555 | JGI IMG/M metagenome (GOLD analysis project Ga0302267, IMG submission 194555) | Peat permafrost microbial communities from Stordalen Mire near Abisko, Sweden - III_Bog_E1_3 | ecosystem: Environmental > Terrestrial > Soil > Wetlands > Peat | place: Sweden: Abisko... | reverse complement strand
ATCCTGCGGGACGCCCGAGAGCGTCCCGCGACCTGTCATCCTGCGGGACGCCCGAGAGCGTCCCGCGACGAGCCCGGGGGGGACCGTCTGATGAGCGACGAGCGACCGCGCGTGGTGATCGTGGGCGGCGGGTTCGGGGGTCTCTATGCCGCGCGGGCGCTCGCCAGGGCGAAGGTCCACGTCACCCTCCTCGACCGCAAGAACCACCACACCTTCCAGCCGCTGCTCTACCAGGTGGCCACCGCGGGGCTCAACCCGGCGGACATCGCGGCACCCATCCGCCGCATCCTCCGCCACCAGGACAACGTGACCGTGCTGCTCGCCGAGGCCAGCGCCATCGACGTCGCCGGCCGGCGCGTGATCCTCCGGGACGGGGATCCGGTCCCGTACGACCAGCTCATCCTCGCCACGGGGGCCACGCACTCGTACTTCGGTCACCCGGAGTGGGCTGCCGTCGCGCCCGGCCTCAAGACCATCGAGGACGCGCTGGAGGTCCGCAAGCGGATCTTCTTCGCCTTCGAGGCCGCCGAGCGCGCCGAGGATCGGGCCGTGCACCGCGAGTGGCTGACCTTCGTGGTGATCGGCGGCGGCGCCACCGGCGTCGAGCTCGCGGGCACCCTCGCGGAGATCGCCCGGAAGACGCTCGCCCGCGACTTTCGCCGCATCGACCCGCGGGAGGCGCGCATCATCCTGATCGAGGCGGCCGAGAGCCTCCTCGGCGCCTACGTGCCCGAGCTCCGCGAGAAGGCCCGGGAGCAGCTGGTGCGCCTCGGGGTCGAGGTGCGCCTCGGGACCATGGTCACCGGGGTCGACGAGCACGGCGTGCTCCTCGGCCCCCAACCCGGCGAGCGCCTCGCCGCGCGGACGGTGCTGTGGGCGGCCGGGGTGGCGGCCTCGCCTCTGGTTCGCTCGCTCGGGGTACCCCTCGACCGTGCCGGCCGCGTCCAGGTCGAGCCCGATCTCACCATCCCCGGCCACCCCGAGATCCACGTCGTCGGCGACACGGCCACCCTCCTCCAGAACGGCGCGCCGATCCCCGGGGTGGCCCGCGCCGCCATCGACGGCGGGCGCTACGCGGCGGCCGACCTCCTCCGCGCCCTGCGCGGCGAGCCGCGGCCACCGTTCCAGTTCCACAACCCCGGGATGCTGGCCACCATCGGCCGCGGGGCGGCGATCGCGGACTTCGGGCGCCTCAAGCTGTCAGGGTTCGTCGCCTGGGCGGCGTGGCTGCTCATCCACATTCTCTTCCTGATCGGCTTCCGTAACCGCTTCGCGGTCGTGCTGGAGTGGGCGGTGGCCTACCTGACCTACGATCGGGGGGCGCGGCTCATCACCGGTACCCTGCCCGAGGCGACCACAGCCCCCGAGGTGGCGGCTCCAGCGAGGAGGGGCGCGCCGCAGGATGGTGCGCGACCGGCAACGGTGAGCCCGAACGCGCCTCGCGACGGAGATTGACGCCCCTCCGGCCCCATTGCACTCCTGCCCCGGGCGAAAGGACCCGAGCGCCATCATTACTCCCCTCTACCTCACCTCGAGCGCGACCCGCCCCCACCTGAGAGTCGCGGTCCTCCTCGACGGCCCGAAGGTGCCTCGCTACGTCGCGGCGATCCTGGAGGACCTCGCGCGCTGCAACTTCGCGGAGGTCGTGCTCGCGGTGGTGCTGGAGGCGATAAAAGCGCCCCCTGGGCGCCGGACCGGCCTCGCTCACGAGCTCTACGTGCGCGTCGATCGCGCCGTGGGCGGCGACACCGATCCCCTCGCCCTCGTTGACCCCGGCGTGGGGCTCGAGGGGGTGGCGCGCCTCGACGTCGCACCTGCCCCCGGCGCCGAGGGCGGCTTCCGGCTGGGAGCTCGTCAGTCGTCGGGGGAAACGCCCTGGCTGCCGGCAGAGGCGCTGGATGAGCTCCAGAACCACGATCTGGACGTGATCCTCCGGTTCTGCACCGCCGTTCCCCACGGCGAGGTGCTCCGCGCGGCCCGCCATGGAGTGTGGAGCTACCATTTCGGGGCAGACGAGCACCCGCGCGGCGCGACTCCGTTCTTCCAGCAGGTCGCCGACGGGGCGCCGACCCGCGATGTCCTGCTCGAGGTCCTCGCCGAGAGCCCCGCCCCGAGCCTCGTGCTCTGCCGATCCACCTTCGGCAGCCACGGCAACCTGTTCCTCGCGCACTACCGCCAGGTGGCCTTCTGGGAGACGACCCATTTCGTGGTGTGGAAGCTCCACGATCTCCACGAGCACGGCTGGGAGCACCTCCGCGAGCAGGCGGTGACCCGGGCCTCCGAGCCGGCCCAGCTCCGGCCGCCCACGCCGGGCGACATGGTCCGCTTCCTCGCCCCGCGCGTGACCACCGCCGTCACCAACCGGCTGCGCGGCGAGGCCGCCGTCGCCAACCGCTGGAGGATGGGGCTGCGCCGGGGCGCGACCCCGTTCGGGAACACCCCCGAGGAGACCAGCCTGGCGGGCTTCCACTGGCTCGAGACGCCGCGCGGGCACCTCTGGGCGGACCCGTTCCTGGTGGAGCGCGGATCGACCTGCTTCCTCTACTTCGAGGACTTCGACCACGAGACGGGATACGCGTCGATCAAGGTGGCCGAGGTGCAGCCGGACTGCACCCTGAGCCCGCCGGTGACCGCCCTCGACCTCGGCTATCACCTCAGCTTCCCCTTCGTCTTCGAGCACGAAGGCGAGATGTTCATGCTGCCCGAGTCGATCGCCAACGGCACCCTGACGCTCTACCGGGCGCGGCGCTTCCCGGAGGACTGGGTGCAGGAGAAGGTCCTGTTCCGCGGCAACGCCGCCGATACCACCTTCTGGCAGGAGGGCGGGCGCTACTACTTCTTCACCACGCTCCACGATCGGGACGACCGCGGGGTGAAGACCCTGCTCTTCGTCACCGACTCGCTCACCGGGGAGTGGCGCCTGCACCCGTGGAACCCGGTGTCGAGCGACGTGCGCCACGCGCGCAACGCCGGCGCCATCTTCCGCCGGGGAGAGCGGCTCTTCCGGCCCACCCAGAACGGCGGACCGTCGTACGGCTACGGGCTCAACCTGGAGGAGATCGTCACCCTCTCCGACGCTCGGTACCAGGAGCGCCCCTGGTGCGCCGTCGGCCCGGAGGCGCTCCCCTTTCCCGCCATGGGCGTCCACACCTACAACCTCGCCGGCGACCTCGAGGTGATCGACGGCTGCGCCCTGATCGGGCCGCCCCCGCGGTCGACCGCGAGCTGGGGTCGCGGCAAACCTCCCCTCCCTCGCGCGGGAGGCTGAGCCCGGCGTGACAGCCCCGCGGAGGGGGTGGTAGCGTCCGGTCATGAGCGACGGTCTGGTCTCGATCATCATCCCGACCTACAACCGCGCGAACGTCCTCGTCCGGGCGATCGACTCCGCGCTCGGGCAGACCCACGGCGACGTCGACGTCGTCGTCGTGGACGACGGCTCCACCGACGCGACCCGCGCCGTCGTCAACGACACCTACGGGGCAGACCCCCGCGTCCGCTACGTCCATCAGCAGAACCGCGGCGTCTCCGCCGCCCGCAACCACGGCATCCGGCTGGTGAAGGGGGACTTCACCGCGCTGCTCGACTCGGACGACGTGTGGATGCCCTTCAAGCTCGAGCTGCAGCTGGCCTGTCTGCGAGCCTTCCCCGACGCCGGGATGGTGTGGAGCGACATGACCGCCGTCGGCACCGATGGCGTCCAGGTCGCCGGGCGCTATCTGAAGCGCTTCTACGGCGCGTATCGCATGTTCTCCAGCGCCGATCTCTTCGATCGCTCCCTCCCCCTCGCCGAGGTCGCGCCCCAGCTGGCCAGCTCCGTGGGCGGGGACCGGCTCCACTGCGGTGAGATCTACCCGCAGATGGTGATGGGCAACCTCGTCCACACCTCGACGGTGCTCCTCCGCAAGGACAGGCTCGCGGCGTCGGGCTTCTTCGACGAGTCGGTGCGGACCGGCGAGGACCACGAGTTCCACCTCGCCACCTGCCGCGCCGGCAGGGTGGCGTTCGCGGATCTGCCCACCATCCGCTACGAGGTCGGCGCCGCCGACGCGCTCACCCGCGCCGAGTTCAACGTGCCGATGGCGCGCCATTTCCTGAGCACCCTGACGCGCTCCCTGGATCGCGACCGGAGCCGCATCGAGAGCCGCCTGACCGAGGGGACCATCGACGAGGTGCGCGCCGACGCTCACCGCTGGCTGGGCGAGTCCCTCATCGGCGCCGGCGCGCCGCGGGAGGGCCAGCGGCATCTGCTGCAGAGCCTCCAGATCAAGCCGCGGCAGCCACGCGTGGCGATGCTCTGCGCGGCGGCCTTCCTGCCGCCGGAAGCGAGAGAGCGGGTCCTCGCGGTGTACCGGGGCGTGAAGCAACGCCTCGGGTGACGGGTCGCGGGACGCTCTCGGGCGTCCCGCAGGATGGCCGCAGGGTGGTCACGGCCCGTGCGAGAGCTGGAGCGCATAGAGCTTCACGGTGGCGCCGATCGTGCCGTCGGTCCCAACGGTCTGATCGTAGTCGCCGGCCTTGAAGTACATGCCATAGCCGTTGAAGCTCGCCGGCATGGTGAACGGGTACGCCGTGCCGTCGACGGTGATGGTGATGGCCCCGCTTCCGGTCAGCTCGATGGAGTAGCTGAACCGGGTCCCCAGAGGCACGCTGGTGAGGGGATGGGGCGTCCCCTCCGTCCCCGCAGGGCCGCTCTCGAGGCCGAGGGCGAGGTTGCCATTGGCGTAATAGAACAGCTCGAGCAGCGGCTTGGTCGACGCCGCCAGCCCCGCCTGGATCGCCGTCCCGAGGTGGATCTGCCCGATGCAGACGTGATCGGGGACCTTCACCACGGCGACGCTCGCCGACAGCGTGTTGGTGCCGGCGACCGCCCAGTTGGCGCCGGCGCCGCTGGCGGTGAGCTCGCGCAGCTCGGAGCGGGGATAGCTGGAGTTTGCCGTGGTGACGCCGTTCTCGGGATCCCAGAACGTCATCGCCCCGTCGGTCGGGTCGGTATAGAAATAGGCGTCGTGGAAGCCGGCGGCGAGCGCGGCGGGGAGGATCGTGGTGGGCGCCCCCGGGGCCCCCACTGGCTCCTGGAGCTCCCAGAGCGACAGATCGAAATTGACGCCCGGCGCGACGCCCGGGTTCAGCCCGCCGGAGCCGCCGGTACCGGAGCTGCTGCTGCCGTTGCTGCTGCTACTCCCGTTGCCGCTGCTACTCGTGCCGGCGGCGCTGGAGCCGCCGGTCCCCGGACCGGAGGTCGCGGTGGAGCCTCCCGACGGGGCGCTGGAACCTCCGCCACCGGTCGTGGCTCCGGGGCCCGAGCCACCGTTCCCGCACGCCGCCATCAGGCTCGCGACGACGGCTCCACAAGCGCCCACCGAGCGAACGTCGTGTCGTCGAATCATGACGCTTCCTCCTGCCCCTTCCGTGCCCGCACCAGCGAGATCAGCTCCCGGGCCGTCTCCCCGGCGAGGAGGAGGGCGGCCCCCACGTAGACTACCCCACCCGCCACGATCTCGATCACGACGCTCACGCCCGGCATCCGCAGCCCGGCCGCCGCCAGCGCCCACCGCACGGCGACCACGGCCGCCGCCATCGGCAGCGTCGCCAGGAGCGGGCGTCCGACGCGGAGCAAGGTCGCCCAGAACGGGAGCCCCTCGCGCGTCACCACGAAGAGCCCGGCCAGCGCCTGGAAGAGGAAGGCGACGCCCACGGCCACGCACACGGCGAGGATCCCGAAGGGCGCCGCGAGCACCATCAGCGCGAAGAGAATGGCCAGCTTGCTCACCTCCAGCGCGGAGACCACGACCACGCGCGAGCCGGACTGGAGGTAGGCCGAGACCACGTACGAGATCGGACGGGTGACCGCGAGCGCCGCCAGCACCGAGAGCATGGGCGCGACGCCGTACCACTTGGGGGCGAAGATGGCCTGCACCAGGGAGCCGGAGATCGAGGCGAGCCCCACCGCCAGGGGGAAGACGATGAGCCCGAGCAGGGCCATCGACCGGCCCAGCGCGTCCCGCCGCTCGGGAGGGGACATCCGCGCGAAGGAGGGCAGGAGGACGTCGCCGATCTGCTCGCCGATCTGGGTGACGGGCATCTCCGACAGGCTGTAAGCGTAGTTGTAGGCGCCCATGCTCGCGGCGCCGAAGTAGTGGGCGAACACCATGTTGTCCCACCGGACCGACAGGGTCGCCGCGACGATGGATACGTGGAGGGGCAGGCCGAAGCGGAAGATCTCGCGCGTCGTCGACCACCGCAGGGGACAGGGCTGGATCCAGGCGCGCCAGTCGACGCTCACGAAATACACGCAGAGCCGCACCAGCACGCGGAAGACGCCGGCGTACACCAGGGCCATCCCGCCCTGCCCGGCCATCGCCAGCCCGACCGAGAGCGCGCTGAAGCCGAGATCCCCGGCCGCCCGCGTCACCGCCACCTGGCGGAAGCGGAGATCGCGGTAGAGCACCCGCTCCGGCACCACGCACAGGCTCTCCGCGAGCGCCGTCACCGCCAGCCACGGCAGGTAGCGGCCGAGCTGCTCGACGTTGAAGAAGAGGCCCATTCGATCGCGCGCGAAGTACACCAGCGCCAGCGCGAGGAGGCAGGCGACGTTGGTGTAGAAGGTGACGTGGAACGCCACCCGCGGGCCGGAGTCGGGCTTGACCACCAGATAGGGCGCGAGCCCCATCCCGCTCAGCGTCAGGCAGGTCTGGGTGACGATGACCGAGCCCACCACCTCGCCGTATTCGTCGGGAGAGAGGTAGTGGGCCAGCGCCAGCGTGGCGACGACGGAGAGGACCCGCGTCCCCAGGCTGGTGGCGACGTTCCAGGCGGCGCCGCGGGCGGCATTCTGCGTGATCGACATGGGTGCGGCCCGGCGAGCGCCGACCTCGAGCTCCCTGGACGAGCCCCAAGATCGGGGCGAAGCAGCCAGCGCCCCGGTGTACCATGTCGAGCGAACGGGCAGCAAGAGCCGCTCCTCCGTCCGAAAGCACGGTTCATGTCGACAGTTTTGCACATGGCGACGCCCTCGGAGGCACCCCGGCCCTCCCGCAGCATCCGCCCCGCTCGCCCCTTCAACCCCACGCTGACCGTCACGGTCCTCCGCGAGGTCGCCGAGCTCGAGCGCCTCCAGGGCGAGTGGGAGGAGCTCCTCGCGCGGAGCTCCGGGCTTCATCCGTCGCTCACGCCGACGTGGCTCCTCACCTGGTGGCGCGTGTTCGGGCCCCGCGACGGGCGGCGCCTGCACACCCTGGTGGTCCGTGACGGGCGCCGGCTCGTCGGCCTGTTCCCAATGCTGGAGCGGCGGCAGTGGCACCATCGGATCGTGGCGATGCGGCGGATCGAGCCGATCGGCGCGGGCGAGGACCGCGAGGACGAAATCCTCTCCGAGTACCTCGGGCCCATCGCGGCCACGGGCCGGGAGCACGACGTGGTCGAGGCCATCGCCGATCACCTGGCCGCGAGCCGCGCCGGCTGGGAGGAGCTGGTCTTCCCCGCGCTCGAGGGGCAGTCGCCCGCGGCCTCCCGCCTCGAGCCGGCGTTCCGCGCCCGCGGCTTCGCCTGCGAGACCCGCATCTTCGGACAGTGCCCCTTCATCGCGCTGCCGAAGCGCTGGGAGGACTACCTCGCGGCGCTGTCGTCCGACGACCGCTACATGGTCAAGCGCTCGCTCCGTGACTTCGAGCGGTGGGCCGGCAAGACCGGCGTCGTCGACGTGGCCCGGAGCCACGAGGATCTGCAGCGTGGCAAGGCGATCCTCCACCAGCTCCACGAGCACCGCTGGCAGGCCGGCGGTCAGGACGGGGTCTTCGCCTCTCCGACGTTCCGTCTTTTCCACGACATGGTGATGCCCGCCCTGCTCGACCGCGGAGAGCTCGACCTGCGCTGGCTCATGGCCAACGGCGAGCCCGTCGCGGTGAGCTACAGCGTGATCAACGAGAACCGCCTCTACTTCTACCAGGGCGGCCGCGCCACCCGCGTGCCCAAGGGCGTGCGGCCCGGCATCGTCCTCCACCTCTACGCCATCAAGGCCGCCATCGAGGCGGGGCGCCTCGAGTACGACTTTCTCGGCGGCGACGCGCGCTACAAGCTCCAGCTCTCCACTGGCACCCGCCCGCTGACGGAGCTCCGCGTCACCCGCCCTTCGCTGCCGGAGGCCGCGCGCGCTGCCCTGGGAGCGGGACGCGCCTTCCTCGTCGAGGCGCGGGCGCGCGCTCGCGCGGAGTGGGCGAAGCGCAGGCCGCAGGCCGTGACGCCCGGAGCGCCGCCGGCAGGCGCGGCGCCCCCTCCCGCAGGAGCCTAGCTCGCGCTCGCCTCCGCCGGCGTCTCGTCGATGGCGGTCACCGCGCGCTTGGCGCGCCTGCGGATGTCGACGTGGAGGCGATCGTCGAAGTTGATCGCGGAGAACGCCGCGCGCGCCTCCATCTTCTTGGCCAGGCCGCCGTACGCCTCGGCCTCGTTCCAGCGCAGCTTCCAGTCGCGCTGGCTCATGTCGCCGATCGTCCCCGCGTCCTTCAGGATCTCCTCGTAGCGCTGGTGGCGCCCGAGCTCCGTCCAGTACTCGGCCCGCAGCTCGTCGTCGGCGGGGGTGATCGCCAGCGCCCGAAGGAAGAGCGCGAGCGCCTCGTCGAGGCGACCCGTCGCCAGGTACGCGCGCGCGACCGTGCGCCAGACCCCGGCCGAGCCAGAGTGCGCCTCGGCGAAGGCGAGGAGCGCGGGCGTGGCGTCGTGGATGGCCTTGATGTCGTTGGGGTCGGCGGGCCAGAAGCGGGTCATCAGCGCCTCGAGATCCCCCGGGTCGAGCTCGAGCGCGCGGTCGACCGCGGCGCGGCTCTCGTCGGCGCGGCCGGCGGCCGTCAGGGCGCGCGCCAGCTCCACCTGCGCGCCGGCGGAGGCGACCGCCTGCAGGGCGTAGGCCTCGGCCGCGGCGAGCGCCTCGCCGGAGCGACCCAGGGCGCGCAGGGCGGCGACGCGGGCCAGCGCGGCGCGCTCGATGTTGGCGGGGCTGGCAGCGGCCCCGAGGGCGAGGGTGCGCTCGGCGGCGAGGAGCGCCACCTCGTGCCGGTTCTCGCGCTCGTGGTAGGCGAGCTGCTCGAGGAAGAAGGCCGCGTCGCGCGGCTGCTCGGCCCACAGATCGCCGAGGTACTTCACCACCGAGTCGGTGCGGACATAGGTGAGCGACGACGCGTCGCGCGGGCTCTCGTAGATGGCGCGGAGCACGCCCATCTGGATGAGCGCCTCGAGCGCGGGCTGGCAGTCGGGCTTGGCCTCGAGGGCGAGCACCATCTCGTTGAGGGCTTGATCCTGGTCCTGCTGGCGCAGGTACACGTGGCCGACGGCGACGTGGTAGTCGGCGTCGCCCTCGAACGTCTTGCGGATGGCCTTGAAGTTCTTGAGCGCCCCCTCGAAGTCGCCCTGGTTGGCCAGCGCCGAGGCGAGGTTGAGCTTGGCGGCGTGATCGTCGCCGTTCATGATGGTGATGCGCTTGAGCGCCTTGATCGCGCCCTCGTAGTCGTTCTCGCCGAAGGCCTTCTGCGCCTTCTCCCAGAGCGGCGCGTTGTCGACGAAGCCCTCGAGGCCGGTGACCAGTGCGGAGTTGCGCCGGCGCCAGGTGCCGTCCTGCCCGGCGGGCGAGGTGGTGAGGAACTCCTTCACCCATTTGCGCGCCTTGTCGATGTTGAGGCCCTTGTCCGCGAGCCCCTCGAACTCGGCCTTGGGGACGGGCACCTGCGCGGGTAGCCCCTGCCGCCGCGCCAGCTTCTCGTCGAGGGCGATGAGCAACCACCCGCCGGCGTCGTCCGCACTTTCCTTGGTCATGGCAAACGGTAGCGGGCGCCGCCCCGCGAGATCAAGCGCTGTCGGGCCTCCGCAGGAGGCCCCGTCGCGGGACGCTCTCGGGCGTCCCGCAGGATGACCGACTCACTTCGACAGCAGCGCGACGAGGATGCCCACCACGAGCAGCGCCACCACGGCGAGCACCGCGACGGCGGTGGTCGGGAGCCCCATGATGGTGGGCTGGAGGTTGGCGCGGAACTCGTCCGGATCGATCATCGGCGCCGGATCCGGCAGGCGCACGGGAGGCGCCGGGGTATTGGGGGTCCCCCCCATCGTGACGGGCGGGGTGAACGCGGGAGGCTGGGGACGGGTCACCGGCGCGTGCAGTTCGGCGTAGGCAGCGCTGGGCGGAGCCGCCACGGGCAACGGCGCGGCGCTGGGCGCGGACGGGTAGCTGGAGACGGTGCCCGGCGGCGGCGCGGACATGTAGGCAGGCCCGGCGGACGAGAGGCGGTCACCGGTGGACTGCGGATAGCCCCCGCCGTGGGCACTCGAGGGCGGGCCGGGATACGACGACACTGGCCCCGGGAACGACGAGGGGGGCCCCGGGAACGAGGACAGCGGCACGCGGAGCGACGCGGAGATCTCGGCGGTGGGGATCTTGCCGCTCTGCAGGTGCTGCTCGAGGCTGCGGGCGTCCTCCAGCCGGGCGAGCGCGGCGGCCATGCCGGCCGAGCGGATCATCCCCACCGCCTCGCTGGCGATCATCGCCGCCTGCTCGGCCACCTTGGCCGCCGCCGCCTTGCGCTCGGCGCGGAGCTGCGCGGCGCGCGCCTCCTCGGTGCGCCGCACGGCCTCGATGGCCAGGCGATCCGCCTCGGCGACGAGCGCCTCCTCGTTGATGTGCGGGGACGCCGGCCGCATCT
>Ga0302267_10007493_pt1 | contig 10686 bp, 11 predicted proteins | sample III_Bog_E1_3_FD_194555 | JGI IMG/M metagenome (GOLD analysis project Ga0302267, IMG submission 194555) | Peat permafrost microbial communities from Stordalen Mire near Abisko, Sweden - III_Bog_E1_3 | ecosystem: Environmental > Terrestrial > Soil > Wetlands > Peat | place: Sweden: Abisko... | reverse complement strand
CAGAGCTTGCGAAGTTTTTCCAGGCGGCCTGCCAGGGCCGCGACCTATCCATAATGCCGCCTGCCCCGCTTGCAAGTCGAGCTAACAATGGACGATCCCTCGGGTTTTTGATGCCGCCGTTCCCCCCGCCGATGCCAGGCAGGCTGATTCCCAAGGGCCAAAAAGGTTTTCCACCCCCGGGCAGCCCCCGTGCGTCTAACCATTCAGCAAGCGGCGAGTCCCCGGATGGGGGCCTGTCGCCGTATAATGATGGAATTCCGCTTGTACCGCGAAGGAACCATGTCAAAAGGCTTGAAGACCACTCTGCTGGTGCTGTCGTTTGTGATTCTTGCGTTCACCGTGGCCGGCGCCCTTGGCGTCAAGGCCGGCACCGGCGACGGCGCCTACCGCCAGATGGGCGTGTACAACGACGTGCTGGAGCACATTGAGACCTACTACGTCGAAACCCCCGACCTCGGCAAGGTGAGCAACGGCGCCCTGCACGGCGTGGTTGAGGCCCTCGACGGCGACTCCAGCTACATGAGCTCCGCCGAATACAAGCAGTACAAGCAGATGGCGCACCCCTCTGCCGGCATCGGCGCCGTCATCAGCAAACACTTTGGCTACGGATTCGTGATCAGCGTCATTCCGGGTGGCCCCGGCGACAAGGCCGGTCTTGAGACGGGCGACATCATCGAAGCGCTGGAGGAAAAGAGCACCCGTGAGATGTCCCTGGCCACGCTGACGACCCTGCTCAGCGGTCCTGGCGGCACCACGGTCAACCTCAGCGTCGTGCGGGCCAGCAAGGCCCAGCCGCAGAAGATCACCATCACCCGCGGCACCGCGCCAACGCCTTCGCTCAGCTATAAGTCGCTGGAGAATAACGAGATCGGCTACCTGCGTCCGGAGGGTTTCCCGAAGGGCCGCAGCCAGGAGATCTCCGCCGCCCTGCATGAGCTGGCCGCAAAAGGCGCCAAGAAGATCATCCTCGATCTGCGCAACTCCGCCGATGGTGACCCGGCCGAGGGCGTAGCCACGGCCAACCTCTTCCTCGATCACGGCGAGATCGGCTACCTGGAAGGCCAGATGTATCCGCGCCAGAGCTTTACGGCCGATCCTTCCAAGGTCATCTGCAAGCTGCCGCTGGTCGTCATCGTCAACCACAGCACGGCCGGCGCGGCGGAGATTCTGGCCGGCGCCATTCTGGACAACGCCCGCGGCGACCTGCTGGGCGACAAGACCTTCGGCTCGGCCAACGTGCAGAAGACCTTTGATCTGCAGGATGGCGGCGCGCTGATCCTCTCCGTGGCCAAGTACCACCTGCCTACCGGCAAGGCCATTCAGGATTCGCTCGTCACGCCGAACATCCTGGTGGCCGACAAGGCGGAAGAACTCTCCCAACTCGACGAAAACGAGGAGGAGAATCCCGAGGCCAAGCCCGAGCCCAAAAAGCCGCAGACGGACGAACAACTCCGCCGCGCCATCGAGCAGTTGACCAAGCCCGCACCGGTCAAGGCCGCCGACGCGGCTGCGCCGTCGAAGGCAACCTCATAGGGTTTTGGATTTAGAAGCTGTTACAAACAACCGGGTAAAACAAAAGGCCGCGGATTTCTCCGCGGCCTTCGTTAATTTGTGATGGCTGGGCTTACTTCTTTTTGCCCTTGCCCTTGGCCTTCTTTGCCTTCTTGCCCTTCGGCTTCTTGTCGCTCTTTTTGGTCAGCTTCTTCACCTTCTTGACGGCCTTCAGGGCCTTCTTGACGGTCTTTTTGCTGGCCTTTTTGGCGGCCTTTTTCACCTTCTTGACCTTGGCGGGCTTGGCGGCTTTCTTCGCCACCTTCGGAGCAGCCTTCTTGGCGGCCTTCTTGACCTTGGCAGGCTTCGCAGCCTTCTTCACCTTCTTGACCTTGGCGGGCTTGGCGGCCTTCTTCGCCTTGGCGGGTTTGGCAGCCTTGGGAGCTGCCTTCGGGGCTGCCTTCTTGGCGGGCTTTTTGGCCTTCGGCTTGGCCGGTGCCGGCGCGGGAGCCTCGGGAATTTCCTCGACCACGATCACCGTCTCACGCTGTGCGCGGGTGGCGGCCGGAGCGACGAAGGGATCTTCGTCGTGGGTCAGAGCCTCTTCTTCCTCTTCGCGATCGTCGTCCTCCAGCTCTTCTTCCTCTTCCTCGTCGTCCAGCACGTCGTCAAAGGCTTCGCTGTCGCCGAATTCGTCGTGGTCATCACTGCGACCGTACAGGGTCTCGTCGAACGTCATGTGTCCTCCTGATCTCGTTTGCCGCCGGGCGCCGCTTCCGTGCCGGGCAGAGGTTAGTCAAGAATAACTGGGGAATTCATGGCGGGTGCAGACAAAAGAATATTCACGCTGCTGCCCACGCACCCGAACACAATAACTCAGCCTCGGCAAGCTTGCAATGGAAGGAGCGCAACCTTTCTCAAACGGTCCGCGGATTTTTCTTTCCGCACGTCGCCTCAGCCCTTGTGTGCGGCCTTGTGGGCGCCTCGGCTGCTGCCTTTTGCCGCCCCCGGATGACTCTTTCCCGCCCCGCTCCCAGTGCTCTTGCCCGCCGCCGGAGCCTTGCTGCCGGCGTTGCCCGCAGACTTTGCCGGGGACTTCGCCTGGGGCGTATTCGACGACTTCGAGGACGATTTTGCCGGAGACTTTGTCCCGGAGGAGCCCTTCGTCGCCGTGTCCTTTTCTTTAGCCTTACCCGCCTCGTTCGCCTTACCCGCGCCCTTGGCGGAGGTTTTTCCCGGGGCTTGTCCTTTTGCCGTGCGGTGCTGGGGCGCGGACTGCGGAGTGTTGACCGGACGGAACAGGGTCAGCGCGCGGCCCACGTGCAGGCTGTTGCCGCTCAGGTGGTTCCACTGGCGCAGTTTGTCGGCCGAAACGCCAAAGCTATCGGCCACGCTCAACACGGTGTCGCCCTTGCGGATGGTATAGCGCACACCTTTCTTGCTGTAACCCTGCGCCTTTCCTTCCACGTCGGTGCTGGCCTTGCCGGGGGCCACGGGGATGATCAGCCGCGCGTCGAGTTCGAGCCTTGCGCCGTCTTCCAGGCTGTTGGCCTCGGCGATGGCCGTGGCCGTGGTGTGGTACTTGCGCGCAATCTCCGCCAGGCTCTCACCCGCCGCCACCCGGTGATAGTGCCAGTAAACGCGCATGTCCTCGGGAATGGCCTCGACGTTGTCGGCATACTTTTCCGCCGAGCCGACGGGCAGGTGCAGGTCGAAGTCCATCTCGCGCGGAGTGGTCATGCGCAGCAGGCTGGGATTCAGCTCCTGCAGGACGCCGGTCGTGGTCTCGGCGCACTCGGCGGCCAGGCGCAGGTCAATCGGATAGTGGATGCGAACCGTCTCGTAGGGCAGCGGCGGCTCGGGAGAAACGTGGTCCAGTCCGTACTGCGATGGGTTCTTGGCCATGATGGTCATGGCCAGGATGATGGGCACGTAGTTGCGCGTTTCGCCCGGCAGCACGTTGCGCCTGTACAACTCCCAGAAGTCGGCGTAGCCGGTGCGCTGCACCGCTCGCTGCACGGTTCCGGGGCCACTGTTGTAGGCGGCCATGGCCAGGTACCAGTCGCCGAACTGGTTGTAGAGGTCGCGCAGCAGCCTTGCGGCGGCCCGCGTGCTCTTCTCCGGGTCCTGGCGCTCGTCAATCCACCAGTTGCGCTGGAGGCCGGCCTTCAGTCCGTCAAAGGGCATGAACTGCCACATGCCGCGGGCTCCGGCGTGGCTCAGGGCCAGGGGCTGGAAGCCGCTTTCGGCCTGCGCCAGAAAGACCAGATCCTGCGGAACGCCCTCTTCGCGGAAGATGCGCGAGATCATCTCCTTGTAGCGGCCGCGGCGGATGAGCGCGCGCTCGATGGTGCTGTGTCCGCGGGAGGAGAAGTAGCTGATGTAGCCCGCCACGGGATCGGTCAGCATGAGCGGCAGATCGCTGTGGGTGTTGGCCAGCTCGCTCTGCAAACGCTCGCGGACGCCCGGGTCCACCGGAAAGGTCAAGGCGTTGGCCTCGTCAATCGGGGCGGGCTCGTAGTGCTGCTCGGTAAAGCCGTCGCCGGCCTTCAGGGCCAGCAGTTCCAGCTGGTGCGTGGCCTCCACAATGCGGTCGAACTCTTTTTGCAGGCGGTCGTCGCTCTGCACGCCCTGGGGAGCGCGCAGCAGGCCGTTGAAGGCCGCGTCGAAGTCGTCGCGTGCGGCCTCCAGGTGGCCGCTGGAGTAGTTGGCCTCGCCGTGCGCATAAAGCGCCTCGGCCCTGGCGATCAGCTCTTCCACGGTAGCCGGCGGCGCCGGCTGCGGCTGCAACACGGCACGGGTAGGCACCCTGGCGGCAGGAGCCTCCTGCTGGCTGACCAAGGTGGGAGCAACGGCCTGCGGGGCGGGCAGCGTGGATTCGTCTTTTTCCGGGGCACAGGCGGTCATCGCCAGGCACAGACTCAGGCCCAGGGCCAGGGCGGGCAGCACGATCGTTCGGCGGGACAAAGGTCTCATGGGATTAACAACTTCCACTCTACGGAAGCCGTCGGCGGGGGTCAAACCTCAGGAGTGTATCGCGGGTGGCGGAATCCGCCATAAGTGGACCGGAATGGCCCTATACTAGAACGCCAAGAGCGCGACTCCGGGTTGATGAAACAGTTAACGGCTCTCCAGGGCCTGTTGAAGGTCTGCGAGCAGGTCGGCAGGGTCTTCAATTCCCACCGACAGCCGCACCGTGGAGGCCGAAACGCCCATCAGTGAGAGATCTGTGCGCGAAAGGCTGGAATGCGACGACAGCACGGGGTAAGAAACCGTGGACTCCACGCCGCCCAGGCTGGTGGCGATGTACCAGAGCCGGAGAGCGTTCAAAAAGCGCTCGGCCGCCCGGCCGCCGCCGCGAATATCAAAGCTGACCATGGCTCCGAAGCCTGTCATCTGCCGCCGGGCGAGCTGGTGATCGGGCGAATCCGGCAATCCGGGATAGTAGACCCGCGCCACCTTCTTGTGCGCGGAGAGAAACTCCGCCACCTTTTGCGCGTTGGCCGAGGATTTTTCCATGCGCACGCTCAGCGTCTTGAGCCCGCGCAGCAACAGATAGGCCACGCCGGGATCGCTGCAGGCACCGGTCAGAATCATGTTCTGCCGCAGAGCCTGGCTCCATTTGTCCCGGCTGACCACGGCTCCGGCCGTCAGGTCGCTGTGTCCGCCCAGGTACTTGGTGGCCGAATGCACCACCAGATCGGCGCCCAGGGCCAGGGGCTTTTGCAGTACCGGAGTGGCAAAGGTGTTATCCACCACCACGGGAATGCGGCGGCGCTTCGCCTTTTTGCAGATGGCGGCCAGGTCCACGCAGCGCAGGATGGGGTTGGCCGGCGTCTCCAGGAAAATCATGCGGGTGCGCGGGGAGAAGAACTTCTCGATCTGTCCGATTTCGGTAAAGGGCACGTAGCGGGTGCTGATGCCGCAGCGCGAGAGCACGTCACTGAACAGGCGCGTGGTGCCGCCATAAACATCCTGCATGCAGAGGATTTCGTCGCCCGCTTTGCAGAGGGTGAGGGCGGCGACCATCTCGGCGGCCATGCCGCTCGCGGTCAACACGCAGTCACTGCCGCCTTCCAGGGCGGCAATTTTTTCTTCGGCGGCGCGCAGCGTGGGGTTGCCGTAGCGCGAGTAGAGATAAACCTCGGGATCGCCCTTGATGTAGCGGCGCAACTGCTCGGTGTCCTTGAGGGCAAAGACGGCGGTCTGCTGAATTTCCGTGGTGATGGGCGCGTTGCGGCCATGGCGATCTTCGCCGGCATGCACTGCGAGGGTCGCGTCGTTTTCCACGGAGTGCGCGGCGTTGGTTGCGTGGTGGGCGGTGCTTTGCGCCGAAGGCTCAGTTGCCTTGACGGTTACGGACTTCGTCTTCTTTCGCACTTTGCCCTGGGCCACGGCGCAGGAACCTCCGTTACTTACGTTACTGGATCGCACTCTGTAAGACTTGGCGCTGCCTTTGCGGGCTCTGCCGGATTGGGAGCCGCTCCGAAAGCGGCACCACGAGCATGGACGGCCGAGAGATTGTGCTGCGCGATCGCTCCGCGCCGGGGTAACTTCGGCAGAGGCGTGCAGCGGTTAGTGACTGCCGCGCACCGCCGCAAGGCATTGTCCGTAAAGCTCCAGAAGGTGTTTTGCGTAGTCTTCCGCGCGGCTGGGCGCGCCACCCTGGAAGCCGGCTGCTCCCGAGGTGTTGCGGCCATAGCCGGTGGTGGTGGCCACGAACTTCATCAACTCCAGGGCAACTTCCTCATCGCGGCGCAGGGGCGGTGCGGGCGGAACGGGCGGGGTGGGTGTGTCACTCACGGGCGGACTCCTTTGCGGTAGGGCAGAAAAAACCATCTCCGGGCCGGGCCATTGCTGGCCTCCTCCGGCGTGGAGCCGATGATAGCAGATGAGCAGCGAGGCCAAGAAGATGGCGGAAGCTCAAAGTGCGTTGGCGGGGCGTAACGACGCTGGTATTGCGAGTGATGATTTTGCAGGTGCTGGCTGTATGACCGTGAAGGGCCGAGGCTCTGGAATGGCGATGATGGAAGGTGCGAACCTTGGGAGCGGGGGGGTAGGGGGAGCTCCCGGGTTGCTGGTTGATTTGACCGGCGGCCTGCCTGCTATGCCGCGATCAGTTGGCGCTGGCCGTTGGACCCCGGCCGGAGCGCGGCGCCATTCCTGGCGGATGCACCGAGGCGGGCGGCTTGCGCGGCGCCATCGGAGGTTGCTGTTCGTCATCCCCGGGCATTTCGCCGGAGATTTCATCGGGCAAGTTGACGGGCCGCAGCAGCCCGACCTCAAGCAGCAGGGCCGAGATCGCGTCCAGGGCGGAAGCCAGACGGCGCTCCGCCCGTTGCACGGTGATGCCCATGCGCAAGGCCGCCTCCGGCACGGTGTAATCGAGCAACAACACGCCGGCAATGATCTCCATGGACGGACGCTCCACCCGCTCGAAGACCTTTTCGACGTCATGCACGAAGATGACGGCGTCCTCGAAGGAACTCAGCCGGTAGCTGCTGACCTTCGCACGGAAGCTGAGACCGCCGAGAATGCTGGGCAGACGTCCAATGTCGAGCGCGATGCGGAGGTAACGCCGCAGCAGCGCCCGGGTGTAGGGGCGGTAAACCATCCAAGGCCCGGGGGGAGTGGCCACGGTGGGAACCAGGTGCAGTCCGCGAGACTGTTTCATGAATGGGCCTCCGCGCGCAGGCGGGTCCACGCCGCGAGGAAGCTGGAGCCGGCGGCGAGATCATCCTCGGCGCGGCGGCAACTGGGACAAAGGGTCAGGTTGCTTTGCTGGCGGCGCAGCCACAGCGCCGAACAGCACTCGCAGTACTTTAATTGCAGGTTGACGCCGGACGTGGTCCGGCTGATTACACGCATTTGCTTTTTCCCTCCCAAGAAAAAGCCCCGCCACCGGCAGGGATGCGAGGGGTGCTGGAGTCCAGCTCCGGGCACGGCGCGCATGGCTGCCGGGGACAGGACTCGATTCGGTTGCGATGGCCTGTTTAGTGTTGATTTAGATGTCTGGATGGATCGTGCTGCGATCCGCCCCACAACGGCACAGCATTTGTACGACTGCGTTTCAGATCATGCGGCGGTCATCGCGCCGCGTGAAATATCCCTCCTCGTAACCCGACTTCAGGACCTCGCCGTTCTGAATTACCACGCTGACGCGGCCCGAAAAACGAAGCTCGCGCAGCAGCCGGGCAACTCCTGCGGCGAGCAGCTCCGAGTTCTGCACCTTGCGGCGGAATTCCGTAAAGGTGACCTCACTGCCCAACTGCTCCATCCCGTGCTCCTGTTGTTTCACCAACTGAACTGCATGGGCATCATGGTGCAGGGCGCGCGGGGAAGTCAAACAAAAAATTGCTATGAGTTACGAAAGTGTTTCAAAAATTGCTTAAAGTTATTGCACCACCGAGGCTAAGCGGATAACGATGCTGATCTCCACTCTGCACGACCGTTTACGGGCCCATGTAAGTGAACGCATAGGTTCGCGGGCGCTGACCGGAACGGAGCTGGCTGAAAAAGCTGGCTTCCGGCAGGCGCATATCTCCAACTTTTTGAACCACCGGCGGGGCCTGAGCCTGGAGGCGATGGACCGCGTGATGGAGGTGCTGGGCCTGGACGTGGCCGACCTTGTGCCGGAACTCAGCCGGCGCCGGGCTCCGGCCACCGAGGCGGAGCATCTGTTTGCCGCCGTGCCGGTGATCGGTCCGGCGGGACTGCTGCAGAGCGACTTCGCCGGGGCCGAGGTGCTGGAGTATCTGCGCTTTAAGAAGAGTTTTCTGCGGCGTCTGCGGGCGGAGATGGCCAGCCAGCGGGAGCACTGGCAGCGGTTCGCGCTGCTGCGGGCGGACCGCGACGCGGGCGAGGCGATGCGTCCGCGGTTGGCCGCCGGGGCGATGCTGCTGATTGACCGGCATTACAACTCGTTGCAGAGCTACCGCAAGCGCGAGCCCAACCTGTACGTGGTGCGGACGGGCGCCGAGTGGCGAGTGCGCTACCTGGAACTGCAGGGTAGTCAGTTGACGCTGCGGCCGGAGAACCAGTCGGCGGCGCTGGGATTCGTGGAAGTTCCCAAGGGCAGAACGTTTGCCGACTTTGTGGTGGGACGCGTGGCGCATGTGGCGATGGAAGTGTAGCGGCGGGGATTTAGAAGGGCGAGGGATTCTGTGTAGCCACCAAGCGCGCGAAGACTCGGGCGAGCGATACGAGGCAAAATTGCGCGGCCATTTTTTTCGTGTCAAGGGGGCAAAAGCGGCGAAATCTCCGGAAGTGATTGCAGCGCATGGAAATAAAGTTCTGCCCGCAGGTGAGGGGGACCCCGGGTGCAAATTGCTATCCTGAACTTAGTGGGAGTGATTGTGGCAAGCGGGGCAAGGAGGCGGGCGCAAGTTGAGCGGGGTGGAAGCAGAGACGAGGGCTGCGGCAGAGATTGCCGTCGAGGTTCCCGTAGTGGAGACGGAAACGGGCGGCGCAGAGAACAGGGCAGAGTCAACACCAGCGGTGGAGACGCAGGTTTTGGCCGGCGAGAAAGCAACACGTCGGCGGACAGGCGGAAAGAAGGAGCCGAAGAAGGAAGCGGCGAAGGAAAAGACAGCGAGGGAAAAGGCGACAGAGAAAGCCGCGAAGACCAAGGCGGCGAAGAGGAAAGCAGCAGAGAAGGCCGCGAAAAAGAAGGCGGGCGAAAACGCGGAGAGCGTGGAGACGAAGCCTGCAAAGCCTGGGAAAAAACCGAAGCCCACACCGAAGCCGAAGAACGCGAAGCCGAAAAAGGACGGGAAAGAAGGCGAAAGCCAGGATCCGTTTTCGGTGGCGCGGCGGCGGGTGAAGCAGTCGGTTCCGAAGATTGTGGACGTGCTGGCAAAGATGGCCGAGGGTGGAAGCTGCATGCACGCCAAGACGTTGCTGGAGATGACCGGGGCGCGGCACATGTTCGACACAGAGGCGGCGGGCGGTGAGGGCGAACCGTGGGCTAAACTGGTGCTGGAACGGTTGAACGAGGCCGAGTGCACTCCCGCGGAAAACTGCGAGGGCTGCGCGAAGGGGGCTTCGTTGGGGATCGCGAAGGTGTCTTCGAAGGACGAAGCAAAGGAAAGCGGAGAGTAGCCAGACCAGATGCCAATGCCAGGGATGGACATGACGTGGGTGACCGAGCGCGTTGCCGTGGGCGGCGGCATCTGGGTGCAGGCGAGGATGCATGAGGTGGCGCGCGCCGGAGTGACGCACGTGATCAACATGCAGATGGAGTTCGACGACACGGAGCTGGGTGAAGAGGCGGGCGTCAGGGTGCTGTGGAATCCGATTGACGACGACTTCGAACCGAAGCATCCGAAGATCTTTGAGCGCGGCGTGCGGTTTGCCCTGGAGGCTTTTAAGGATCCAAAGGCGAAGGTGTTCATACACTGCGCGGCGGGAGTGCATCGGGCTCCGATGATGGCATTGGCGCTGCTGTGTGTGCAGGGCCAGGAGCTGGCGGAAGCGATGCAACTGATTTGCATGAAGCGCGATGTGGCGGACTTTGCCGGGGTGTATGTGCGCAGCGTGGAGGAGTTCTTGAAGGTGTGGCAGCAGACGGCGACGGGCGGAAAGGACGGCGACGGGAGACGATGAAGACAAACGAGTGGATGGATGCGAGCCGCCTAATTGGGCGGCTTTTGATTTTGGTGGCGATGCTGACGGGATGGGCCGCAGCGCAGCCGGCACGGACCATGGTGCAGGACACGCTCTACCGCGCCGACGGCACAACCGCCACGGGCACGGTGACCGTGCGCTGGCAGGGATTCAATACGGCGGGCGGGCAGGCGGTGGCGGCCGGCACGCTGACGGCGACGACCGATGTGAACGGCGGGATTGCGATTCCGCTGGTGGCCAACGTGGGTTCGACGCCGGCGGGCGGCTACTACCAGGTGGTGATCCGCCTGGACGACGGCACGACGAGCCAGGAGCAGTGGGTGGTTCCGGTGGCTGCGACGGCGACGCTGGGGGTGGTGCGGGCGCAAGTGGTTCCGCAGAATGTGGCGGCACAGTTTGTGAGCCGGGACTTTGTGACCGGGCAGATTGACGCGCTGGCCACGGTGGCTTCCACGGGAAGCTACACGGACCTGGTCAACACGCCGGCGCCGGTGAACCTGCAGGCTCCGGGGCCTATTGGCACTTCGACGCCGAACTCGGCGAGCTTTACCCAGGTGTGCGATGGAAACG
>Ga0302267_10007491_pt1 | contig 10690 bp, 8 predicted proteins | sample III_Bog_E1_3_FD_194555 | JGI IMG/M metagenome (GOLD analysis project Ga0302267, IMG submission 194555) | Peat permafrost microbial communities from Stordalen Mire near Abisko, Sweden - III_Bog_E1_3 | ecosystem: Environmental > Terrestrial > Soil > Wetlands > Peat | place: Sweden: Abisko... | reverse complement strand
CGCCGCCTAGGCAGGCGATGATCCCTTCGATCACCCGCTTCGTATCCTCAGGTCCTCGAACCGGAATCGAAATCACTCCGACTTGTTCCGCAGGATAGTCGTTGCCTCCCGGAAATAGAGCATCGCCAATGTAGATCATCTCTTTCAGAGAAATGCCCAGGATGTCTCGCAGCTTGCGGATTCCGTAGGCCTTGTCGATGCCCGGTTTGGTGACATCGATGGACGTTGCGCCGCCAAGCCGCACGGAGAAGCCGGGAATCAAGGGGTCAAGAATTGCTTTGATCTTCTTTCGCTTCGCGAAATCCGGGTCCCACTTTATCTTTTCCGCCAGTGGAGCCTGTTGACCCAACGCGGAGAGGGTAATCTGGCTTCCGCGGTCCTCAATGACTTCTCCCCATACCTTTTCGACTTTGAAGCCTGCAACCTGGAATGCTTTACCCAGGGAGTCGATGATTTTCTTCTTTTCCTCCGCGGTGAAATCCTCCGAATAGATTTTCTTCCAGTCTCCGGAGTATCGAAAGAACTTGGTTCCGCAGGTTGGAAGGAGAGACAGATTTTCGAGTTGTTGGTCGTGGGGGAGATGCGAGAGCACTTGCTTTTCAAACTGTGGCCAATCTCCTCCGGAAATCACGGCCACTTTGACGACACCGAGGAGGTCGTGCAGCAGCTTCGACATTTCGGCGTCCAGAGACGATTTACTTTCGGCAAGCGTACCGTCAAGATCGAAAACAACCAGCTTCTTCATTCGCTACTCATCCCTGAACTCTTATTGGCCCGACCGCTTTCGGGCTTTTTTGGTATTGCGATTTCCAATAAACCTATTGCGCTGCTCGGGCGAAAAGTACACGAGCCCACTACCGCGGGCAAGAGCCATACCTCGCCTTTGCGGACAGCATACGACTCGCCGCCGTGCTCGATCTGTCCCGAGCCTTCGGTGCATACCAGTACGCGCGGTACATCCGCGGCTCCAACCGTAAATGGCGATTCTCCATGCAGGCGCCACAACTGGAATGCGTTGCAGTCAAAGAGTCGCTCGCGCTCTCCAGGTGTAGCCGCTTCCACCGTAGGCCTCACCAGACCGGCTGCGCCATCCACAAAATCAACGCAAGCGAGCGCCTGATCGACTTCGAGTTCCCGCGGCCGACCAGTCTTCGTATCGACATGACCCCAGTCGTAGAGGCGAAATGTCGTGTCGCTGTTCTGCTGAACCTCGAACACCACAACGTCTCCACCCAGTGAGTGGACCGTCCCGGCGGGAATGAAAACGCCGTCGCCGGGCTTCGGCGCGATCGATACGAGATGGTCTGCTAACGTTCCGCTCGTGACCGACTGCCGAAGGATGTCCGCAGTTGTGCGAGGCTTTAAGCCCGCATAGACGCGGCTTTCCTTCCCCGATTCGAGCACAACCCACGCTTCGGTCTTCGCGGTTCCGTCCCTCGCTGGCGGCCATTCGCGCGCACAACCGGGATGCACCTGGACGGAGAGCATCTCATGTGCGTCGAGGAACTTCAGCAGCAAGGGGAATCGTTGGAAACGCCGTGCCAGCTTTCCCATCAATTGTTCCTGCGATTGCTCCATCACCCGGCCAATAGTTTGCCCTTGGAGTGGTCCGTTGGCAATCTTGCTCGCATGGTCGTCGCGATCGCTGAGAACCCACGCTTCGCCTATCGGGCCGTCGTTCGGGAGCGGCGCGGCGAGCAGCGAGGCCAAACGTCGGCCGCCCCAAAGTCGGTATTGATAAATCGGCTCAAATCGAAGCGGATACAAAATCATCTCGGTCATGGAATTCCCCGTCACTCTCATCGCCGCCGTCTGGGTGGCGTCTGCTTCGCCTGTTAAGACTCACGCCACCTTCTGTGCAAGTCCTATGACAGAGTGAATATCCCGAGAGACTCCGCAACTCGTCGAGGTGTAGTGCATGATCATTGAAAGCTAATCGTAAAGTTAATAGTCTTGGCTTTGCTGGGATCGAAAAGGCTCAGATTCTTTGCTTTGGACCGACGTCCGTGAACCTTTGCCCAAATGCTGTAATCGGAGTCTCCGTCGAGCCGTTTGAAGCTGTAGCGTCCATTTACACCCGTGATGTAAGACATCACCCCATTTGTCTCCACGTTGCGAACCTGCACGACCACGCCTTTCAATGGAACCCGACGCTGATCAGTAACGATCCCATTCACGTTACGCATAGGACGCTGGGCAAACCCGTTCGACTGATATGCGACACTCCACAATGAAACCAGCATCAGAATCGTGCTGATGCACCTCGGTTTTTTTCTGTTGGCCGCCATCAGATCAACCTCTTCGCCCGCTGTTCTAGAGCCGGTGAGTAGTTAGTTCGATGCTCGTCGGCACTCCGTCAGCCCTATTAGGGCTGTTCTAAGTGAGATGCGGGTAACGCGGATATGGTCATCGCCAAGGAGTCGGCGGATCTAATCCTGCTGGAGAAGGATCTGATGGTGCTCGAAGAAGGCGTCATTGAGGGGCGAAAGGTCTTCCACAAACATCATTAAGTACATTCGGATGGGAGCCGGTCTCCAACTTTGGAAACATGTTCAGCTTGCTTGGAGCGCGTTCATCCCGACGGCCCCTACCAGAGCGAGGGGGGCGGACAGCGACAAACATGATTCAATAGACCATTCTCAAGCCGTGCAACAAAGTAGTCCGGGACTGTCCCGCCAGTTCAGCCCCGACCACGTTTGCGATTTGGCGCGAATCCGCGCCGACTGTGCCGGTTCGGCTGGTTATGCCGTCTCATAAGCTATTTTTTTCAATAACTAAGACGCTAGACACTTCATCGCATGGAAGAGGTCAACGGATATCTTGATCAGTTAGGAGAAAGAGGCCTCTGGTCAACAGTTGCAAGACTGAAGCTCAACTGGCGGGTAACAGGACTTTGAACTCATCGACGCCGGTTTCCCGTCGATGACTCGCATGCCCGCTTGTGCTGAAGACGCTTACGCGACCAATCAGCTCACGAAATTGTGACCATCTTTCTTGCAATCCGTATCGGTCGGTCTTGCCGGAAATGCGGGAGTTGATCGTGACCAAAAGGCTCCGGAGATAAAGCAGGTCCAATCTGAGAATGGCAGACTTAAGACAGACTCCACTTCCACAACTACGATGAATATTGACGATTGTAGTCCATACCACACAACTCTTAATCGACTGGTCGCAGGTTCGATCCCTGCCGCGTCCACCATTTATATCAATCATTTACAACAAGAATCAGGCGACAGCCAGGAAACCGAATCTTGTCTGGTGACTGTTCTGATGGCTGTTGTTCCAATCTATTGCTGTTCCAATCTATTGCTGTGGGGCAAATTCTGTCACTGCGCTGCACACTTGCATCCTATTGCAGAGAGGAAAGCCCACATGATCCATGAAGAGAAGCCTGCGACGCCTAAATCGAACGACGAAGAAGTCTCCGACGAGATTGTGAACGATTCCTTGGGAGAGATCACCCCCGCAGATTCGACTGGCCTCGACTCAAAGGACGAAGCTCACAAACGTGAGCATCCAGAGTAGTCGCTCCCTCTGCATCCCAACTGGACTCATAACCGACCGATTGCAGGGTCGATCCCTGCCGCGTCCATTATTTACATCCAACAAATTCTCCGCACAAGATAATGCTGGGCCGCCCGCGCGTAACGGCCCAGCCACTTCATCGACACACAGCTTAGTCAACCGGACGTGGCGCCCCCCCAAAACCTGCCGCCCCTCTCAGCTTCACTCGGCTGATGTGTACGTCATACCCCGTGCCCGGCAGCAGCGCCTCCAGCGTGAACAGGTCCGTCCCGCCCGCCTTCACCTCGCGGCAGCGATACACTCCAACCTCACCCTGCGAGTCTTCCGTCCCATGCGTCGGTATATCGAGGAACCGCTGCGCGTCCGCCATGCTCGCGCTTCCGTGCGCCGTCCCGCTCTCCAGTCCTTCCGCGGCATACGACCGCACCAGTTTGGTCCAGTACCGCGTCAGCAGTCCGGAATCTGAGAAAATATCCGCCCAGATCACTTCGCCGCGCACCGCGACCACCACGCCCACCGCGTGCTCTTGCCGCAGTGTCTCCAGCGCCTCCTCCCGTGACTTCGCCACGCCCGCCGCTTCCTCATCCACCTTCGCGGCCACCGCTTGCGACTGCACCGCCTTCGCATAGCTCGTCGTCCCCAGAGATCGGCCTCCCAAATAGTTCTCGTTGAGATTCGTGGATCCAGTCCCCGAATACACCCCACTGGCCGAATCCGGCCTCGGAGTTCCAACCGGCGGAGGCGCAGCCTTCGCCATCGAAGAAATCGCCCCGCTTACCGAATCCCACACCTGTTGCTGATCCTTCGCCACCATTGCCTGCTGCCGCACCGTTGGCTGCACCATAATGCTTTGGCTCGCCGCCTTCGCCGAACTGCCAAACTTATCCGAACTCTCCGTCCAACGCCCATGCTCAATGCAAAACACAGAAAGATCGATCGGCTCCGCGCCCACTGGAACAATCCTGTCCTTCGCGATGATCCGATCCTGCTTGCCACCGGTCACAATCTCGCCCGCCAGCAGCAGTAGCGGCCGTTTGGAGTTGTTCACCAGCACCAGAGTATTTACCTGGTCCCCCTCGTAGCGCTGCACCGGAACACCACTTCGAGACCTCACCAGCCCTCGCACCTTGCCTGCCTCCGTCACCTCCACTTCGCCGCTCTTCAGACCCTCATCCAACGTTAGAAACTGGTCCGAAGGCAGCGACTTCCCATCGTCCCGAACCACCGGAAAAAGCGTCAGATCCCCGCTCTCGATCGGCTTAAGCACGCGATATCCGCCGCCTGCTGGCCCTCCAGCCGCCACCGGCTCCCATCGTCCCACCGCCAGCGCCACCGTCATCACCGCCGCCACTCCCACGCCTAACCGAATCCCTCGTACGCTCTTCATCGCAACCCTCCCTTTGTCGACGGGATCAGTGCCCGCCTTCTGACACAGGAACGCCCCCCTGGCCATCTCTTGCATATTTTTTTCACGGAATTCGCCAACCCGCGTCCAAACCCACCCACCGCCTCGTCCAAACCGGAGGATGGTTTCACAATTGGTGTCGTACGGTGCCGACGACGCTCAGCACGGAATCCGGCCCGCGACCATCGGGAGCACCACGCGAAGCCCAACACCCGTCACGAAGTGACCGCCCGGCGCGCAGCGGGCCCGTCCGGCGGGACAGTCTTTGGGCAATTCAGGAGTATCTTCAGAGTCGTGGACACGGCATCCCAACCCGGCGAACTCACCCTCCCGCTGCCGTCCGCCGAGCCCACCCTCGCCGCGTCCCCGGACGCTCAAGCCGACCTCACCCACGCATCCGTCACCGGCCTTCCGCCAGGCCTCATTCAAGAACTCTGGCTCGCCGCCGACGCCGAAACCTGCTCGCTAACCCGCGAAGAATTCAGCGCCGCCCTCGCAGCCATCGGCGCCAAATACCACTACGGCCTCCCGCACGAAACTCGCCCAACCCCCGCCCACGAAGCTGCCTTCTACCGCGCCCTCCGCCTTCCCGAACTCGCCCTCGCCCAAGCCTGCGCCCTCGGCCGCGAGTCCGCCTGGCAGCGTTTCCTCAAGCTCTATCGCGCGCCTCTCACCCAGGCCGCCATTGCCATCACCGGCTCCGCTACCCTCGGCCACGACCTCGCCGACTCCCTCTACGCCGAACTCTTCGGTCTCACCGAGCGCGGTGGCCGGCGCAATTCCCCACTCGCCTCTTACTCCGGTCGCGGATCGCTGCTCGGGTGGCTCCGCACCACGCTCGCCCAGCGCCACATCGACCACCACCGCCGCATCCACCGCGAATCTCCGCTTGACGACCTCGACCCGACCGCACCCGCATGCACCACCGCACCGGTTCCGGCCGAACTCGCCCAGCTCACCCACGCCATCCAGCGCACTCTCGAAGCCCTCCCACCTGACGACCGTTTCCTTCTAGCCTCCTACTTCCTCGACCGAAAGACGCTGCTCCAAATAGCGCACCTTCTCCACGTCCACGAAGCCACCATCAGCCGCAAGCTCAAGCGCCTCACCGCCGATCTACGCAAGCAGCTCTTGCGCAACCTCCAATCCGGCGGCCTCAGCAAGCGCGCCGCGGAGGAAGCGCTCGGAGCCGATCCGCGCGACCTCGAAATAAACCTGCGCACGCTGCTGCAAACTTCGCAAACTTCCTCGTTCTCCGATAAGACAACTCGCGCGCACCAGCAACACGAAGCCAAATGACGACACACCTTCAACCCGGCCAGCATCCTGACGCGGACCAGCTCAACGCCTTCGCTGAGCACGCCCTGCCGCTCCACGAGCAGCAGGCCACGCTCGCCCATCTCGCCACCTGCGCCGACTGCCGCGCTATCGTCTACCTCGCCCAGCCTCTCGCGTTCGAACCATCCATCCATCCACACCCAGCCACCCCGCGCCACACTGGGTTCTCGCGCTGGATGCTGGCGTTCCCGGCCGCAGCGGCCCTGGCCTGCCTCATCGTCCTCACCATCCATATACACAACCTCGCCACCGAAAAGAATCAAGTCACCGCCGTCAACACAGCGCACGATCAGGCGCCTCCACTCCCGTCGGCCGCACCGCCGCCCGAACCGGCAGCTCCGCCAACCTCCGCGCCCGAACCAGTCCACAAGCCATCAGCTAAGTCAGCGCCCGCAGCCCGCACCCCAGGCGCAGCCCCCGAAACCGGCTCAGCGCCGGCAGCAGACGCCACACGTGCCCACGCGGCTCCTCCGCATGTCAGCTTCGGCCTAGCCGCATCCCCCAACCGTGAACGAGCATCCACACCCGACGCACCAAAAGAGAGGAAATTCACCATGGGAGGGATGTCAGGCGCGAGCTATGCCTCGGCAACTCCGCCACCCGCTGCCACATCAACCGCCGGCCCAACCGACTCACCGCAGGCGGCCCGGACCGCCGATGCCGAAGCTCGCCGCGAACTCCGCTCCGCCGCAGCTCAGTACGATATGGGCCGCGCCCAAGCCCAACAGGCTCCCACACCCGCACCTCCCTCCAGCCCGAATAACGGCATCTACGGAGGCACCGGCCAAACTAACCTAAACCAAAACTACATCGCGGCCGCCGCTCTTGCCGACGCCGCAGTACAAAGCGCCAGCTCCGCCGCATTGGATACCGTAACGGTAGACTCACTCTCCGTAGACACCACAGCAGCAGCGCCACTTCATGCAGAAATTCTCCCCACGCTGCCGAGCAAACTTCCGGCGCTCTCCATCACACTCTTCGCCCGCCGCCAACTAGCCATCGACACCGCCGGCACCCTCTTCCGCAGCGAAGATGCCGGCGTAACCTGGCAGCCGGTCCCGGCCCAGTGGACCGGTCGCGCCGTAAAGGTCGCGCGCATCCCTTCACCAAACGCGCACTCGCTCGCAAAGAGCTCCGGCTCCTTCACTGCTCCACCGATCGCCGCCAAACCCGCAGCCGCTCCACCCGCAGCCTTCGAACTCACTACCGACGCAGGCGACCTCTGGATCAGCGCCGACGGACAAACCTGGAAGCGACAGTAATTGCCTCATCTGGCGAAGATTTCGCCTTACCCACCTGGACCTCTACGTAGATGCTGTCCCGTTTCGCCTGCTCTCTTTTGACGACCACCAATCCCCCCGGCTATAGTTCTTGGCGCTTGCAGAAACAGCTTCAATGGCTAAATTGAGAGGTCGCCCCATGTCCAAATCACCAGCCCTCGTGACCACCGCGTTTCTTGCCCTGTCCGCCATCCTCACCTCCGCCGCCCCCGCGCAGACCGCCCCAAAGGTTGCCAAGGTCACCGTCAATACGCCGGTCACCCTCACTGACAACGGCGACTCGTGGACCATGGACAACGGCATCGTCAAGATGACCGTGCTCAAGCGCAACGGCAATCTCTCGTCGTTGGTCTATCACGGCACGGAGATCCTCACCCGTGGCGAGTACTGGGAGCAGGTGCCCACCGGAACGATCACCGCCAAAGTAACGATCGATCCCTCCACCAACGGCGGCGAGCGCGCCGAAGTCTCCGTGCTGGGCGTCAACCCCGGCGACGCGAACAACCCCAGCCCGCTGGGCGGACCTCCGGGAGGCGGCGTCCCTGCGGCGCAGGAACCTCGCTTTCCCGCAGCGGCCGGAGCAGCCCCCGGCGCAACAGGCCCGGCAGGTCCCGGCGGTGCCAGAAGACCGGGTGCACCGGGAGCTCAGGGAGCGCCAGGAGGTCCACGTCCCGGAGGCCCGCGCGGCGGTGGCATGGACATCGAAACCCGCTACACGCTGGAGCGCGGCACCAGCGGCTTCTACACGTACGCCGAATACACCCACAAGGCCAGCTACCCACCCGCCGGCGAAGGCGAAAGCCGCTTCATCCTCGAATCGATGAACCGCACCTTCGATTGGCTCTCCGTTGATCAGGACCGCAACCAGTTGATGACCTCCGACGACGACCTGCGCAAAGGCGTCGTGATCCACGCCAAGGAGCAGCGCATCCTCACCAGCGGCGTGTATGCCGGTTCGGTCGAACATAAATATAGTTACAACGCGCTGATGTACAAGCTCACCGCGTGGGGATGGTCCAGCACCAAGGACCACATCGGCGTCTACTTTGTGAACCCCAGCGACGAATATATTGGTGGCGGCCCGGAGAAGCTCGACCTCATCGACCACATGAGCGGCACGCTGCTGGACTACTGGACCAGCGGCCACTACGGCGGCGGTGCAGGCAACCACATTCCGCACGGCGAAGATTGGAAGCACGTCGTTGGGCCGATCTTCGTCTACCTGAACGCGCTGGACAACGCGAAGGAGCCTACTCCGGCTGAGTTGGACGCATTCCACGCCTCCTATGGGAGCGGCATGCCGGCTGTGCCCAAGGCGTGGCACGACAATCAGCTCGCGCTGTGGAATGACGCAGTCGAGAAGTCGAAGGCGGTCAAGGCCGCGTGGCCGTATGAGTGGGTCAGCGGCGTCGACTATCCGCACAAGGATGGCCGCACCACCGTCACCGGACAGCTTGTGCTCAACGATCCTCAGGCCGCCAAAAAGACTCTGCCTCATCTGACCATCGGCCTCGCCCACCCCGACTACCTCAACCCTTCCGGCGGATTCCAGCAGCGCGCCGGCAATGGCAGTGTCGTTACGTGGCCGCACGACGGCAACTACTACCAGTTCTGGGCCGACGGCAACGAGGACGGCCACTTCACCATCGCCAACGTCCGCCCCGGCAAGTACACGCTGCATGCCTTCGCCGATGGAGTGCTGGGCGAATTCGCCAAGGCCGACATTACTGTCGAAGCCGGCAAGCCGCTCAACCTCGGCAAGCTCGACTGGCAGCCCATCCGCTATGGCAAGCAGATATGGGAGATTGGCTACCCCGACCGCACCTCCGACAAGTTCTATAAGGGCGACGGCGCCAACTACTGGTTGTGGGGCTGGCCGCTGCGCTACGGCGACCTCTTCCCCAATGACGTGACTTACACCATCGGCAAGAGCGACTACCACAAAGACTGGTTCTTCGAGGAAGTGCCTCACTCCGACACCGAGGCATGGAAGAATCCCGCCGCCAAAGACCCACTCAACCAGCGCTTCGGCTGGGTGAACATGCCCGCCGGCCAGGATGATATGTGGCGTCAATGGGGCCATGGCAAGGCCACCACGTGGACCGTAAAATTCACCATGCCCAAAGCCACCAAGGGTGATGCCGTTCTGCGCATCGCGCTGGCGGGAGCGGACGGAGGCAATGGCAACACGCCCGCATCTCCAGGAAGCCTGACCATCGGCGTCAATGGCACGGACGTGGGTACGCTGCATCCGGTCGCGACGAATGCGCTGCGCTACAACACTGACAGGGGCGTCTGGAACCAATATGTGCAGAAGTTCGACGCGTCCCTGCTGAAGCCGGGCGAGAACTCCGTCACCTTCACCGTCCCCGCCGGCGATGTCACCACCGGCGTGGTCTGGGACTACGTCCGCCTGGAACTCAACGACGGCAGCAAGACCTATCCGGTGGCCCCCGCAAGTGGCAGACCCGATGCGCCGGTCGAGCCGGTGCTAACCACCGCCTCCCGCTAACCAGCCTGGGTTACCCCCGTCAGACGAATTTGTCCCGTCTGGCGTGGGGTAGGCTCGGCGCTTCTGGATGCGGGCTGCGTGGACGGGACGAATGGGTTCAAAGTGCGACGGGTTGCGGCGCGTGTGTAGCCCCTAATGGCCCAAATAACTATGTCGTTGAAACATCTATGGTTGCGCGTGAGTGTGTCTAAATGACCACACTTTTCTGTTGCAATGATTGAAGTTGCGGACGAGTGTATACGATTTACCACACCACCCCACTCGGGCTGAGTTAAGAGCGAAGGCCCAGCACAACGGCCGGGCCTTGCACTTGATTTACTTACACTTCCAGTATACCACCGGAACCATAACTCATCTGCCATCTATGTTTTGAATGGAATCATCGAGTTAGGCGATTTTGGGGGTTGACAGTGATTTTGGGGGCGTAATTTGGAAGGAACCCGGAGAAGAATTGCAAAGCGCGCTATGAATGGGGCGCCCGACGGGTAACAGGAGCATGCCCCAAGGGGCTGAAAGCTCGGTTCCGTGTGGGTCTTGGATACCCGGGCGGAAGCCCGGACCTATTTCAGAGGCAGGGGCAACGACCGGGTGCGAAGACAAAAGCAGATTCCCTTCGGGAATGACAAACAA
>Ga0302267_10007474_pt1 | contig 10701 bp, 7 predicted proteins | sample III_Bog_E1_3_FD_194555 | JGI IMG/M metagenome (GOLD analysis project Ga0302267, IMG submission 194555) | Peat permafrost microbial communities from Stordalen Mire near Abisko, Sweden - III_Bog_E1_3 | ecosystem: Environmental > Terrestrial > Soil > Wetlands > Peat | place: Sweden: Abisko... | reverse complement strand
GCGGGTCAACGCGGTCTGCCCAGCCTCGGTCGACACGCCCTTCCTCCGGAACTTCGAGATCCCTGACGGGGCCGACATGTCACTGTTCGCCCGGGCCGCCTCGCCGATGGGCCGGGTGATCGACCCGAACGAGGTGGCGGCAGCTGTCGCCTACCTGGCCTCCGACGAGGCCCGCACCGTCAGCGGGACCACGCTGGTCATCGACGGCGCGGCCACCGCGTAGCTGATCCGTCGGCGCGGGCCGGCCGTGCCGGATGCCCCGGCACCCCCGCCAGGGCCGTCAGCCCGTGACGTCGGCCAGGTGCACCGTCTCGGTGTCCCGACCCGACCGCAGCACCCGGCCCGGTCGCGCCTCGGTCGGGGCGCCGTCGGTCGCCACTTCGATACCGGCCACCAGCACGTGTTCCACGCCCACCGACCCCGCCACCAGACGCCCGCCCCCGCCCGGCAGGTCGGTCACCAGCTCGGCGGGCTCGCTGCCCACGGTGGTCGGATCGAACACCACCAGGTCGGCGAACCACCCCTCGGCGACGCGACCCCGGTGGCGCAGGCCGTAGAGGCGGGCGGGCCGGTCGGTCATCATCTCGACGGCCTCCTCCACGGTCAGGAGGCCCCGGTCGCGGACCACCTCGCCCAGCACCCGGGTCGGGTAGTTGGCGTGGCACATCAGATCGAGGTGTGCACCGGCATCCGAGCCCCCGAGCACCACCCGGGGGTCCTTCCACACCGCCACCCGGGCCGCCCACCCTTCGTCGGAGCGACCCAGACTGGGCGTCAGCGACGGCAGCACGACATACAGGGTCAGATCGTCGGGCAGGACCACGTCGATCAACACGTCGATGACGTCGGTGCCACGCTCGCCGGCGATGTCACCGAGCGATCGTCCCACCCATGCCGAGTCGGTGTCGGCCACCTCCATCATCGAGAAGTCGGTGAGCACCCCGATGGCCCGACTGGCCACCCGTTCGGCCCCGGCCCGCAACGTGGCCCGGGTGTCCGGGTCCTCGGCGGCCGCACGCCGTCCGGCGGCGTCCAGGGTCGTCACCTCGCGCCAGCCGGGGAGACCCGGCAACAGGGTGTTCGAGCGCATGCGCATCATGTCGGGAAGCGCGAGGGCGACCACGTGGGCACCCTTGGCCGCGGCCACGTCGGAGGCCCGCAGCTGCTGCTCCCAGATCTCCTCGCTGGCCAGGCTCCCGAGCAGGTTCCAGTTGAGGGGCCGGTCCGCGGCGAGGGACATGTCGGCCATCAGATCGATCCGGTCCTCGGGGATCGGCCCGATGGTGGGGATGAACTCGAGCGTGGTCCCCTCGTGGTCGCGCAGCGCACCGGCCAGGGCCACGAACTCCGGGAACGAGGCACTGCTGGACGGGACCGGACGGTGGTCCCCGTCCAGATGACCTTCACCGAGCGACGAGGAGAGTCCGAGGGCACCACCGTCGAGGGACTCCTCCACCAGTCGGACCATGGCACCGACCTGCTCGGGGGTGGCCTCGTCCCAGGTGGCCCGGTCACCCATGACCACGCGGCGTACCGTCGAGTGGCCGACCAGGAACCCGGCATTGACCGACAACCCCACGTCGACCCGGTCGAGGTAGTCGCCGAAGGTCCCCCACGACCAGTCGCCGCCGCCGGCGAGGGCCTCCCGTGGGATCCCCTCCACCACCGCCATCATCGCCTGGATGTAGTCGTCGTCACCGGGACCGAGCGGGGCGATGGAGAATCCGCAGTTCCCCCCGAGGACGGTGGTCACGCCGTGCTGGACCGACGGGCTCGCCGTGGTGTCCCACAGCAGCTGGGCGTCGTAGTGGGTGTGGATGTCGACGAAGCCCGGGCACACCACCTTGCCGGTGGCGTCGATCTCCCGGGTGCCGGACCCGGTGACCGTCCCGAGCTCCACGATCCGGCCATCGGCGACCGCGACGTCGGCCACGATCGACGGTCGGCCGCTGCCGTCGACGACACGTCCGCCGCGGATGACCACGTCGTACACGTCAGCCACCGGCCAGGAAGGCGTCGACCGCCGACTCGACGACGGTCCCCTTGAAGAAGTCCGGATTGGTGCCGGTGTAGAACCGGGCCGGATTGGCGAAGACGAACTGGCGGAACGCGGCCTTGTCGATCCAGCCGTTGTCGACCATCTCGTGGGCCTCCTCCAACACCTCGCTGATGTCGGGCAGGTCCCAGTGGGCGATGTCGGACCCCAGCATCACCTGCAACTCGGACCCGAACGGGTTGACCGCCGTGTTGAAGGCGAGCGACGTCATCGGGTCGTCGGCCTCGCATCCGAACCAGAAGCGCTCGGCGAACAGTGCCCGGATGTCGATCGCCTGTTCGATCCCGCACGCCGCCCATTCGTCGAGCATGTCCTCGGGCTCCACCGGGCGCCGGGTCACCTCGGGTGGGAGGCGACGGGCGTCGGGGGCGTAGCGGCCCAGCATCTCGAGGAGGAGACCCCGGTCCATCAGGGCCGGGTCGAGGTTGGCCCGCAACGCGGCCACGTTGCGCTTCTCCCAGTGGCCGACGATGTCGCTGTAGAGGGCGGCGGCCCAGGTCACCCCGCCTTCGAGGAACGCGAAGTTCATCCCGGGGAACCTGTGGGTCACCCCGCCGAGGAACAGCGACTTGGCCAGGGACTGCTGGCCCTCGGCCAGCATCGACAGGTGGTTGGCGACGTAGCTGGTGGGCGACCGGTACGGGGTCATGCCGATGAAGCCGGAGTGGAAGGCGATCGACACCCCGAGCTCCTGAGCCCGGGCCCACACCGGGTCGTAGTCGTAGGCCGAGTCGAGGCCGAACTGGTCCAGCCAGAACGCGTAGCGGGCGACCTCGGGGTCGGCCCCGGACAGTGCGTCGAACGGGCGCTGGACGTAGCCGGCGCACAGGACGGCCTTGAACCCCAACTGGGTGACCGCGTACTCCAACTCCGCCACTGCCTCCTCGGGCGTATGCATGGGGATGGCGGCCACCGGGGTGAGCCGGTCGGCGAGCGGTGCGAAGGTCTCGGCGTTGCATCGGTTGAGCGCCCGGCAGGCACCCCGTCGGAACGCGTCATCGGCGGCGTGCAGGAAGACGAGACCCAGACTCGGGTAGACGACACCGAAATCGATGCCGGTCTCGTCGAGCCGCTCGTGCAGGAGCGCAGGGAACAGGGCGGTGGCCAGGTCGATGGTCTGGCGGGAGGGCGCACTCCACCACGGGCCCCGCGGTGTCCGGGTGGCGGCGCGCTGCTCGGGCGTCTGGTCGTGCCACCCGACGTCTGACCCTCCGTAGGGCGGGACCAATCTGCGCAGTGCGGGGTCCTCGAGTGAGATCCCCTCCTGTTCGAGGTAGGGCGCGAGCGTCGGCAGGTGCTCGGCCATGTGACCGTCGCTGTCGATGACCGGGTGATCGAGTGTGGCGCGGACTTCGGCAGAGGAGGCCATGACGTCAAGCTAGCCCCGCGGCCGTGTGATTTCCCGTGGTCGAATCCCCGCCGGGCCCACTGCGGCAGCGGACGTCGGTGGCGTCACTCCGCGTGGAGGTCCAACCGGCGATCGACGTCGGCCCGGGCCACGAGTTGTGGATCCGCGGTGGCGATCGAGGTGCCGGCGCCACGCAGTCGCCGCTGCAGGGGGAGCTCGACGAGGTGGTGCAGCGCGATGGCCGCCAGCAGACTGACGACGAACATGATCACGATCGGTTCGACGCCGCTGGTCAGTCCCCACGGATGCCTCCCCCAGCCGTGGAGGTGCAGGACGGCGGCCAGCACCACCCAGTGGACCAGGTAGAAGGCGAACGACACCTCGCCGAGGTAGATCGACGTCGGTCGGGTGAGCAGACCGCTGGTTCCCCGGAGGTCGGTGCACGCTGCAGCGATCAGCAACAACGCGATCGGGAGCAGCATCACGTAGTCACCATGGGCCAGATAGGCGTTGTTACCGAGGACCCGGGCCACCTCGTAGGCCACGACCACGACCACGATGGCCGCCCACAGCGGCACCCGTGGCCGCCACCCCTCCCGTACCTTCAGGGCGCACCACATGCCGACCATGAACTCGGGGAGTCGGATCACCGGGAGGTCGAGGGCCTGGGTGAAATGACCCGCGTTGGTGAGAAGAGCGGCGACGACCACTGCCACCACCACCGACCCTGCGACCAGGAGGTCACGCCGACGCCCCGACAGGCGTCGAAGGACGACGAAGAGCAGCGGGAACAACAGGTAGAAGAACGCCTCGCACGACAGCGTCCATTCGGGCACGTCGTAGACGAAGGGATGCGTGGCGCTCCCGAACCACGCCTGGAGCATGAAGATCGACTGCACGGCGTCGGATCGGCTCCGACCGAGGTCAATGCTGCTCCAACTGGCGATGGCGACGGCCAGCACCAGCATGACCAGGTAGGACGGATAGATCCGGGCGAACCGTCGCCGGTAGAAGGTGCGTGCGGCGACGTCGGCGGATGTGGACCAGACCAGGACGAAGCCCGACAGCACGAAGAAGAAGGTGACCCCGACCGTGCCGAAGTTGAAGGGCCGCAGCGGACGCCATCCATGGGTTCCGACATGGAAGAGGAAGACCATCAGCGCCGCATACCAGCGCAATGACGTCAACCTCGGCAGCACCGATCGCTCGACCGCGAGTTCGCCTTCCTCCGTCATCCGACTCCCCTTGCCGCGGCCCCCGCAGCCGCTCGCCCCCGATCAATCGAAGGTACCCGCGGGCGTGTCACCAGGGCAATAGGCGAGTCCCTCCATGACCGATCACATCGTCCTCACACTCACGTAACAGTGCGCGCCGACACTTACACGATGGTCGAGCGGGCAGAGCGGGCGGAGCGGGCAGAGCGGGCAGAGCGGGCAGAGCGGGCAGAGCGGGCAGAGCGGGCGAGGATCGGACACCGAGCGGTCGTGCTCGCGGCCTCGCTCGGACTCCTCGCCACGACACTGTGCGGATGCGGCTCCCCGAGTTCCTCACCGTCGAGCCGGGCCACCACCTACCCGACGGGGTCCTCGACCCACTCGATCACGGTCGACGGCGTGCAGCGGACCTTCCTCGTCTTCCGACCATCCTCGGTCGGGCCGACCACGCCGGTGCCACTGGTCGTCTTCCTCCACGGCGGCTTCGGAAGTGGCACACAGGCGGAACGGTCCTACGGGTGGGACCAGGAGGCGGACCGGGGTCACTTCCTCGTGGCCTATCCCGACGGGCTCAACCGGGCCTGGAACGCCGGCGGCGGGTGTTGCGGCAAGTCCGGAGCGAACGACGTGGACGACGTGGGATTCCTCACCCGGATGGTCACCCGGATCGAGCACACCCAGGCCGTCGACCCGGACCGCATCTTCGCCACGGGGATCTCGAACGGAGGCATCATGGCCTACCGGCTCGCCTGTGAGACCACGGTGTTCGCTGCCATCGGGCCCGACTCGGCCACCATGCTGGGGCCGTGCGTGTCGCCTGCTCCGATCTCGGTGATCCACATCCACGGCACCGCGGATACCCGGATCCCTTACAACGGAGGCGAAGGTGTCGGTATCGCCCACATCGACGGGCCCTCCGTCCCGTCGGACATCGCCACCTGGCGCACCATCGACCGGTGCGGGAGCCCGATCACCGGTGTCGCCCCTCCGGTGACCACCTCGATCGCCCGGTGCCCGGAGGGCCGCGCCGTCGAGCTCATCTCGATCTCCGGCGCGGGGCACCAGTGGCCGGGCAGCGCCGATCACCCGCTACGCCAGAGGATCCTGGGCACCGATGCTCCGTCGACCTCCCTCGACGCGACGGCGACCATCTGGAAGTTCTTCGCCTCCCACCCCAAGCCGGCCTCATCGAACCGGGTGGCAACCAGCGCGCCTGCCGGCACCGCCACACTGGACCGTGTCGCCCGGTACCTTGACCACGCCCCCCGGTAGCTGGGCTACGTCGCCCGGTAGTAGGTACCGTCACAGCGGAATCCGTGATCGGGACCGCTCACCGGTGGGTCGGCCAGCCGCTGGAACGCGCCATCGACCACCCGGCCCAGCAGATAGCACGTGATGGGGACCTTTCCGGCCGGGTCGCTCACCGGGGTGAGATTCCCGCTCTCGAAGGACGTGATCTTCCGCAGGGCCTGCAGGAGTGATCCCCGGCTCGGATCGGTGCCGGCGTTGCGGAGGGCATCGACGAAGAGCTCGCCACACAGCCACCCAGCCAGGGTGAAGAAGTCGGGGGTGAAGCCCGGCGAGACCTTCTGGACCCAGGTGTTGAACGTGGTGATCGCCGGGATCTGACTGGCATCCTCGCCCAGGTAGAGCGAGGCCGCCTGTTCCAGGTAGGCACCGTCCACGGCGTCCGCACCGCCGGCGTTACCGATCAGTTGCGGGCTGTAGGAGGGGGCGCCGAGCACCACTACCGGATGGAAGTCCTGCTGGTCGAGGTCACGGAAGATGGCGGAGGCGTAGTTCTGGGGCTCCTGTTCGAGGAACACGATCTGCACCCCGTCGTTCTTCATGGCCACCACCTGCTGGGTGAAGTCGGTCGTGGTCGCCGGCAGCGCCGGGTCGTACAGCACGGAGTAGCCGAGGTGCTGCATGGCCGCTTTCTCGTTGGCCCACGCCAGCTCGGTGGACGGCAGGTTGGCGATGATCGTCGCCGTGTGGGCGATCCGGGTCGGGTACTCGTGCTTGAAGTAGAGGAGCGGACCGGTCGGCCAACCGTTGGAGGCCGGGGCAGGACTGAAGTTGTTGGGGAGCTTCTGGGTTCCCGGATCGAGTGACGCCGTCACATCGGGGAACCCCGGGTTGGCCGCGATGATCGGCTCGCTGAAGCTGTCCTCGAGCGACAGGCCGCCCACGCTGGCGAAGTCCTGCTGGACGACGCTCTGGGTCTCCTGTTTGTTCTCCGCACCGGCGAACTGGTCGTCGGACGCCTGCACGACGATCTTGCGTCCGTTCACCCCGCCCTGCGAATTCACGTAGGCGGCATAGGCCTTGGTCCCTACGACCGCGCCGGTGAACAGTCCGGCGACCTGGGTGGTCACGTTGCCGATGGTCACGGTCGTCGACGTCACCCCGGTGTGGTCATGGAACGCCGCCGACGGGATCGGCGGGATCGAGGACGAGGTTCCGGTGGTGGCGGCGGAGTTCGTCGAGCTGCAGGCGGTCAGTAGCGCGGCCACCGTCATCAGACACACGGCGATGGCCCCCGCCGGCGCCCATCCGGCACGCAGGCACATGTCTACACGTCGGATCATGATCCCCCCCGGGACGTCGTTCGTGGTTCCGTCGAGCGACGGGTCCACGACCCCACCAGTCGACGTCCGAAACCTATCCGGCATCCGGGCCCGGTGCCGGGGAGCCACCCCGAGGGCGGACGGGGGAGCCGGCCGGGGAGCCTGGTCGGATGTCCTCGGACGGTCGTCGCACCGACCCGGCGGTCTCCGTCGGGTGCATACTCGACGCCATGGAGTGGCCAGTGGGTTTCCTGTGGGGGACGGGCGCGTCGTCCACCCAGTGCGAAGGTGCGGCACCCGCATCGGACTGGCGGGCGTGGGAGCGGTCCGGCATGGCGCCGCCCTCCGGCGACGGCAACGGCTTCGCCGAGCGCTACCGCGAGGACTTCGCCCTGCTGGTCGACCTCGGCCTGGTCCACCACCGGCTGTCCGTCGAATGGGCACGCCTCGAACCCGAGCCGGGTGTCCACGACCACGCTGCGGTCGCCCACTACCGGGACGTGCTGACTGCGGCCCGCGACGCCGGGATCGCCCCGTGGGTGAGCCTCCACCACTTCACCCTGCCGAAGTGGTTCCTCGACGGCGGCGGGTTCCTGCTCGAGGCCAACCGCACCGAGGTCTGGCGGCGCCACGTCGACTTCGTGGCGGAGACCTTCGGTGACCTGGTAGCCGGGTGGCAGCCGGTCAACGAGACGAACTACTACGCACGCGCCGCCTACGGCGGACGGGGCTGGCCGCCGGGACACGACGATCCTGCCGAGGTGGCGGCGGTCAACGAGGCGATCCACCTGGCCAACGCCGAGGCCGCGGTCCGGCTGCGGGCGACGGGTGCACCGGTGTCGTCGATCTTCGGACTGTCGCCGATCGTGCACCAGGACGACGACCCGGCCACCACCGCGATGGCCCGACGCCTGGGCGACTACTACTGGGCCCCCTGGGTCGGGCTCTTCCGGGACGGCGTGCTGCGGGTCCCCGGACGCGACCCGATCGACCGACCCGACCTGGCCGGCTTCGTCGACATGATCGGATTCTCCTACTACGGGGTCATGGGGATCCGTGCCGGGCGGCTGGCGCTCCATCCCCCCGACGCACCGGTGTCGCCCCTCGGCTACGCCATCTGGGCCGACGGGCTCGGCCTGGTCCTCGACCGGATCGCCGACGAGTTGCCGGGGGTGCCGATCCTGATCGCCGAGTACGGCATCGGCACCGGGGACGACACGCAGCGGGCCGCCTACCTCGAACGGGGCCTGGTCGTCACCCACGAAGCCATCGCCCGCGGCATCGACGTCCGTGGCCTGTTCCACTGGACGGCGGTCGACAACTACGAGTGGCTCCACGGGTTCGATGTCCCGTTCGGGCTCATCGACCGCGACCGAAACGTGCGACCGAGCGCCCAGGTGCTCGCTCGCGAAGCGCGGGGCTGACCGCGCTCTGGTCCCTGGGGAGGTCCGCCCCGGTGGCCGGGACGACTCGCTACAGGCTCGAGGTCAGTTCGCCGATCTCGTAGACGTCGCTTGCCCGACCCACGAGGAGCGGATCGAGCAGTCCGATGGCGTCCAGATCCTTGCCGGAGTACGGCATGGTGTGCAGCACGTAGCGGATGGCATTGAGGCGGGCCCGCTTCTTGTCGTTCGACTTGATGACCGTCCAGTGGGCCTCGTCGATGTCCGTGGCCAGGAACATGGCGTTCTTGGCGGCCGTGTAGTCGTCCCACAGTCCGAGGGAGGCCACGTCGACCGGCGACAGCTTCCACTGCTTGAGCGGGTGGCGCTCCCGTTCCTCGAACCGGCGTCTCTGCTCGTCCTGGCTCACCGAGAACCAGAACTTGATCAGATGGACCCCGCTGTGGACCAGGTTCCGCTCGAACTCGGGGACCTGGCGGAGGAACTCGGCCACCTCGTCGTCAGTGGCGAACCCCATCACCCGCTCGACTCCGGCCCGGTTGTACCAGGACCGGTCGAACAGCACGATCTCGCCGGCCGTCGGCAGGTGCCGGACGTAGCGCTGGAAGTACCACTGGCCCCGCTCGGCCTCGGTGGGCTTCTCCAGGGCCACCACCCGTGCACCACGGGGATTCAGGTGCTCCATGAACCGCTTGATGGTCCCGCCCTTACCGGCCGCGTCCCGTCCTTCGAACAGGATCACGATGTGCTCGCCCGACTCCTTGACCCACGCCTGCAACTTCAACAATTCCACCTGCAGTCGGTACTTCTGTGCCTCGTAGTGCTTGCGTGACATCAGGTTCCTGTAGGGGTACACCCCGGACTGCCAGGCATCGGACAGCTCGTCCTCGTCACTCATCGGGGGAGTCCCGTAGCGAGGCTCGTCCTGGTCGAGCATCACCCGGCGCAGTCCGGGCAGTTCGTCGGGCGAGCTCCCCTCGATGACGGCGTTGAGCCACTCGGCCACCGCCACCCGGTCCGCCGGTGCGGTCCGCTCGATCACGTCCCGCACCACGTGGAGGCGCTCGGCCACCGCATCATCGACGGCGCCGTCCACCACGTAGCGCTCGATGCCGGGTGCCGTGAGGTCGGGGGGGACGTCGCCTTCAGCCACCGCCCGCAGGTCGTCATCGGATGCAGTCCGGCCGGCCTCGCCACGCTCCTCGTCACCAGCGGCCACGTTCCCATCCTCCACACGTCGGAGGACCCATCTTGGCAAAGAACCCGGGCATCCCCGAATGTGGCTGCCCGTTCCCGGCCGACGGGACGGCTCGTTCGATGCTCAGTCCGGAGGTGGGGCCAGCGGAGCCCGGTCCCGCAGCAGGTGCTGGAGGTCCGCCGCGCCGAAGTGCGCCGGCTCGGTCGTGTCGATGAAGTCGAGCAGCACGGCCAGGAACGCCTCGGGGTCCTCGACGTGGGGGAAGTGGCCGGCCTCGGGGATGATCTCGAGCCGGCTGCCGGGGATGGCGTCATGGGCGGCGTAGGCGTGGCTCACCGGGATGATGGTGTCCTGGCCACCCCAGACGATGAGGGTGGGGAGCTGTGCGGCCAGATAGAGCCGGTCGTTGGCGCTGACGGTCTGGCCACCGGGATCGATGACCCCGCGGAGTGTGCGGACGAACGCCGGCCGGTTGGCCGACTCGGTCAGGGATGCGTACGCGTTCCACATCTCGGCCACCCGTCCCATCCGCAGCCCCCGTCGGTGCAGCTGGCGGCTGAGCTGATTGCCCCGCTCGCGGACGAAGGACGGGAACAGCACCGGCATCAGGTACTCGGTGCCCGGCAGGGTCATGAACCGGAGCATCCAGCTGACCTCGCGCCCGAGGCCGCCACTGTCCACCAGGACCAGTCGCTCGCAGATCTCGGGGTGCTGGTAGGCGAGCTGCAGTGCCACACCCCCGCCGAACGACTGACCGACGACGGTGGCCCGTTCGATCCCGAGTGCGCCGAGTAGGTCGCGCATGCCGCTGGCGTGCGCCCCGAGTGAGTAGTCGCCCACCGGTTTGGCCGAGTGCCCGTGGCCGATGAGGTCGGGGGCCACGACGGTGAACCGCCCGGCCAGGGTCGGCAT
>Ga0302267_10007468_pt1 | contig 10703 bp, 9 predicted proteins | sample III_Bog_E1_3_FD_194555 | JGI IMG/M metagenome (GOLD analysis project Ga0302267, IMG submission 194555) | Peat permafrost microbial communities from Stordalen Mire near Abisko, Sweden - III_Bog_E1_3 | ecosystem: Environmental > Terrestrial > Soil > Wetlands > Peat | place: Sweden: Abisko... | reverse complement strand
CCCGCCGGCACCGACACGTCAGCCACGGCGAGCTGCGCCGAGGTGATCGGTTGTCCCTGGACCAGGGCCTGCTGGACGACGATCACCGCGGTCTTGCGCCCGGCGGACGAATAGAGACTGGCGAACGCCGCGACACTGGCGGCGACCACGACCAGTGAGGCCACGGCGGTCACCGTGCGACGATCACGCCCTCCCTTCGGTGGTCGGACGATTTCGGGCGCCGGCTCGCCGCGCTGGCGCCGGGCCTGTCGGTCCATGAGAGCGTTCATGCCCCTGCACCCGGCCCGTAGTCCGCGGCGCGGGGCACGGGAACGCTGACCGTCGCAGCGTTCAGGCTCTCGATCTGCACCACCCGGAGCGGCACGGTCGCCGCGGTGTACAGCGTGGGTAGCTGTCCGCCCCCCGGAGCACCGTGCGCGCTCCAGCTGACGGCCCACTCGATCGTCGCCTCCACGCCGAACTGCCCGTCGTCCGGATCCCCGTCCGGTGAGGGTTCGCCGATGGAGGTCCGGGCGTAGGTGTGGCTGCAGTAGGTCGACTGCCAGACCGACGGGAGCCAGGGCACGTACGCCGTCCCGGGACCACCGCACTCCAGGGTTCCACCATCACCGGTGGACCAGGACACTCCGACCGGTCGGGCGACGGCGGTGGCCGAGACCGCGCCCGCCGTGGCGGTCACGGAATGGTCGTACCAGATCGTGGGATCGATCCACAGCCATGTCGCCAGCCCCACCACGGAGGAGCCCGCTGGATCCAGTCGGATGGTCGGATCGGGAAGATCGATCGAGCGCTCGGCCTGCAGGGCGAGGGCCCGGGGGTCGACGGTGGGCACCGTCGCCGGCGGAGTGGTGACCCAGATGGTCTGCGTCACCTGCGCACCGGTCGCCGCGTCGTCGCAGGTGACCGAGTACCAGGCGCCCGGCTGGGGTCCACCGGCGGGAAAACCGCCCTCGTTGTTGAGCGTCAGGATGGAGTAGGTGCAGGACCACGGCGAGCTCCCTCCGGATCCGCTCGACGATCCGCCCGACGAGCCGCCGGACGAGCCTCCACCGCTACCGCCCGATCCGGAACCCGAGCCGGCACCCACGGACACCGTGCCACCTCCGCTGCCGGCGCCGGCCGATCCGGTGTCGGCGGCGGCCGGTCCGGCACCCGGGTCCACGATCACGACGCCGACCCCGAGGAGGGCGGCCACCACGACGACTAGTGCCGACCGCACGGCGGGACCTCCGTGATCCGTGCGCCGGCGGCGGCGGCCGTTCCGATCGGATGGTGGCGGGACACAGCCGACTGGTGCGGTTGGGGGTGCATGGACGAGAGACGTTACGGAGGCACCCCTCCGATACGTGCCGAAGGTTGCACACCGTGTGCAATCACTTGGAACGCTCTCGGGACGCGCGTCGGCACGGGCCGGGTCGTCGGGACACGGGATGGGAGGTCGTTGCGACATGCGAGGAATCTGGCGGTCCGACCTTGCCGGAGGACTTGCCGAGCACCTTGCCGGACGCCGAATCGCCCTACGATCCACTGGGGCCCAACGGCCGGGATCCCTTGTCCCCACAGGGCTCCCGGCCCGTCGGGACTCCGGAGGGACGGAGGAGCCGTCGACCTCCCCGGCGCCGTCACCCACGTTCCGAAACCACCGTGCACGACCTCGACGCGGGCGATGATCGGACCGTCCGGACCACGCGCCACGGGGTCCCACCGGTGGATGCGGGCCACTCCTCACCGTGGTGGCCCGATCACGTTGCGGCAATAAGTAGGTCGCGCCGAATTCGACCGAAACTTCCGGGTCGACCGGACACCGGGTGAGGCTCCCGACGGGATCAGGCCTTGGTGAACACCTCGGCGTCGGCCTCTTCCGGCGTCGAGCCGGCCACGATCTTGGCGCTCATCTTGACGGCCTTGACCGCGCTGGTGGCTCCGGTCTGCAGGATGATGGCGATCACCAGCAGCAGGATGGCCAGGTACCGCAACGTATGGGAGCCGATCATGATCAGGGCGACCCGACCGAGCGCATAGGGGGGCGAACAGATGACGGCCCCGATGGCCCCGCCGACCGCCGCGGCGCTGATCTTGTCCCGACGGGACTGCTCGGTGCGCAGACCGAGCAGACGGGACGGGATGGCTACGTAGGCGAACATGAGGACGCCGGCCATGATGCCCAGGCTGAAGGCGAACCAGAACTGACCCCACCGGTCGACCACGATGGCACTGAACCCGGTCAGCACCCCCACCCCGATCCCCCAGGCCAGGATGGTGCGCAAGTGGGCACGCGCCAACGAGAACGCCGGGCGGATCTCCGGTGTGCCCTTGCGGGCGATGGCGAACGCGAAGACCGCGTTGAGGTAGAAGCTGGCCGCCGTGATGACGGTGATGGCGGCGATCACCCCCACCTCCACCGACGGATACTTGAAGACGTGGAACCCCTTGCCGTGCAGCACGTGCGCCTTGATGTCGACCATGACCACCCAGATCCACATGGCCGGCAGGATCTGGATCAGCGTGAGGCGCCAGTTGATGAACAGGGTCTTGACCCCCTGGAACAGCATGGCCAGCCCGCCGACCGCCAGGGCCAGCGGGGCCAGCCACCGACTGCGCGAGCTCAGGGCCAGCACGGCGGACTCCACCATGTCGTCGTCGCCCTGGCGTACCGCCTCCACCAGCCGGACGAAGAGGACACCGACCCGCTCCCGACGCGAGCGCCGCTCCGTCGTACCTGCTCCAACAGCTCCTTCCGAGGTGCCGACGTCCGGTGCCGGCCCGCCACCGGGCTCCGGAGGATCAGGGGTCCCGGCCGGAGCAGACTCCGTCCCCGGCGTCGCTTGCCGAGCGGTCACCAGGACACCGGGCTGCCCATCCGGGGCGTCCTGAGCCGGGGAGTTCCGACCGGGTGCTTCCTGAGCTGGGGTTTCCTCACCCGTCGCCGCCTGTGCGGATCCCGTGGACTCGGCCGTCACGGGCGCCGTCCACGACCACCGGCCCTACCGTCGTGGCACGGTGCACCAGACCGGAAGGTTTCGGGACTGCCCATCCTCCCAGGCTACCGAACCCGTGCCACCCGGGGCCGTCGTCGGCCGGGCGTGGCCGACACCCGGCGCCGGGCTGGCACACTGTCAGACATGGCAGCCCAGTACATCTTCACCATGCGCGACCTCCGTCGCTTCTACCCGCCCGACCGCGAGGTGCTGAAGGGCATCAACCTCTCCTTCTATCCGGGCGCCAAGATCGGGGTGATCGGCGGGAACGGCTCCGGCAAGTCGTCCCTGCTCAAGATCATGGCCGGCCAGGACGACGACTTCACGGGCGAGGCCCGCCTGACGCCCGGATTCACCGTCGGATTCCTCTCCCAGGAGCCCGAGCTCGACCCCACGAAGGACGTGCTCGGGAACATCTCCGACGGCGTGGGCGAGGCCAAGCAGATGGTCGACCGCTACAACGAGGTGTGCGCCGCCTTCGGCGACCCCGACGCCGACTTCGACAAGCTGCTGGCCGAACAGGCCGAGCTGCAGGACAAGATCGACGCCGCCGGCGCCTGGGACCTCGAGCGCACCTTCGAGATCGCCATGGACGCCCTGCGCTGCCCCCCGGGCGACGCCGACGTCTCCACCCTCTCCGGAGGTGAGCGGCGCCGGGTGGCCCTGTGCCGCCTGCTCCTGTCCAAGCCTGATCTGCTGCTGCTCGACGAGCCCACCAACCACCTCGACGCCGAATCGGTGGCGTGGCTGGAGCGCACGCTCCAGGACTACCCGGGCACGGTGGTGGCCGTCACCCACGACCGGTACTTCCTCGACAACGTGGCCGGTTGGATCCTCGAGCTCGACCGGGGTGCGGGCATCCCGTGGGAGGGCAACTACTCCTCGTGGCTCGAGCAGAAGCAGGACCGCCTGGCCCGGGAGCAGCGGGCGGACACCTCGCGCCAGGACGCCCTGCAGCGTGAGCTCGAGTGGATCCGCATGTCCCCCCGGGCCCGCCAGTCCAAGGGGAAGGCCCGCATCAACGCCTACAACGACCTGGTCGCCGAGGCCGAGGCCGCCGAGCGGCGGGCCGACAAGCTGGAGATCGCGATCCCGGCCGGTCCGCGCCTCGGCGACCGGGTGATCGATGCCGAGGGTCTGGCCAAGGGCTACGGCGACCGACTGCTGATCGACGATCTGTCGTTCCTGCTGCCTCCGGGTGGGATCGTGGGCGTGATCGGCCCGAACGGCGCCGGCAAGACCACACTGTTCCGGATGATGGTGGGTGAGGAGACCCCCGATGCCGGTTCGTTGGAGGTCGGGACCACCGTCGAGCTGGCCTACGTCGACCAGTCCCGGGACCAGCTCGACCCCGAGGCCACCGTCTACGAGGAGATCACGGGCGGCGTCGACCACATGGTGGTCGGTGGGCGGGAGATCCACGGACGGGCCTACGTCGCCAGCTTCGGCTTCACCGGCAGCGACCAGCAGAAGAAGGTCGGTCAGCTCTCGGGCGGTGAGCGCAACCGGGTCCAGTTGGCCAAGGTGCTCAAGGCGGGCGGCAACGTGCTCCTCCTCGACGAGCCCACCAACGACCTCGACGTGGACACGCTGCGCGCCCTCGAGGAGGCACTCCTGGGCTTTCCGGGTTGCGCCGTGGTCATCAGTCACGACCGCTGGTTTCTCGACCGGATCAGCACGCACGTGCTGGCCTTCGAGGGTGAGTCCGAGGTCCGCTGGTTCGAGGGCAACTTCAGCGACTACGAGGCTGACCGGAAGAAGCGTCTCGGCGTGGATGCCGACCAGCCGCACCGGATCCGCTACAAGCCGCTCGTGCGCGACTGAGGTCCGGGAGATGACCACTCCTTCCGGGGCGACAGACGGATCGGGCCACAGCCCCGTCCACCGCACCTTCGCCTCCGACAACTGGGCCGGCGTCCATCCCGAGGTGCTCGACGCCGTGGCCAGGGCCAACGTCGGGCACGCACCCTCCTACGGGGCCGATGCGGTCACCGCCGATGCGCTGTCGCTGTTCCGTGACCACTTCGGACCGTCCGCCGAGGTGTACTTCTGCTTCAACGGCACCGGCACCAACGTCGTGGGCCTGCAGTCGCTCCTGCGACCGTTCGAGGCCGTCATCTGCGCCGAGGGTGCGCACATCGACGTCGACGAGTGCGGCGCCCCCGAACGGTTGCTGGGTTCGAAGCTGCTCACGGTCCCGGCTCCCGACGGCAAATTGACGCCGGCGGCCGCCGCCTCCGTCATCCGGGGGATCGGTGACGAACACCACGTCCAGCCCAGGGTGGTCTCGATCACCCAGAGCACCGAGGTGGGAACCGTCTACACCGTCGACGAGATCACGGCGCTGACCGAGTGGGCCCACGGTGAGGGCATCCTCGTCCACCTCGACGGGGCCCGGATCGCCAATGCCGCGGTGTCGCTCGGGGTCGATGTCGGGGCGTTCGGTCGGGACGCGGGGGTCGACGTGCTCTCGTTCGGCGGCACGAAGAACGGCGCCCTGGGTGCCGAGGCCGTCGTCACCTTCCGACCCGAGTCCGACACCTCGCTGCGGTTCATCCGTAAGCAGTCGATGCAGCTGTCGTCGAAGATGCGCTTCGTGGCCGCCCAGTTCGTGGCGCTGTTCACCGACGACCTCTGGAAGCGGAGCGCGGCCCACGCCAATGCCATGGCCGCCCGGCTCGGCGCCGGAGCGGCGGCCGTGCCCGGGGTGACGCTCGCCCATCCGGTGCAGGCCAACGGGGTGTTCGCCGTGTTGCCCCCGGCCGTGACCGAGGCGATGCAGGCCGAGTGGCCGTTCTACGTCTGGGACGAGACCGCCGGCGTCGTGCGGTGGATGGCCTCCTTCGACACCACCGAGTCCGACGTCGACCTCTTCGTCAGCCGGCTGGGACAGGTGATGGCCGAGCGGGGCTGACGCCCGGTCGGCGAGTCGGTCGGCGAATCGGTCGGCGAGTCGGTCGGCGAGTCGGTCGGCGCCACGATGCGTGGCGTTCGATCCGAGTCGCGGTCCCCAGTGGCCATCGCCTCCTCCGGCGGGGCTGGTCTCGCCGCACCGGTCCTCGTCACTCCGCTACCGAACCTGCCGGCGGGCGACCGGGACCGGGAGGACCGGCGAAGGCCTGAGCCACCGACATCCACTCCTCGGCGAGCTCGCCCGTGACCACCAGACCGCTGTCGGCCACATCGAGGCGTTGGGTCACGACCAGACAGAAGTCCAACGCGTTGCCGGTGACCGAGGCCGACGGTAGCTCCGCCGACGCCTCACCGATCTCCCACGCCCACTCGTCGCCGTCAGGTCCGGTCACGACCACCTCGATGTGGGCGGGTGGGACCTCGAGCCCCCGGACCACGTAGGAGAAGGGCCTGGCCCGCACGCCGAGATGGGCGATGTGACGGAGCCGGGCGGTCGGCACACGCTCGACACCCAGTGCGTCGCACACGTCCTGGCCGTGCGCCCATGTCTCCATCAGGCGTGCAGAGATGAACGAGAGCGCGCCCATCGGCGGCCCGTACCAGGGGACCCGGACGGCGGGATCGGCGACGGCGAACGCGTCGACCATGGCCCGGTGGGCGCCGTCCCACCACGCGAGCAGCTCGTCGCCCCCGATCGACCGTCCCCGGACGAGATGGACATCCATCAGTGCGTCCGGGTCGGCAGTCACCTCCTCCACCGATCGGCTGAAGGCATCCGGTTCGACCATGGCCATCCGGCCGGCGTCGTCGAAGAAGGCCAGGTGGCTGATCTGATCGCGCACCGCCCATCCCTCGGCCGGAGTGGCCAGGTCCCATCTCGGGTCCGTGTCCGTGAGTGGGTCGACCACCCCACGCAGATCGCCGAACTCGGCGTCGAGATCGTCGAGGAGCTCGGGAAGGGTCGTCATGTGCCGAGGCTAGGGCACTCCGTCACCTGGCACCGTGCCGTCTTCGTTTCGTCGCCTCGGTGTGTGTCGGCAGATCGGTACGGTGACCCTCATGCACCCGTTTCCGACCAGGTCCGCTCCAGTGACACGACGTCGATCTCCGGATCCGACCAGATGAACCTCTCGACCGAGTCCAGGATCTCCGTGACCTGACCGGGCGAGCCCGACACGGCGGCGAAACCCAATTCGGCCCGTTGCCACTGATCCTGGTGTCCGACCTCGGCCGAAGCCACTGCGAATCGGGACCGGGCGCCCTCCACCAGGCGCTTGACCACGGCGCGCTTGGCCTTGAGGGAGCGGCTGGACGGTATGCGGAGGTCGACGGCGAGCGAACAGGTGTGGAGCACGCGTCCAGCCTGCACCACGGCAGTGACGGATGTCGACGGTGGGCGGGTCGTCCGGGTGGGCGCGCTCCCCACACCGGACGCGACAGAACCCGCCGCGCGCAGGTGAGGCGGGGCGGGTTCTGTCGGAAGCCGGGGATCCAGCCTGGTCGGCGGAGGGGAAGGCGCCGAATGGGTGGATTCCCCGGGGATCTGGGGCTCTCGGGGGAGCGGATCAGGGGGTGCTCAGGGACTCCTGGTTCGTCGAACGGGGGTGGACGGTCGTACGGAGCTACCGGGTCCTGACGGTCAGTTCAGGTCGGACCCCGACGTGGCGGCGTTGGACGTGGTCGAGCCCCCGGAGGATGCCGCCCCCGATGAGGACGTGCCCTTGGATGTGGAGGGCGCCCATCGGCCGCCGCCGGGACCACCGAATCCACCCGGGCCACCCTGGCCGGGGCCACCCGGACCGGGTCCGCCACCCTGGCCGGGTCCGCCGGGTCCGCCGACGGCCACCTTGGTGGCGGTGACGGTGTTGTCCGTGTCGGTGCCGAATACCGCCACGTGGTCGCCGACCTTCACGTCGGCCAGTGTGGCCGTCGTCACCGACGGGTCCTCGTAGGTCGTCGAACCGGACACCTTCACGGTCACGGTGGTCCCGTCACGACTGGTCAGGGTGAACGTGTCCGTCCCCACGGAGGCGACCGTGCCGAAGGCGGCCGGGGGTGTGCCGCCGAAGCTCGGACCGTGCCCGCCACCGGGGCCGTCGGCGTGGGTCGCGGAAGGCGCCGTCGTGGAGGTGGAGCCCGAACCCGTGGCGGCGCTGGCGACTGCACTTCCGCCGATGGCCAGTCCGAGCGCGACCGCAGCCGCATAGGTGACCCGCACGCCCCTTCGGCGCCTGTCGAACCTCGCCGGAGGCTTGGGGCCCGCAAGACTGCCCGATCCGTAGGTCAATTCGTCGTCGTCACGCATGGTCATGTGGTGCTCCTCGTGCTCACTGGTGCCTAGGGGGACAGCATCGGCGAGGGACCTGTGGGCAACCTGTGTCCGAGGCCAGTACATGCTTGGAATCCGGTGGTCCCCGGGTGGCGCTCGACCGGTCTGTCGCCGGGGCTTTTCCGTGAACTTCCTGTTCACAGCCCTGTTACAGCCCAATGGGAGGCTCGTCCCATGACGTCGACGATGGCTCACCGCCCAGCGCGTGCACACACCATCGAAGTGTCGACGGACATCTGCTCCCCCGTCCCCGTCGGCGGAAACGGGGTCGACACCGTCTCCCGCACCGAGGGCGGGGACCACCGCATCGGACCGAAGGTCGAGCAGGCCACCGCCCTGTTGGCCGGCGTCGTCGCCGATCTCGATCCCTCCCGACTGACCGGCCCGGACGCGTCCAAACTGTACGAGTTGTTCGCGGGCGTCGAGCGGTTGTCGATGGCCGGAAAGACACTCCTCGCACCGCGGATCGACGATTCGGGAGTCTGGCGCGACACCGGTCACCGGACCCCGGCCGCCATGCTCGCCGAACTCGAGGGGGTACCCACGGGCCAGGCCCGGAACACACTCGAGGTCGGTCAGCGCCTTCATCAGTTGCCCGGGACCGAGGACGCGCTCCGGAGCGGTGTCCTCTCCGGAGCCAAGGTCACCGAGCTGTCCGGCGCAGCCGTGCTCGATCCGGCAGGCGAGGCGGCGCTGCTGCAGGGTGCCGCCGAGCAGCCTCTCCAGCTGGTGAAGGAGCGGTGCCAACGGTCACGGGCCACGTCGGTGTACAACGACCCCGTGGCCGCGGTCCGGCGCATCCGTCGTGACCGTCACTTCACCTGGTGGACGGATGGCGAGGGTGCATTCTGTTACAACGGGCGCGACACGGCAGATCGTGGCGCCCGGATCCTCCAGCAGATGGACCATACGGCGGGACGTCTCCGGAGGTCCGAGGACCGCTCTCCCCGCACGGTGGGGTCGGTGGCCGATCCGGACCCGGACAAGAACCGCGAGCGGAACCGGCGCGCCGATGCCTTCTACCTCCTCGTGACCGGCCGGTCCCCGATCGGCCGGACCGGGCCGCATCCTGCAACTTCCGATATGGACTTCGACCCCGGACCCCCGCACGACCACATCGCCGAGCCGCTCGAATTCGGTGGCGCACCACCGGGTGGGAGCACCGGGTTGGCCTCCCGAGGTACTCCCGGTCGGGCACCGTCACCCGATGACAGTCCACTCGATGATGACCTGATCGACCGACCGCCCTCGTGTTCCGTGATGGTCCGGGTGGACCTCGACGCACTGCTGCGGGGTGTCGCCCACCCCGGAGAGATCTGCGAGATCGACAATCAAGCACCGATCTCCGTGGCCATGGCACGGGACATGGCCAATGACTCGTTCCTCCGCTTCGTCTTCCACCAGGCCGGCGACATCCGCGCCATCTCCCACTTCGGACGGACGATCAATCGTCAACTCCGCACCGCCCTGGCCCATCGGGACCGTTGTTGCGTCGTACCCGGATGCGGGGTGTCCTATGGCCTGGAGATCGACCACGTCCAGCCGTTCGCCCAAGGTGGTCCGACCGAGCTGGACAATCTGGCGCTGCTCTGCCATCACCACCACTTCCTGAAGACCTACGAAGGGTGGACTCTCGAGCGCCGGCCGGGCGCGGACGGTGGTCCGATTGCGTGGACCTTCACACCATTGCCGCCATTCGGACAGGAGCGCGAGCCTCCGGGCCGATGACGCGCGCTCGGTCACCGTCGCACTGCGCCGGTGTGGCGCGGGGCTACGTTGAGTCCGGGCTCGACCAGGAGGACGGACAGTGCGACAGGTCATCGGTGAGGTCCTGCCGTTCGCCGTCATCGTCATGGTGTCGCCGTTCAACATCGTCGCCGCCATCCTCCTGCTCTTCTCCAAGCGACCGGCGCTCAACGCCTCGTGCTACCTCGCCGGGTTCGTGGTCGGCGTCGCGGCAGTCGTCGGTGGACTCACCGCCATCGCCGGGGCGATCCATCTCGACCCCGGCAGCGACCGGGGACGTGGAGCCTCGGCCCTGGTGCTCGTCCTGGGCGTCGTCCTGATCGTGGCTGCGGTGCGCAAGTTCCGGAAGCGGCCCGGGCCCGAAGACACGCCGACGCTGCCCGCATGGATGGACGGGATCGCCGCATTCGGACCGGGGAAGTCGCTCGGCATCGGCGCCGGGATCGGCGTCGCCAATCCCAAGAACATCGCCGTGGCCATCGGAACGGCGGTTGCCGTCTCGTCGGCCGGACTCCCGGCCGGGCAACAGGTCGTCGTCCTCGCCTTCTACGTGATCCTGGCCTCGCTCGGAGTCGCCGCGCCGATCGTGGCCATGGTGCTACTCGGGGACCGGTCCGGACCCGTGCTCGAAGGATGGAGGACATGGCTCACGCAGAACAACGCCGCCATGCTCGCCGTGATCTACCTCTTCCTCGGGGTGTATCTAATCGGCAAGAACCTCGGACTGGTCTGACCCG
>Ga0302267_10007463_pt1 | contig 10709 bp, 9 predicted proteins | sample III_Bog_E1_3_FD_194555 | JGI IMG/M metagenome (GOLD analysis project Ga0302267, IMG submission 194555) | Peat permafrost microbial communities from Stordalen Mire near Abisko, Sweden - III_Bog_E1_3 | ecosystem: Environmental > Terrestrial > Soil > Wetlands > Peat | place: Sweden: Abisko... | reverse complement strand
AAGGCTGGTGGTCCAGCCGTTACAGGTGTCGTCGGGGACGCTCTGGTAGCCCTGCCGGAAGTAACGGCTGTTGCCCGAGCTGTCTCCGGAGTCGATCCAGGCGCTGCCCGAGACCGGCGGCGCGGCGGCCTGGTCGATCTGCCAGTCGGTGCAGAAGTAGCTCCCGGTGAAGGCCGCGTTGCAGAGCGCGTGGGCGCCGCTCCGCCCGTTGAGGTTGCCCGTGTAGGACTGCGCCGTGTACCCCGCGAAGCTGACCGGCGGGATCCCCCCGTTGTAGGTCGCCGTGCCTCCGCCCCCGGGCGCACCGTTGCATGCGTAGGTGGTGGTCCCGGAGACGGCGACCTCGGTGCCGCCGTACGGGCAGTTGGCGTCGCCGGTGCTGAGCTGGGTGAGCGTCGCCGCCGCGCCTGCTGCGCCTGCGGCGCCCGCTGCACCAGGTGCCCCCGCGGGGCCCTGGGCACCCGCGGGCCCCTGCGCGCCCGCGGGTCCTTGCGCTCCCGCTGCCCCCGCGGGACCCTGCGGCCCGGCCGGTCCGTTCCCGCCCCCGTTGCACAGGTAGGTGACGCTGGTCCCCGTGGTCAGCTTGGCGCCGCCCTGCGGGCAATTGGAGTCGCCCACCGCGAGCGGGCTGACCGCGACCGAGGTACCCGCCGGCCCGGCAGGACCCTGCGCGCCCGCGTCGCCGGCGTTGCCCGCGGGGCCGGGCGGTCCCGGCGGACCCTCCGTGCCCTCGGTGCCGGAGGACTTGGAGCAAGCGACGAGCAGGAGGGCAGCCGCGGCGAGGCTGAAGCGCATGGGCGCGAGCGTACCTCAGACCGGCGCGTCTTGGCTCTTGCTACCGACTCCCGTCGCCTCCGCCCAGGCCGCGAGCAGGTGCTCGACGATCACCGGCACGCCCACCCCCTGGTTGACCTGCGCGAACACCGTCGGCCCGTCCCCGCGCATCCGCCGAGCGTCGCGCTCCATCACCGCGAGGTCGGCCCCGACGTGCGGTGCGAGATCGATCTTGTTGACCACCAGCAGATCGCTCTGGGTGATCCCGGGCCCGCCCTTGCGCGGCACCTTGTCGCCGCCGGCCACGTCGATGACGTAGACCGTGTAGTCGACCAGCTCCCGGCTGTACTGCGCGGCCAGGTTGTCGCCGCCGCTCTCGACGAAGAGCAGCTCGGGGCCGATGTCCTCCATGAGCTGCTCGAGGGCGAGCAGGTTGTGGCTGATGTCCTCGCGGATGGCGGCGTGCGGGCAGCCCCCGGTCTCGACCGCGCGGATCGCGGCGGCGGGCAGCGCCTGGTTTCGCTGGAGGAACTCGGCGTCCTCGCGGGTGAAGATGTCGTTGGTGACCACGCCGAGGCGGTGGCGATCGCGCAGCGCGCGGCAGAGCTGGAGGAGCAGCGCGGTCTTCCCGCTGCCCACCGGCCCGCCGATGCCGACGGTGAAGGCGCGCCTTTGGTAGTCGCGATCGCGCGGGGCGTCGCGCTCGCGGAAGAGGCCGGGGTGCGACCACACCTCGTGGTGGTGATCGCCGTCGTGGGGATGATCGTGGGGATGGTCGTGGCCGTGAGTGTGCTCGGGCATGGGGACCTCAGGAGAGGAAGAGGCGGGCGTAGAGGCGGTCGTGCAGCGAGCCGAACAGATCGAGGAGCGGGGCCGGCTGCGCGAGGGCGTCGAGCGGGAGCGAGCCGCACTCCGAGAGGACCCGCTCGGCGAGGGGCGAGAGCTCGTGCTGGAGGCGCTGCGCCTCGTGCGGGCCGACGAGCCCGAGGCGCACGGCCGCCGACCCGACGCCGCGCAGGGCCTGGTGGAGGTAGAGGCCCTGGGCCTCGGAGAGGGCGACGCCCAGCGCGGCGAGCGCGGCGCCGAAGAGCGGCGCATGGTGGCCGCGGAGGGTGTGCGCGCGGACCGCGTCGTCGAGGCGGGCGACCTCGGGGAGGGGGAAGACGCGCGCCGCGGTGGCCGCGAAGGCGCGCCCCTGGGTGCGGCTGGCGCGGCTGGCGACGTGGCTGGTGAGGAAGGCGTGGCAGAGCGCGTCGTGCTCGGCGATCGCGTCGGGTGCCTGGTGCGAGGCCCGCACCAGGGGCAGCGCCGCGTGACCGGCCTGCCACAGCGCCTGCTCGCAGAAGGCTCGCAGCCCGCCTCCCTGGGCGATCTCCCCGAGCTGCGCCGCCGCCTCGAGCCCGGCCGAGTGCGCGAAGCCCCCGGTGGGGAACGCCGAGTCGGCGAGCTGGAGGAGCAGCCAGGAGGCCATCAGAACAGGCTGTAGCGCTGCGCCAGCGGCAGCCTCGTGGCCGCCTCGTGGCGGAGGAGCTCGCCGTCGGCGCGTACCTCGTAGGTCTCGGGGTCGACGGTGATGCGCGGCAGCGCGTCGTTGAGGCGCATGTCGCGCTTGCCCAGCCCGCGGCAGCCCCGCACCGCCACCAGGCGCTTGGCGAGGCCGAGCTGCTGGACGCTCCCGTGGGCGAGCGCGCCGGCGGAGACGAACGCGATGCTGCTCGCGCCCGTGGCCCGCCCCAGCGCGCCGAACATGGGGCGCATGATCACCGGCTCCGGGGTGGGGATGGAGGCGTTGGCGTCGCCCATCTGCGACCAGGCGATGAAGCCGCCCTTGATGACCATCTCCGGCTTGATGCCGAACATGTCCGGGCGCCACAGGACCAGGTCGGCGAGCTTGCCCACCTCGACCGAGCCAATCTCGTGCCCCATCCCGTGCGCGATGGCGGGGTTGACCGTGTACTTGGCGATGTAGCGGCGGATGCGCAGGTTGTCGCCGGCGTGGGTCTCGCCGGCGAGGCGGCCGCGCTGGCTGCGCATCTTGTCGGCGGTCTGCCAGGTGCGCGTGATCACCTCGCCGACGCGGCCCATGGCCTGGCTGTCGCTGGAGATGATGCTGATGGCGCCGAGATCGTGGAGCACGTCCTCCGCCGCGATGGTCTCGCCGCGGATGCGGCTCTCGGCGAAGGCGACGTCCTCCGGGATCTCGCGGTCGAGGTGGTGGCAGACCATGAGCATGTCGAGGTGCTCGTCGAGCGTGTTCACGGTGTGCGGCCGGGTCGGGTTGGTCGAGCTGGGCAGCACGTTGGGCTCGCCGCAGACGCGGAGGATGTCGGGCGCGTGGCCGCCGCCGGCGCCCTCGGAGTGGTAGGTGTGGATGGTGCGGCCCTTGAACGCGGCGATGGAGTCGTCGACGTAGCCCGACTCGTTGAGCGTGTCGGTGTGCACGGTGACCTGCACGTCCTCGCGCTCGGCGACCGAGAGGCAGCAGTCGATGGTGGCCGGCGTGGTGCCCCAGTCCTCGTGGAGCTTGAGCCCCACCGCGCCCGCGCGGATCTGATCGCCGAGCCCGTCCGGGAGCGAGCTGTTGCCCTTGCCGGTGAGGCCGATGTTGATGGGGAGCGCGTCGGTGGCCTGGAGCATCAGCTCCAGGTGTCGGATGCCGGGCGTGCAGGTGGTGGCGCAGGTGCCCGTGGCCGGCCCGGTGCCGCCGCCGACGAAGGTGGTCACGCCGCTGGCGAGCGCCTCGTAGGCCTGCTGCGGGCAGATGAAGTGGATGTGCGCGTCGATGCCGCCCGCCGTGAGGATGAGCCCCTCGCCCGCGATCGCCTCGGTGGTCACCCCGACCAGCAGCCCCGGCGAGACGCCCCCCATCACCAGCGGGTTGCCCGCCTTGCCGATGCCGGCGATGCGCCCGTGCTTGATGCCGATGTCGGCCTTGTAGATGCCGGTCCAGTCGATCACGAGCGCGTTGGTGATGACCACGTCGAGCGCGCGATCGTCGGCGAGCCCGGCCATCTGGCCCTGCCGGTCGCGGAGCACCTTGCCGCCGCCGAACTTGCACTCGTCGCCGTAGGTGGTGAAGTCGCGCTCGACCTCGGCGAGGAGGCCGGTGTCGCCGAGGCGGATGCGGTCGCCCGTGGTGGGCCCGTAGATGTCGGCGTAGTGCTCGCGGCGGATGCGGTGGCTCACGCGTGCTCTCCCTTCCCGGCGGACGCATTGGCGACGAGGCGCACGGTCTTGCTCTCGCCCGGCTCGAAGCGGACGGCGGCGCCCGCGGGGATGTCGAGGTGCATCTCCAGGGCGGCGGCGCGGTCGAAGTCGAGCGCGCGGTTGGTCTCGGCGAACGGGTAGTGGCTGCCCACCTGGATGGGGCGATCGCCGCGGTTGACCACGGCCAGGGTCAGCTCGCGGCGGCCGGCGTAGAGGGTGATCTCGCCGGGGAGGATGAAGCGCTCGCCGGGGATGACCGCGGGCTCGGTGGCGGCGGCGAAGCGCGAGAGCGGCGGCACCGGGAGGAAGCTGCCGTAGAGGGCGAGCTCGAGGTCGCCGTCGTCGCCGGAGATCGGGTCGTGCACGGTGACCAGCTTGGTCCCGTCGGGGAAGGTGCCCTCGACCTGGACCTCGTGGATCATCTCGCCCACGCCCTCCATCACCTGCCGGCGGCCGAGGATGCGGCGACCCACGTCCATCAGCTCGGCGACGCGGCGCCCGTCACGGATGAGCTCGAGGATCTGGGTGGCGATGAGCGCGATCGCCTCCGGATGGTTGAGGCGGAGGCCGCGGGCCAGGCGCTTCTGCGCCAGGAACCCCGCGTTGTGGAGCAGCAGCTTGTCGACTTCGCGGGGAGAGAGGCGCATCGGCGAGGCTCCAGGGCGAGACCAGCAAGGGTCGGCGAGGCGAGGATGTCGCGTCGCGTCAGCGCTGTCACCACTTTCGTGCGAAGGGGGCGACGAGTGGTAGGTTCAGCGGATGGCGAAGATGGGTGAGACGCAGCCTCTGCCGCCCTTGATCGCCCCCACGGTCGAGGAATGGCGGGCCCTGGCGCCGGCCGCGCGGCAGGCGCTGCTCGAGCGGATCAACGCCTCGCTCTCCGACCCGGTGCGGGCCATGACCGAGGGGCGACGCCACAAGAAGGCCAAGACCCGCGCCCTCGACGCGCTCGGGCTGCACTTCGGCGCGATCGGGCGGACCATGTACCTCGCCGAGGAGATGGCGGTCCTCTACCCCGGCGAGCCGGTCTTCAGCCCCGACCTCCTCGCCGTCGCCGACGTGGCGGAGCCGGAGGACGACGCGCGCATGGCCTGGGTCGTCGCCGACGAGGGCAAGGGGCTCGATCTGGTGCTCGAGGTCCTCCACCACGGCGACCGCAAGAAGGACCTCGTCGACAACGTCGAGCGCTACGCGGGCCTCGGCATCCCCGAGTACTTCGTCTACGACCGGCTGAGCCAGCGCATCCACGGCTACCGGCTCCCCGACGCGAGCGCCCGGCGCTACCGGCGGATCGTGCCGCAGTTCGGTCGCCACACGTCGACGGTGCTGGGTCTGGATCTCGCCATCGAACGGGGCACGCTGCGGTTCTTCTACGGGCTCGCCGAGCTGCCGGGGACGAGCGATCTGATCGGTCGGCTCAACGGCATGGTCGCGGATCTGGAGGCCCGGGCGGACGAGGCGGCGACGCAGGTCGAGGAGGCTCGACAGGCACTGCGCAATGCGATTGCGGCGTCGCTCGGCGCACGCGGCGTGAGCTGCTCGGAGGCGGACCGGGAGCGCCTCGCTTCGTGTACGGACCTGAGCCAGCTCCAGCGCTGGCTCGTGCAGGCGATGAGCGGCGGCACGGCCGAAGAGGTCTTCGCGACCTGAAGGCGCGCCTCGGCGACCTTCACCACTTTCGCGCGAACGGGTCGTCGCCGAGCACCTCCCCGAGCCCCGCGAGGCGCGCGCGCACGGCGAGGTTCACCGCCTCGACGGAGGCGCCGGCGATGCGGACGATGACCCCGCCGTCGCCGAGCGGGCTCACCGCCTGGAGCAGCGCCGCCTGCCGCGTGGGGACGGGGAGATCGCGCGCCGCTGCGGCGAGGGGCGCCGCGCGCGGCCCGGTGATCACCAGGGTGGCGAACGCGTCGAAGCGGCCGAGGCGGGCGCCCAGCTCGCCGTGGGCGGGATCGAGGAGGATGGAGTCGTGGACGAGCGGCGCCCCCGCGCGGGAGACCACGGTGCGGGCCGCGTAGCGGTGGAACGCCCAGCGCTCGCCGCGGGCGCTGCGCCCGGCGGTGAAGGCGTCGACGAGCACCAGGGACGCGTCCGCGGCGAGGTCGAGGCGCAACGATTGCTCGTAGCGAGCCGTGGCGAAGCAGGCGACGGGATCGGGGATCATCACCAGAAGTCCCCCGGCGGCCACCGTCGCGGCCGTGTCCTGGCGGCAGGTGCTGGTGGGGCAGCGATAGACCTTGGTCGAGGCCTGGGTGCCGAGGAGGCCCGCGGCGCCGGGCCCGACGTCGACGTCGAGGCGAACGGAGTCGCCGTCGACCAGGCCGCCGCCGAAGCTGGCCACCATCACCCAGGCGGCGTGGCCGTGGTTCCTCGGGGTGAGGAGGGCGAGCGGGCTCTCGGCGCGGGCGGCGCGGACGATGGTGCGGTCGCCGCGGTGGACGAAGGAGAGGTTGGCGCGGGAGAGGGTCGCTTCCGACGGTTGCACTTACTTGTAGGGCACCGAGGAGCAGGACCCTGTGTTGCAGGTCGTGGTATCGGGCATACAGCCGCCGACGTTGCAACACTTCTTGCCGGTGCCACAGGGCGGCATGCAATCCAGGTTAGGGAAGCAATAGGGCAACTGTGCCGGGCAATCGGCGCCGGTCGCGCATCCGCAGGCGTCGGGGTACCCCGCGCAAGCGTTCGCTGGACACGAGATGGTTGCCCCGATCTGGTCGCACTGTCCGGCATCGGAGCACAGCAAGAGCTCTTCGGAGGTGGAAACTACTCCGTTGGAGAGGCACCCCTTGCTACCGCAGATGGTACCGGTTGGAGTCTTCGGGTTGCAGAGGCCACCCAAGCAGGTGCCGTCGCCGTTGCAGGTATTCGTGTCGATGTTGCAGAGGCCGCGGGGATCGAGGGTGCCGTCGGCTACGGTGGCGCAGGTTCCATCCTTGCCCCCCGTGAGCACGGCCGAGCACGCGTAGCAGGGCGTGTTGTTGCACGCGATGTTGCAGCACACACCATCCGCGCAGTAGGTGCTGGCGCAGGCGCTTCCCTGCATACACTTCTGTCCGTTCGTCAGTAGGCACGTGCCGCCGCCAGCGTCCACGCCGGCGCTACAGGTAGCGGTCGCCGCGCAGTCTGCCTTGCCCGAGCACGTCGTGTTGCACGTGCCGCTCGCGCCGCAGGCAAAGTTGCCGGTGCAGCTCGTGGCGCAGCAGACCGTGCCTCCCTGGCCATCGTCGACGCACGCGCCGCTCGAGCACTGGCTCCCCGCCGTGCACGCGGTGCCGTTCGTCTTCAAGCCCGTGCTGCCACCCGTGCCGGTGGCCCCGCTGGTGCTGGTCGTGCTTGTCGCCGTGCTCGACGTACTGGTCGTGCTCGATGCGGTGGTCCCCGTCGTGGACCCGCCGGAGCCTCCGGTGCCTGCGCTGGTCGCGCCGAACTCGAACCCGCCGAGGATCGCCGTGCACGCGCTGGCGCCCGTGGTTGCAAGGAGAAGTAAGAGCCCCGAACGAAACGTGACCTTCATCATCCGTACCCTTCGTGGAGGCGATCGTTCAAGGACGCGTGCATCCGGCGCCGCAAGGCCATGAACCGCAGCGTTTACACGGCCGACCGCGAGGGAGCAAGCGCGTCCCCCCCGCTCGCGCCGTCGTCACCCTTCGCCCTTTACCTCCTGCTTCATCTGCTGAAAGTGCTCGACCCAGCGCAGATGGAGTGCCTGCCATCCCTGATGCTCGGCCGGATTGCGGCGCAGGCGTTCCTGCCACGCGAGGTCGACGGTGAGGCGGTCGCGCATATTTCCGAGGCCATACTGCTGAAAGGTCGCCTCGGATCGGCCTGGGAAAACAGCAAGCTCGGCGCAGAGCGAGGCGTATTGCTGAAGGCTCAGCGTCGGTGGTGGCGGCGCAACGGCGGTGGGCGCGGCCCGCGCGGGGGAGGGGGCCGGCGGGGCCGGGATGGCCTCGCTCGCGAGGGGCGCATCGGGCCGCGGGTCGTCGACCCTCGCGGCCTTGGCGAACGGCAGCGCCGGACCGAGGGGCGCGACGAAGCCCATCGAGGTACCGGCCAGCGCAGGCGGAGCGCGCTTCCTCGCAGGCGGGTTCGGGGCTGCCTCGGATGCCGTCGCCTCCGGCGGGACCACGGGAGGGCTCGTCGGCGCGCCCGCTGCGAACGGCAGCGCCGGGCCGCGGGGCGCAACGAAGCCCATCGACGTACCGGCGAGCGCCGCCGGAGCGCGCTTCATGGGCAAGGGAGGAAGGGGCGGGGCCGCGCTTGCCGCGAGATACGTCGGCGTTGCCTCTACCGGGACCCGCACGGCCTCGACCTGGGGCGCCGCGTTGCTCGCCGTTGCTGTCGTCGTTGGCGAGGGTGCTGGGCTGGCCAGGAATCGCTGACGCGCGAGGAAGGCCAGACTGTAGCGGTTGCTCAGCTCGAAGCTACCGAGCAAGAGCTCACTCCCCATCGTGTCGAGCCACTGTCGCTGCGCCGCGGTCCACTCGTCCACCGACAGCCCGGCGCGGGCGAGCACCTCGTCGCGAGGCCGACCCGCCTCCACGTCGGCTTGCAACTCGGCGTACTGGTCCAGGGAGAGCGTCGTCGCCATTGTCCGGAGGATATCACCGCCGGGCGTCGAACCGCCGCGACCCACCCCTGCTCATTGTCCGCCCGGCTCGAGCGTGAACGCGGTAAGACCGATTCCCGTGCCGTCCGAGTCTCCCGCAGCGGATCCCGCGTCCTCGTGGATGCAGCACCTGGAGCGCGCGCACGCCCACGCCCACGTGGCCGCGCAGGCCATCCGCGAGCAGCTCGAACCGAACGCGCACCTCGCTCCGGCGGCGCGCCGGATAGAGCGCGGGCTGGTCGCCCTGTACGACGCCTTCGACGGTCGCGCCGACCGGCCCACCTCCGTGGCGGTCGCGCGGGCTCGGCTCTGGGAGGCGGCGATCCTGGTGGCGCGCGGTGGGCTCCCTGCCGCGCTCGCGGCGCTGCGCGAGGCGTGCGGCGAGCTGATCTCCGCGGAGGAGCGCTATCCGCGCGTCCCCCTGGCCGCGCGGGCGGCCGTGCCGCTGCGCTGCGGGGAGGCTCTTCCACCGTTTCACACGATCGAGCGCGTCTCGGTGACGCCCGCGTTCCGCGCGCCCGCGGTGCCGGAGGCCGAGCCGGTGGCGGCCCCAGCGCTGGCGCTGCCCGAGCCGACCACCTTCGCGGAGCTCGCCGCGGTCGCCGCCGCCATGCGCAAGATGGCCGCGCAGGAGACCGCGGCGACCCTGGCGAGGCTGGCGAAGGCAGCAGAGCGGCGCCGGGAAGAGCCGGAAGCGATCGAGCCCGAGGAGCCGCCGCCCGGCTTCGCGTTCGTGCCGGCGCCGCCGCTCACGGAGGAGGACTTCATCCGCCGCTGGGCGCGCACGTGCATCGAGGACGTGGGCATGCTCGGCATCCAGCGCACGCCGCTCGTCGGCGATGACTTTCGCACCACCCTCACGCTGGAGAAGCGTCTCGTCATGGCCCTCGATGCGCTGGCCGCGCTCGGCCCCGTCGCCGTTGCGTATGTCGAGCCCCATGCGATGGACGCGCCGGCCGCGGACCCGATGCGGGTGTTCGCGATCGCGATGATCGGGGCGTGCTTCGAGGGTCGCGATGTCCTGGCAGGCGCGGAGCGGGTGCTCCATCGCTTCGGTCCGGGGGATCCGGCGGTGGCCGCTGCGTTCGTCTCCGCGCTGAAGCTCGGGCCCAATCCCTTCGTGCCCGGGGTGCTCCGTATGCTCTACGCCGCCGGCAATCCTGCGTGTCGCGCCATCGCGGTCGAGGTGCTGGCACAGCGCGGATGGCTCACCGCGGCGGACTTCGCGGCGCTCGCGGACGAAGAGGATCCGCGCGTCTTCGCGCTGACGCTGCCGGCGCTCGCGGTCGCGCGGGATCGCAACCTGGAGCGGGCGCTGGTGCGGGGGCTGGAGCACGCCGATCGCGGGGTGCAGGCGGCGGCGCTCGATGCGATGGCGCTCGCGGCGCATCCGCGCGCTGCGGCGGCGGCGCGCGTTGCGGCGAGCGGTGCGCTCGGGGACGGGGCGCTGGTGCGGGTGGCGATCGCGGGCGATGAGGAGGACGCTCGGTGGCTGCTCGAGCGGATGAAGGCTGCGCCGACGGCGGCTGCGGTGGAGGCGATCGGGTGGGCGGGGCTGGTCGAGGCGGTGCCGGCACTGCTGGGGCTTCTCGGGGCCGAGGCGGAGGAGGTCAAGCTCGCCGCAGGGGCCGCGCTGGAGCGGATGCTGGGAGCGAAGTTGGTCGATACGATCGAGGTGATGCCGGAGGCGCTGGAGGACGTCGTCGTGGCGGATCCGGATCCGGATCCGCTCGCGGTGGTGCTCGCCAGCGATCCGAACGACCCGCTGGAGCAACCGTCGGCGGGCTCGGCCGAGACGCTGGAGGTCGCTTCGACCGATCCGGCGCGGTGGCACGCCTACTGGGTGGAGCATGGCCGGCGCTACGATCCGAGGCAGAGGCTGCGGCGGGGGCATCCGTATTCGCCGTCGGTCTCGCTTTATGAGCTGGACCAGCTCGGGCTCTCGCCCGAGGACCGGCGCCGGCTCCACCGGGAGCTGGCGGTGCGGACGGGGAAGCTCACGCATTTCGATCCGCACGACTTCGTGCTGGTGCAGGAGAGGAGCTTGGTGGCCTGGGGGGCGCTGGTGAAGGCGATGGTGGAGACGCCGGGGGCGTGGGGGAGGCCGAGGGCGAGGTGA
>Ga0302267_10007450_pt1 | contig 10729 bp, 9 predicted proteins | sample III_Bog_E1_3_FD_194555 | JGI IMG/M metagenome (GOLD analysis project Ga0302267, IMG submission 194555) | Peat permafrost microbial communities from Stordalen Mire near Abisko, Sweden - III_Bog_E1_3 | ecosystem: Environmental > Terrestrial > Soil > Wetlands > Peat | place: Sweden: Abisko... | reverse complement strand
CTATCTGGAAACAGGTTTTCCGAGGCTGACCAGTCGCGCCTTTTTCTTGCCTTTTTAGCCCCGGCTCCGCATTATCCAGCGACCACCAATAAAAACGGCGCTGTAATGAAGTCCGCCACCGACACCTCGAACATCTCTTTTACGGCCCACTACACGGGCTATGTCTGGTTTCGCAACCGGCTTTCCGAGCCTGCCTTTGTCACCCCGCAGGGCCAATTGTTTTTCCAGCTGCTGCGCCCCTTTGAATACCTTGCGCGGCGCGTGATCGGCACCGACATCAAGACCACCCTGATGCAACGCCACCACCTGCTCGACCGCGAGCTTGAGGCCCTGATCGCCCGCCACCCGCATTTACAGGTACTCGAAATCGCCTGCGGCCTCTCGCCACGTGGCCACCGTTTCGCGCAGCAGCACCCGCACATCACTTATGTCGAAGCCGACCTGCCCGGCATGGCCAAGCGCAAGGAGCAGTTGCTCAACAGCATTTACTCGCTCAATAACCGCCACCGCATCGTCGTCTGCAATATTCTCGATGCCGGCCCCGACAGCCTCGAAACCGTGCTGCACCGCGAGTTCGACCCACACAAGCCGCTGGTGGTGATTACCGAGGGTCTGGTGAATTATTTCGAGCTGCCCGTCGTCAGCGGTTTCTGGCAACGGCTGGCGCAGGAATTGAAGCAGTTCTCCGAAGGCTATTACCTCACCGATATTTATCCCTCGGTGCAGGGTCATCATTTTTCCGGCCTCATCCGCAGCGCCAACGACTCCCTGCGTCTGCTCTCGCGCAGCCGTTTCTGCCTGCATTTCAGGCAGGACGAGGAAATGGCTGCACACTTCCCCGGCCTCGGCTTCAAGAACGCCAAAGTCTTCAACCCCGACCGCGATATTACCGACCGCCTGATTCCAAAGGCTCGTGGCGGCAGTATTGTGCGGGTGGTAAAAGCCGAAGTGTGAGCCGACGCATCAGTCCTGCCGGGTCAGCTGCAACAGATGAAGATAGAGCCAGGAACCGCCCCCAAGTGACGGGAGTAGCGAAAGCTCGGCAAAAGCACAGTTCGAGGCCGAGGCCGGAAAGAAATACCAGCAGACCTGCAATAAAGCCGGTTTTGAACGCAGCCAAACGATTTGACACCAGTCTGGCCTGACAGTGCGGGCAGCTCAACGTGTTTCTGACCAAGCACATGCCTATCCTGTCATGACAGACAGGGCATATAAGGTAACCTGGATTGGGTAGCAGATTTTCAGACATAAGGCCTCCCTCATAAGTTACCCGACTTGAACATGAAAAAGGCCCCATTGCGGGGCCTTTTCAATTGCTACAAAAACAACGCAGCAAGCTCAGGCATAAATCCGGTGCACCTTCTGTTCACCGACTTCGGCCACTTCCGCCACCGGCCGCATGAAGAAGTTTTCATCCTCCAGCAGCAGTTTCAGTTCTTCCGCCACTTCAAAGCTGCCGTGCTTGAACAGCGCACGAACCGTATTGTCGTTGTGCTCGAACACCAGCATTTCCACGCGCAGGGCGCTGCCCTCGGGGCAGAGCACCAGATCACGCGCATGTTTTTCCAGCGGGAAATCCGAGGCGTCAAACTCCAGCAGGCAGCCGAAGAAATTCATGTCGCGGATACGCACTTCCATGTCCACCGACAGCGAACCGTCGAGGTGCGAGAAGCTGATGATGCGCGCCTTGGGATTGCAGGGCACCTGCCGGGGCTCGGCCCGGCGTGGCATGGCCTCGCACTGCTGCCTGGTCAACACACGTATGCCCTTCACCTGGTGCAGGTCGTCGCCACGCAGGAAGGCACAGAACATGGCCACCGACTCGTCACGCTTTTCCAGCTGCGGCACGTGGTCGGCGCCGTGTATCAGCGCAAAGGTCACGTTCGGGCAGCGAATGGCGAACTGTGCACCTTCGTAGGCCGGGGTAAAGCTGTCGTATTCGCCGGTGGACACCAGCGTCTCGCACACCGGGTAGCCGAGAATGCCTTCGACTTCCATCAGCCGGCGCACGTTGATGCGGTAGCGGTGCTGGTCGTTTTCATTGAAGCCGCGCATCTGCCGCCGGAACATCTTGCGGGTGATGTCGCTGATCTCGGTTTCCTTGAGGCGGGCATGGTTGACGAGGTAGAGCACACGGCCTGGCCAAACTCGTCGAGCCGGCCCTCGTCGAGCACCTTGATGGACTCTTCCAGCAACATGCGCCAGGACTTGCGCGGCTTGGGCAGGATACCGGTGACGATCAGCTTTTCGATACGGTCAGGGCGCTTGTAGGCATAGGTCGAGGCCACCACGGAGCCCAGCGACAGGCCCATGATGTGCACCTTGGGCAGGCCCGTGCGCGCCACCCACTGGTAGAGCAGGTCGGCAAGGTCTTCGATGCCCAGCTCCGGCGCCAGCTGGCCGTTATTGCCGAGCGAGGGCAGGTCCACCAGGATCACCGGGCAGACTTCGAGGACCTGCTCGACACAATACTTGTAGGAATTGAAATTCTGGAAAGCGCCACCCAACACGATCAGGGGTGTTTTTTCGCTGTGCTCAGGCTTGCTGAAAGCCAGGTAATCCACTCTCCACTTACCGATATATTCGGTGATAGGCGTCTGGATCAGGGACTGGCGTGCATATGCCTCATACGGAATGGACATAGCTCCCCCCTTGTCTGGGTGTTTGTATTATCAGGACCAGACGGTCCATGTTCTTCTTCGGACTGCCGATCCTACACTGAAGGCCATTCGCTTGGCACGTGTAAGTATTGTAACAACACCGCCACGCCCGCTACAGAATGGGTATTTGTACACCAAATCAACCGCTTGGGAACATGAATGACAGTCATCTTCCGACGACTTACCGTCCACGCTGCCCTTTTTGCAGGCTCCGGGTACTGCGCAGAACCTGTATACTAGCCCCATCCCGAACACTGGTGCGTATCCTGCGATGGACATTACCGCTTACATGAAAGACCTGGGCCACAAGGCCCGTGCCGCTTCCCGCGCCGTGGCGCGCGCCGGCACCCGCGACAAGAACGCCGCCCTGGCCGCCATTGGCGCCGAGCTGGCGTCGGCCCACGACACCATTCTCGCCGCCAATGCCCGTGATGTTGAATACGGCCGCAGCAGCGGATTGGACGCAGCCATGCTCGACCGCCTGTCGCTTTCCGAGCGGCAGTTCGACGGTATGCTCGAAGGCCTGCGCCAGGTGATCGAGCTGCCCGACCCGGTCGGCGCCATTACCGACCTCGTATACCGCCCCACCGGTATCCAGGTGGGCAAGATGCGCGTGCCCCTGGGCGTCATCGGCATCATCTACGAGTCGCGCCCCAACGTCACGCTGGAGGCCGCCTCGCTCTGCATCAAGGCCGGCAACGCCACCATCCTGCGCGGCGGCTCCGAGGCCATACACTGCAACCAGGCCATTGCCGCCTGTATCCAGCGCGGCCTGGAAAAGTCAGGCCTGCCGCGTGACGTGGTGCAGGTCGTGGAAACCACCGACCGCAGCGCCGTCAGCGCCCTCATCACCATGCCCGAGTTTGTCGATGTCATCGTGCCACGCGGCGGCAAGGGCCTGATCGAGCGCATTTCCGGCGAAGCCCGCGTGCCCGTCATCTACCACCTCGACGGCAATTGCCACGTGTATATCGACACCGAGGCCGACCTCGCCAAGGCCGTGCCGGTGGCCATCAACGCCAAGACCCACCGCTACGGCGTCTGCAACGCCATGGAAACCCTGCTGGTCGACGCCCCCATCGCGCAGGCCGCCCTCACCGCGCTGGCCCCCATTTACCGGGAGATCGGCGTGGAGCTGCGTGGCTGCGAGCGTACCCGCGCCATCATCGAAGCCACCGCCGCCAGCGAAGACGACTGGTACGAGGAATACCTCGCGCCCGTGCTCGCCATCAAGATCGTGGACGGCCTCGATGAGGCCATCGCCCACATCAACAAATACGGCTCGCACCACACCGACGCCATCATCACCGAGAACTTCAGCAAGGCCCGCCGCTTCCTCAACGAAGTGGACTCCAGCTCGGTCATGGTCAACGCCTCCACCCGCTTCGCCGACGGCTTCGAATACGGCCTCGGCGCCGAAATCGGCATCTCCACCAACAAGATCCACGCCCGCGGCCCGGTGGGCCTCGAAGGCCTGACCTCGCAGAAATGGGTGGTACTGGGCAACGGACATGTGCGCAGCTGACGGCAATGCCCCCAAGGCATAAAAGATTCTCCGTCACCCCCGCGCACGCGGGGGCCCAGTGCCTTTGGCCTGATTCGCAAAACATCGCAGAGACAAACCCATGGCCGACCTGATCGGCCTCTACGGTGGCTCCTTCGACCCCGTGCATCAAGGCCATGTGCAGACCATTCTTGAGCTGCAACAACGCCTGCCCTTCCGCGAAATCCGCTTCCTGCCGGCAGCGCGCTCGCCCCTGAAAGGCGCGGCCACAGCCGCCGACCAGCGCCTGCAAATGCTCCAACTGGCCCTCGCCAGCCACCCCGGCCTCAGCATAGACAACCGCGAGCTAAACCGCCCCGGCCCCTCGTACACCATCGACACCCTGCGCGAAATCCGCGCCGAACTGGGCCCCGAGCAAGCCCTCGTCTTCATCATGGGCATGGACAGCCTGCTCGACCTGCCACGCTGGAAACACTGGCAAAAACTCACCGACTACGCCCACCTGCTGGTCGCCAGCCGCCCCGGCTTCAGCCCCGTGTTCAGCCCCGAGCTGGGCGACTGGTTAAAAAGCGTTCGGCCCGCATCGCCGGAGCTGCTACAATGCCACTCAGCAGGACTGGTATTACTGCTGGAAACCATGCCTTGGGCCATCGCCAGCCGTGAGCTGCGCGCCGCCATGGCCCGTGGTGAAAACATGGCACAGCACCTTCCCGGTGCAGTGTGGGAGTATGTTCAGAACCACAAACTCTACTTAGCGGAGACAACTCAGCCCAATGAAAGTGCTTGATGCAACAACTCAACAAATGGTCGACACCACCCTCAACGCCCTCGCCGCCCTCAAAGCCAACGACGTTCAAACCCTTGATGTGCGGGCTCTCACCAGCCTCGCCGATGTCATGATCATTGCCAGTGGCACCTCCACACGCCATGTAAAGGCGCTGGCGGAAAACGTCGTGATCAAGGCCAAGGAAGCCGGCATACGCCCGCTGGGCACCGAAGGCGACCGCGAGGCCGAATGGGTACTCATTGATCTGGCCGGCGTTATCGTGCACGTCATGCTGCCCGCCACCCGCGCCTTTTATGACCTGGAGCGACTGTGGAACGCCCCGGCTGCGCCCAAGGTCGCCGCTGGCCAGGCGTAACACCGGGTGAAAATCCGCCTGATTGCCGTGGGCACGAAAATGCCTGCCTGGGTGGAAGAAGGCTATGGCGACTACGCCAAGCGCCTTTCTGGTGAGATCACGCTGGAGCTGGTCGAGATTGCCGCCGGCAAGCGCGGCAAGAACGCCGATATCGCCCGCATCACCGACAAGGAAGGCGAGGCCATGCTGGCCGCCATCCCGTCGGGCGACCGGGTGGTCGCGCTCGATGTGAAGGGTCGCAGCTTCAGCACCGAAGGTCTCGCCGCCACCCTCGAAGCCTGGCTGCCCGCCGGCCGCCACACCAGCCTGCTCATCGGCGGCCCCGAAGGCCTGGCCCCGGCGGCGCTGGCCCGCGCCGAAGAACGCTGGTCGTTATCCCTGCTTACCCTGCCGCACCCCCTGGTGCGCGTGCTGCTGGCGGAGCAGTTGTATCGGGCCTGGACCTTGTTGAAGGGGCACCCGTATCATCGTTAGCTCATGGCCCCCTCTCTCTTCGGGAGAGGGCTGGGGAGAGGGGAAGTTACCACTGACAGCGCCAGATTCCCCTCTCCCTAACCCTCTCCAGAAGGGAGAGGGGATAAAATCCGCAGCTTGGGCTGAGCGCAGCGAAGCCCAACAAGCCCCCTGCAACAGCGTGCATTTACCACCCAATCCGTGGTCTCTCCCGCAACCCCAACGCCTTTAACGATTTTCCACTCCCGAATACCCGTACAATAGGGTAAAACCTCGCGCCACTGTACCCGCACCGAGACTCCATGCGCCGCCCCACCCGCATACACATGAAGGACAGCCTGCAGGAGGCCGATCTGTTCCGCCGCCGCGCCATCGTGTCGGCGGCGTTCGTGCTGGCCATGTTCCTGCTGCTGCTCGGGCGCTACTACTATTTGCAGGTGGTGCAGTACCACACCTATGCCACGCTGTCGGAAAGCAACCGCGTGCACCTCGACGCCATCGCGCCGCCGCGCGGCTATATCTATGACCGCAAGGGCCGCCTGCTGGCCGATAACCGGCCCTCCTTCTCGCTGACCATTGCCGGTACCCAGCTGACCGACGTACCCACTGTCGATGCCATGATCCGCCAGCTTACTCCTGTCATCCAGCTCACCCCGGACGAAATCCGCCAGTTCTGGGCCAGTATCCTGCTGGGTCGGCATAACGACCTGCTGACCCTGCGCCAGCACCTGTCGGACGACGACGTGGCCCGCTTCAACGACATCCACGCGCACTTCCCCGGCCTCAGCATCGTCGAAGACGAAGACCGCCATGGCAGCAGCAACCGTTCGCTGGTGGTGAACCGGGCCACCGTGCCCGACATTTCTACCCTCGTCGATACGGTGGCAGCCCTGACTCCGCTGCTCAACCTGAGCCCGGCCGAGGTCAAGCAGTTCTGGCACCGTATTCCGCTGGCGCGCAAGCTCGACAAGGTGCCGCTGCGCCTGCGCATGAGCGACCAGGACATCGCCCGCTTTTCCGAGGTGCGCTACGAGTTTGCCGGCGTGGACATCGACGTGGAGCTGTCGCGCTACTACCCCTACGGCGATCTTTTTGCCCACGCCGTGGGCTATGTGTCGCGCATCAACCAGGACGAAGAAGACGACCTTGACCCGGCCGAATACGAGGGCACCAACCTGATCGGCAAATCCGGCATCGAGAAGTATTACGAGCCCTGGCTGCACGGCAAGGTGGGCTACCAGCACGTGGAAACCAATGCCCACGGCAAGCTGATCCGCGTGCTGGAAAAGACCCCGCCGGTGCGCGGCGACGACCTCACCCTCTTCCTCGACATGGACCTGCAAAAGATCGCCGTAGACCAGCTGGCCGGCCGGCGCGGGGCCGTGGTCGCCATCGACCCCGCCACCGGCGGTGTGCTGGCTTTTGTCAGCTACCCCAGTTTTGATCCCAACCTCTTTGTCGGCGGCATACCCTACAAGGACTTCGAGCAGCTCAATACCAGCATCGACCGCCCGCTCTACAACCGCGCCCTGCAAGGCATCTACCCACCCGGCTCCACCATCAAGCCCTTCGAGGGCCTCGGCGGCGTGAACTACGGGCTGGTGGACTGGAACACCACCTTCTTCGACCCCGGCAGCTTCCACCTGCCCGGCGACACCCACGAATTCCGCGACTGGAAGCACGGCGGCCACGGCACGGTGGACCTGCACAAGGCCATCGAGCAATCCTGCGACGTGTACTTCTACAATCTGGCCGACCGCATGGGCGTGGACAAGTTTCACGACTGGATGGAGCAGTTCGGCTTTGGCGCACGCACCGGCATCGATCTGCAAAACGAGGCCACCGGCACCCTGCCCTCCACCGCCTGGAAGCGCGCCCGCCTGAAAGCACCCTGGTACCGGGGCGAGATGATGTCGGTGGGCATTGGTCAGGGCTATTTCACCGCCACCCCGCTGCAACTGGCCATGGCCACCGCCATGATGGCCAATAACGGCAAGCATATCCGTCCCCACCTGCTGAAGAGCGTGAGTGGGCCCAAGCCCTTTGATCCGGGCAACCACCCCGACGGGCAGGTGCAACTGGTCAACCCCGCCAACTGGGAACAGATGCACCTCGCCATGGAGGCCGTGGTGCACGGCGAGGGCGGCACCGCCAAAGCGCTGGCCAAGGGCCTGACCAATTACATGATCGCGGGCAAGACCGGCACCGCGCAGGTGGCCGGCATCAAGCAGGGCGCGCGCTACAACGAGGCCCTGCTCACTGCGCGGCAGCTCGACCACGCCTGGTTTATCGGCTTTGCCCCCGCCGACCACCCCAGGATTGCCGTAGCCGTGCTGGTGGAAAACGGCAAGCACGGCGGCAGCGCCGCCGGCCCCATCGCCCGCGCCCTCTTTGACTACGAGATCAACGGCATCATGCCGGCGGCCAAGCCCGGTGCCGCGGTCAGCGCACCGGGCGTTGAGCCCGGCCCCGCCACCGGAGGCGTTGAATGAACAAGCCGCAAGACCGCTTCCTGCGCTATGCCCCGCAGACCGGGGCCCGCTTCAGCAACAAGTTGGAATTCTGGAACCGCCTGCACCTCGACCTGCCCCTGCTGGCCGCCCTGCTGGTCACGGCAGGACTGGGCCTGCTGGAGCTGTACTCGGCTTCGGGCCGCGACATGGACATGACCCTGAAGCAGCTGGCCAGCTACGGCCTCGGCTTTACCGCCATGATCGTGCTGGCACAGGTGCCACCGCGCAGCTACGAGGCCATTTCGCCCTGGTTCTACGGTATCGCCATGGTGCTGCTGCTGATGGTGGCGGTGGCCGGCGAAACCCGCCTTGGCGCCAAGCGCTGGCTGCGCATACCCGGCGTCACCAGCCTGCAACCCTCGGAATTCATGAAGCTGGCCATGCCCATGATGATGGCCTGGTTCCTCGGCGCCCGCGTGCTGCCACCGCGCCTGCGCGTGGTCGGCCTCGCCCTGCTGCTGTTGGGCCCGCCGGTGGCGCTGATCGCCAAGCAGCCTGACCTCGGTACGGGCATACTGGTGGCCAGCAGCGGGCTCTTCGTGCTCTTCCTCTCGGGCCTGCCCTGGTGGCTCATGGGCGTGTTTCTCGCCCTCGTCGGCAGCCTCGCGCCCGTGGCCTGGCACTTCATGCACGACTACCAGCGCCAGCGCATACTGACCCTGATCGACCCCGAGTCAGACCCGCTGGGCAATGGCTGGAACATCATCCAGTCCAAGACCGCCATCGGCTCCGGCGGCCTCTTTGGCAAGGGCTGGCTGGAAGGCAGCCAGTCACACCTCGACTTCCTGCCCGAGGGCCACACCGACTTCATCATCGCCGCCTACTCCGAGGAGTTCGGCCTGATCGGCGTGCTCATTTTGCTGGTACTCTACACCGTTATCCTGGGCCGCTCCTTCTACATTGCCGGGCAGGCTACCGACAGCTATTCGCGCCTGCTGGCGGGCGCCATCACGCTCTCGTTCTTTGTGTATGTCTTCGTCAACGCCGGCATGGTCAGCGGCATCTTGCCCGTGGTGGGCGTGCCCCTGCCCTTTGTCAGTTATGGCGGCACCGCCGTGATTACCCTGCTCTCGGGCTTCGGTATGCTGATGTCCATTCATACCCATCGCAAGCTCATAGGCTAGTGAATATGCGTAAGCCCCTTCTTTGCCTGCTGCTCGCCGCCTGCACCCTCGCCCATGCCGGCGACTACAGCAAAAACGAGGAACTACAGGCCGTGATCGACCAGCTGGTGCAGGAAAAGGTCTACGCGCCGGGCGAGCTGGAGGCCCTGTTCGATCAGGTCAGCCGGCAGGAGCGGGCCTTGAACGCCATGTCAAAACCGGCCGAAAGCGTGAAGGAATGGAAGGACTATGGGCCGCAGTTCCTGACCGGCGAGCGCGTGGATCAGGGCGTGGCCTTCTGGAACCAGAACCAGTTGGCGCTGGACCGGGCCGCCAGGGTCTATGGCGTGCCGCCGGAAGTCATCATCGCCATCATCGGCGTGGAAACCAAGTACGGCAGCAGCCAGGGCCGTTTCCGCACGCTCGATACCCTCGCCACTCTCGCCTTTGACTACCCGGCGCGCAGCGCTTTCTTCCGCAAGGAGCTGATGGAGTACCTGCGGCTGGTGCGCGAGGAAAAGCTCGACCCGCTCAATACCTGGGGCTCCTACGCCGGGGCGCTGGGCTACCCGCAGTTCATGCCCTCCAACTGGCGCACGCTGGCGGTGGATTTTGACGGCGACGGCCACCGCGACCTCATCAACGACCCGGTCGATGCCATCGGCTCGGTGGGCAATTACTTCAAGTCCATGGGCTGGCAACCCGGCGAACCGGCGGCCCTGCGCGCCCACATCATCAGCCAGGACTACGACAGTGCCATCAACAAGGACTTGACGATCAACAGCACTCTCGGCGAAATTGCGAGGAAAGGCCTGATTCCGCGCGAAAGCGGCAGCTATCTGGCCACCATGCCCGCCTCGGCCATACGCCTGCAGGGCGACGACGGCGCCGAGTTCTGGCTGGGCCTCAACAATTTTTACGTGATCACGCGCTACAACCACAGCGCGCTCTACGCCATGGCGGTCTGGCAGCTCAGCCAGCAGATAAAGGTCGCGCACGAGGCCCGGATCGCGCCGCCCCTGCCGGCAGTCCTGCCCGCTCCGGCGCCTGCGGCCGCCAGTGGCCAATAACAAGAGGTTGGACGCATGAGACGCCTGACGACCCTGCTCCTCAGCAGCCTGCTGGGAGCCTGCGCCAGCATGGCCACGCCCCCGGTACCCGCGCCTGTACGACAAGCCCCCCTCGTCGCGCCAGCACCGGTGGCGAGTGCCGCTGCCCTGGCGCCAGTCCCGCCACCGGTGGCCAGCACCGGGCTTAACCCCTATACCCACCTGCCCATCCAGACCGTGCCGGTACCAGCACCGAAAGACCGGCCGGCCTTTGGCAGCGCCGCTTTCAACGCCATCAAGGACGC
>Ga0302267_10007448_pt1 | contig 10733 bp, 8 predicted proteins | sample III_Bog_E1_3_FD_194555 | JGI IMG/M metagenome (GOLD analysis project Ga0302267, IMG submission 194555) | Peat permafrost microbial communities from Stordalen Mire near Abisko, Sweden - III_Bog_E1_3 | ecosystem: Environmental > Terrestrial > Soil > Wetlands > Peat | place: Sweden: Abisko... | reverse complement strand
ATGAAGATCTTGCCGCCGGCCCGGGAGAAGAACGGCTCCCCACCGAGGATGGTGTCGGCCTCGATCGCGTCGACTTCGTCCTCAAACGACATGGACGAACCCCGACATGAACCCGTATGCACCCATCACGCCTCCGAAGCTGGCCACCATCGATCCACAGGGGTACTCGCAGTTCCAGGCATAGGTCCCCTTGCCGCCCGAGATGAAGCTGAACGTCACCGTGTAGGACTGGCCGGCGTCCTGGTTGGTGGAGTTCGTGGGGAAGTTCGAGTTGGTCGGTAGGGGGACGTTCAGGAAGAAGCCGGGGTCGAACCCGGGTGCGCCCCGCATGGTGAAGGTGTGCCCGATGTTGTTCGGATCCCACTGGGTGATCGTCTGGGACTTGCCGCTCGGGTCGGTCACCGTCGCCGTCCCGCCGACGGTGCCGGCCACCTTGGAGAAGAACGGGTTGTTGAGCGAACCGCCCGAGTCGAACTGGTGGACCGTCACCGTGACCAACGAATGTGCGGGGACCTGGAACTCGTTGGTGAAGCCGTAGGCCGGCCAGCTCGGGTTGCCGCTGGCATGGACCGGCTTCCCGTCGACCGTGCCGGTCGAGTCGGGATAGGTCTGGAACTGGAGCGCCACATGGGGCATCGACTGCCCGTTCACGACCGCGGTGCCGAGGGACGTGGCCACCTGCAGCCCACTCGGATAGTTGGGCGAGGTGTAGGTCTGGGACATGAAGAATGCGGCGACCCCGCCGATGGCGACCAGCGCCACGACGAACGTGACGATCACCCCGACCGGCTTGGCCTTCGGCGCGCGAGCGGGCGATGCCGCCGACGCACCTCCCTCGGGTTCGTTGTCTGTCACGGCCCTCACTCTCCACCGGCTGCCGAGACGCCAGGACGAACGCACCTGACGCCTACATCTGCACTGCTTCCCACCGGCTCCGGAAATTGCCCAGTGGCCGACTGCACGTCTCTTCTTAGCAAACTCTCCGGTCGATGTCATCGACCGTCACGGAACGGTCACCACCGGCCGCCTCGTCCGAACCGTCGTCCCGCGCGGGTCCCCGGGTCCGGTGGCCGGTCGGTAGGGTGGCACGGTGACCTTCCCACGCCCCGTGGAGGGAACCCCGGACGATCCCAGGCCCACCGGTCGCCTGCGGGGGGCCGACGCGTTCCGGCTCCACCTGACCCTGGCCGTGGGTCTGGTGATCTGCATCGGTGCCTTCGTGTTCGAGGTCACCCGGGCGCTGGGCGGAAACACCCTGAGCTGGGCATACGTGTTTGAATGGCCGATCTTCGCCGTGTTCGCCGTCTACATGTGGTGGCACCTGCTCCACGGACAGGACGGCTCCCGTCAGAAGCCGCCCCGCCCGGACGGGGCGGCCGGGGTCACGTCGCCATCGGACGGTGGTGCGCCCGCCGAGGACCCTGATCTGGCCGCCTGGCAGGAGTACCTGCGCACCATGGAATCAGACGAGGCCCAGCGGTCCGAAGGCCGGACGGACTGAGCCGGACGGACTGAGCGGGGCGGACTGAGCGGGGCGGACTGAGCGGGGCGGTCACTCAGACACGGCCCAGGGCGCGCTCGAACGAGGCCGACACGCCGCCCTCCTGCCCGAAGACCCGGTAGGCGATCAGCACCAGGGCCGGGGCGGCCCAGAAGTCGCCGCAGATCCATAGGATCCCGGCGGCCCAGCGCTGATCGCGCAGGGCGGCCACCGGCCCGTCCATGACCACGTGCATCGAGTAGACCGCGCTCTTCGAAAAGATGGCCAGCGCCATGGCCACCACCAGCATCTCGAAGGCGGTGATCACCACAGCGGCCACCTGGACCTTCGGCGTGCCCCGCGACGGTCCCGGGTGCGAGGGGAGGATGATCCGCCAGAACAGGTACCCGGTGGCCACGAACATGGGTGCCATGAGCCAGTTCATGGCCCAGTCGTGCCAGGAACCCCAGTTGTAGACGGCGGGGAGGTGCCAGAGGACCATCGTCCCGTTGAACAGGACGATGGCGGTCACCGGGTGCGTCAGCACCCGCACCGGTCCGCGCAGCAGCGCCCCGGCCGCCGACAGGTGGTAGGCCCGCAGCCACCGTCGGCGCCGCTCGACCGGGAGGGCGAAGAGGAGCGGCACCCAGGGGGCACCCAGGATGAGGAGCGGCGGCAGGTAGAACATCTCGAACACGTGGGTGACCATGTGGACGCTCAACCACGCCATGGACCACCGCTGCAGCGGCCCCGATGCCACCAGCGCCAGCAGTACGAGCCCCGCGTAGAAGGCGAGGGACCGGTGCCAGCGCGCACGGCGGTGGGCCTCGGTCTGGCGGACGGCCAGTCGGCGCCGGCCGATCTCGTGGGCGACACCGACCGCCACGGCCATCACGGCCAACGGGGTCAACTGCCAATACTGGGGGAGAACCATCGGTCCGTCCTTCCGTGACCCGGCCGATGCTACCGGCAGGAACCGGGCACGACCGTCGCCGGCTCAGCTCGACGAGCCGTACTGGAGGGGGACGGTCTGCTGAGACGGTGCGGACCACCGGGCGGCGCCCGGCGCGAGCGACCACACGGTGAGCCGGTTGCCCGACACCACGAAGGCGTCCGACTCCGCGCCGACCGTGGCCACCGCCGACGTGCCCGGGGGCGGTGCGGGGAGCACGGTCCACTGGGCACCCGGCCCCCCGGCACCCGTCCCTCCGGCCGGGCCGTCGGCGATCTCGATGCGCCGCTGCGGTCCGGTCGCGGAGCCGAGCAGGACCGTGACCGCCCGGCCGTCGCCGCCCCCGACCGACGTGGCCAGCAGCGACCACCCCGTCGGGACCGCCAGCGGTACCGAGCCGGACAGCTCCGAACCGCCGGCGTCCCACACCGCCACCAGGGTGGTCCCCGGTCCGCCCGTGCCCTCGACGAGGGCCGTCGGGCCGGGGGTGCCCGCCTGCAGGCGCAGCACCTGCGTCGCGCTCGGTGCCCCGGGTATTGCGAGCGGACCGAGGAGGGTCCAGCCACCGGACGGCGCCGCGGCGAAGATCCCGGCCGTGGCCGACCCGGCACATCCTGCGCCCAGGTCCGGCGTGCCGGCCGCCGAGATCGCCACTGCGGTGACCCGGTCCACGGCACAGCGCGACGACGTCCCGTCGAGCCCGGCGACCGTGGTCAGCCGTCGCCACGTCGTGATCCCGGGACCGGCCGTCACCACCTCGGGTGCCGGCCGGGCCAGTACCGCCGCCACCTGGCCGCCCGACCCGGTGGTGAGTCCGTCCGGCTCGGCGGCCAGGGCGCCCGGCACGATGCCCGGCGTCCACGATGCGGCCGCGGCCGAACGTTGGGCCAGCACCGAGAACGTCAGGTTCGCCGAGGGGAGGAACCCCGCGGTCTGCGCCCCCGTGGGGGCGGCGCCCACGACCAGTCCGCCGTTGTCGGCGACACCCGGCGGCGTGGCGAGCACCCACGTCGTCGAGCCGGCACTCCGGTCGAACAGCTCGGAGAAGGTGTTGGACGGGTCGTCGAGGTGCCCCATGGCCACCACCACCTGCGATCCGCCCACCGCGGTGGTGGAGGCGGCAGCCGGCACCGTGCCGGCCGACGGGGCCCCGGTTGCGTCCGGCGGCGACGGGGTCGACGTGACGGCCACGAGCACGATCCCGAGCACGATGACGGCGAGGGCGGCACCGACGACCACCCAGGTCCGCCGGCTCACGTCCGGCCCGCCTCGTCCTGGACCTGGGTCACCTGCGAGGCGAGGAGACCGCTGAACGAGGAGCGCACCGAGGACGTGGCCGACCCCGTGTCGGCATTGATGATCCGCCGCAGCGTGCCGTGGGCGTCGATCACGTAGACGATGTCTGCGTGCACCACCATGCCGCCCGCCGGCGCCGTCACCACGGACACCCCGTAGGTGTCCCACACCGAGGTCAGGTCGGCGAGCGACCCGGTCAGGTAGGTCCAGTTGGCCTGGGTGTCGAGTCCCTCCTGGCGGTCGAAGGCCGCCATGTACGCCGCCGAGCGGTACACGGGGTTGGCCACCACGGCGACGAAGCGCACGTGGGCGGCGTCGGTCCCGAGCAGCCCGTTGGTGGCCTTGAGCTCCTGGGCGATGATCGGGCAGTCCGTCGTGCACACCGGGTCCAGGAAGGTGAGGACCACCGTCGATCCCCGAAGGCTGGCCAGGGAGACGGAGTGGCCCTGGACGTCGGTGAGGGTGAAACCCGGAGCGGGGCCCGATGCGACGTTGGGTGCCCCGTCGACGGCCTCGGCGATCTGCGGGTCGGCGGTCCCGTTGACGGCGGCGGCGGCCATCGGGGCGATGCCGACCAGGAGGATCCCGAGCGCGCCGACGGCGGCGGCCAGTCGGCCGGCGTGCCGGGTGTCGAGTCCCTCCCACCACGAGCGCCGCTCGGGGGCAGCACCGCCTGACGTCCGGGTCGACCCGGGCCCGGCACCGCCCGTGGAACCGGACGCCGCAGCCACGCCGGCCCCGACGGGTACGCCGCTCCCCACGGGCGTGGCTGCCGTGAGCGGCACCACCGTGTCTTCCCCGGGAATTCCGGCTGTGGCGGCGGCCGCGGCCGGGACCGTGACCGCCAGATAGCCGCCGACCGCAACGAACAGGAGCGGCAGCATGGAGTTCGGGTCGGTCCCGACCCCGCCCCAGAACCCGAAGTCCTCGATCAGGACCCAGTCGGCCACGCACAGCACGCCGAGGACGATCACCGTCGGACGCAGCACCCGCCGGCCGACCCGCGCGCCGACGAGCAGGGCGGCCCCGAGGCCGGCGAGGGCCACCACGGCGAACAGGTTGACCCCCCAGCCGTGGGCCCGGTCGAACGAGGCGAAGGAGGCGACCAGCGAGTGGAACGGTGCGGGCTGTGCGGTCTGGGCCATCTGGGCCACCATGGCGGCCAGGGTGCCCGGCGCTCCGTGGGCCGTCCCCTGCCAGAACCCGCGGCCGGGCCAGGCCTGGAGGAGGGCGGCACCGAGGAGGAACACCCCGACCGCCCGGAGCACCAGCCGGCCGAGCTGCGGCCCCTCCCAGGCCCGGTCGGGCAGGGTCACCAGGGCGCCGGCCACCACGTAGAAGAGCACCGCCCCGGGGGCACCGAACAGGACGGTCGCACCGGGCGCGAAGATGCCGCCGAAGGCGTTGCCCACCGACCACACGACCAGGCCCCAGCCGACGCTCGCCAGTCCGGCGCCCCGGCTCCACCAGCCCCGCGGCCCCACCAGCAGCAGCAGCCCGATCCCGAGCTGGATCCAGACCGTGGACGCGGCGGCCGTGGCCGGGTGGTTCGCCCACACCGTGACACCGGAATCGACCAGGTGCTGCACCCAACCGGGTGAGGTTGCCGCCGCCGGCTTGATGACGCCGCCGACCAGGCCGGTCGGCATGCCGGACTGGAGCTGCAGCAGTCCGTCGAACGTCCAGAGGATTCCGAAGGCGATCCGCAGGAACCGCCTGGCGGTGGGTTCGGGCGTGCCGGGCGCGGTCACGTGGGGAAACGGCTCACCGCGGGCCACCGCCCTCCGGTACTGCATCGACCGGAGCTGGTTCCAGCCGACGAAGAGCACGACGACGAGCACCAGGACCAGTGCGCCCTGCCAGGCCAGGGCGTGGCGGAACTCGGCGACGATCGATGCGTTCCCCGGCCCCGGAGGGCCGCCCATGCCGGTCATCGGCAGTGGGTGGAGACAGGGGCGTGCATCGGGGCCACGCTACTGTCCGCCCCCTCCCGGTCGGTAGTCGCCCGGGTGTGATGCCCGCCCGCGGGCCCCTGCCCGGCGCCGGCCGCCCGGCCGTCGGTGCCGGTCAGCCGACCGTGAGCGCGGTGGGACTCGAGGCCGTCCCGTACTTCGTCACGACCCCGATGACCCCGGTCGACGCCCGCTTCGGCACGGTCACCTCGATCTGGGTGGCCGTATCCGACGACACCACGGCCCGCCTCCCGTCGATCGTCACCTTCCTGGCCGCGCCGAGCCCGGACCCGGTGATCGTGACGGTGCCGGAAGGCGACGCCGACGTGGGGGCGAACGAGGCGATCGACGGCGCCAGGTGGAAGATGGCCGAACTGGTGGCCGACCCGAGCGTGCCGACCACCGTCACCGGGCCGTCGGAGGCCCCGCTGGGCACGGTCACGGTGACCGCCGTGGGCGCCACGTTCACGATGGTGGCCGACGTTCCCGCGAAGGAGACCGACGTCGTGGTCTGGAGGTACGTCCCGGTGACGGTCACCGTCGTGCCGGCCGCAGCCGAGGCGGGCGACACCGCCGACACCGCGGGCACGAAGGTGAAGTCCGGCTCGCCGTCGGAGCAGGCGCCCTTGCCGCCGTTGGCCCGGTTCGACCACGTCCCCTGCACCGCCACCGTCCCGGTGGCCAGGGTCAGGTCGAACATGTGACCGACCGCCGGCGCCGCCACGTAGGCGCAGAGGTCACCGGTCTCCGCGCCCTTCGCGTTGGACCAGCCGCCCGGCGGGGTCGTCTCGGGGAACTGGTCGGTCAGGGTCTCGGCGTACTCGTGGCTGGCCGCCTCGGTGGCGCCGTCCAGGGTGCCCGGCGAGTTGACGGTTCCGGCGCCGCAACTGCCGTGGGCGTCGGGCACGTAGGGCAGGTTGGTGAACGCCACGGTCGGACCGGACGCCGGCCCGGTGCCGTCGATCGTGGGGTCGTGGGTGTCGTCGTGGTAGGCGCAGTAGCCGACCGTGCCGTTGAACCAGCCGTCGGGATCGGCGCCGGTCGGTGACACGATCACGTACTGGGTGTCACGGTTCGACGCCTGGTCGGCGTTGCCGAAGTAGGTCGCCGCCCGCTCGGCCTCGGTGGCCAGCTGCCCCCCGGTCGGCCCGGAGCGCTCCTCGGCGGTGGCCGAGTCGGAGTTGTCGTACCAGATGCCGGCCAGTACGCCCCCGACCGGGTGGGGGACCATGGCGTCACCGGGCGAGCACGTGGTCGCCCCGACGGCCGTGCCGTCGCAGTACTGGGTCATGACGCCGCTCCACGTCTCGCCGTCGGTCCCGAGCCCGTTGTAGAGCTCCTGGAGTGCCGGAGCCAGCCCGTCCGGATCGATGGAGAAGCTCGCCACTCCCGAGCCGTCGACCGACTCGGCCCCCCACTGTCTCCCCATGAAGACCAGGTAGACCTTGGCCTGGCCGGTGGTGACGCCGGCGACGGTCAGCCCGCTGTCCGGGTCCGTGACGCCGCCGCCGTAGGTCAGGAGCTTCCCTCCGGTCAGGGTCGTCTTGCCGGCCGGGGAACCGGCGAGTAGGGCCTGCACCCCCCGCACATCACGCGTCTTGCGGGGCACGGCCCCGTGGCGGTAGCCGTGGTGGAGCGCCGTCGGGACGGTCAGCGTCTGCGCCGCCTCGGGGGTGGTGGCGGCTCCCGCGACGGCCGGGGGCACGGTGACCACGGCCAGGGCCGCGGCACCGAGGACCGCCGCACCGGCCACGACGCCGAAGGCGTGGACCGCCGCCCTCGACGTTCGGTGGAATCGGAACATGTTGACCTCCGGTACGGTGTCGCCCCTGACACCCGCGCGGGGCCGGAGCAAGCTCCGGGCGGCCCGAGGGCGCGTGCACCACCGTACGGATCGGGTCCCGGACGGTACTGACCCGGTCAGGCTACCCCCCGGGGCACGGACATGGGAAGGGCGCGCAACCCGGGGTGCGGAGGCGACCACCGAGGGTCACCGGGCCGGTCGACCGCTCCCGCTCACTCGCCGAACAGCAGCCCGTAGTCGGCACCTCGCCGCAGGTGGTGGCCCCCGTCGATCGGGAACGCCACCCCGGAGATCCAGGTGGACTCCGGACCGGCCAGGTATCGCACGGCTGCGGCCACGTCCTCGACCGTCCCGACCCGACGGATCGGCATCCCGTCCAGGTAGTCGTCCAGCAGTGGCCCGCCCGCGGTGATGAACGACATGAGTTCGTCGTCGATGATCCCGGGCTGGACCGTGTTGACCCGGAGGCCGGTCGGGCCGAACTCGTCGGCCGCGTACTTGCACAGCATGTCGATCCCGGCCTTGGAGGCGCCGTAGGCCCACAGGTACCGGTGGGGGAAGGCGCCGGCCCCCGAGGACATGCCGATGAACGAGCCCCCGGTTGCCCCGCCGCCGTCCACCCCCGTGCCCGTGCCGGCCGCCATCCACGGGGCGCCGTGCTTGAGGCACAGGAACGTGCCGACCAGGTTGAGGTCGATCGTCGCCCGCACCGCCTCGACGTCGGCCGCGCCCATCGGTCCCATGTGGAGCGACCCGCCGGCGCAGGCGAAGAGGACGTCGAGGTGTCCGCGGGGCGCCGCGGCGCGGGCCACCGCCTCGACGATCTGGTCCTCGACGGTGACGTCGGCGACCACATAGGCCGCCGACCCGACGGGGTGCCCGGCGGCCGCGGCGGCGGCCGCCACCTCCTCCAACCCGGCGACCGCGCCGGCCAGCTTCTCCTCGGTCCGGCCGCAGATGACCACGTGTGCGCCCTCGGCGACGAACCGGGTGGCGGTGGCCAGCCCGATGCCGCTGCCCCCGCCGGTCACGAGTGCGGTGTAGCCGGCGATGCCGTTCGGTCCTGCGGTGATGTCGGTCACGGCGTGCCCCCTGGTCGGTCGGGTGGTTGTCGGTCGGGTGGTGGTCGGTGGTGGAGCGGACCGGTGGCCGGAGTGGCTACCGTTCTCAGTTCCGGAGCAGCATGCTACGGACCGCCCGATGCGGCAATCCGGAAGGCCCGCCACCAACGGGACCGGGCCGGCGACACGAGGAGTCATGCGGTGAGCGACCGGCAATTCAACCTGGCCGACCTGTTCGAGATCGTGGTGGACGTGACCCCGGAGCGGCTGGCCCTGGTGGCCGGCGACGTCCGGCACACCTACCGCGACCTGGATGCCCGGGCCAACCGGTTCGCCCACCACCTGGGTGGCCTCGGGCTCGCCACCGGCGCCCACGTCGGGATCCTGGCCCGCAACCGGGCCGAATGGGTGGAGGCCATGATCGGGTGCTACAAGGCCCGCTGCGTGCCGATCAACCTCAATTACCGCTACGTGGCCCCCGAACTCCGCTACGTGGTCGACAACGCCGACCTCGAGGTCCTCGTCTACGAGCGTGACCTCGGCCAGCTCGTGGCGGACGCCCTCGAGGGCGTCACCCTCGACCGGGCGCTCCACCTGATCGTGCTCGAGGACGGGACCCCCGCCAGATCCGACCCCGTCGAGGCCGCCACCGGCACCCCGCCGACACGGTACGAGGACGCCATGGCCGCGGCTTCCGGCCGGCGCGACGACGCCCCCCGGTCGCCCGACGATCTCTACGTCCTCTACACCGGCGGCACCACCGGCATGCCCAAGGGGGTCATGTGGCGGCAGGAGGACATCTTCTTCGCCGCCATGGGCGGGGGCGGCTGGGGGGCCGAGCCCATCACCACGGCCGACGAGCTCGCCGGCAGGATCAATCCCGACGAGGGGGCGCGGATCCCGATGCTGGTCGTCGGCCCGCTCATGCACGGCAACGCCCAGTGGTCCATGTGGAACGCCTTCATGATGGGAGGGACCACGGTCCTCTACACCCTCCACCACTTCGACCCCGACCGCCTGCTGCGCATGGTCGGCGAGGAGCGCGTGGTGTCCACCGCGCTGGTGGGGGACGCCATGGTCCGCCCGCTGTGTGAGACCCTGGCTGGGGCGCCTCCGGGCACCTATGACATGTCGACCCTGATGGTGATCGGCTCGGGTGGGGCGATGCTGTCCGCCGCGGTCAAGGCGGACCTGGCCGTCCAGCTGCCGGGGGCGATGATCATGGACCGCTTCGGGGCGAGCGAGTCCGGAGCGCAGGGAGCGGTCGAGGTCGGTGACAGCGGCCCGAAGTTCGTCATGAGCGAGGACACGGCTGTCCTCGACGACGACCTCCGTCCGCTGTCCCCCGGCGACGGTCGCATCGGACTCCTGGCCCGGTCCGGGCGGATCCCGCTCGGCTACTACAAGGACGAGGCCAAGACCGCGGCCACGTTCCCGACCGACCCGGACGGCGTCCGCTGGTCGGTCCCCGGTGACCTGGCCTCGATCGCCGCGGACGGGGTCATCACCGTGCACGGCCGCGGGTCCGCCTCGATCAATTCGGGCGGCGAGAAGATCTTCCCCGAGGAGGTCGAAGCGGCCGTCAAGGCCCACCCCGACGTCTACGACGCCATCGTCGTGGGCCTGCCCGACGAGCGCTTCGGCGAGCGGGTGGCCGCCGTGGTCCGCGTACGAGACGGGTCGGCCCCGCTCTCGCTCGAGGCACTGCAGGGCCACTGCCGGACCCAGATCGCCGGGTACAAGGTGCCCCGCCAGCTCCTGGTGGTCGATGAGATCCCGCTCACCGCGGCGGGCAAGCCCGACGGCAAGGCGGCCAGGGCGCTCTTCTGAGTTCGCCCGCCGGGCGACCGGTACCGGTCAGGCGGCGACCGAACCGGGGGCCCGGGCGTCGACCACCGACGCCACCACCGCCACCACCCGCTCGGCGGCATCGGTCAGCGATGCCTCGTCGACCTCCACGGTCCGGCGCTCCCCCGCTTCGGGCCACAGCCCGACGACGCGGGCGGGCACGGGTTGGTCCGTCGACCGGAGGGCGGCGACCAGGGCGAGGAAGGCGAGCTCGTCCGCCCATCCCCCGTCCGGGATCCCACCGGACACCGACACGAGCACCGGACCGGCGGCCGTCCGCCCCCCGTGTCCCACGGCCGGACGCGCCGGGGCCACCCTCGCCTCGCACCGACCCTTCAGG
>Ga0302267_10007438_pt1 | contig 10744 bp, 11 predicted proteins | sample III_Bog_E1_3_FD_194555 | JGI IMG/M metagenome (GOLD analysis project Ga0302267, IMG submission 194555) | Peat permafrost microbial communities from Stordalen Mire near Abisko, Sweden - III_Bog_E1_3 | ecosystem: Environmental > Terrestrial > Soil > Wetlands > Peat | place: Sweden: Abisko... | reverse complement strand
CGTTGGCGGAGTCGCGAATCTCGGCGATGAGCACCTTGGTGCCGATGGCCTCGTCGTCGAGGTCGGGCTTCAGCTTGAGGTCCGAGATCGTGTAGAAAAGCTTGATGATTTCCTCGTCCGTCGAGTAACCGAGGGCGCGCAGGAACGTCGTCGCGAGGAACTTCCGGCGGCGCTTGCGCCGATCGAGATGGACGTAGAGCAAGTCGCTCGTGTCGTACATGACTTCGAGCCACGAACCGCGGTCGGGAATGATGCGGTAGGAATAGAGCTCCTTGCCGTTGGCGTGGATGCTCGACTCAAAGCAAATGCCGGGCGAGCGATGGAGCTGCGAAACGACGACGCGCTCGGCGCCGTTGATGATGAAGGTGCCCTGGGGCGCCATGAGCGGCAATTCGCCCATGTACACGCGCTCTTCCTTGACGTTCTTGTCCTCGCGCAGGCGGAACGTGACGTACAGCGGCGCGGCGAAAGTCTGGCTCTCGCGCTGGCACTCGAGCGGGCTGAGCTTGGGCTCGCCGATCTCGTAATCGCCGAACTCGAGCTTGATCTTCTCGTCGTAGCTCTCGATCGGGAAAACCTCGGAGAACACGGCCTGCAGGCCTTCGTTCTTGCGCTTGGAAACCGGTACGTCCTTCTGGAGAAAATCCTTGTAGGAGTTGAGCTGGACCTCAATCAGGTTGGGTGTCTCGATCGCCTCGGCGAGTCGGCCGAAGTTGATGCGCCGTCCGGTGGAGCGTGCTTCTTCGAGGGGGTCGCTGCTGCCGTGAAACTTGATCTGCTCGTCCGTCGTTGCCATGAGATATGTGCCTTTCCTTTTGCTAACCTGCGCGATGTGTGACCCGGTACCGTCCCTCTACTGCATGAGGCAGGCGCCCGTTGCCGGATCGCAACGGACGCCTCCCTAAACTGAGCCGACTACTTGATTTCGACCGTGCCGCCGGCGGCTTCGATCTTCTTCTTGATTTCTTCGGCTTCTTCCTTCGCCACGCCCTCGCGGACGGTCTTCGGAGCGCCTTCGACCAGCGCCTTGGCTTCCGCCAGGCCCAGGCCGGCGACTGCCGCGCGGACTTCCTTGATCACGCCAATTTTCTTGGCCGGATCAACCGTCTTCAGGATGATGTCGAACGCCGTCTTGGCTTCCGCCGCCGGAGCCGCCGCGCCACCCGCTGCCGGAGCCGCCGCCGCTGCCACAGGGGCCGCCGCGCTGACGCCGAGCTTGGTTTCGAGGAGCTTCACGAGCTCGGAGGTTTCCAGCAGGGTGAGCCCGCTGATGTCGTTGACCAGTGTATCTAAGTTTGCCATGTTCGTTTCTGTTCTATTTTTCAGCCAGCCTGGCGTCACGCACCCGCGCAACGATTAACTCCAAAGGGCTTTGGAGCCAGGTGGGCTTGAGGTTTATGTGCCCTTCACCGGCTCGGGAAAAACGCAGCTAAGAATCTTAGCACATTTTTTCCGTTCCGAAAGTGTTACAATTTGGTTACGCAGCGGCTTTATCTCCCTTTTCGCTATATGCCTTGAGCACCTGCGCCACCTGCGACGCGGGCGTGTTGATGAGGCGGACCAGCGTGGAGGCCGGTGCCAGCAGCAGACCGAGGAGCTTCGCCTGGAGCACATCCTTCGAGGGCAGCTCGGCCAGGGCCATGATCTGGTCCACTTCGAGGACGGCCTTGTCCAGGATTCCGATCCTGAGCTTCGGCTTCTGGAACTCGGCGGTGAAGTTCTTGAGCACCTTGGCCGCGGCGGAGACATCGCTCTCGCCCATGACCACGGCGGACTGGCCGTGCAGGTAGCTCTCCATGTCGGGCATCTGGGAATCGGCCAGCGCGCGGCGCAGGAGCGTGTTCTTCACGACGCGGTACTCGGCCTTGGCGCCGCTGAGGCGGTTGCGGAGCTCGTTGAACTGCGGCACTTGCATGCCGGTGTAATCGGTGATGAGAACGTACGGCGTCTTGTCGACGCGCGATTTGATCTCGCTGATGATGAGGTTTTTTTCGGGTCTCATTGTCTTAAATAATTTTCAGGTTTAGGCGCTCAGGAACGGCGCGATGTCGACGCGGATGCCGGGCGAGAACGTGGACGACAGCGTCACCGTCTCGATGAACCGGCCCTTGGCGCTCGACGGACGGCTGCGCACAATCGCCTCGATGACCGCGCGGCCGTTGGCCTCGAGGTCTTCCGGCTTGAACGAGAACTTGCCGCACGGAACGTGCAGGTTCGCGGCCTTATCGAGCTTGAACTCGACGCGACCGGCTTTGCACTCCTTGACCGCCTTCGCGGTGTCGTCGGTGACCGTGCCGGTCTTGGGATTCGGCATCAAGCCACGCGGTCCGAGCACACGGCCCAGCTTGCGCACTTCGCCCATCGCTTCGGGTGTCGCCACGGCAACGTCGAAATCCTGGAAACCTTCGGTGACCTTCTTGATCAGGTCCTCGAAGCCGACGAACTCGGCACCGGCTTCCTTGGCCGCATTGGCCGCGGCGCCCTTGGCGAACACGAGCACGCGGACGTTCTTGCCCGAGCCGGCCGGCAGCGCCACCGTGCCGCGCACCATCTGGTCGCTCTGCTTCGGGTCGACGCCCAGCTTGAACGAGAGATCGACCGTCTGGTCGCCTTTCGTCGCGGGGATCTGCTTGAGGATCTTCACGGCCTCGGCCCACGAGTAGTTCTTCGTCTTGTCGACGAGCTTCGTGGCGGCTTCGTATCTTTTGCTGCGCTTGATTGCCATTGTTTTTCTTTCTGTGGTCTTAGCGGACCCGGAGGCCCTCCCACTGTTTTGGGTTTCTCTAAAAATTAGTCGGTGATCTCGATGCCAGCCTGGCGCGCGGTGCCCGCGATGACGCGGAACGCCGCCTCGTCGCTCTTCGCGTTGAGGTCCTTGCGCTTGATCTTCACGATGTCCATGACCTGCTTCCGGGTCACCTTGCCGACCTTCGTGCGGTTCGGTTCCTTGGAGCCGCTGGCGATGTTGGCCGCCTTTTTCAGCAGCACAGCCGCGGGAGGCGACTTGGTGATGAAGGTAAAGGTCTTGTCCTTATAGACCGTGATGACGACCGGGAGGACGTCGCCGGCCTGTTTCTGGGTGGCCGCGTTGAATTCCTTGCAGAAGGCCATGATGTTGACGCCCTGCTGACCAAGGGCGGGACCAACGGGAGGAGCAGGGTTCGCCTGTCCGGCCGGAATCTGCAAACGGATGATGCCTGTGACTTCTTTTGCCATAAATTTTCTCTATTAACGCTGACTTCGCTTACGTTTTGTCTACCTGCCAGTACTCGAGCTCGAGGCTGGTCGAACGCCCGAACATGTTCACGGAAACCTTCAGCTTGCCGCGCTCCATGTCGACGCCTTCGATGAGGCCTTCCTGGTTTTGGAACGGACCGTCGCCGACCTTCACCTTGTCGCCGATCGTGAACGCAATCTTCGGGAGGACCTTTTCCTCACGCTCGCGCATCTGGCCGAGCATGGTCTGCACCTCGTCGGCGCGGATCGGCTGCGGATTGTCGCCGTCGGCGAAGCCGATGACGCCATTGGTCTCGCGCACGAAGTACCAGGTCTTCTCGACCAGCTTCTTCTCGTCGTCGCGCAGGAACATGTTCACGTAGACGTAACCGGGATGGAGCTTGCGCTCGCTCTCGATTTTCTTGCCGCGTTTCACCTCGGACACACGCTCGGTCGGGATGACGACCTCGCGGATCAGGTCGCCCATCTCCTCGGTCTTGGCGCGGCGCTCGAGGCTTTCCTTCACCTTCTTTTCCTGTCCGGAAAGAACGTGCAAGGCATACCACTGCGGCGGCAGCTCCGGCGACGGTGTCGCCTCGGCTTCGGATGTGATTTCGGTGACTTCGGACATAAAGCGTTAGTGGAGCGGCGTGGGAGCAACACCGGCATGAGCCGTGGCGATTCCGGTACCGGTGAGGAAACCGACGAGGTGCGTCAGCAGCCAGTCCGACGTGGTGACGAACCCGGCGAGCAGGACGACCGAGAGAATCACGACCACGGTGGAGTCGCGCAGCTCGCGGTATTTCTTGAAGCCGGTCTGGTTCGGGTCCCAAGGCCAGGCGCACTTGTCGAGCTCGGTCTTGGTTTCACCGACGAACTTGAAAATCGTGACTCGGTAGTAAAAGAACAGCGCCAGCACAGCGAAGCCCGCCAGGCTCCAGCCCGCCAGGGCATAGCCCATGCTCAGGGCCACGACAGCGGCCACTACGAGGAAAAATGCGATGGTCCAGATGTTCATGTTGTCGTTTAAATTAGGTCCTGGCAGGGCAGGAGGGACTCGAACCCCCAACCCTCGGTTTTGGAGACCGGTACTCTACCAATTGAGCTACTGCCCTCTCTACCTGGATTAAATTTTCGTTCCGTGTTTATTTGACGCCGAAACCGCCGGTCCTTCGGAGGCTTCAAAAAGCCCTCCGAGAACCGACGGTTTGGCGCAATCTGTGTTGACTGACTTACGCGATGATTTCAGTGACGCGTCCGGCGCCAACCGTCTTGCCACCCTCACGGATGGCGAAGCGGATCTGCTTTTCCATGGCGATCGGCATGATCAACTCGACTTCGATCTCGACGTTGTCGCCCGGCATGACCATTTCGACGCCCTCTTTGAGCTTCACGTTGCCCGTCACGTCCGTCGTGCGGAAGAAGAACTGGGGACGATAGCCGTTGAAGAACGGCGTATGACGTCCACCTTCCTCTTTCGAGAGAACGTAAACCTGGCCCTTGAACTTCGTGTGCGGCTTGATCGAGCCGGGCTTGCAGATGACCTGGCCGCGCTCGACGTCTTCCTTCTTCACGCCGCGGAGCAGAACGCCGACGTTCTCGCCCGCTTCGGCGGAATCAAGGAGCTTGCGGAACATTTCGATGTCAGTGACGGTCGTCTTGGAAGTGTCCTTGAGACCGACGATTTCAACTTCGTCCATCTTCTTGAGGATACCGCGCTCGACACGGCCGGTGGCGACGGTGCCGCGGCCTTCAATGTTGAACACGTCTTCGACCGGCATGAGGAACGGCAGATCCTTCGGGCGTTCCGGCATCGGGATGTACTCGTCAACCGCGTTCATCAAATTGATGATTTCCTTTTCGTACTCGGCGTCGCCTTCGAGGGCCTTGAGGGCCGAGCCCTTGACGATCGGAATCTTGTCGCCGGGGAATTCGTACTGGGTGAGCAGTTCGCGAACTTCGAGCTCGACGAGCTCGAGGAGTTCCTTGTCATCGACCATGTCGACCTTGTTCAGGAAGACGACCAGGGCGGGAACGCCGACCTGGCGGGCGAGCAGGATGTGCTCGCGGGTCTGAGGCATCGGGCCGTCGGCCGCGCTCACGACGAGAATGGCGCCGTCCATCTGGGCCGCGCCGGTGATCATGTTCTTGATGTAGTCGGCGTGACCGGGACAGTCGACGTGCGCGTAGTGGCGCTTCTCGGTCTGGTACTCGACGTGCGTGGTGTTGATCGTGATACCACGCTCTTTTTCCTCAGGAGAGTTATCGATCTGGTCGTAACCCTTCTTTTCCGCAAAGCCCTTTTTGGAAAGAACGCTGGTGATGGCGGCCGTCAATGTGGTCTTGCCGTGGTCGACGTGTCCGATGGTGCCGATGTTGACGTGCGGCTTGTCACGTTTGAATGATTCCTTAGCCATGATCGTTACTCCTGAGTTTCTCTGTCTTTTTTATGACGTCCGCGCTTGGGTCTACCGAGCTCGTCCAGTCTGTCGTTGTTAAATTCGTTCTCCGTCCTTCTTACCTTCCATCGCCCAGGGGCGAGCCCATGACCGGGTTTGAACCGGTGACCTCATCCTTACCAAGGATGTGCTCTACCGACTGAGCTACATGGGCACTTGATTCGTCACCGAGCAAGCGGCCGTGAAGCCAAACCCGGCCCTTATCTCCTGCACCTATCCCTGCGATAAAGGCAAAAAGTCCACGCCCGAATTTGAAACTTACGCCCAAATTCAGGAGTGGCCTTGATCTTGCTCCACACTGCGGGCTTCCAGAACTAATGTCAAAAGTTTTTTGAAAAATTTTGGTCCCGCGGACAGTCCCTCTACCGATAACCGTCCCCACCTCTGTTTAGCGCCTGTCCCCGGCCGCCGCAAGCCCCGCAAAATCGCCAGAAAAGCGATATTTTCGATCACCGCAAATAAACCCGGCTGTAGTTGAACTCGTAGTAGATCGAGTTCGTGTTGAGCGTCGACGCCGCCGTGGGATAGTCCACCGACGAAACGTTGTTCGCGCCCAGGCCGGCGTCGTAGCGAAAATACATCGGCACGGACGTGCCGTTCGTGGTGTTGTTCTCAGTCCAATTATAGGACGGTCCCCATTGCACGGGCGTGCCGTCGGCGTACATCGTATAGCTGTTGTCCTTGCGGTAAAGGAGCTGCCAGACGTGGTATTGCGTGGCATCGTAGGAATTGATCCCCACCGATTGCATGCCCTGCTGCCAAGAGGCATTGGGCTGGTAGATGACGAAGTCGTTGGTGCCGTTGCTCACCGTATTCGAGTGCCAGTAACGCCCGTCGTAATTCGTGAACCCCGGGGCGTTCGTGTAGCCAAAGCTCTCGAGCACGTCCATTTCCGGCGCATAATTCGAACCCACCGGACCGCCGTCCACCCACAACGCGAACCAGAAATAGGGCGGCGTGTGGTACCGCACGCGCGTTTCCCAGAGAATATCCTGGCCCAGGCGCGAGCCGCCCGCAGGCAACGACCACTGGGCCACGAATGAACCACAACCGCATTGATGGTTCGCGGGAGTCAGCGTGGCCGTGCCGCCCAAGGGGACGAGGTAAGTCTGCATCGAGTCTTGCGTGAACGCTCGCACCTGCGGCACCACGACACTGTTGGTCGTCTCGCCGACCCAATTTTGTCCCGCGATCCGTGTCACCGTGCTGGTGGCTACCGTCAGCGCGCCGTAGTTGCCGCCGTTGTCGATGGTGTTGAACTCGTCATGATACTGGAAGTTCGCATCGAGCGCGGCTGAGTTCGTGATCGTCCCGTCCGTTCCGAAATGCCAGTTCTTCACCAGCGTGAAACCCGTGCCGCCGACACCGAACGACGGCGGAGGCCCAACCGCCGGGCTGTTCGTCGTCCCACCGCCGACTGTCTCCGCCTGCCCGGCTTGGAACGGCGTAATCGCGGTATTGTAGACGCCGATGTCCTGCAGCTTGCCGTTGACGAAGCTGGTGGTGCCGCTGCTCGCGACCTTCGACGACGTCGAGGTGTAGCCGATCGATCCGCCGCTTCCGCTGTTGGCCCCGGTCGCGTTCACGCCGTTGACGTAGAGCGTGATGTTCGTCGCGTTCTGGATCACCGCCGACACGTCGTACCATTGGTTCGCTGCGAGCGCGATGGTGCCCGTATTCGAGCGCCGGTGCGCCGTGAACGCGCCTTGGGCATCGCCGAACTCGCCCACGAGCTGGCCGTTGACCACGCTCAGGTCGTAACCGGCGATGATCGACGAATTGTCAGTGTTGTCGCCCGAGAAAATGCGCTGCACGCCATTGGTGCTGTTCAGGAAGACGAGGCCGCTGATCGAGATCGGCAGGGCCTGCTTGAGCGTGTTGGTTGCTGTGCTGTTGCCGAAGTTCACGTAGCTGTTCGTGCCGTTGAACGCCAGCGCGCTGCCGTCCAGGCCCGTGGTCCACTGCGGGCCATTCGTCAGCGTGCCGGTGAAGCCATCGCCCGTGGCATCGCTCGTCGTGGTTCCGGTGCCTTCCTCGAACGCCCAGTAGCCCAGCGCGCCCACGGCGATCTGGGCAATTTGGGTTTGCGTGAGCGCGGCGTGGTAAACGCGCACATCATCAATTTTACCGCTGAAAAAGGAGCCCGAATTGCTCGTGCCGATCCTGGAGGGAGCGGTCGTATACTGCATCGCGCCGCCTGCGCCGCTGTAGTTGCCGTTGATCAACTGGCCGTTCACGTAGAGCTGCATGTTGCCCGCGCCCTGGATCACCGCCGCGATGTGGTACCACTGGCCGGTCGCCAGCGGCGCCGTTCCGGTCAAGGACTGCCGGTGCCCCGAGCCCCAGCCGCCCGCGTCGCCAAAGTCGCACTCCGGCAGGCCGCCGGCCGCGATGCCCAAGTCGTAACCGGCCATCATTGTATCCGTGGAGGAATTGTCCGAGTTGTCGCCGGAGAAAATCCGCTCGCTGTTCGCCGTGCTCGCCAGATTAACCCACGCGGTGACGGTAATGGGCAGCGTCGGTTTCAGCGTGCTGGTCAGCGTATTGTCGCCGCAGTCGACGTACGAGCTCGTGCCGTTGAACGTGCCCGATGTCGAACCGATGATGCCCGTCGCATAGCCGACATTGAAGTTCGTCCCGTTATGGCCGTTGCCGCTCGCGTCGATAACGTTGTTCTCAAATCCATACTGCGCGAGGACCTGCGCGGATGCTGCTGGAGCGCCGAGACAAAGCGCGAAGAAGGCCAGGAAGCCAACGAGGGAGTGAGTTTTCATGACGGAGGTGGGGTGGAAGGCAAAAACCGCGGGGTTCAGGTTTTCTTCGAGGCTGGAATCGCCAGCGAGGCGATGCTCGGATTAACTACTTCCTCGACCGCCGGGCGACAAACGCGTAGCTTTTGGACACGTCCAAATTGGGCGCCCCGGCATGACCATCCGCGAACTCGCCGCCCGCCTCCGCCTCAGTAAATCGACCGTGGCCTACGCCCTGCGCGACGCCCCCGCGGTCAAGCCCGCCACGCGCGAGCTCGTCCAGCGCCGCGCGCGCGAACTCGGCTACAGCCCGAACCCGGTCGCTTCCGCCTTCCTGCAGCACGTGCGCTCGCAGGGCTCGCTTCGCTACCAGGCCACGCTCGCGTTTCTCTTCACTCTCCCGGCCTCATCGCTGCCCGCCGGCTCGGCCTGGCCGACCTCCGGCTACCAGCGGTATATCTACGACGGTGTCGACGCTCGCGCGCGCGAACTCGGCTACGTCATCGACCGGATCAACACCAAGGACTTCAAGGCCGCGCGCCTCAGCCAGATCCTCGCCGCTCGCGGCGTGCTCGGCATCATCCTCGGGCCGCTCTTCCGGCCGGTCGGCCACGTCATGCTCGACTGGTCCAAGTTCTCCGCCGTGAGCTACGGCTACAGCATGGTCCGCCCGGCGGTGCATCGCGTCGTCCACAATCATCTCCAGGGCATGCGCACCGCCTTCCGCATGCTGCGCCGCGAGGGCCACGACCGCATCGGCCTCATCCTCGGCGACGAGGCCGACAAGCGCTCGAACAGCCTCTGGTCCTGCGGATTCCTCGGACTGCAGCAGACCCTGCCCAAGCCGCGACGCCTCCGGCCCTTGCTCGCGCCGACCACGCAAATGACGCCGGGCGCGGTTCGCGACTGGCTGCGCAAGGAAAAGCCCGACGCCGTCATCTGCCACAACGCGCAGACCGTCCCCAGGCTGCCCGAGTTCTCGCGCGGTAAAATCGCCTGCGCGCTGCTCGATCGCCTGCCCCGCGATCCGCACCCCGGCATCGACCAGCAATTCGGCCGCGCGGGCAGCCTGCTCGTCGACCTCCTCGCCGCGCAAATCCTGCACAACCAGCGCGGCCTGCCCGCCTCGCCCGTCGTCTCCATGGTCGACGGCATCTGGAGCACGCCCGCCACGGCAAGCTAGCTCCGCGCTTCCCTTTGCCGGACCGTGTGCTTAGCCTCGCACTCAGATGCCGGACAAATCCTCCTCCATCCTCCGCACCTTCCGCCTCGGCACAAAGAACAGGAAGGTCAGCGATCCCACCGGCGTCAATCAACCGACCGCCTACCCCATCCACGTCGACTACAGCCTGCCCCTCGACACGCTGCTCGAGACCTACGGCGTCGATCTCGTCCCCGAAACTTCCTACATCGTCACGCCGGAAAATTTCCCCGCCCCCGGCACCGAAGGCAAACAGATCGAGGTCGAGCTCTTCGACTTCTCCTTCCGTGCCGACTACGGCCGCCTCGGCGTCGACGAGGCCTTCATCCGCGACAAGCTCGACATGCTCAAGTTCCGCCCCGCCACGCTGCATGAACTCGTCTGCTTCGACTACTATTTCCGCGAGACCTACAAGGACCAGTGGCACGAGGCCAGGAACGTCATCGCCCTCGGCTCCGTGCACACCACCTCCGAGGTCCTCCGCAAAAAGGGCTGGTTCCGCAAGGCCGTCATCGCCACGCGCCGCAACTACCCGGAACTCCAGGTCGTCTCCGGCCGTCCCCGCGACCTCCTCACCCTCTCCACCACCGAGCGCAACCAGGACGGCAACTGGCCCAACGAAACGCTCTTCCTCGCCGTGCCCGTGGGGTGAAGACTTCCTTGTGGACAATCGCCCGGGGCAGCCGATGTTGGATAGACGGTAATCTCAGGGAAAATCATCTATGCTCTACACAATCGCGGTCGTTCTCGTCGTCCTTTGGCTGCTTGGTTTTGCTTTTCACGTCGCGGGCGGGCTCATCCACCTGCTTTTGGTGATCGCCGTCATCGTGGTCCTCGTGAATTTGATTTCGGGCCGGCGCGGGCCGTAATCCCGCATCCATCCGGTGACCGCTCTCCGTTCGAAGAAATCGAAAGAGAGTGGGCAGAACAGGATTCGAACCTGTGAAGGCAAAGCCAGAAGATTTACAGTCTTCCCCCGTTGGCCACTTGGGTATCTGCCCGAAATCCCGCCATGCACGAGCCATCGCGGGCCTTTAACCGTAGCAAACCCTCCCGGGATGAAAATGCTTTTTTTGGAAAAGGTAGCCGTCGCACGGAGTGCGACGGGCACAGGCGAA
>Ga0302267_10007428_pt1 | contig 10755 bp, 9 predicted proteins | sample III_Bog_E1_3_FD_194555 | JGI IMG/M metagenome (GOLD analysis project Ga0302267, IMG submission 194555) | Peat permafrost microbial communities from Stordalen Mire near Abisko, Sweden - III_Bog_E1_3 | ecosystem: Environmental > Terrestrial > Soil > Wetlands > Peat | place: Sweden: Abisko... | reverse complement strand
CACGGCGCGGGTTTGCTCAATGAGAGGGCGGCAGCGCTCGTAATAATCGTCCACAGGGATGGTGACTTGCTCCCACCCGGCACGGACCCGTTCGAGGTCGATGGCGATTTTGCGCGTATTGGGATTCAGAGACTCTTTCTTTTCCTGGCACTCTTCGAGCAGGCGATAGCGCTCGGCGGGGGTGAGCTTGCGGTCGTCTCCGAGCGATTCGAGGACGAGGCTGGCGAGGATTTCGTCGAAGTCGTCTCCGCCCAGGCCGGGAATGCCATCGGAGGCCTCGACGGTGTGTTCCGACTCCCCCATGGTGACGAGGGAAACATCGAATGTGCCGCCGCCCAGGTCGTAGACAACCAGGCCGCTGCCGATGCGGCTCTTTCGCTCAGAACTGTTGCGGTGGGCAAATTCAATGGCTGCGGCGGAGGGCTCATTGAGCAGGCCCAGCACCGTAAAGCCGGCCGCCTGTGCGGCTTCTTCCGTGAGGAAGCGCTGGTTGCTGGTAGCGCTGGCGGGGACGCCGAGCATGATTTCGAGCTTCTCTTCGGGCTGGTTGGGCGAGGCTGGTCCCGCGTTTGAGTGCTCCAGCAACTGGGTTCGCAGGGCGGACATCATCTCTTCCATGAGCAAACGGAGCGGGAGCATCTGGCCGGCGAGGGGAACCCTGGTATGGGGGCCGGCGGAGCGGAGATAGCGCTTCAGGGAACGCTGTATGGTCCACTTCGGATCCTCCTGCGCGGCAATCGCTTCCCAGCCATAGAGGCGGGCGTCGCCGTTGACCGCGACTACGGGCGGGAACCAATCGTACACCTGCCCGTCGGGAGCTTCAAAACTGACCAGGGGAAAGTTGCCGCGATCTACCAGCGAGGCAACGACACGTGTAGTTCCGAAATCGATTCCAATTCGCATTACTGTCAAGTTTACCGGAGTTGAGGATAAGGCCAAGATCAGCGGTCATTGAATTGCAGTGTGCTATAGTAGCAAAAGGTAACACCTTGGAGTACTTGCCATGCCGTCAGCTTCCACAACCAGTCTAAAGCTCGAAAGCGAATTGAAAGAACGGGTCCAGCGGCTGGCAGTGGCGCGGCGGCGGTCTGCGCATTGGTTGATGCGCGAGGCGGTAGAACAGTATGTGAGCCGTGAGGAGAAGCGCGAGCAACTCCAGCAGGATGCTGTTGCGGCCTGGAATCACTACCAGGCAACCGGCCTGCACGCAACCGCCGAGGAAGCGGACGCCTGGCTCGCCAAACTCGAAGCGGGCGAGGAGGGCGAGGCCCCGGAATGCCACGTCTGAAATGGTCGCGACCGGCCCTGCGCGATGTGGCTCGGATGGATGCTTTTCTCGCTGCCAAGAGCGCAGACGCGGCCAAGCGGGCCGTCAAGGCGATCCGGCAGGGCGTGAAGCTGTTGGGCAAGCATCCGGAAATAGGCCGGCCAATGGATGAATTGCCGCCGGAATTCCGCGAGTGGGTGATTGAGTTTGGGCACGGGGCGTGCCTAGCGCTGTATCGTTATGACGGAAAAGAAGTGGTAATCCTGGCTGTGCGGCATGGGCGCGAGACTGGGTACTAAGCGTCTTGACATTGTCAAGACAGTCGGCGATCATTGAGGCATTGACGGAGTACCTCATGGCAACTCAACCCATCCAGACGGAACGGCGCACGGAAAAGCTTGACGTGCGTGTATCGCCCACGGCAAAGGCGAAGCTGCAGGCTGCCGCATCGGCGGTCCATCGGTCGATGAGCGATTTTGTGATGGAGAGCGCTCTAGCGCGAGCCGAGGAGACGCTTGCGGATCGGCGCGTCTTCTGCCTGGATGCGGAGAAGTGGGCCGCGTTTCAAGCGGCGCTCGATGCGCCCGCCCGCCCAGTGCCTCGTCTACAGGCGCTCCTCGATGAACCGGGATTCTTCGATGCCAGTGAGGAAAACCGGGGCGCGCCACGGTGACCGCGGATCGCAGGATCGAGAAGCTCCGGCGTGACCATCCGGTTGACGCTTTCGACTGTGGACAAGAGGCGTTGAATAACTGGTTGCGCAAGTACGCCTTCCAGAATCAAGGCGCTGGGGCGGCGCAAACTTATGTCGGTTTGGCCGGAGATGCTGTGATTGGGTACTACAGCCTTGCCGTGGGCCAGATTGAGTACTTCGATGCGCCGGAACGGTTGCAGAAGGGGCTTGCGCGGCATCCGGTGCCGGTGATGCTGTTGGCGCGCCTGGCCGTCGACACAAGCTGGCAGAGGCATGGCGTGGGACGCGCCCTGCTGGCGGATGCCGTGCGGCGAACGTTACAGGCCGCCGAACTTGCCGGGATTCGGGCGCTAGCCGTTCATGCCAAGGACGATGAGGCACGGCGCTACTATGAGCAGTTCGATTTTGTGGCCTCACCGGCGGATCCGCTTCATTTGATGGTGCTGCTGAAAGATATTCGCGGGCGTGTAAGCGGGTAAGTCAGCTCACCGCATCCACTCATATTTTGGTGTTGGCATATGGCTGGAGATTCTTAGCTGCCAGACGAGACCGCGTCAATTGTGCCTGTGCAAGCAGCGGTCCATCCCCGCGACCTTGGCGCTGCTAAACTGAAACCTCATGATTCTCCCGTTTGTCCGCGAGATTTTTGCGGAGCTGGAGCACTCTTCGGGATTTGATCGCGTACGAAGGCATCTGAGCCTTGGTGCGGGGCGGAGACGTGTGTCCGGGCTGACGGCGACGGCGCGGGCGCTCTATTTGCCGCTGATGGCGCGAGCGGCCAAGCAGCCGGTGATTGTGGTGGTGGCCGACAACAAGGCTGCCGAGGCGCTGGAGCCAATGCTGAAGGCCGGTTGCGAGCTGACCGGCGCGGTGGACCCGGCACTGGTGGTGCGGTTGCCGGCCCACGATGTACTTCCTTTTGAAAACCTGTCTCCCCATCCCGATGTGCAGGAGCAGCGGGCTTCCGCGCTGTGGAAGCTGGCCACCGGTGCGGTGTCGATGCTGATTGCGCCGGTGGAGTCGGCGGCGCTGAAGCTCTTTGATCGCGATTATTATGCCGGGCTCGCGGTGAGCCTGAAGCGCGGCGAAGAAGTGGACGTAGAGGTGCTAACCGGGCACCTGGCCAGCGTGGGTTATACCCAGATGGACCTGGTGGAAATGCCGGGGCAGTTTACGCGGCGGGGCGGGATTCTGGACGTGTATTCGCCGGAAGCCGACCGGCCGGTGCGCATCGAGTTCTTTGGCGACGAGATTGAGACCATCCGAAAATTCGATCCTGAGACGCAGCGGTCGCAGAGCGGCCTGGACGAGACGCAGTTGCTGCCACTTACTGAGACGCCGGTGACGGAGCGGCTGCTGGCGGCGGTGCATGGGCGGCTGAACCGGCAGCGTGTGGAGGGGAGAGGCGAGATTGATGACGAGGAGATGGCGGATGAAATGGCAGCCGCCGGTGGGGTGAGTGTCTTTCCGGGGTGGGAGTTCTTCAGCGCGGTGGCCGGGGCGAAAAAGTCGCTGCTCTCGCTTATGCCCAGATGTGCTCTGTTCGTGGACGAGCCGGCGATGGTGCGCAACCAGATCGACCGCTGGTGGAACAAGGTGGAGCAGCGGCATGACCGGTCTGGCATTGGATCGCTGATTCAGCCGGAAGACATTTACCTGCGGCCGGAGATATTGCAGGCGATGCTCGACTCGCACATGGGGCTGGATGTTGACCAACTTGGCGTGGTGGACGTGCTGGACGAAGACTCGACGCTGGGCGAAATTGAGCTGAATACGCGGCCAACACTACGGTTTCATGGGTCGATTCCAGCGCTTACAGAGCACCTGAAGAAGCTGATGGAAACGGAGTCGCGCATTGTGCTGGCAGGGCCGCACCAGGGGGATGTGGAGCGGCTGGCAACGCTGCTGCGCGAGTATCAGATACCGTATCGGCTGGGCAGCCGCAATCCGCATCCCGGCGAAACCGTGCTGGACGAGGGGAGTTACCTGGCAGGCGATTTGCGCGTGCCTGTGATTGTGCGGACGCCGCTGGCGGCGGGAGTTAGCTTCGCCGACGCGAACCTTGTATTGTTCGGCGCCAACGATCTAAGCGACGATGCGGATGTTGCGGCAAGGCCGGAGCCGAAACGATCGAAGACCGCCGCGTTTGTTTCGGACTTTCGCGACCTCACCATCGGCGACTATGTGGTCCACGTCGAGCACGGCATTGCGCAGTATCAGGGATTGAAGGAGATTGTGCAGGACTCGCTGTCGGTGGAGTTCATGATTCTGGAGTTTGCCGAGGCCGCCAAGTTATATGTTCCGCTAACTCGCCTGGATTTGATTCAGAAATACAGATCGACCGATGCCGGCCCGGCGCCGGTGCTAAACAAACTTGGATCGCAGCAGTGGGCCAAGACCAAAGCGCGTGTCCGCAAGGCCATGCAGGACATGACCGGCGAGTTATTGAAGTTATATGCTGAGCGGACCACCGCACAGGGCACGGCGTTCTCGAAAGACAATGAGTTCCAGAAGGAATTTGAAGAGTCGTTCGACTATAACGAAACCGACGACCAGTTATCGGCAATCCGCGCCATCAAGTACGACATGGAATCGACCACGCCGATGGACAGGCTGCTGTGCGGCGATGTGGGATATGGCAAAACAGAAGTAGCGATGCGCGCGGCATTCAAGGCGGTGCAAGACGGCAAGCAGGTGGCTGTGCTGACCCCGACTACGATTCTCTGCTTTCAGCACTTCGAGACTTTCAAGAAGAGATTCGCGCAGTTCCCCATCAACATCGAAATGATCTCCCGGTTCCGGACAGCGAAAGAGCAGAAAGACATTGTGGAGCGCGTGGGGATGGGCAGGGTGGACATCCTGATCGGGACGCACAGGCTGCTGTCAAAGGACATCAAGTTTCAGGATCTGGGCTTGCTGGTTGTGGATGAGGAACAGCGATTTGGGGTGCGGCACAAGGAACGCCTGAAGCAAATGCGCAAGGAGATCGATGTGCTAGCTATGAGCGCAACGCCGATTCCGCGCACACTGCATATGTCGCTGGTGGGCTTGCGGGACATGAGCGTAATCGAGACGCCGCCCAAGGATCGCATGGCGATACAGACGGTGGTGGCGAAGTTCGACGAAAAGATTGTGCGCTCGGCAGTGGAAGTGGAGCTGGAGCGCGGCGGACAGGTTTATTTTGTACACAACCGCGTGGAGTCCATCTATGAGATAGCATCGCGCATTCAGGAGCTGGTGCCCTCGGCGCGGGTAGCCGTGGGCCACGGCCAGATGAGCGAGAACGAGTTGGAACGCGTGATGCTGGCCTTTATGCGGCACGAATACGATGTGCTGGTTGCAACCACGATCATCGAGAACGGGCTGGATATTCCGCTGGCCAACACCATGCTCATCAATCGAGCGGATCGACACGGGCTGAGCGAGTTATATCAGTTACGCGGTAGAGTGGGCCGGTCGAACCGGAGAGCTTATGCCTACTTACTTATTCCTCCAGAGCAAGAGTTAACCGAGATTGCGCGCAGGAGGCTTGCCGCGCTGAAGGAGTTTTCAGATCTTGGCGCGGGCTTCAAGATTGCGGCGCTCGATTTAGAACTGCGCGGAGCGGGTAACATGCTGGGCGGCGAGCAAAGCGGACACATTGAGGCGGTCGGGTTCGAGTTATATACGTCGATGCTGGAAGCCGCGGTGAAGGAGATGAAGGGCGAGAGCAGCGATGAGCGGCCGGCAACGCAGCTAAACCTTGGCATTGCACTGCGCATCGACGAGAGCTATGTGCCTGAAGAGAATCAGCGGCTGCGCCTCTATAAGAAGATTGCCGGGGCGACGAGCGAGGCGGCTGTGGCCGAGGTGCGCGCGGAGATGGAAGACCGTTATGGAGCGCCTCCGGACGCGACGGTGTATTTGCTGGAAGCTGCTTTGGTACGCCTGGAATGCGAGCGAATCGGGATTGCGCAAGTTGATCGGCGGCGTGGCGAGTTACAAATCCGGTTTATGGAAAATGCAGCGGTCGATCCGCAGCATCTGATGCGGCTGGTGGCGAGAAACGCAAAGCGTGGAGCGCAGTTCACGCCGCAGGGGCTGCTGAAATATCCTCTAAGTGCTACGCGGTCGGATGAGGTTCTGCTTGAGATTCACGAAGTGGTGGCTAAGCTGGCGGCTGCGCCGGTGAATGCATAAGAGACATATCTCGGTGAAGTGAGGGAAGATGAAAACGGTTGCCGTGCTTTTTTCGATTGGAGTTTGTATGTGTGCTTCGACGATTGCCCACGCCGCGAACGGAGACTGGAAGGCACAGTTCGAGAAGGTCTCGGATGAGTATTTCGATCAGGTTTACTTTCATTACTCCCCGACAAGCGGGACGCTGGTGGGTTATCACCAGTATGACGCGCAGTTGGAGGACTACTCGCGCTCGAATATCGATGCTGAGATTGCTGCGTTGAAACGATTTGAAGGCCGCATTGAGGGTATTCACCCGGATGATGCGACGGCCGATTTTGTTCCGCGAAGTGACCGCGAGATTGTACTCGCAAATATTCGCTCGCAGTTGCTGACCTTGGAGACGATTCGTCCCTGGGAGAAGAGCTCCGATAGCTATTCGAGCGCCTGCGCAAATGGAGCGTTTTCGCTGATGGAGCGCAAGTTCGCTTCGCCGGATGAACGGCTGCGCTCGCTGATTGCAAGGGAGAAGCAGATGCCCGCCCTGCTGGCCAATGCGCGTGTGAATCTGAAGAATCCGCCGGGCGTTTATACGGAGATTGCGATCGAGCAGTTACCGGGGATTGTGAGCTTCTTTGAGCAGGATGTGCCACAGGCCTTTGCCGATGCACAGGACCCGGCGCTAAAGACCGAGTTTTCTACGGCGAATGCTGCGGTGATTGCGGCATTGAACAATTATCTCGGATGGTTGAAGACGGATTTGCTGCCTAAGTCAAATGGCGACTACCGGATTGGAGCGGAGACGTTTTCAAAGAAATTGAAGTACGACGAGATGGTTGACCTGCCGCTGGATAAGTTGCTGGAAATTGGCTGGGCGGATATGCGAAAGAACCAGGAGCACTTCAAGCAGGTTGCGCACGAGTTAGAGCCGGATAAGTCGCCTGCCGAGGTACTGGAGGAGTTAGGCGAGAATCACCCTGCGCCCGACCATTTGCTGGATGCATTCCGCGCTACATTCGATGGACTGGATAGCTTCATCCGCTCGCATCACATCGTGACTATTCCGTCCACGGTGCGACCGATTGTGGAAGAGACGCCGCCTTTTATGCGCGCAACAACGTTTGCAAGCATGGATACGCCGGGGCCGTTTGAGAGTCATGCCACGGAGGCGTACTTCAACGTAACGCTGCCAGACCCATCGATGAAGCCCGCAGAGGTGGAGGGGTACATGCATTCGTTCAACGTTGGAACGGTGATTTCGACAGCGGTGCATGAGGCTTATCCGGGGCACTATATTCAATTTCTGTGGCTGCCGCAGGCGCCGAGCCGTGTACGCAAATTGCTGGGCGCCAATACGGACGTTGAAGGATGGGCGCATTACACCGAGCAGATGATGCTGGACGAGGGCTATGGCCAGCCGGGCGCAGGGGCCAAGGATGAGCGGGAATCGAAGTTTCTGCGGCTGGGGCAGTTGCAGGATGCGCTGCTGAGAAACGCGCGCTTTATTGTCGGCATCGAAATGCATAGCGGCAAGATGAGCTTCGAGGAAGCGGTCGCGTTTTTCCAGAAGGAAGGCTTTCAATCGAAAGAAGCAGCAATGGTGGAGACCAAGCGCGGCACCAGCGATCCGACTTATCTCTACTACACGCTGGGCAAACTGGAGATCATGAAGCTGCGCGAAGACATGAAGAAGAAGCAGGGCGCGGCCTTCTCGCTGGAGGAGTTTCATAATGACTTTCTGAAGCAGGGATTTCCGCCGATCAAGATAGTGCGGGAGGCCATGCTGGGAGACGGTTCGCCGACGCTGTGATGACGCTTTCCGCAACGCCGAGCCGGAGCATTTTTGAAATGAGGATGGAGAAATGAGTAAGCCTGTACGAAAGGCAGTATTCCCCGCGGGCGGGTTAGGCACGCGCTTTTTGCCGGCCACCAAGGTAATTCCGAAGGAAATGCTGGCGCTGGTGGATAAGCCCATCATCCAGTACGGCGTGGAAGAGGCGATAGCGTCGGGCATCGAGCACATTATCATTGTGACCGGGCGCGGCAAGAGCGCGATGGAAGATCACTTCGACCATAGCTTTGAGCTGGACGCTACGCTGGAGCGCCGAGGCAAGCTCGACTTGTTAGCGGTGTCGCGCGGCGTGTCGGCGCTTGCGCGCATCAGCTATGTTCGGCAAAAGGAGCCGCTGGGGCTGGGGCACGCCGTGCTTTGCGCGAAGGACCTGGTTGGCGATGAACCGTTCGCCGTGATTTTGCCCGACGATGTAATTGAGGCAACGGTGCCTTGCCTGAAGCAAATGATAGGTGTGTTCGATGAGAAAGGTGGGTCGGTTCTTGCAACGATGACTATTGAAGGGCCGGGGATCAGCGCCTATGGCGTGCTTGCCGGCGAACAGGACCCTGAGAACGAGCGAATTTATAACTGCACTGGGATGGTTGAGAAGCCGAAGTTTGAAGATGCGCCTTCGAAGCAGGCGATTATCGGGCGGTATGTGCTGACGCCGCGGGTGTTTGAGTTACTGGAGCAAACCACGCCGGGAGCGGGCGGCGAGATACAGCTTACCGATGGCATCAAGGCGCTGCTGAAGGAGGAGAAGGTCTTCGGCTATACCTTTGAAGGCAAGCGCTTCGATGCCGGCGATAAATTCGGCATGTTACAGGCGACGGTGGAGTTTGCGCTCAACCGGCCTGAGTTTGGCGAGAAATTCAGGGAATATTTGAAAGGGTTGGCACTGTGAAGCGGAGTTAGCGGAGTTTTGCATCCTTGCCAGGTCTATGACCGCATGATTTCGTTCCTTGAGATTTGTGCTTTCCCACCCATTCGCCAGAAAAAGCGAATGGATGGGGCACGGGGCATTTGTGCTGACTCCGCTTTGCTTACGCCTTCCACTTGATGTTGCATCCGATGGATGGATGCTGGTCAGTGGGTACGGGCGTTCCGGAAAGCACCTGGTGAATTGCGGTACGGAGGTCCTGGCCGGTGACAGGGATGCCGCTGCCGGGGCGGCTGCTGTCGAACTGGCCGCGATAGACGAGGCGGAAGTCACCGTCGAATAGGAAGAAATCCGGGGTGCAGGCGGCCTTGTAGGCATGAGCAACGGACTGTGTCTCGTCATATAAGTAGGGAAAAACAAATCCATAGGTCTCAGCCTGTTGTTTCAGGCCTGCGGGACTGTCGTCGGGATGGGTAGTTACATCGTTGCTGCCGATGGCCACTATGCCGACAGGCTGGCGGAGGTAGTCGACGCCCAATTGGGAGAGGCCCTTCTCAATGTGCTTGACGTAGGGGCAGTGGGAGCAAATGAACACGACTAGCAATGCCTTGCGGCCGCGGAAGTCGTCGCGGCGAATGGTTTCGCCGGTAACCGCGTCGGTGAGGGCGAAGTCGGGGGCGATGGTGCCCAGTTCGAGCATGGTGGATTCAGTCAGTGCCATGGGGAAATCTCCTCTATGTTGGTGGGTGTTGGGGTTCCTGGTTTCCCATGTCTGAGAATCCAGACATGGGGCACCGACAATGGGATGCATTGAAAACGCGTAAGTTACAGATTCTACAATGTCCTAAATCTCCAAGAACTCCATAAAGCCCACGGTAGTAGCACAAATTAGCACAAAATTCTCGGACCGCTTTCTCGGCTGGTTTCTCAGTGTGCAGGCTTTCGGTCCGTCCATTACGAATCCATTCGAAGAGGTGCGGGGTGCCCACCAACCCCTAATGTCCGGGTAGGCGGTAATACACCAATTACATCTTCCATGAAGTCCTTTCCAGCGCGAATGCCGTACAGAGGCCTATGTGCTTGTCGGGGTGTCTGCCCACAGACCACTTGAAGAGAAACCGCAAAGCCAATTGAGAGCTTTATGTCGTTCTTGTGCAATTGAGGTCAGGATGGCGAACTCTTCAGGAGAAAGGTCGCGGTAGGGTTTTCCCATGGCGGGAAAATCGGATCCGATTGGGCGCGGCAAATCCCCGTTTTCGGCACTTTTTGATGCGGTTAACTCGATGACCTTCTCAATCGTGTAAGCACTTGGCAACTGAAATAAATGCCCTTCCTCCTGCAGTCGTCGTGTCCGCGCCCGCCAATGCCAAAGCTCCGCGATGTCCCTCTGCTTCTTGATCTCCTCTTGGGGACGCAAATGGGCTTGCTTGGTGAGGTCCTTGATGGAATTCGCAGGGAGCGCGTTGACCAGCTCATGGCCTGCTTCATGATCGTAGGGTGGCAATTCCGGAATGATCTTTAGTGCCCAAAGCAAACATGCAATCGATTCAGCGAGCCAGCCTGCGTCGATCCGATGTTGCACACTGATTTGGTCGACCCCAACCTGCAGGAATCTCCTCTCATCCTCCTCTACATCCAGCCAGAGCCCCGTAGCTTTCAGGTGATTGACTTTCTCCATAAACGTCTGTGCGGCGTCTGCCATAAACTGAGACCTTTCCTCTGGAGTCCATTGGGTCATAGCACCCCGAAGGTACTCGACTGGAGGTGCTGCGAGACCCTTGACGAGGATGTATTTCAGGATGATTGCGCGCCTCATCGTCGAGGCAGCGGTTGGGCGTCTCTTTAGCCAGGAAAACATATCTCTAGTGTATTGTCCTCTACTCGGCAATTACTTCGTGTTAAACGAAGTTGCCGTTGATGGC
>Ga0302267_10007423_pt1 | contig 10757 bp, 10 predicted proteins | sample III_Bog_E1_3_FD_194555 | JGI IMG/M metagenome (GOLD analysis project Ga0302267, IMG submission 194555) | Peat permafrost microbial communities from Stordalen Mire near Abisko, Sweden - III_Bog_E1_3 | ecosystem: Environmental > Terrestrial > Soil > Wetlands > Peat | place: Sweden: Abisko... | reverse complement strand
CTGGCCGCTGAGCCGCAGCACACCGGGGACAATGCGGGCATGATCGGCTTCGCCGCATGGAGCGACGCCGCCCACTGCGCGCCGTTTAGGGGAAACGCGATCCGCGTGGACCCGGGCGCGCTCCTCTAAGGCCGCGGCGGCAACCCCTCGGGGCCGCCTACTTGTAGTCGCGCCGCAGGTTGCTCGGCAGGATGCCCAGCTCCTCGCGGTACTTTGCCACCGTGCGCCGCGCGATGTTGATGCCCTTCTCCTGGAGCTTGGCCACCAGCTCCTGGTCGCTGAACGGGCTCGCCTTGTCCTCGCCGGCCACCAGGTCGGCGATCATCTCCTTGACGCTCGTGTTCGATACCGAGGCCCCGCTGTCGTTCTGGTAGCCGGGGGTGAAGAAGTACTTGAACTCGAAGATCCCGTGCGGGGTGCGGATGTACTTGTTGGCGATCGCGCGGCTGACCGTCGTCTCGTGCACGCCGACGACATCGGCGATCTGGGTCATGGTGAGCGGCTTCAGCTGGGAAACCCCGTTCTCAAAGAACGGCATCTGGGCCTTTAGGATCTCGCGCGTGATGCGCTCAATGGTGCGCTGGCGCTGCTCGATCGAGTCGATCAGGAATTTACCGGACCGGATGCGGTCCTTCAGGTAGTCTCGCTCACCCTTGGAAAGCGTACCCTTTGCGATCATGTCCCGGTAGGTGCTCGAGATCCTCAACCTCGGGATGTAGTCGTTGTTGAGGTGGATCTTCCAGTCGTTGCCGTCGTGCTCGACGATGACGTCGGGGACCACGACCCGGTTCTGGTCGTCGGCGAACCGGCGTCCCGGGGCGGGGTCGAGCTTGCCGATCTCCTCGATGGCGCTCTGCACGTCGTCCGAGGCGGCGCCCAGTTTCCGGGAGATCTCGGGGATGCGACGGCGGGTCAGGAGGTCGAAATAGTCGCGGATGATCCTTGAGGCCAGCGAATCGCGCCGGCCCTTTGCGATCAATTGAGCGAGGAGACACTCGCCCAGGCTCTCAGAGCCGATCCCGGCCGGGTCGAAGGTCTTCAGTGCGGCGATCGCCTCCTGCACCGACTCCAAGGGGAGACCCGTCTGGAGGGCGACGTCCGCGATCTTGGCCGTCAGGAAGCCGCGGTCGTCCAGGCTCCCGACCAGGTGGACCATGGCGGACATGGCCTTCGGCGAGAGGTCCGTCATCTCGGCCTGTCGCATCAGGTGCTCCTGGAGGGAGGTCTCCGTAGCCACGGAGTCGAAGAAATGCTGGCGGCGCTCGGCGTCTTCCGCGGTAAAGGAGGCCGTGCCGCCGGCGTTCGACATGTAGTCGCGCCAGTCGTCGTCGATCTTCCCGAGGATCTCGAACTCCTTTGAGAAATCCATCTCCTCACCCTTGGTCTCGGAGACGGGGTCCGGGGTGCCTTCGGCGCTCGAGGCCGTGTCGTCCCCGTTCGCGTCGGATTCGCCCGAGTCAGGCTCCTCCTTCTCGGCGCTCATGCCCTCCATGGGAAGCTCCTCCAGGGTGGGGTTCGACTGGAGCTCCTCCTGGATCGTGGACCGCAGGTCGAGCGCCGCCACCTGCAGGATCTTCAGCGACTGGCGCAGCTGAGGGGCAAGGACAAGCGACTGGGTCTGCCTCTGTCTAAGATCCTGACTGAATCCACCGGAGCTCATCGGCTAGGAGGCTGCATGTGCCTCATGGTTCCGGAGGTGGGGGTAGTGCAGAGAGTGCGAGGACGGGTTGCGGGGCGCGGGGCTGGAATAGGTCCCTGAGGTAAAGGCCGAGCTTCTCGTTGGTTGGGCCGTAGCCTGCACTGTAGAGGTAGACTTCAAGGTCGTGGAGCATTTCTGCCGCGGATTGGTAGCGCTGGTCGCGGTCCCTGCGGAGGGCTTTCTGGATGATCGCCTCAAGCTTGTCGTCGATGTCGGGCCGCAGCGTCTGGAAGCGAGGGATTTGCATCGTTAGGATGTTCCGGCGCGACTGGCTCCGGTCGACATCCCTGAAGAGGTTCTTCCCAAGGAGGATTTCCGTGAGGACGATTCCGAGCGGAAAGAGGTCGGCCCGGGCATCGGTCACCGCGTAGCTCGCCTGCTCGGGGGAGAGGTACTCGTCCTTTCCGGCGATCACCTTTCCCTCCTCGTTGTACATCAGGTTGAGCGCCTTCGCTATGCCGAAGTCCGTCAACTTAACGTCGCCCTCGTAGCCCATGAGGATGTTCTTTGGGCCGATGTCGCGGTGGACGATGTTGAGGTGGTTGCCCTGCCGGTCGCACTTCTGGTGCGCATAGGTGAGCCCCCGCGCGACCCGCGAGACGATGAAGGCGGCCAGGTCGATCGGCACCTTGCGCGATGTCTGGCGGTGCTTGTCGAGGAACTGCTCCAGGTTCTGGCCGCCCACGTACTCCATCACCATGAAGTACTGGTGGCCGACCTGCCCCAGGTGATAGGTCTGCACGATGTTCGTGTGGATCAGGTCCGCCACGAGCCGGGCCTCCCCGATGAAATTCTTCTGGAACTCCGGGATCGCCGAGTACTCCTCGCGGATCAGCTTCACGGCGACCGTCTTCCTGAACTGTCCCGCCCCGAGCTGGTGGGCCTCGTAGACGACGCCCATGCCGCCCTCGGCAAGCATCCGGACCATCTCGTAGTTGATCTCGTTGAGAATGTGAGTGATCGCAGCCAACGTGTCGTAAGGGAAACGGGGGGGGTCGCGGCTGGCAAGTGAACTTTCCCTAAATTAGGCCCGATTTCTGCTACAGGACAAAAATTCCCTCCCTCACGGCCCCGTTTGACAAGCTTGGGGTCGCTCCTACGGTGCCTCTATGATCCTACTGACACCCCGGGCGGCAAACCAGGTTCGCACGATGCGGGCCGACGCCGGCGACCTGACCGGTAACCTCCGGCTTTTCATCGAGACGGGCGGGTGCTCGGGGATGCAGTACGGGATGTCCTTTGACGCGGTGAAGGCGGACGACGCCACCTTTGAGAGCGAGGGGGTCCCGATCGTCGTCGACCCGAAGAGCTTGGAGCACCTGGACGGCACCACGATCGACTTTGACGACGGCCTTCATGGGAAGGGTTTCGAGATCAAGAATCCGAACGCCCACTCGACCTGCGGCTGCGGCAAGTCGTTCAATTAGGGAAGAGGTTAGCGCTCGGCCACGTGCAGGGCGACGATCCCCATCGTCATCCGCCGAGCCGTTACTCCCGAGAAACCGGCTGCGCGGATTTCCGAGGAGAGGGCCTTGGCATCGGGGAATGCCCCGATGGAATCCCCCAGGTACCGGTAGGCGCCCCGGTCGCCCGTGAGGAGCCCGGCAAGCAGCGGCACGACAAGCCGCAGGTGCAGGGCATAGAAGGGGCGCACCCACGTCCAGGGCTGCGAGAACTCAAGGACGAAGAGCCGGCCGCCGGGACGAAGGACGCGCCGCATCTCGGAAAGGCACTTCGCGCGGTCCGCCATGTTGCGCAGGCCGAACGCGATCGTCACGGCGTCCTGGCTCCCGTCGGGAAGGGGAAGCGCAAGTCCGTCGCCTTGGCGGAATTTCACATGGGCGAAAGCCTCGGGGTTCTGCGCCTTTTTTAGGTCTGCCTCTTCGAGCATCGGTGCGCAGAAATCCATGCCGACTATAAGGGTCCCTTTCGGGAGCGAGCGGCCGAGCGCAAAGGCCACGTCGCCACTGCCGGTTGCGAGATCGAGCACGCGTTTTGGCTCTGTCCGTTTCACTGCGGAAACGAGCTGAATTCGCCAATAAATGTCGATTCCGCCGCTAAGCACCCGGTTCGCAAGGTCATACCTGTGCGCGATGCGTCCAAACATGGAATTTACTGCTTCAGGATCGGGCATGATTGGTTCGGCGATTAAGTATTGACGCAATTCATCCCAGACGAATAGTTTAAGACGCTTCAGTAAAGCCTATACCCAAAGGAACAATTCATGTCCACGAACCTCACAAAACGCGAGATCGTGTTGGAGATCTACCGCAAGGCTGGATTCCCGCAGAAACAGATAGTCGACACGGTCCAACAGACCCTCGACATCGTACAGAAAGCATTGTCAGAGGGACGCAACGTCGAGTTGCGTAACTTTGGCGTACTTGAAGTTCAAGTGCGGAAACAGCGTGTCGGTCGGAACCCCAACAAGCCAGAAGCGGAAGTCATTATCCCCCAGCGGGCAGTTGTTAAGTTCAAGGCGGGCAAGATCCTAAAGCAGCAACTCAAGAAGCTCGACCTGACGACCCTCACCTAAGGCGTGAGGGGAGCCGGGCCATTTTTGGTTCGCCCTGTGACGGCCGGCTAACAGCCTGTCCGTCACTGATGGCCATGTTTCAGACCCTGCCTGGGTTTCGCGATTTCTACCCTGAAGATCTCGCGAAACGTAACCACATCTTTCGCATCTGGCGGCAGACCGCCGCGGCATTTGGATTCCAGGAGTACGACACCCCGGTGCTCGAGCCCCTGGACCTTTACCGGGCCAAGTCCGGGGATGAAATAGAAGCCCAGCTCTTCAGCTTCACCGACAAGGGGAAGCGCGAGGTGGCCTTAAGGCCCGAGATGACGCCCAGCGTCTGCCGGCTCGTGGGCGAGAGGGCAGGCTCGCTCAAGCGGCCGATCAAGTGGTTTAGCATCGCCGAGTTCTACCGCTACGAGCGGATGCAGAAGGGGAGGGGGCGGTGTTTCTTCCAGTTTAACGCCGACATCTTCGGCGAAAGCGGCCCCGAGGCGGAGATCGAGCTGATCGCGCTCCAGATCCAGTGCATGCGCGCGTTTGGGCTCACGAAGGATGACTTCTTCGTGCGCCTGAGTGACCGCAATCTCTGGTTTCACTTCCTGGGGTCGCTCGGCCTCGACGAGGCCCGCATCCGGGCGCTCCTGGGCGCCGTCGACAAGTACGAGAAAAACGGCGACGCCGCGTTCAAGGACTATGAGGGGCTCTTCGGTGCGCTGGACCCCGCGCTCAAGGCGCGGGTGCTCGCATTTCTCGCGATCCGCTCCTTTGAGGAGATCGAGAAGGCGCTCACTGGGGACACGGCCTCGCCGGCCATTGTGGCCCGCCTCGCCGATTGGAGGAAGCTCCTCGGGGGCCTGGAGGCCATGGGCCTTGGGGCATTCGTGCAGGTCGACCTCGGGGTCGTCCGCGGGTTGGCCTACTACACCGGGTTTGTATTTGAGGCCTTCGACCGCAAGGGCGAACTGCGCGCCCTGGCCGGCGGCGGCCGCTACGACGACCTCGTCGGAAAGCTCGGGGGAAATGACCTGCCAGCCGTGGGGTTTGCGATCGGGGACATGACCTTTGCGCTGCTTCTTGAGGAGCGCGGGCTTACTCCCGCGGTCTCCCATGCGCCTGATATTTACTGCGTGGTCGGGGGCGAGGCCGAGCGGAAGGCCGCGTTCGCCGACATCCTCGCACTGCGATCGTTCGGCTACCGGGTCGAGTACCCGATGAGGGACCTGGCCTTTGGCAAGCAGTTCAAGGCGGCCGCCGAGGCCGGGGCCAAGGTCGCGCTGATCTACGGAAGCGACGAACTCTCCAGGGGTGTCGTCAAGCTGCGCGACCTGGGGGACCGCACCGAGAGGGAGTTTCCCGCCGGTGAGGTCGCAGCCACCGTCCGCGCCTTCTTTGAGGGAAGCTAGGCCAGGTCCCCGGGACCGAAGGCCGCCGGCAGGAGCGCCGAAAGGCGCGTATCGATGCGGTTCTTGGTCTCGCAGACGCTGATCACGATCGCATCGGGCCCGAACTCATTGATCACCTGCCTGCAGGCCCCGCAGGGCGCCGTGGGCAGCGAGGTCGGGGTGAAGATGGCGACGGCCAGGACGGAGCTCTCGCCGGCGGCGACGGCCGAGAAGATGGCCGTGCGCTCCGCGCAGTTGCACAGCCCGTACGCGGCGTTCTCGACGTTGCACCCGGAAAAAATCTTCCCGGAGCCGCCCAGGGCTGCGGCCCCGACGGGGAACTTGGAATAGGGCGCGTAGGCGCGCGCGGCGGTCATGCGCGCGGATTTCTCGAGTCTGCGGAGGGCGGCTTCGGTGGGTTTGGGCATGGGCAAAACAGATGGATTAAAAGCGCGCTACCCGGCGAGCTCTTTCCGGGTCTCGGCGAACGCCCGGATGGCCTTCTCCAAGTTCTCGGTCGAGTGCGCGGCGCTCACCTGCGTCCTGATCCGCGCCGCGCCCTGCGGCACGACGGGAAAGAAGAATCCCACGACATAGATGCCCTTCTCGAGCATGCGGGAGGCAAAGCGCTGGGCCAGGGCGGCGTCGCCCAGCATGACCGGGACGATCGGGTGGGTGCCCTCCTTGATCGAGAGCCCCGCGTTCTTCAGGCCCTCCCGGAAGAACCGGGTGTTCGCGTGGAGCTTCTCCCTTAATTCGGGGCTGCGGGTGATCAGATTGAGGGAGGCGATCGAGGCCGCCGCGATCGCCGGGGGCAGCGTGTTCGAGAAGAGGTAGGGTCGCGAGCGCTGGCGCAGGAGGTCGATCACCTCGCGCCGGCCGCTCACGTAGCCGCCGGTGGCCCCGCCCAGGGCCTTGCCGAGAGTCCCTGTCAACAGGTCGACCCGGTCGACGACCCCGTGGTGCTCGTGCGTGCCGCGCCCGTTTGGCCCCATGAAGCCCACGCCGTGGCTGTCGTCGACCATGACCAGGGCGCCGTGGCGCTCGGCAAGTTCGCAGATCTCGCGCAAGGGCGCGATGAATCCGTCCATCGAAAACACGCCGTCGGTCACGATCATCTTGAAGCGGGCTCCGGCGGCCGTGGCCTCGGTGAGCTTCGCCTCCAGGTCGGCCATGTCGCGATTCCTGTAGCGGTAGCGCCTGGCCTTGGAGAGCCGGATGCCGTCGATGATCGAGGCGTGGTTCAGTTCATCGCTGATCACGGCATCCTCCTCCCCGAGGAGGGTCTCGAAGACGCCGCCGTTGGCGTCAAAGCAGGAGGAGTAGAGGATCGTGTCCTCGGTGCCGAGGAAGCGGGAGAGCGCGGCCTCAAGTTCCTTGTGGATCTCCTGCGTGCCGCAGATGAACCGCACGGAGGCCAGCCCGTAGCCCCAGCGGTCGAGCGCGGCGTGCGCCGCGCGGACCACCTCGGGATGGTCGGCCAGGCCCAGGTAGTTGTTGGCGCAGAAATTGAGCACATGGGCGCCGCCGGAGACCGCGATGTCGGCCCCCTGGGGGGTCGCGATCACGCGCTCCTTCTTGGACAGGCCGGCGGCCGTGATCTCGGAAAGGATTTCCTGCAGGTGCTTTTGGTAGGACGGGGACATGGGGAAAGTGGGAAAAAAAGCCTCCCTCTATTGGGATCACTCCCAGTCGAGGACGATCTTCCCGCTCTTGCCGGATCGCATGAGGTCAAAGCCCCTCTGGAAATCGGTGAAGGCCATCCGGTGGGTGATGACCGGGGAGATGTCGAGGCCGCTCTGGATCATGGCGGTCATCTTGTACCAGGTGTCGTACATCTCGCGGCCGTAGATGCCGCGGATCGTGAGCATGTTGAAGACCACCTTGTTCCAGTCGACGGCCGCGTGGGCGGGCATGATGCCAAGGAGCGCGATCCTCCCGCCATGGGCCATGTTGTCTATCATGTCGTTTAGGGCCTTCGGGTTGCCGGACATCTCTAGGCCCACGTCAAACCCCTCCTTCATGCCGAGCTCGGCCTGTACGTCGGGCAGGCGCTCGCGCGAGACGTCGACCACGCGGGTGGCGCCCATCTTGGCGGCAAGCGCCAGGCGGTCGGGGTTCACGTCGGTCACGACAATCTTACGGGCTCCGCAGTGCTTGGCGATCGCGGCCGCCATGCAGCCGATCGGGCCCGCGCCGGTGATGATCACGTCCTCGCCCACCAGGTCGAACTGGAGCGTCGTGTGGGTGGCGTTGCCCAGGGGGTCGAAGCAGGAGAGGACGTCGAGCGGGATGGCGGGATCGACGGGAACGGCGTTTGTGGCCGGGATGCAGAGGTACTCGGCGAAGGCGCCGTTGCGGTTGACGCCCACGCCCTTCGTGTCCTTGCAGAGGTGGCGCCGGCCGGCCAGGCAGTTGCGGCAGACCCCGCAGACGATGTGGCCCTCGCCATCCACCAGGTCGCCCTTCTGGAAGCGCTGCACCGCGGAGCCCACCTCCTCGATCTCCCCCACGAACTCGTGGCCGATGATCATGGGGGTCTTGATGGTCTTCTGCGCCCAGTCGTCCCAGTTGTAGATGTGGACGTCGGTGCCGCAGATGGAGGTCTTCTTGATGCGGATCAGCACATCGTTCGGACCCGGCACCGGGACCGGGGCCTCCGTGAGGCCGAGGCCCGGCCCCGGCGTTAGCTTGGAGATCGCTCGCATCGTCTTGGCTCTCATGTGGGAAAGGGCCATGATTGCCCCCAAAGGGCCTTAGAACAATACCGAACCGACAAGCCCCGGGGCGTATGTCAGAGATTGCGTCCGACCCGCCTCCTCCCTGCTCTTGTTCCCCCGACAAGGGACCCATGAGCAACCGCTTCTACAGAGATTTTGACCGCGAGACGTATGGCGGGGACCGCAAGACCGACTACCGCAACGCATTCCAGATCGACCGCGACCGGATCATCCACGCGCACGCCTTCCGCAAGCTCCAGTCAAAGACCCAGGTGTTCCTCTCCGGGGAGTATGACTTCTACCGGACGCGGCTCACCCATTCCATGGAGGTGGCGCAGATCGGCAGGTCCATCTGCCACTACCTGCGCACCCTGAATGGTCCCCTTAAGGACGACTTCTACATCGACGGCGACCTGGTGGAGGCGGTGTGTCTTTCGCACGACCTGGGGCACCCCCCGTTTGGGCACTCCGGCGAGCGCACGCTCCAGGAGCTCATGGTGGGCTACGGCGGGTTCGAGGGGAACGCCCAGACGCTCCACCTGCTGATCGGCACCATGTACCAGGACCGGAGCGGCGTCCGCGGGATGCAGCCGACGCGCGCGCTCCTGGACGGCGTCCTCAAGTACAAGACCCTCTTCAGCCAGTTCAAGACGCCCCCCAAGAATCACTTCCTCTACGAGTCCCAGGCGGAGGTGCTCTCGTTTGTCTTCGGCGGAGAGCGGATCCCGAGGGCGCTCTCGCCCGGCGAGAAGCTGAACGCCTTCAAGAGTGTCGAGTGCCAGATCATGGACTGGGCCGACGATGCGGCCTACTCGCTTAACGACATCGTGGACGGCGTTAAGACGGGCTTCCTGACGATCGACCGGATCGAGGCCTGGGCGGACCAGAACGTGAAGGACCCGGCGGGACTGCGGCTCCTGGACGAGCTCCTGGACGGGATCCGCACCGACCGGCTGGAGTCCATCTTCTCCTCGCGGATCGGCTCCTTCATCACGGCGTGCAAGCTCCGGGAGCGCGACAATTTCATGGCGGGGCGCACGCACCGCTACCGCTTCGAGCTCGTGGTGGCCCCGGAGGCCGAGCGCCAGGCGCTCTTCTACAAGAAGCTCGCCAACGACGTGATCTTCGAGAGCCCGCAGCTCCAGCAGATGGAGCACAAGGCGCGCAAGGTGCTCTTCGACCTCTGGGACTCCTGCTGGCGAAACTATGTGGAGCCGGGACCCCGGGTCGTGCGGATCCTGCCGCCCGCGGTGGGAAAGCTCATGGACAATGCCCGTGGCAAGCGGGCCAAGGCGCGGCAGATCTGCGACTGGCTGGCCGGTCTCACCGACGGGATGATTGTCCGGACCTACCGGCGGCTCTTCGACCCCGAGTTCGGTTCCTTCAGGGACCTTTAGCGGGGCCGGACGGCGCGGGCCCAGGCTCCAGGTGGTGCTCCGCGACGGTCCGCTTGATCCGCTTCAAGGTCTCCTCCCAGACCGCCGCCGAGCCGAGGGCGATGTGCGCGTTGCGCGCGATGACCCGGTCCTCGGTCACCTTGTGGCGCTTCCAGGCGCTCCCCTCGGTGCTCGTGTTGAGCAGGCAGGGCTGGAACCGGTCGATCGCGTTGGCAAAACGGGACTCGAGCGTCTTCTTCTCCTCGAACTCGTCCCACAGGTCCCGGAATTCGCGGGTCTGGTCCTCGGGGAGGATCCCGAAGATCCGGTCCGCCGCGACCGACTCCCGGTCGTGTTGACCGGCCATGCCTGCGGTGTCGTAGGCGAAGGTGTCCCCGGCATCGATCTCCACCAGGTCGTGGATGAGGAGCATCTTGAGCACCCTTAGGACATCCATGCCGGGCTCGTTCGCGTGCTCGGCAAGGACCACCACGGCCATGCAGATGTGCCAGGAGTGCTCGGCGTCGTTTTCCGCGCGACGGCTCTGCGTGCAGACCGTCTGGCGGAAGATCTCCTTTAGCTTGTCGACCTCGAGGATGAACTGGACCTGCTTCTCAAGCCGCGTTTGCTCCATCGGACTCGACTAGACGCCCGTCCGCGGGCTGGCGAGTTCCGATTGGAGCGGGGGCCTTGCCAAAGACGACCTGGTGGAAGTTTGCGGCGGCGAAGAGGAGGCCCACGACCCCGGCGGCGACCACGGTCCTTGAGGTCGCCGTCTCGAAGAGCGCCGGGAACTGCAGGAGGGTCATGATCGCGACACTCTGGACCGCCACGACCGCGAGCGAGTGCCGCCCGAGGAGCGAAAGCGCGCGCGAGGTGAGGAGCGCGGGGAACTTGCTCCCGAAGATTGCGACCAGGTAGGCCACCGAGCCGAAGTCCGCCAGGCGCAGAAGGCCGAGGGCGGGCTTATTGAGGAACATCCCGAACGTGGCTTGGGGCCAGAGCGAGCCCCAGTGCAGGTGCCTGACACCCAGCCCGTACACGGCCACGGCGGCGGAGCCC
>Ga0302267_10007408_pt1 | contig 10774 bp, 6 predicted proteins | sample III_Bog_E1_3_FD_194555 | JGI IMG/M metagenome (GOLD analysis project Ga0302267, IMG submission 194555) | Peat permafrost microbial communities from Stordalen Mire near Abisko, Sweden - III_Bog_E1_3 | ecosystem: Environmental > Terrestrial > Soil > Wetlands > Peat | place: Sweden: Abisko... | reverse complement strand
CGGAGGGGTGTCAAGGGTCAAGATGAACGCCAAACAACGGCGCCCTTGACACCCCTCCGACCACAACAAGGGCCTTGTTGCGAAAATTAGTTGACAGGAGCCGACGCTGTCATACACGGCGTTACCTATTCTTGCCGCGACCGGTCATCTTCTGCCCAGCAGAGAATCACTCCATAGCTATAGGAGAAATGATTTGAGCGGCAATTCAACCCCTCGCAATCGCAGAAACGCCCCCGGAGAATTCTCCGGGGGCATTTCTTGTTGTCTGCCGGTTATTTCGGCGCTTCGGTGGGCTGGCCGGCCACCTGGAGATAATTCTTTACGCTGAAGATGCCGGGAACGGCGTTGGCGCGCATGTAGGCGACATCCTTGTCGGCCTGGCTGTCCACGGTGCCGTAGAGCTCGACGTTTCCGTTCTGCACCGAGATGCGGATGGGCTTGGCGGGGTCGATCGAGTACTTGCTCAGCATCGGAGAGCCGTAGACGGCGCGGGCCACTTCCATGCGGGTCCGGTCGTCCATGATAGAGACGGGATCGACCTCGATTTCGCCCACCACATCCTTGACGCCGGGATAGGTCGAAACCAGGGCCAGGGCAGAGTCCTTGTCCACATCGGTGCGGGCATGGCCGCTCAGGGTGACCACGCCGTTTTGCACGCTGACGGTGATGGCGTTGAAGGCGTTACCGTAGCCCACGCGGTCATAGGCCAGCTTTTCCGCCAGCCTGGTCTGGAGATCCTTGTCGGCAACGGTGGGCCCGGCGACCTCGATGAGGTTGCGCACCGCCGAGACGCCCTTGGCGTGGCGGACGCGCTTCTCGGCGTCGGACTTGTACTCGTAAAGATCCACGCTTCCAGTCAGGGTGGCAATACCGTTCTCTACGCTCACCTTGACATCGTGATACTGCTTCTTGTCCAGCCGGGACGCAGCTTCGGCGGCGGCCGGGTTTTCAGTTTGCGCGGTCGCGCCAGTGGCCTGAGCGCGCGGAGGTGCCGCCGCCAGGGCAATCGTGGGAAGGCTCAAAAGGGCTGCGACGAGTGGGGCAGCCAGGAACGCGGCGCGGGGATGACGCATCGTCCAAGTCATGTTCTATTCCTCCTCGTACATGGAGCAAAGATGATTGCGGAAGCCGCCGGGATTCATTCTGGATGGCCGGACTTTGGGCCAAGGCCAGAATCCGCGGCTTGCCGTTTGCCGGTATAGACACAGGATTTGGAAAAAGGTTACGGGGATGAGCAGGCCGGGGAATGTGGAACCGGCGGTGCGCCGGGGTCAGCGATAGCGGCGGGTGGCCTTGATGACCATGGAGAAGACGCCGGACTCGTCGCGGGAGACCAGCAGGGAGACGTGGTGGTTGATGGCGATTTCAGCCTGAAGAAGCTGCTGGGCGGTGGTGTTGACGTTGGTGGCGTAGGTGAGGGTGAGCTTGGACCCGAGTTGTTCCTCGACGGTGATGCGGGAGGTAGAGTTGCCCAGGGCGCCGAGGTAGCTCGGGTCTACTTTTACGGCTCCGGCGCCAAAGAGCTTCTGCACGCGGCTGCTGACGGTGGCGTTGAGGGCTCCTCCGAGCAGGGCGTCAGTGGCGGGGTTGGAACCGGCCGATTCCTGCTGCGAGGTATAGATGCGCTGCTGGTTTTCAGTGCGGCCCAGGGCCAGCAGGGCCACCACATCGGCCTCCGGCAAGGGAGGATCGCTGCGATAGGTGACGGCCATCTTATCCGGGGTTCCGTGCAGGCCAAGCACGATGTCGTAATCCTCCACGCGGGCCGTGGCGTTCAGATCAATGTTGGGCTGGATGCGGACCGGGTTGGTGAAGAAGATGTCGCCGCGCTGGAGTTCGTAGCGGGTTCCGGCAATGGTGGCGGAGCCCTCGGTGACGGAGACGCGGCCCAGCAGGGAGGGCGAGGCCACGGTGCCGCGCAGGCGGAGATCGACGTTGCCGGCAAGCTTGGCGTAAGCGTTCTGGAAACTCAACTGCGGCGAGGAGGCCAGATGCACGTCGAGGCGGACGTGGTTGGAGGGGGCGTCCGGGGGCGCGATGTTCTGCGTGGCGCTGGCTTGGGAAGCGAGGGCGGCAATGTCCAGGTCGGGGCTCACGGTGAAGCGGGTGATGAGCACGTCGCCAGAGAGCAGCAGATTGTTGCGGGGCCCAAGCAGATGGAAGGAGGCATCGGCCTGGGAACTGATTCCCGCCGGATAGCGGATGCGAATGCCTTTGCCGGTGACCGTGAGGTCGGCATAGAGGCCGTTCTGGTAGGCCAGGAATCCGCCCAGGCTCAACAGCCCGCCGCCGCTCATGGCGGTCAGGGACTTGACTTCCAGCCGGTTCTGGTTGAACTCGAGAGTTCCGCGCAACTGGCTGAGGCCGTTGGGAATGTCTTCCAAGGAAATGGAGCCGTTCTGGAAGTCGATGCGGCCCTTGAAGCCGGGATCGGACAAGGGGCCGTGGGCTTCCACCTGGAAGGTAGTGGTTCCAGAGGCGGTCAAATCCGGATCCATGGTCTCGGCCACTTTGAGGTTGATGGCGCCGCTGGCGGCAAAGTCCAGTTGCTGGCGGTCTTTGAGCGCCAGGTCGCCCTGCACGTGCAGATCCGTCTCTTCGCCCTGCACGTGCAGGGGATCCAGATGGATGCGGGAGTTGGCCAGAGTGGCGTGGACCTCGCCGTCGCTGTGCAGATGAACACCGGCGACGGTGACCGCGAGCTGTTGCAGATGGGCTTCGCCGCGCAGGTTCTCGGGATGCTTCAGCGGCCCTTCCAGGGTGACGCTTCCAGCCAGTGCGGACTCGCCGCCGAGGTCCTGCACATGGGCGGACTTGAGCAGCGCGCCGATATTGAACCGGGAGAAATCGAGCTTGGCCTGGGTGGCATAATCACCGCTCAACGCGGTTTGGCCGTGGGCCACCAATTCGGCGCCTTCGAGGCGGGTGGAGAGATCGTAGGTGGCAGCGCGATTGGCCGTGTGCGCCACCAGTTCCAGGCTGCCGATCGGCTCTCCGCCGAGCGCGAGGTTGGCCAGCGTGGCGTGGGCTTCAAGGCGCGGGTCGTCAAAGGTTCCCGAACCGGAGACGGAGAAACCCAGGTTGCCGGTGACGCCCATGTTTTTGCGCCGCAGCCACTGAATATGGGCGGCGTCGATGCCGGAGCCTTTGGCGTCCACATCGAAGTGGCGGGACTTGAGGTCGTAGCTGCCGGTGGCCGCGATCTTGCCCAGTTCTTCGTTCACGGTGAGGGAGGTGAGCTTGATCTTCTGGTTGGCGATGTTGCCCTGGGCGCGGAGGCGGGCAACCGGCTCTCCGTAGATGGCGCCGCCGTCCAGCTCGACCCATCCGCTGGCGCTCAGCACGCGGAGGGGGCCATCGGCGTTGACCTGGGCATCGAGGGTGCCGGTTACGGGCAGGTCTTGGCCGGTGAGAGGCAACAATTCTTCAATGCCGACGTTGGTGGCGCGGGCGCGCAGGTGGAGAACGGAGTTGGCGTCGAAGGACGGACCGGAGGCCTGGATCGTCGCCGCGGCTGTCAGCGAGCCGTCCACAGCGACCAGCGCCTTGCCGCGCTGGAGTTGGCCGCGGGAGATGTCGATGCGCGCGGCCGAGTAGCTGCCGGTGGCCTCCACCGTATCCCAAGCGACGAGTTGGGGCTTACTGGAAGCACCGGTTGCTGACGGGATCTGGATGGACAGTTGCGTGGCCTTGGCGGTGCCGGAAATGCGAGGGTCGGCGAGGGCGCCGGCCCATTGGCCGTGGAAGTCGCCCTGGCCGGCCAGCACCACGGGCAGGGCCGCCACTCCTTGCTTGCCGTTGCTCACCACTCCCAAATCGCGGAGCACCGTATCGAACTCGCCCAGGTTGTGGGAATGGAAATCGACGGCGATGGAGGTGGGGCTGCTCAGGGGATAGGCGCCCAGGCTGCCGTGCGCCTCGATCAGGCTGGCGGGGGTACGCACTTCCAGCTTGCTCAGGTCCACGGAGCCGTTGCGCTGGTGGTAGATGCCCTCTACAGCTCCATTGGTCGGCACTTCACCCGCCACGGGTCCGGGGGAAGGGGCCAAGCCGAGGGAAGACGTAACGGTGAGCGTGTTGACGTCGCCTTTGGTCCAGACTGCGACGGCGGGCCCGTTCAGGCGCGCGTCCAGGCCCAGGCGCTGGAAGGGGGCCTGGCCCACCATATCCAGGAGCGTATCGAGGGAAACATCCTTGAACTGAGCCGTGACCTTGCCGTCGACCGGAATGGTGATGTCGGCGGGCGAGGGGGGCGGGGGCAAAACGACGCGGGCCGGAGTTCGGATGCCGCGTGTTTTCGCGGTGCTGGGGGGAGCCGGCTGGAGGGTGGGGGCGCCTGGAATGGCCGGGAGCCAGTGGAGGAGTGTGACATCGCCTTCCAGTTGGCCTCCCTGGCGCAGGCGGGCAACGATGGAGTGAATCAGCAACTGCTGGGGATCGGCATGGACGCGCGCGTCGAAGTCGATACCGGTCGCGATGACTCCCGTCCCGATGTAGGAGCCGCCGTCCACGTGAACCGTGCCGTCGGCGCGGAACTCCCCGTCCTGGCCGGCTCCGGCGAGGTCGAGCCGGGCGATGCCCTGGGGCGCGAAGGTGTAGCCGGTGACCGGGTCGAGCAGCCGCATGTCGAGGTCGCCCGTGACCTTGGCCTGCCAGCGGGGCCGGGCAAAATCCTGGAGCGTGCCGGAGATTTCCAGGGTGTGTCCGGCAGCCGTGAGGTGCAGAGAGCGCAGATAGGCCGCGGTGCGCACCAGGTCCAGGGTGGCGTCGAAACGGCCCTCAACGATCTGCGCCGGCTTGTGGGGCGTGCCGCCGCGGGCCAGGTGCAGATCGGTGGCTCCAAGCTCGATGTGGAAGCTCTCCGGATTTCCGCCCATCGGGGGCGCATAGGCCATGCGCAGGGTGACGTCGTTGGCGGCAAGGTCGAGGGGAATGTGACGGTTCTGGAAATCGAAGGCGGCGGCGCGGTTGTCGCAGTCCAGTACGCCCTGGTCCACAGCGAGGTGTCCGGCCTTGAGATCGAAGAGCGTGTCCAGCCCGGACTTGCCCGGTTTGCGTTTCAGCCGCGGCTGCGGCTGGTTGGTCGAGCCGTCGGGGTAGACAATCAGGTGGACGCGGGGCCGGGTGATTTCCAGATGGCGGAGCAGGATGCGCGGGCTGAGCAGGTTCAAGACGCTGAAGCCGACCCGGAGGTTCTCCACCTGCGCGTAAGGGGCATCGGTGGCGCCTTCGCGGCCGTGCAGCACAAGGCCGCCCGCTTCGGCTTCCAGGCTGAGCAGATGCCAATGGAAGGAGGCGATCTCGGCACGGCCGCCGGTCGCGGATTCCAGATTGGCAATCAGACGCGCGCGGACCAGGTTTTCAAAATCCGCGGAACTGGCCCAGAAGTAGGCGCCGACGGTCGCAAGAACCAGCAGGACGACTACGCCGGCCAGCGAGAGTGGAAGATGGCGCAGAAAAAAGCGGCGCAGGCGGCTGGACTTTTCCGGAGGGGTGGGTTCAGGGTCGCTCATCGGCTGGTTTTCCCTCCCTCTGGCTTGGCTTCAGGGGTTTCCAAAGACGGGTCCAGGACTTCCACATTGCCCTGTTTGCGCAGGTTCTTGAGCCAGTCGTCGAAGAGTGCATTGACCTGGCGCTGGAGCAGAATTTCCTGGATGCGCGGCGACACCTTTTCCAGCGGAGGAATGGCATCGCCGGCCGCATACTGCGGCAGCAGCGTGTCGTGGTAGTAGGTGGCAATCTCCTCCGGGGAGATGAGAATGCCCTGGCGGAAGCGCTGCTCGATGAAGCGGAGAATTTGCAGCCGGTGACGAACAGAGAACTGCACCCGCTCCGGCGTCAGGCCGTTGGCGGTCAGAAAGGCGTTCCATCCTTCCTCGGAGGCGCAGTTTTGCCGGACGCAGGCGGGCAGTTCCTTGCGCAGTTCCGAGATGCGGGTATCGATCTCGGCCTGCGTTGGCTCCATCGCCTGTTCGTCTTCCTGCCGCATCTGCTGCTGGATGAGCGCGCGTCCAATCAACTGTTCGAGAGCCCGCTGGCGCGTGAAAACTCCCTGGCCTGCCCTGGAGGGGTCCAGAACCGCGAGGCGCAATTCATCGTCGAGGTCGCTCGACAGGATGGCCTGGTTGTTGACCACGGCCACCACGCGATCGAGCACCACTGCGTTGGGCGGAACTGCGTTGGTCGGTGGGGGCGCCTGGGCCGGGGAAGCTGTGGGTCCCGCGAAAATGCCAAACGCCGCCAGAAAGCACAGAACGGCTGCCTGGAGGGCGAAGCGGAGCGGGATGGAGAGCCGGTTGCTCATCAGAAGGATTGTCCCAGGCTGAAGAAGAAGTTGAAGTGCGGCGCCTCGCCTACATGCGGGTCGGCGGTTATATTCAACTGCGAGTAATTGAGGCTGACGGGATAAATGGGCGGATTCAGGGTATAGCTGAAATCCACCCGGATCGGCCCAACCGGCGTATGGTACCGCAAGCCAAGGCCAGGTGCATGAGAGAAGTAGTTGAAGCTGCACGAGGTCTTCGGGCCGGTCGAGTTCCAGGGTGTCGTAGGCGAAGGAGTCGCTGTGTTCTTGCACGTGTCGCGATCGGGCTGGTGAATCCGCAAGGCGCTCACCCAGGCATCGCCAGCGTTGGCGAAGACGTTCCCCATGTCGTGAAAGAGGACGATGCTGACCGCGTCGCCGAGCCAGGGAAGGTTGGGTGGGGGCAGGCGCATTTCGGTGCTGTTCGCCAGAGCTCCGGCGCCGCCGACGGGGTAACCGGTCTCAGGATCGCGCGGCCCGGCCGCATTGATAGAGAAGCTGCGCAGGGAAGTGGCTCCGCCGGCATAGAGGCGTTCGGGAAGGGGAATCAGCTCATTGTCCGCGGAGCCGAAGGCCCGCTCCTGTCCGTAGCGGGTGTTGCGTGCCAGCACAAAACGGCCCTTGTCGAAGCTGTAAAAACTGGAGTTGGTGACGTCGATGCGGTTGAACTCGGCCTGGGCGCCGAAACGCGAGCCGGAGAGAAACTCCTGGAAGCTGGTGTATGTGCCGCGATGCGCGTCCAGAGGCGAGTCGCGCGTGTCGCGAACCCAGGTGAAGCCTGGACCTGCCACGCGCGTGGCGGTCGATAGCGGAGCAATCTCGTCGATCCCGACCTGCAGGCTGCTGGCTGCGACTTTGACGCGGCGAAAACTGAACTCGTAGTCCAGGGTGTTGGCTTTGGACAGAAAGGAGCCGGGCGTGTTGAAGTGTTCGGTCCAGCGCGCGTCGGCTTCCAGCCTGGAGGCGACATAGGTGGTCACGTCCTGGCTGTTGGCGTAGCCGCCAGAGAAGGTGAAGCCGAAATTGCGGTTGCCGTAGAGGTGTGGAATCTGAAACAGCAGGTTGATCTTCTGTTCGATCAGGCCGTAGGTGCCTTGCAACGAGGCTGACTGCTCGCGGCCGAAGAGGGCGTTGCGGGTTAGATTGGCAATCACGCGGGGGCTGATTCCGGTCTTGCCGTTGGGGTCGCAGGGGACACCGGCCTGGCTGGCACCTTTGCAGTTATTCACGGGTGTCCCGGTCTGTGCCTCAAAGCCGCCGCCGTAGGTCAGGGCCCAGCGCCGCGCCTCCACCGCCTGCAACAGCACGGTCTTGTAGGCCTCGTCGCCGGAGGGGTTCTCGACCGCCGTGTCGATCTCGCTGAACAGGGCAAACTCGTACAGGTTGCGCTGTGTCTCGGCCAGGGCCGTCTCGTTGAGCGGGTCGCCGGGATGGAGGACGATGGCCTTGGCGACCGTGTCGGGGCGCGTGAAATGAAGCCCGGTGAGCAGGACCTTGCGCACGAAGATCTGCTGCCCCTCGGTGATGTGAAAGACCACGTTCACCTTGGTGGGATCGCCGGGGTCAGCGTCCTGGGTGACTTCGATCTTCGCCTTGTCGAAGCCCCGGCTCAGGTAGTCGGTCCACAGCGCGTCCCGGTCGCCAGCCAGGTTCTGGGGCGAAAGCAACTGTCCCGGAACGGTGTTGAGCTGGGAGGTGAGCTTGGCCGCGTCCACATGGTCGTTGCCTTCGATGCGTACCGAGCCGACCCGCTGCTGGACGCCCTCCTCAATGTGGTAAAGCACGGTGAGCGGCGCGGGCTTGCCTTTGGGGGTGACTTTGGCGGCATCCGTGACGGCTTCGGAGGTGATTTTGACCTTGAGGAAGCCGTTGTTGCGATAGACGGTCTGCAGGGCGCCGATGTCGGAGGTCACCAGCGATTGCGAGTAGGCGCCGTGGCGGTCAAGGGAATCGGCGGCATGCACGCTGAGCAGATCCTTGAGGGTCGCGGAGTCGAAGTAGTGGTTGCCGGCCACACCGACCCGCTCCACGCGGCGGCGGGCCCCAAGCTGCACCCTGTAGACAATGACGACCTGGTCGGCACTGGAGGCCTGCCGGTCATGATCGACTTTCACGTCGAAGTAGCCCAGGCGCTGGAAGTAGTCGCGCAGGCGGCGGTTGCCCTCGTTGAGCAGGTCTTCGTCCACAGTGCCCTCCTCGAAGACCGGAATCACGTGCTTGATGCGTTCGGCGGTTAGGCTGACGCCTTGGACCAGCACTTTGACCTGAGGTCCGCGGGTGGCTGAAAAGTGGAAGTCGTCCCTCTGGGTTCGGGGGTCGTACTGCTGCGATTCGACCTTGATTTCGGCCTCCAGCCGCTGATCGCGCTGGTAGTGCTTCAGAACCCCGGTCAAAGCGCGGTTGGCCGTCTCGTGGTCCACATGCGCACCGGTCCGCAGGTGGGCGCGGTGGAGAAAATCGCCGGCGCTCATTCCCGGGTCGCCGGTCACCTCCACGGCGCCCACCCGCGCCTGGGGGCCGGAGACGACCCGGAAGGCAATGTCCACGAGCTGTTCCTCGGGATGAGGGGTCAGAGTGGGAGTGATGACCGGTTCATGGAATCCGTTTACGGCCAGGGTCTGACGCATCTGGTCGAGCGCCTCTGTGAGACGGGCCTGGATAAAACGGTCGCCCGGAGACAGTTGGCTGGCGCGCTGCAGTTGCGTATTGATATTGGCGCCCTTGGCTCCATCCACGCTGACCGTGCCGATGAAGGTGCGGGGTGTGCCGTGGAAGACCAGGGCCACGCCGCCCTGGAGAGGCGATGCTGCCACGTCGATGGTTTCAAAAAGGCCGGTGGCAAAGAGCTGCCGCAGGCTCCTTTTCAAGTCGTCGCGCTTGAGGGGCGCTCCCACCAACTGGGCCAGACGGCTGGCCAACGGGACCAGGCGGTCGGTCGAAACTCCCTGGATCGCGACACTGCGCACCGGCAGTCCTTCGAACTGAGCCAGGGGGTCGGGGGCAGCGGAGAGGTGGGCTTGCGGTGCGCCCGGGTCGCCGGAAGCGCCGTTGGCGAGGGCTTCCTCCTGGCTCCAGCCAATGCCGCCCATGCAGAAGGCAAGAGTGCAGGCCAGCAAAATGCCGTGCCCGTGCCGCGTGCCGCACCGCCCTGCTGGCTTTCCTCTCAAAACGATATCTCCCAAAAAGTGCGGGGGAAAAACACCCCGATGCGCAGCAGGAATGCAACCATGCCAGAGCCAGGCGGACCGGCCCCTGGCGTTTGAGTAGAGAAGCTCCGTTTCCGGGCCTCTGCCCTTTATACTAACGAGGAACCGAGCCGGGTGCAGCAACTCCGGGCTCAGGATCGCATTCAAAGGAAGCGCATGCCCGATCTCCGGTCTCCCCAGACCTCACCGGATCCGATCCGCCGCTCGACCGAAGCGGTTGCGCCCCCCAAGGCCGAGTCCGTTGGCCACGAGGCGAATCGACGCACAAATTTACCTTCTTCCGGCGACGCCGATATTCTTGCCAGGGCCCAGGCGGGCGATCATTCCGCCTTCGCCCAACTTTACTCTCTCCACAAAAGGCGCATCTATTCATTATGTCTGCGCATGGTGGGGAATGTGGCAGAAGCCGAAGATCTGACCCAGGAAGCGTTTCTCCAATTGCACCGCAAGATTGAGACGTTTCGCGGGGACTCGGCCTTTTCCACCTGGCTGCACCGGCTGACGATCAATGTGGTGCTGATGCATTTGCGGAAGAAGGGGCTGTCTCTCGTGTCCATGGACGAAGCCACGGAACCGGCACCGGAAGGAAGCCCGGGGCGGAGCTTTGGCGCCCCTGACCTGATCCTGTCGGGCTCGATCGACCGGCTGGCCCTGGAGCGCGCGATCGGCGATCTTCCCGCCGGCTACCGGCTCATCTTCGTTCTGCACGACATTGAGGGCTATGAGCACAATGAGATAGCCTCCATGCTGGACTGCTCGATCGGCAACAGCAAGTCCCAGTTGCACAAGGCGCGGCTTAAACTGCGCGACGCGCTGCGGCCGTTTCCGCTCCAGGAGGAGCGCCGATGAAGGAAGATCCCAACCTCATGGACTGCTACGAATTTCAGGCCCAGTTGCCGGAGCTGATCGACGCGGGCGGGAAGGCCGCACAGCACCCGCATCTGCAAAGCTGCGCGCTGTGCCGAGCCCTTCTGGCCGACCTGGAGACCATTGCCGAAGCGGCGCGCCAGCTCTTTCCCATCGAGGAGCCGCCGGACGTGTTGTGGAAGCAGATCGAATCGGTGATCAGGGACGAGGAAAAGGCGCAGGAACCGGCGCGAAGAACTCCTCCGCAGTGACCGGCCTCGACCATCTGCGGAAGATGAATATCAGTCTTGTTCAGGCGAAGAAAAGGCGATATTCTTGACGCATGAAGAAGCGTTCAACGAGCAAGCGCGGTCGGATGATGACTGTGCAGCAGTTTCGGGCATCGTTTGGGGACGAG
>Ga0302267_10007401_pt1 | contig 10779 bp, 11 predicted proteins | sample III_Bog_E1_3_FD_194555 | JGI IMG/M metagenome (GOLD analysis project Ga0302267, IMG submission 194555) | Peat permafrost microbial communities from Stordalen Mire near Abisko, Sweden - III_Bog_E1_3 | ecosystem: Environmental > Terrestrial > Soil > Wetlands > Peat | place: Sweden: Abisko... | reverse complement strand
ACAACGGCGAGGTCTACCTCTTCGCCGCCGAGCGGGTCGAGACTCGCGCAACCCACGGAACCGGCTGCGCGTTCTCTTCGGCGCTGCTGTGCCGTCTGCTGCACGGCGACGACCCCATTACCGCCGTTCGCGGCGCCAAGGAGTATGTCACCGAGGCACTGCGCCGCGCTCCGGAAATTGGTCACGGAAACGGCCCACTCGACCTCTTGTGGCCACTGCGGTAGACGATAACTCTTGACACCGGGTGTAAAGTAGATTCAATATCAATGGCGGTTGAGCGGGGGTGGGAGTCGGCTCAATGCTTGCTAACTCCAATTTTCTGCGGTACTTGCGGGATTATCGTTCCGATATCCCCTGTTTTCAGGCTTTTGGACATTGTATCTACAATGTAGATTCGGAGCTAAGTCTTTATTTATGCGGTTTTTGCGGGAAATCGGGGGGAGGGGGAGGAGCGACAGTTTGAAGATACAGATCAACGGCCAGCCGCGCGACTTCCAGAGTTTGCAGGGCGGGCTGAGCCTGGCGAAGTTATTGGAAATGCTGGAGTTGAAGGCCGACCGCATCGCCGTGGAGCTGAATGGAGCCATCGCGCCACGGACAGCGTGGTCCGAGGCGACTGTCAGGGATGGAGACCGGCTGGAGATTGTGCACTTTGTGGGCGGCGGAGCCGGCTGACTACTTGCCGGTGAGGGTGTGGAGCAGGGACTCCCAACGGTCGCCGTAGTCGGCCCAGCCACCGAGGGACTGCACCTTGGCGAGCGCGGCCGAACTCATCTGCTGCCGCAGAGCGGGGGAGTCCGCGAGCTGTTGCAGCCGCGCAGTAATGGCCGCTGGATCGCGGATGGGGACCAGGAAGCCTTCGACGCCGTCGGTGAAGAGGTCCTCGCCGCCGGTGTTGGTGGAGGCGATGAGCGGGCAGCCGCAGGCCATGGCCTCTGAGAGGACAAGGCCGAAGCCGTCTTCGATGGAGGGCAGCACGAGGGCATGGCTGCGGCTCATCAGGTCGACGAGCTGGGCGCGGGGTACAGGGCCGAGGAACTCGACGTTCGCGGTCGGCAAACGGGAGAGGATGTCGCGGAGATCGGGCTGCATAGCTCCAGCGATACATAAGGTCTTTCTTGAATGCTTCAGATGCGAAAAGGCTTGCAGAAGATAGGGAACTCCTTTCCGCAGCCCAGCCGCACCGGCGAAGAGGACGTCGAAGGTGTTGGGATCGGGCGCTCCGGTCGGGTGGAAAGCCCCCAAACTGACACCATAAGGAATGAGGTGCAGCTTGGACGCTGGGACGCCCATCTGGACGAACGAGCGCAGCGCGATACTGGAGGGGATGGTGATGGCGTCCGCCTGAGCGTAGATGGCCTCCTCCCGGGCGGTGTCGCGGGGGTCGGAGATAGGGCGGGAGACGCCCCAGAGGGCGTACTCCTGGCTGAGGATATCTTGTTGAAAACGTTGATGGGTGGAGCCGCGGTCGCAGATGAATATGCCGCTATGTTGTTGTAACCATTGACCCGTAATCAGGCTGGAGCCGGAGATGGCGATGAGGGCGTCCGGGAGCTGTGGAAGCTGTTGAAGCTGCCGCAGGGTCCAGCGGTCAAAGGCCAGGGCGTTCGCATAGCCAAGATGATCGGCGAGGCCGGGCAGATGGGCGCGGCTGGTGGCGAGCTCGGCCATGTGCAGCCATGGGTAGGTCTGTACGAGGCTGTGGGGCAGGCCTTCGCGCTGCAGGCGCGCCCAGGGCCAGGTCGAGTAGAGGCGCTCCAGATGACCACGGCGATCCAGTTCGCGGGCCAGCGCAAAGTGGTGGAAGACGCCGAAGACGGTCTGGACGATGCGCATCGCGTTAGGGTGGAGTCTAGCAAAGAGGGCTTGCGGACGGACTGGAGGACGGGGAGGGGCTTTGGATTCGGCAACTATACAGAATATGTGTTATCGGACGTAGTATCTGGGTTGAGATGGAATGCTCCGCACCCGCTGATGAGGATGCACTGTCCGTAACGCCGGCCGGTTGGGTTGAGAGCGATGGTGATATCTTGGAAGAGTTGCCCGCTTCAACCAAGCGGAGAGATGGCCGAGTGGCTGAAGGCGCACGCTTGGAAAGCGTGTATACCGCAAGGTATCCAGGGTTCGAATCCCTGTCTCTCCGCCACTTTCCCTTCCTGAATCCCCAAAAACCTTTCGGCTATCAGCGCGTGTTCTTTGCCTTGAAGTCGATATCAAACGAAACCAGCAGGAGCCAGCGGTGGGCGCCGGGATGGCCTGGTTTGACCTCCAGCGGCGTGACCTGGTGCCAGAACGGCAGCATGGAGACGGAGACCCCGGACGCGATGCCGATGTTTTGGCGGTGATTGAAGTAGCCATCGCCGGCCTCGTATAGGAGATACTGCCGCGCGACGCCTGGGTCGGTGAGCGTGATCTGCAGGTCGACGTAGCCGCGGCGGATCTCCTCGTTCTCCGGGTGATGGTCGTTGTGGGGCCCGACGTAGTCGCCAGCCTCATAACGGATGATCTGCAGCGAGGGCTCGGGGTGCAGCGTGTAGCCTGTGACGGCAGAGGCAAACTGGTGTAGCGAGGCAGACGTGAGCATCCGCACCAAGCCAATGCGCTCGGCGGAGGCGTAGGCGGCCGAGCGCTTGGTGTTGAGGCCGACGCTGGCATTACGGATGGTCTTGGGCAGCGCCTCGGTATAGTTCTCTTTCTGGTTGGCGATCAGCGCGGGATCGACCGGCGCCAGAACGCGGCGCAAGTGCGGCGTCATCACGCGCTCCAGCAGTGCGAGTCCGTCGCTCACCTCCGCAGGGCGCAGCGCCAGAGGAAACCAGCGCAGACGGTCGCGATCCCCGGCGATAGGCGTCACGGCTTCACGCTGCGACCAGACCTTCGGCTTGAGCAGGCTGGAGAACTCCGACGGGAAGGTTCTCATCGGTAGGCTCTGCTGCGGATGGTGTCCTTGGAACTCATGGGACCGGCTCCTTGCGGTTTCGTTGTCGCAACAAAGTACTGCATTGCGGCGCGGGATGCAATGGTTTTCGGGCCTCTATAATTCCGGTGTGACCGACCCAACCACGCGCCTCACGCAACAGACGCTGCTCCTGGACGCCGACGATACGCTCTGGGAGAACAACATCTACTTTGAGCGCGCGATTACGGCGTTCATCTCCTATCTGGACCACCGCGTACACACACCCGACGAGGTGCGCGAGCACCTGAACCGTTGCGAGCGGGCGACCATCGCTGCGCATGGTTACGGCGTGACCAGCTTTCGGCGCTCGCTGGTGGACTGCTTCGAACAACTGAGCGATGCGCCGATTACGCAGGAGCGCCATGCGCGCATCGTCGCATTTACAGAGGCCATCGCAACGCAGGAGATCGAGCTGCTGCCCGGCGTGGACGCGACGCTCGCCGAGTTGAGCCGCCGGCACACGCTGGTAATGGTGACCAAAGGCAACGTGGACGAGCAGACCGACAAACTGGAGCGCTCAGGATTGCGGCCGCACTTCTCCGACGTCGAGGTGCTGGCCGAAAAAAACGTTGCGGCCTACAAGGAACTGGTGTCGCAGCACGGCTGGGACAAGAAGACCACCTGGATGATCGGCAACTCGCCCAAGTCGGATGTGAACCCGGCGCTGGGTGCAGGGCTGAACGCGGTGTTCATCCCGCACGATTCGACCTGGGCGCTGGAGCATGAGACGGTCGATGCACCGAGCGGCCAGCAGCGGCTGATGGAGCTGGGTGCCCTTACCGAGCTGACGCGGGTGTTCTAAGGACGAGTTGTTCGTTGTGGGTTCCTCGTTGCAAGTACCCCCTCCCCCTATTTTTTCCTAAATTCCTCATAATATGAGATTTAGGCCCAGACCTTAACCGCAAAATCTTGAAAAGAAACAAGATAGCGGCGCAGGCTCGGCAAGTGGCTGATTCCTAAGTGCTTCCTCTATGTGACGTACCGTTTCGTCTCACCCCGAGACTGGAACGGCTGCGTCTGTTCCCACGCTTCCATCGTATACGACGTGTCAAGAGGCAAAGCGTAGTCATCACCTGATAGGATTTCCCGGCACCGGCCTCTAACGCAGTCACTTTCTCATTAAGGATGGAACCAACCGAATCATGAGCAATCTCCGTCTCCGCTGCCTCGCTTCCCTTCCCGTTCTATTACTGCTCGCCGGTATCTCGCAGGCAGAGGTGCAGCCGTCGCCGCTGTTCAGCGACCACGCCGTGTTGCAGAGCGGGATGTCCGTGCCGGTTTGGGGGACCGCCGCGCCGGGTGAGAAGGTGACCGTCACCTTCCTGAAGCAGCACCGCAGCGCGGTGGCCGGTGCCGATGGGCGCTGGATGGTTCGGCTGACAAAGCTGAAGCCGGGCGGACCGTATGACATGACCATCGCCGGCAGCAACACGATCCAGGTGCATGACGTACTGGTAGGCGAGGTGTGGGTGGGCTCGGGACAGTCGAATATGGAGTTCACGGTCTCTGTGAAGGCGGCGCGCTTTGCCGGGATGCAGGATGAGGACAAGGTGATCGCCGCGGCGAACTATCCGCAGATTCGGATGTTCACCGTGGCCGAGACCAAGAGCTACACTCCGCTGACCGTGACCAAGGGCAAATGGGTCATCTGCAGTCCGGATACCGTGGGAGCGTTTTCGGCGGTGGGCTACCTGTTTGCCAAGGACCTGCAGCAAGCGCTGAAGGTGCCGGTAGGAATTGTGACCGTCGCGTACGGCGCGAGCGTGGCCGAGGCTTGGATTCCTCGCGACGTGGTGGCAGCCGATCCGCTGCTGCAGGCAGACCTCGCGCGCTTCGATGCGCAGGAGACGTTCTTCAAGTCGCATCCGGGCGCGGCCGCAACGGATGCACCGGCGGGGCCGCTAACGATCAATGCACGCGCTCCGCGGCCGGGACCGCTCCGCGATCCCGCGCAGGACCAGCATCAGCCGACCGTGCTCTTCAACGGCATGGTCGATGGAGTGATTCCCTACGCGATCCGCGGCGCGCTGTGGTACCAGGGCGAGTCCGTGGTGGACGGTGTGGCGGGCGTGAAGCGCTACGGCGACACGATGGACAAGCTGGTGACGAGCTGGCGCTCGCTCTGGGGCGAGGGCGACTTCCCTTTCTTCGCGGTGCAGCTGCCGGCGTTGAAGAACGTGAGCAACAACCCAGCCGAGCGAGAGCAGCAGGCGAAGATTCTCGATCTGCCGAACACCGGGCTGGCGGTGACGATCGACATCGGCGACCCGAACAACGTGCATCCCAAGAACAAGGCGCCGCTGGGCGAGCGGCTGACCAAGATTGCGCTGGCGAAGGTCTACGGGCAGAAGATCGAGTACTCCGGGCCGCAGTATGCGGGGTTCGACGTGACGGGCGACAGTGTGCGCGTGCGGTTTACCCATGTGGACGGCGGGTTGATGGCGAAGGACGGCCCATTGCAGTGGTTTGAGATCGCGGGCGAGGACAAGGTCTTTGTTCCAGCGGAGGCGACGATTGAGGGCGGCACGATTGTGGTCCATAGCAAGGACGTGGCGAAGCCGGTGGCCGTGCGCTATGCGTGGGACAACTATCCGTTCGGTTGCAACCTCTACAACCAGGCTGGCCTGCCGGCAGCGCCGTTCCGCACCGACGACTGGGACATTATGACGAAGATCTCTGAGGAGTTCACGGCGAAGTAAGGAGCCTGTATAGCTGGATAGAACTCCGGCAGGTCAGTTCCCTGGTGGTGCATTGTCCCGATGCACTTAGTGGCAGGAGTCCGAATGGCAGAGCTGGCGTATGCGCTGGCGCCCGGATTCGGGCAGATGTCATACGGAGTCGTTGGACCATAATCTCTGGACGATCGCAGTGTTGAGCGCGGCAGCCATCTCGGCATCCGATCCCGATGCGAGTTGGTCGCGGAGAGTCTGACGAAGGATGTCCGGGTAGCTGCCATGCCGGGCTTTAATCGCGTTATTGAACGAGTAGCTGAAGCTACCTTCTCAATAATGTTGCAGTGGAAGAGGCTGCAAGGTTGTTTCAGGATGCCAGCGATTGAGGTAAGCGACGAAATCGCTCTGGACGGCGCTATACTTTGGCGTGTTCCACTCTGGATGGGAATGGTAGAGGGCGAGCATCTGCAGATAGATTGCAGCCGAAGAGAAGCGCGCGGCGATGAGCAGCTTCTCCGGCCATGGGATCTTACCGGCGGGCCCGTTGCCGCCGGACAAGGCGGTGATCTGTTGCAGCAGGCAGGCATCGGTCTCGGGGAGCGTCTCTACGGGGAGTGACTGGATGTACTCTATCGCGATTCGCGACCGGGCATCGCATATCTCGCGAACGACATAGGGTTTGGCGGATACTGGATCGAGTTCGATGAGGCGTTCGAGGGCGTCCCCGTAACCGACGAACTCGGCAGGTGGTTTATCGAGCATGGCCCGGATGCCCGGAACCAGGGCGGGGTCACTGATCTGCTTCCAGCGGGTTTGCAGCAACATGCCCTGTGCCAGCGGATCCATGTGGGCGAACTCCTCGACTGCGATGGGCTTGACCTGGGCGAGTTGGGCGGGAGTGAGGTTGCTGAAGATGAGGAAGTAGGCGGTATTGCGGCGGTTATCACCGGCGCGGGCAGGCAGAGACTGGATGATGTAATCGATGTCGGAGTTGTGCTGGTCGATGGCCTGCTGAGCGGCAGCGTCAGGCTTGCCGGAAGATGGCATGACCACCATCCGCCAGCCGGGAAGCATAGTGGGATTGGAGAGAAAGTGACGCGTTAGCGCAAGGGCTTCTTCCAGCGTGGAGTCCGGAGTGCGTTGTGGATCGTTCCATGCAGCCTGAAGCAGGGAGAGTTGGAGTTGCAGGTTGCGTGAGGCCGGAAGGCCGCCGCTCATCGCATGAGAGATGGATTGGTTGTCATGCGAGTCGTCGAGCAACCAGCGGACCTTCTCGCGGACGGCGTCGTCGCCGGGCAGTGAGGCGAGGCGGTTGGCCGCCTCGCTACGAGGGTCGTCGTACGGGTTTTTGGGAGACGGGAGGGAGGCGATCTGGTTGGAGAGGGTGCGTACCAGGGAGGACTCCTCTGCTGGGTCGCGTGCGGCCAAGTCAAGACCGACGGTGTTGGTGGTTAGCGAGAGATCCATGGTGTCTGGTGCCAGAGGCGCCCCCTGACTGAGACGGCTTATGGTGATCGAGACCTCATAGTGGCCAGGCTCGCGGAAGACGAAGCCGTCATTCAACACGACCCGGAAGCGAATCTCTTTGGACTCCAGCCTGGAGGCGACGCTGTAATCGCGTCCGCTGGGACCCCGCCACTGAATCCAGCCCGTAGCCGGTGAGATGGTGATCTTCTCCGAGAGATCGCCGGAAAGCGTGGTGTTGAGGGTGTAGGGGTCAGAGCCGGGGTTGGTGAATACGAGCTCCAGCTCGATCCGGTCGCCGAGGAAGAAGTGCGACTGGCCGTCTTTGGCTTCGAGGCGGACTGTTACGGGCGATGCGGACTGGGGGGACGGAACCGGCTGCTGCGAAATACACGGCGGAGAACAGACACCGATGCAGAGTAACCAGCCAATCCCTACTGCCAGAGTGGTGATACGCTGCATTCCCTGCCTCCACAACGCCTGCAAGCAGATGGTATACTTAGGCTCGGAATTGGGAAAGAAAGCCACTCCTGCCGCACCGTTTGCGTGTGTCAGGGCTGCAAGCGGAGGTGGCGAAATTGGCAGACGCACTAGCTTGAGGTGCTAGCGCCGCAAGGCATAGGGGTTCAAGTCCCCTCCTCCGCACCAAAACTTCATGTTGAGAAAAGGCCAGCCAGAGACGGCTGGCCTTCTCTATGATGGAACCGCTTCCATGGCTCCTCTCCAACACATCTGCCAGATGCTGTACGACTCAGGCTTCGGCACGGCGCTGCGCGAGTCGGACAACGCGTTCTCTGTCGTGGAGTCGGTGCATGTGCTGAGCATCACTCTGACGGTGGGCACGATTGTGGTGCTGGACCTGCGGATGCTGGGCCTGGTGTTGCGCTCCATTGCGTTGACGCGGTTGGCGCGCAGCGTCTTTCCGCTGGCGTTATCGGGGTTCGGCATCAGTCTTGTCAGCGGCTTTCTGTTGTTCTGGGCCGAGGCGGCGAAGATGTACACCAACCCCGCGTTTCGCGTGAAGATGGTCCTGCTGGTGCTGGCGGGGCTGAATCCGTTGATCTTTCACACCACCGTCTACCGTCGCGTGCAGGAGTGGGAGGCGAAGAACATCTCCCCGTGGCGCGCACGCGCGGCGGCGGTCTCGTCCATTGCACTGTGGAGCGGGGTCATCGTCGCCGGCCGCGCCATCGCCTACTTTCGTTGATTGAGAGGGTCTGCGCCTTTATGTCACTGCACTCGATCTTCATGGCACTTGCTCACTCGGCCCTCGGGATGGCGATGCAGACGTCCAAGTGGGACTTTGCAATAGTGGAGATGGTGCACCTGCTGGCGCTGGCGGTGCTGGGCGGATGCGTACTGATCGTCGACCTGCGGCTTCTCGGCGTGATTCTGAAAGGCGAGTCGGCGCGCAAGATTGGCCGCGATCTGAGTCGCGTGCTGCTTTGCAGCGTTGTGGTGATGATCGCCAGCGGCGTCGCGCTGCTCTCCGAGGAGGCGGGCAAGTGCTACTACAGTCCTGCTTTCCGGTGGAAGATGGCGCTGCTGGCGTCGGCTGTGCTGTTCTACTTCACGCTGCACCGACGCGCGCTGCTGCGCACGGATATGGAAGCGCCGACAATATGGTCGCGGACCGCAGCGGTGGTCTCGATGATGCTGTGGCTGGGAGTCGGCGTGGCAGGAAGGGCCATCGGGCTGCTGTAGCGGTTGCGTAGACTTTGTATGTGAGGCGCTAGCGATGAAGCGGATGGGTTGGAGCAGCCGAGTTTGGACAGGATTCACGTTTGCCGTCGGCGTGTTCGCGGGAGCGCCACAGAGCATCGCGGCACAGGCGACGCTGCCTACGGGGGTAGAGAAGGTTTGCTCGATTATCTTCGACCGCGACCTCAAGCGTCCTGCGAGGGTGGAGGACAGTGCCCTGCGCTGCCTCCAAGAAGCCGCGCGGAGACTGAAGGCGGCGCCCGATCGGAAGCTGCTGCTGGTTGGCCTGGCAAACTGGGATAAAGACCACGAGGCCGAGGCCAACGGCCACATGCGAGAAAAGGAGGACTCGACTGGATACGACGTGCGGCTGGAGGACCTGGCCGCCTACCGCGCCCTGAACACCAAGGCGTACCTGGTGACCTTCTACCACCTGGCGCCGGGGCGGATTCTGCCCACGACGGATGAGACGACTCCCGGGCAGACGGTTACGGCGTATCTTGTCCCCGCTGCGGCGGACTACAACCACAACTTCCTGGGCACGACCAAGACCAACGAGCGGCCGTGCACCGTAACGCCCTGCTACACACCGGATGAGGAGAGCCTGAAGGCGCAGCCGCGCAGCCGGATTCCGAGGCCGAAGACGCAGCATTAGGTGGAGCGCCGATGGTATACTTACGTTTGGATTGAGGCGTTCGTCCTATCTTCTATCGCTGCTCGCGCGGCTAAGGCAAAGTTTCCTGACATGGTTATTCTTCTGGTGGTTGTTCACGTTATCGTCTGTCTGTTTCTGATTGGTGTGGTGCTGCTGCAGCAGGGCAAGTCGGCCGACCTGGCCGGAGCGTTCGGCGGACAGGGTTCGCAGACAGCGTTTGGCCCGCGCGGCGCCGCGAACCTGCTGACCCGACTGACGACCTACTCGGCGATCATCTTCATGCTGACTTCGATTGCGCTGACGGTGGTGCTGTCGCACTCGAGCGCGCATCGGTCCGTCCTGTCGGATGTACCGGCGTCGCAGTCGCTTCCGAAGAAGTAATGGAAAGTGATAGGTGGTAAGTGGTAAGTGATGAGCGCAGGCCGCGTGGCTTGCGCTTTTGCTTTGCGTGAGGTCTGTCATGATTCGCGAGACGATATCTGTGGGTTTGCTGGGGTGCAACTGCACCCTCCTGGGCGATGAGATCTCGCACGAGGCTATCGTGGTGGACCCCGGCTACGATGTGCCGAAGATTCTGGTGCTGCTGGCGAAGCATCAACTGACGGTGAGGCAGATCGTGGTAACGCACGCGCACATTGACCACATCGCCAGCGCGCAAACCCTCAAACAGATTACCGGCGCGCCAATCCTTTACAACAAAGCCGACCTGCCGCTGGTGGCGATGATGCACGTGCAGGCGGGTTGGTTCGGGCTCGAGGTGCCGGAGGTGAAACCACCGGACCACTCCCCTGCCGACCATGAGGAGATTGCAGTGCGCGGCATCACGGGTACCGTGCTCTACACGCCGGGGCACAGCGAGGGCAGCCTGTGCCTGTATCTTCCCGCGGAGAAGCTGCTGCTGGCCGGTGACACGCTCTTCGCCGGCGGCGTAGGGCGCACCGACTTCCCCGGCGGCAACGAAGGCAAGTTGCTGGCGAGCCTGCGCGAGCAGCTGGCGCCGCTGCCGGGTGAGACAGTGGTCGTCCCCGGACATGGGCCGGAGACGACGATTGCGACCGAGCTGGCGAGCAATCCGTGGATGCAGTGAGCGTTATTCGAGCGGCAGTAGCGCGAGGCCGCGAGCCCAGATGTCAGGCGGTGTGAGAAGGCTGAGAACAGCGCGGCCCGAAGGCAGGCCGTAGAACTCGCCGGGCTGGACGAGGACGCCGCGGTCGAGTGCGGCGGTCGCGAAGTCGTCCGTACGCGGAACGCGGAGGATGGCCGTCCAGCCGCCTTGCAGCACGAGCCGTTGTGTTGAGCTGCCGCGCAGGCGCGCATCAAGAATGGCG
>Ga0302267_10007393_pt1 | contig 10792 bp, 6 predicted proteins | sample III_Bog_E1_3_FD_194555 | JGI IMG/M metagenome (GOLD analysis project Ga0302267, IMG submission 194555) | Peat permafrost microbial communities from Stordalen Mire near Abisko, Sweden - III_Bog_E1_3 | ecosystem: Environmental > Terrestrial > Soil > Wetlands > Peat | place: Sweden: Abisko... | reverse complement strand
CGCCCTTGGATGCGTGCGGTCGTAGACGACGGTTAGCTGCGCGGTGGTCAGTTGCGTGTAGCGCTGGGTGGTGGAGAGGCGCTCGTGGCCTAGTAACTCCTGAATGGCGCGCAGGTCGGCGCCTTCTTCGAGCAGATGCGTTCCGAAGGCGTGGCGCAGCGTGTGCGGATGCACGTCGGCGGAAAGGCCTCGTAGTACAGCGATGCGCTTGACGATGCGTCCGACGCTGCGCGTGGTCAGACGGGCCTGGCTTGATTTGCCGAGGCCGCGTAGTTGCAGGTTGAGGAAGAGCGCGGGGGTCTCGATTCCCTTCCCTTTCGAGGCCGGGGAAAAACTTGGGTTTTCGGACAAAAATGGCGAAAATCGTCCCTCCGCGGCTGAAGCCGGCGCTGAATATATTCGCCTTGCACGGGGGTTAAAACCCCCGTCTCCCTCCGTTTTGGTTTTTTTCGCAGCCTGTAAAGCAGAAGAGCCTTTGTCGGCGGCGGCCAGCAGCGCCGCGCGTTCGGCCATGTAGGCGCGCAGGGCCTGGGCCGCCGCGTCGCCCAGCGGGACGTAGCGCTGCTTTTGCCCCTTGCCGCGAATCAGGATCGCTTCGTTGGCCCAGTGAATGTCTTCGAGGTTGAGACCGACCAGCTCGGCGTTGCGGATGCCGCAGCCGTAGAGCAGTTCGAGAATCGCCGTGTCGCGCGCCGGCCAACTGGCGGCGTCTTCCCGCACCGACTCGACGACGCGATTCAACTGCTCGATGGACGGCACGCGGGGCAAGTGCTTGGGCAGCTTGGGCGTGGCCACCAGCGAGGCTGCGTTCTGCTCCAGAAGCCCGGTGCGAGCCAGCCACTTGAACCAACTGCGGATGGCCGCCAAAGCCCGCGCGGCGGAGGCCTTGGCGAGTCCGCGATCATAGAGCGTGCCCAGGTAGGCGCGGATGTGGGTGTGCTCGATGCCCTCCGGGCCTTGATCCTTTCCATAGTGCTCGGAAATGTAAGCAGTGAAACCGTGCAGTTCGCGCTGATAGGCGCGCAGCGTGTGCGGCGATGCGCCGCGCTCGTTGGCCAGCACGCGCAGGAAATCCGCCACCAGCGAATCCAGCGTGGCGGCGAGGATGGGAACGGCCGCGGCGCTCATGCCGGCTCCTCGGCGGGACGCCTGGTGGGGTTGAATTGGGGCGGGTCGGGTTCTTGGTTTCCCACCCTTTCGCAAAGTACGCGAAAGGATGGGGCACGGAAGATTATTGGACGGTCCGGATTACTAGATTCGCTGGCGCTGGAAACCAGATGGAGGCCTTTGCGCACACTCTTGGCCGCGACCGGAGGCTGCTCCTCCCCGGTCCCCAAAGGCGAGGGACCGGGGGCACCCACTACCTCGACCCGCTGGCGGGTGGCGCGGGGATGGTGCAGGCGATGCACCTCTTTGAGCCGGCCCAGCGCCAGGTGCGTGTAGACCTGGGTGGTGGAGATGTCGGCGTGGCCGAGCAGCAACTGCACGCTGCGCAGGTCGGCGCCGTGCTCGACCATGTGCGTGGCGCAACTGTGGCGCAGACGGTGCGGGCTGGCTTGAGCGTTGGACATTTTGACGATGTGCCAGACCCACTGGCGGGTCAGCGGCATTCCGCGCAAGGAGAGAAAGAGGCGGGTCGAGTCTTGTCGCGCCGCGGGAGCCTGGCGGACTGGGCTGATGCGAGCCGAACTGATGCGGGCCAGGTGGGGCCGTCCCTCGCGCAGATAAATCTCCAATGTCTCGACGGCGGCGCGGCCGAGAGGGACGATGCGCTCCTTGTCGCCCTTGCCACGCACCTGCACGCGGCCCAGGTCGAGCGCCAGATCGCTGGTGGAGAGGGCCGTGACCTCGGAGACGCGCAATCCGCCCGCATAGAGCAGCTCCAGAATCGCCCGGTCGCGCAGATCGGTGGCCCGCGCCTGGGGATGCTCGGCGTTCATCTGCGCCCGCTCCAGCATCTCCGCCACCTCCGGCTCGGCGAGGGACTTGGGAAGCACCTTCCAGGCCTTGGGCGACTCGATTTTCACAGTGGGGTCGTGATGGATGCGCCGGTCGAGCAGCAGCCATTTGTAGAAGCCGCGCAGACAGCTCAGCTTGCGCGCCGCCGAACGCTGGTCGATGCCGTGGGCGCGCAGATGCTCGAGAAAGGCCGCCACATCCTGCTGCATCGCCGTCAACAGCACGCCGCTGCGCCCCTCGATGAACTCGGCAAAGGTCTTCAGGTCGCCGTCGTAGGCCTCACAGGTGAGCGGACGCAGGCCTTTTTCCACGCGCAGATAGGCTTGGTAGTCCTTCAGAAGCGGTAGATTGCGCGAGGTTTCCACACTTACGATTATCCGCGCCTTGGGCTGCCTGCGACGACGCCGCGCGCGCCGCCGAACCTCGTTCATCATGGACTCAACTTCGGCAACAGGGCATGGCACGCTCGCGGCCCAACGGAGTATAACGACAAAATGGGAGCCTTGGCCGCAGACGAGATTAACGCATGGCTGCGCGAGGGCGGCGTGGTGGTCACGGCCAGCGACCGCGCCACGCGCTCGCTGGCCGCCGGCTTCCATCAGGCACGACGAGCCGAGGGGCTGACCGCGTGGCCCGCGCCCAAGATTCTCGATTGGAAGAGCTTTGCCCGAAGAACCTGGGAGCAACGGACCGCCGACGCTCGCTTGCTGCTGAATCCCGCGCAGGAGCAGGCGCTGTGGGTGGAGATCGCCGGGGCGGACCGCTCGCTGGCCACGCTGCTCGAAGGCCCGCGCCACCGGTTGGGGGCGTTGGCGATGGAGGCACACGAACTGCTGTGCGCTTATGCGCCGCAGTTCCTGCGCCCGTCCACACGCGCCAGTTGGCAGCAGGACGCGGCGGCTTTCAGCGGCTGGCTTAGGGGCTTCGACGAAGCCTGCCGGGCGGGGAGTTTGATCAGCCCCAGCCGCCTGCCGCACGAGCTGATTCCGCTGCTACTCGCGGAGACGGCGAAACGTCCGCCGCTGCTTCTGGCCGGATTTGACCGTATTCTGCCTGTGCAGCGCAGCCTCTTCGACGCGTGGGGAACGTGGAGCGAGGCTGCCCAAAGCGAACCGGCCACCGAGGTCCAGTTCCATGAAGCCGCCGACGCCCAAGCCGAAATCGCGGCTTGCGCGATCTGGTGTGGCCGCCAGCTCTCGGCCAACCCCGGCGCTCGCCTGTTGGTTGTTACTCAGGACGCCAGCGCGCGCCGTGGCGAGATCGAACGCGCCTTCCAGCGGCACACTGGCCCGGCCTTCGAGTTTTCACTGGGCTTACCGCTCAGCCAGGTTGCGCTGGCGCGCGCGGCGCACCTTCTGCTGCGCTGGCTTGACGGTTCTCTTGCCGAGCAGGAACTCGACTGGCTGCTTTCGACCGGCCACGCCGCCGCCAGCGCCCAGGAGTCCGCGGCGCTGCAAGCAACCATGCGCGCCCTGCGCCGCTTTAGCCTGGAGCGGACGCATTGGACTCTGGCGGCCTTCCTCGGCGAGCGGTGCGCCGCTGAGCTGCTTCCAGCTTCGTGGGTCGAGCGCATCAGCGCGGCGCAACGCCTTCTGGCCGGATTCGCGCGCCGCGCGCAAAGTCCGCTCGACTGGGCGGAGTTGGTTCCGCGTCTGCTCGACGAGCTTCATTTTGCCGGGGCGCGACCGCTGGCGAGCGCCGAGTTTCAGGCCCTTCGCCGCTGGAATCAGGCCGTGGAAAGCTGCGGCTCGCTGGGCTTCGATGGCCGCCGCATCGGTTGGAAGGATTTCCTCTCGCAACTCGACCGCACGCTGGACGAGACGCTCTTCGCTCCCGAGTCGCGCGACGCGCCCATCCAGATCGCCGGTCCCGCCGAGTCGGCCGGGCTCACCGCCGACGCCATCTGGTTCCTGGGAGCCGATGAGGACGCCTGGCCCGCGAACGGCGCAACGCATCCGCTGCTGCCCGTCGAAGTTCAGCGCGAGGCGGGAATGCCCCACGCCACTCCGCAGCTCGATTGGGAGCTGGCCGCGGCTATCACCAGACGGATTCTGGCCGCCGCGCCGGAGGTCCACTTCAGCTTTGCCATGCAAAACGAGGCTGCCGAAGCCCGCCCGTCGCGGCTGATTGCGCAGCTTGCCGGCGAGGCACAAAAGCTATCGGCAGAGCTGGCCGCGCCAGCCGCGCCGCCCCCGCTGACCGTTTCCTTTGAGGACTTCAGCCGCATTCCCTTCCCTCCAGGCAAGGTCGCGGGGGGCGCTGCTGTTCTCACCGCGCAGTCGCAGTGCCCCTTCAAGGCTTTTGCCACAGCTCGCCTGGCAGCGCAGGAGTGGAAGCCAGCCGATGCCGGCCTGACCGCCGCGCAGCGCGGCAGCCTGCTCCATGCTGTCCTCCACGCTGTGTGGGCAGGACCGCCGGAGGGCATTCGGAGTTCCGCTGAACTGATGAGCCTGAATGACCGGCAGGCGTTCGTCGCCGCCCACGTTCAGCGCGTTATGGCGCGGGAGCTGCGTCCGCACCTGCGCGATCTGATGCCCCGCCGCTATCTGGAACTGGAAGCACAGCGTCTGACCAGGCTGGTCACCGAGTGGCTGGAGTACGAGGCTACCCGCATCGAATTCGTGGTCGCCGGCACCGAGGTCAAACGCACAGTTCACATCGACGGACTGACCTTCGACCTGCGCCTGGACCGTCTTGACCTGCTCCGCGATGGCTCCCAACTGGTCATCGACTACAAATCCGGCAACGTCTCGCCCAGCGCGTGGGAGCTGCCACGGCCCGACGACGTGCAACTGCCGCTCTATGCGGGATTCGCCCTCGAAGCCGATGAGGTGCTCGGCGGACTGGTCTTCGCCAAGGTGCGCGCCGGCGAGATGAAGTTTGCCGGCCGCGTGGGCGACGCCGCGGCTACGCTCTTCGCCGGATTGAAGGGCGGCAACCCGCTGGTGAAGAACCCCTTCACCGCCGAGCAGCTTCTCGACTGGCGGGATTGCATCCAGCAGCTTGCCAGGGACTTCCTCGCCGGACGGGCTGAAGTCGACCCGCGCGAAGCTCCCAAGACCTGCGAACGCTGCGGTTTGCAAACCATTTGCCGCATTCAGGAGAACGCGGCTCTGCTCACGGCTGAAGATGAGTCGGAAGACGAGGAGGGCAGCGATGAGTAAACCTCCCGATCAGACTCAGCGCGATCTAGCCCTCGATCCCAGCCGGTCGATCCTGGTGCAGGCACCAGCCGGCTCGGGCAAGACGACCTTGCTCACGGAGCGCTTTTTATGCCTTCTGGCCGAAGTGGAGGAGCCAGGGCAGGTGGTGGCGATCACCTTCACCAACGCCGCCGCCGCCGAGATGCGCAACCGGATTCTGGATGAGTTGAGAAAGAATGAGCCCAACCCCCTCGCCCAACGCGCCCTGGAACACTCGCAAGCGCTCGGCTGGAAGCTGCTTGACCTGCCCGCCCAACTGCGCATTATGACGATTGATTCCTTCTGCCGTGAGTTGGCATTGCAACAGCCGCTGCTTTCCGGCCTGGGCGGGGGCCTGGAGATCGCCGAGCAGCCCGACGAACTTTATCGCCGCGCCGCCCGCGAAACACTCCGGAAGATCGATCTGACCGGCTCGGCCCTCGGCGCGGCCATTGAAGAGCTGTTGCTGTGGCGCGACAACGGCTGGCAGGAGATGGAAGCGCTGCTGATCGCGATGCTCAAGAGCCGCGACCGCTGGATGCACGGCTTTGTTCTGGAGCGCGAGCCGGATTGGGAGGCGCTCCGCGAGCGGCTGGAACGGCCCTTTGCGATTGCCGTGCGCGACGCGCTCATTCAGTTGAGTGAGCTTTTCGACCGCGTTGCCGGAGCGCGCGAAGAAGCGCTGGAGCTGGCGCGCTTTGCCTGCGAGCAGAGCGGCGGCCAGCTTCATCAGGAACTCGCCGAGCTGGTAGAGTTTCCCGCCGCTCCGTTCGCCGGCAGCAGCGATTTTGAAGAGGCTCGCCAGGCCCACTTGAGCCTTGCCGCGCTGCTGCTCACCGGCGACGGCGCCTTCCGCAAACAAGTCGATAAACGCCTGGGCTTTCCCGCCGATCAGAAGCGTGAAAAAGCCCGCATCCTCGATCTGATTGCCGCGCTCGCCGCTGTCCCCGGCCTCGGAGACTCACTCGCCGGCGTCCGTGCCCTGCCCCCGGCTCGCTACACCGAGGAAGAATGGCGGATCGTGCGCTCCTGCTTCACGCTGTTGCGCCAGGCCGCAGGCGAAGTGCAAATCGCCTTTGCCGAGGCGGGCCGGGTGGACTTTACCGAGGTCGCACAGATCGCCCAGCGCGTGCTACGCGGCGAAGACGGCCTGCCCACCGACGCCGCGCTCGCCGTCTCTGACAACATTCGCCACCTGCTGGTCGATGAGTTCCAGGACACCAGTCGCCGCCAGCACCAGTTGCTCTCCAGCCTCATTGCCGCATGGCCTGAGCGCGAGGGGCGCACCTGCTTCGTGGTCGGCGACCCCATGCAGTCCATCTATTTCTTCCGCGACGCCGACGCCGAACTCTTTCCGCGCGTTAAGGCTGTGGGCCTGGAAGTCGCGCACGAGGAACCGCTGCTTTTCGATTCTGTTTCTCTCACGGCCAACTTCCGCACGGCGCCTGATCTGGTAAAGAAAAACAATGAGATTTTTGTTGAGGTTTTTGCCGCAAATGACGGCAGTGGAGTAACTTTTTCCTCTGCGCATCCGGCTCGGGAAGAGATGCTCAGTGCCGCGCCGCCCTTCGTGCTGCACCTTGACTTCGTGCCCCAGGCCGGACGCGGACAGACCGCCGAAGACGAAAAAGAAGCAGCCCACGCAGCGCAGATCGAAGAAATCGTTGCTCTGATTCGCGGACAGCTGAGCCGCATCGAAGCAGCGAAGGCAAGCGGCGAGAAATTCCGCATCGCCATTCTGGGCCGCGCGCGCACCGCACTCGCCCCCGTCGCCGCGGCTCTGCGCGAGGCGGGAATCCCCTTTCGCGCCGTCGATCTGGAAAAGCTCGCAACCCGCCCAGAGGTGCTCGATGCGCTCGCACTGGCCCGCGCGCTGCTCAATCCCGAAGATCGTGTCGCCTGGCTGGGAGTCTTGCGCGCACCCTGGTGCGGCCTCTCGCTCGACGACCTGAATACACTGACAGGCGAGCCGGAGTTGCTCACCCGCCCCGTTCCGGAACTGCTGGCAGAGCGCCTTTCGCTACTCAGCGACGCGGGCCAACCCGCCGCCGCGCGCGTGCTACACGCGCTGGCTGCGGCCTCTGATCTGCGCGCCGCTCAACCCACCGTAAAACTCGGAAGCTGGCTCGAAGCGGTCTGGCTGCTGGTGGGCGGCGCGGCTTGCGTGGATGAGACCGCCCGCGCCAACCTCAACCTGCTTTGGAGCTGCCTCGACCGTCTGCCGGGCGGCGAAGAGGACCTGCTCGGCCCCGGCCTGGGCGCGGCGCTCGACAAGCTCACCGCGCTGCCCGACCCTGCCAGCAGCAGCGAGTGCGGCGTGCAGTTGATGACCATTCACAAGTCCAAGGGCCTGGAGTTCGAGGTGGTCATCGTCCCGGAGCTGCAGGCCGGGGTGGGGCGAGGAAGCCGTACAATGCTTTCCTGGCTGGAGCGCGGACTCGCCCAGCCCGGCGATTCGGGCGAGATCACCGAGTTTCTGATCGCGCCGTTTCAGCGCAAAGGCGAGGAGAGAGGAAGCGCAAAGGCCTGGGTGGATCGCGTCTATCGGGAGCGCGAGTCGCAGGAGGCGCGGCGCATCCTTTACGTCGCCGCTACCCGCGCCCGCGAGGAACTTCACCTCTTCGCCCGTCCCGCCTGCAAGGAGGAGGACGGGAGCTACACGCTGGTGGAACCCGCCGGCAGCCTGCTGGCCACGGCTTGGCCGGCGCTGGAAGCGGAGGTTCGCGCGCGCTTTGCGGAATGGAAGGCCGAAAGAGCCACCGTAGAGACCGGTGAGGAAGAAGAGATCGCGTCGATCGCCGCCTCCGCCGAGAGCAACCTGCTGGTGATGCCGCCTCCTATCCTGCCCACGGCGCTGCGCCGCTTGCCGATGGAGTACCGGCCTGCGCCCGCCGAAGCCTTCTCGCAAGCCGCCGCGGAATCAGCCGTTTATGGAAGCGGCCCCGCTCGCCTCTACACGCGCCACGAGGGCGGTCTGCTCTCCCGCGCACTGGGCACGGCCGTCCACGCGCTGCTGGAAGAGCTGGCGCGGCTGCGCCTGACCCAAGAATGGGAGGCCGCCCGCGCGGCGCTCGTTCGTTTTGAGCCGCGCATCGCCGCCCAGGTTCGAGCCGTCGGCGTGGACCAGTCCCAGGCCGAGCGCGTCGCCGCCCAGGCGCTTCAGCTTGCGCTCAACGCCTCGCAAGACCCCATCGGCTCGTGGATTCTCTCGCCCCACAGGAGCGCCGCCAGCGAGGCTGGCTGGGCCGGAGTCGTCGGCGGCAGCCTGCGCTCGGTTCGCGTGGACCGCGTCTTCCAGGCCGGCCCCACGCCGGGCAGCGAGGGGGGCGATTGCTGGTGGATCATCGACTACAAGACCGCCCACGCGGATAAACTTGACCCGGCAATGGCGCAGCCCGCGCTCCGCTCACTCTTTGCACCCCAGGTCGAAGCCTATGGCGAAGTGCTGAGCAACCTGCTCGGCGCGGATGCACGCATTTTCGCCGGCCTCTACTATCCGCGCATGGCGCTGCTGGATTGGTGGGAGCTGTAGCCGGCGCGGTCTCTTGATGAACAAAGATGGTTGAGAATTGGGTCTTCTTCATCCTTATTGCCAAACTCGCGAGGATGGGTTAACCATTTAGCAGGTTAGCCACCGCTTCGCGGTGATAGCGAGTTCGCGAGTTAGCGGGTTCAATGCCGGCGTATCTTGCAACGGCAAGCCGGGCTGTTCCCGAGGCCGCGCCCTTCAAAACCATAAAAAACTCCCCAAAAACCCTCTGACGGCACAAGTTTTTTATTTTCAAAAGATTATTTGTATGCAAATGGCACATTGGGCTGTACAATTTCCACGAGGAGACCCATGGCCGGAGATATGCAACTTACGTGCAGCGATTGCGGGCAGGACTTCACCTTCACCGCTGCTGATCAGACGTTCTTTCAGGAACGTGGTTATTCGACCCCAAAACGTTGCAAGAATTGCCGACAGGCAAAGAAAAACGATTCGGGGGGCTCCGGCTACCGTTCGGGCACGGCACAGGGAACACCTGTGATTTGTTCGGGATGCGGCCAGCCTACAACAGTGCCTTTTGAGCCTCGTGGCGACCGCCCGGTCTTTTGCCGGGATTGCTATCAGGCGCGCAAGGGCAGCGGCGGCGGCGGTTCACGCGGCAACCGGTAACAGTATTTTGGCGGGTCCGATGGCCGTATAGCTCATCGGGCCCGTTTAGTTCGGCGAGTTCGAGCAAAGCTCCCCGGCGACGCTGATTTGTCTGCGGCTGCTGGTTATAAGCTTTGCGCGTAGATTTTTACCCAATTTTGGCTTCGCAAGCCTTGATTCACATTCTTTGAGGATTTTTCCCTTCGCCATGGCTAGCCAACTCTCCTTCGCAGGTTTTGCCTGGAAGAATCTCTGGCGCAGGCGTCTGAGGACGCTTCTGACCCTGGGCGGCATCGCGATGGCCATCGGCGCCTTTGTGGGACTGGTGGGCTTTTCACGCTCCTTTGAGCATGAATGGCTGCGCATGTACCTGAGCAGCGGCACCGACATTGCGGTCGTGCAGCAGACCTTTCTGAATACCTCGGTCAGTGAGTCGGCAGGAGCAACCCTCAAGGCCCTGCCCACTGTGGCTCAGGCAACTCCGATGATTCTGAACCTGATGGACCTGACGCCGGAGGTCAACGCACTGTCCTACGGCTGGAAGGCCGATTCCTACGAATTTGACTCGCTCACGCTGAAGTCGGGCCGCCGCTTCCTGGACGGCCAGCCGGAGGTGATGCTGGGTGATCTGCTTGCCGAAAACATGAAGAAAAATGCCGGCGACGCCCTGGAGATTCAGGGAACAACATTCACAGTGGCCGGCATTTACCACGGTGGCTCGGCACTCGAGGCCGGCGCGGTGATCATGCCGCTGGACCAGATGCAGAAGCTGGGCAGCCTGGAGGGCAAGGTGACGGCCTTTCATGTGCGGCTCAGGCCGACGCCTCCTGGAGAAACGCCCGAACACTATCTGGCGAGAGCACAGGCGGAGATTGAGGCCGCGTTGCCGGGTTTGCGAGCGGTTCCCGCAGCCAAGCGCGCCGGCAACAATCAGCTTGTGCAGCTGTCCCACGCCGCAGCCTGGGGCACTTCGGGCATCGCGCTGCTGATCGGCATTCTGGGCATCGCCAACACCATGGCCATGTCGGTTTTCGAGCGCACACGCGAGATCGGCATTCTGCGCGCGCTGGGATGGAAGCGCTGGCGAGTGCTGGTGCTGATTGAGATGGAGGCGGCGGTGCTTGGCCTGGCTGGCGGAATTGCCGGCATTGTGATTGGCTGGGGTTCGCTGCGTGTGCTTGCCGCGCTGCCGCAGACCGCCAGCATCGTCTCCGCATCGTTTCCTTTGCTGCTGCTAGCCGAAGCGCTGGGCATCGCCGTGCTGGCCGGGCTGGCGGCGGGACTGATTCCCGCATTGCGCGGCGCGCATCTCTCGCCGGTGGAGGCGCTGCGCCATGACTGAGCCGATCCTAACTGAACCGATCTTGCAAGTTCGCGACGTGCGCAAGAGCTACGACGAGGGACGCATCGAGGCCCTGCGCGGCGTCGATCTCGCCATCCATGCCGGGGAGTTTCTGGCCATCAGCGGACCGAGCGGCAGCGGCAAATCTACCCTGCTGCAACTACTGGGCGG